>Ga0209802_1000406_pt1 | contig 32929 bp, 30 predicted proteins | sample GraSoiAngelo_129_FD_185886 | JGI IMG/M metagenome (GOLD analysis project Ga0209802, IMG submission 185886) | Grasslands soil microbial communities from the Angelo Coastal Reserve, California, USA - 14_0927_12_40cm (SPAdes) (version 2) | ecosystem: Environmental > Terrestrial > Soil > Grasslands ... | reverse complement strand
CCACATTCAAGAACACTTTCAGCCTAACAGGGACTCTGGCTGGAACAGCGGTGGCCCTAGAAAGGGATGTGACCCACGCCTCTAGCGACAGGACTTTCATAACCTTCCAGGGAGAAGCCAATTTCACCAGCTCCAACGAAGCACAATCAGGTACGCTGGTGATTCACTACGTGGGTATCAACAACGGCACCTTCATCCATGGCCAGTTTGTGGCCGGCAGCGGTACGGGCAGCTTTGCAGACTTCCATGGACAGGGATCATTCTCCGGCAAAGTAGGCCAAGGGCTGGCACTGGACTACACCCTAAAGTGGCACATCGACCCTGCAGCAGTAAAGACGAAAACCACAGCCTAACCAAGAAAGGTTAGGCCCTACTTTTTTTCTGGGCATTGATGGAAAGCGGAGCCACAAAACCCCTTTTTTGTCTCGACTCAACGTTTTGGAGCCCATAGCTCAATTATGTTTCCTGCAGGGTCCGGGAAGTAGATGCTGGTGGAATGAGGGACGTCGTGAAAATTGTCCCATTGAGTCTTCGGACTCACCTTGATCCCTTTGCCTTTCAGGAACTCGACGCATTCGTCTAGCTTCTCATCCGGAACCTCGAACGCGATATGTAATCTCCACTCTTTCGAATAGCCACCAGTCCAAGGATCCAAAAACCCGGTCTTATCATCGCAGACTCCATAGAGTTGTTCACCAACACGCGCAAAGTTCAATCGACCAAGGCTTGTTGGAAGGTCAAGCATACCAATCCTCCTGTAGAAGTCAACGCACTCCTTGAGATTAGACGCTAGAAACGCAACCTCAGCCACTCGAACCAACGGAAGCCTATCCATTCCGACTTCCCAGTCGAGCCTAGTGCAAAAACCCGGAAAAGGTTTGCTTAGAGTCCGCGACCCTGTCAACGATAGGGTAACGCGATAGTACTATGGAGACTTGTCAAAGGTTGCGATTCGCTTAACCCTCAACACTGAGCGTTTCCACTCGGCGAGGACGGATAGCAAAACGGAGGAGAGACGGCCACGCGTTACATATTGACCGTTGACTTCGAAGAAGACAACGACATCGACAGTTTCATCCGGTTCGTACAGTACCACACCAAACGCTTGAAGTGTCCCAGCAAGGACGTGTTCATCCGGCTCGCTCACGAATGGGAAAAACAGCTGGTGAGCCACCCTGAGCCAAACAACGGCATTGGAATCAAGAAAGAGAAGAAAAAAACGCTCAAAGAACCATCCGAGTAAATTCAAGATCCGGGTACGATACAAGTACCACTACTACCGCTGGATCAACACCCAAGACTACGGCAGCTTCAAAGACATCTACGAAAAATACAAAGACAAAGGATACTCCTTCTGGTGCGTACCAAAGGGAGACACGGTGTTCACTAACCCCGGAATAGAATCAATGGGCGAGCAGCTAGACTCGATAGTATCCGCAAATGGAAATTACGAGCTTCCAACTCGATATTTTGAAAGAGACTATACTGGAGACCTCGTCGTCGTAAAGCCTTTCCTCCTGCCTGAGACGAGGTTGACTCCAGAACATCCAGTCCTATCCTGCGAATCCAATCCACAGAAATCAAAGTGGTACGATCTTCAGACGAGACCATCACTGAAGAAAACTTGGAAGTCCGCAGGAGCGTTAACGGAGAGAGATTGGGTCTTCTTCCCGAAGTTCAAAGGCAATCGAGAAGGCGATCGCGAACTACTCTACCTCCTCGGCCTGTACATGGCCGAAGGATACCCCACAGGCAATCAAGTGTACTTTGCACTGGGACACAAGGAACAGCAACTTGCCGAGCAAATTCTTCGAATGGCAGAAAAGCACTGGAGTGTCAAGGGCACCATAAACCATCACAGAACTGGACTTCTCGTTCGTTTTTCCAAACCAGCTCTGGCCGACTTCATGAGGAAAGAGTTCGGCAGCAGAGCAGTCAGTAAGAAGATCCCGTCGTGGATTATAGAACAACGCGATCCTCAACCCTTCCTCGAAGGATGGTTGAAGGGAGACGGCTTCAAGCGTGGAAATACGTGGAGACTCACAACATCATCCAAAACCGCTGCATATCAGGCGCTGCTCATGGGTTCTCGGCTCGGCATTCTACCGGCCATCTACAAAGACGACAGAAAGGCGCGAGGGATAATCCAAGGCCGTAAGGTCAACGCGAAGCCATCATACGAGATACGATTCCACCAAGACGGCAGCAAATACTCAAACAAGGCAAATCACGTAGTAAAAACCGAAAACGGTTATTGGGTCAGGATAAACAAGATAGATAGAGAAAAATTCTCGGGCAGAGTCTGCAATATGGAGACGCCATCAAACACGTACCTTCTATCCTTCATCGTACACAACTGTGCGGACTTGCCCCCGGAGTATTCTAGCCAGGATGGAACCTGGACGGGATATCGACTAGACGGCGATAAGACTCACACAGAATCTACGTTGAAAAGATATGGACGGCATAAGGCGTGGATCGACAGCAGCTACAAGTTTGAGGGAAAACCCGTGATCCTCGTCTACAATGCGGATTGATCTCGGCGAATAACTTCACTTTCTTAGCTCGATTTTCCACGATCATGAATGCTGCTCCTCACTACACGTGACTGTCGAATGTGACCACGAAAAGTGAGCGACCCTTAAGAGGCACAATTTGATCTTAGCCCGGCATGGAGACAGCGACCGTCCAGAAGGATACGCTCTGGCGGAACCACAACTTCCTAAAACTCTGGACCTCAGAGACCATCTCCCAGTTCGGCAGCCAGTTTACTGGACTCGCCCTTCCTCTAACTGCCATCATCATTCTGAACGCCGATTCGACAGAGCTTGGTATTCTCACCTTCGCCGGGACCATTCCCTGGTTAATCTTTGGTCTCCTGGTCGGGGTGTGGGTTGACCGGCACCACAAACAGCGCATCATGGTCACCTCCAACATTCTCCGCGGCTCCATACTCGCACTGATTCCGATAGCCGCTGTTCTAGGAGTCATAACAAAGCTTGGGATCCCGTTTCTCTACGCTGTAAGCTTCTTCGTCGGATTCCTACAGGTCTTCTTCGACATCACATACCAATCCTATCTCCCATCTCTAGTACGCAGGGATCAGCTAGTCGAGGGAAACCGCAACCTCCAAGCCAGCGCGTCCACAGCCCAAGTAACCGGGCCCACCATAGCCGGAATCATCATCAGCATAATCACCGCGCCCATCGCCATTGCCATTGACGCATGCTCATTCTTCGCATCCGCATTTACCCTCGGCCGGATCGACCACGAAGAAATTATCGACAAGGAGTTCGCAAAGCCATCGGTGCTGGCCGATATCCGGGAAGGGCTTCACGTCGTCCTGAGTGATAGTAGGCTTCGAATGATCGCAGGCTCCACGGGAACGTCCAACTTCTTCAGCACCGCCTTGGGCGCAATCGTCCTACTATACTTGGTACTGCCTAGCCCCGCGGGACTCGGAGTTTCCAAAGACCTCGCTGGAGTCACCGCTGGAATCATCTTCAGCGTAGCAAGCGTTGGCGCTCTGGTCGGAGTTGCGATCTCCAGTCGGGTAGCAGGGCGTATCGGAGTTGGACCCGCGATAGTCGGGAGCGCCCTCGTCTTTGGAGTTGGGCCAATTCCTTACTATCTATCCGGGTCCCTGACTGCATCCCCACTCTTCGCTCTAGACGGTTTTGGCGTCAACTGGAATATGTTGTTCATCATGGCAGGCCAATTCATCTCCTTCATCGGAGTCGTAGTCTACAACGTCAACCAAGTCAGTCTAAGACAGGCAATAGTTCCATTGCGTCTACAGGGACGAATGAACGCGACAATGCGTTTCCTAGTCTGGGGAACAATACCCCTCGGAGGACTTACAGGCGGATTGCTGGGAACCTTTCTGGGTTTGCGGACCGCGATTGGAATAGCGGTGCTAGGAGGCTCGCTGGCGTTTCTCTGGGTTCTGCTCTCCCCCGTGCGATCGCTCAAGAAGATACCAGAACCTCTCGAATAGACAGGAAACTTCTCCCAAACTCCATTCGGGCTCGGCTATATACTGACTTGAACGACAAGCGAGCTTCTTTCAAATAGAGGTAACCTGCATAGCGTCGCAAACCGGTATGACTCTCCAGACTACTGCCCCGGCAGTAAAACAGAAAGCGGGCTACCGCTACGTCAAATACACGTTCTTCAAAGTCGACCCAGCCTGGAGAAAACTTCCAGTTCAAGAAAGAGAGTCCTCAAAGAAACAATTCCTCTCATCCCTAAGCGAAACCGGGGACAAGATTCGACCCCGATCCTATTCCCTCGTCGGAACCAGAGGCGATGTTGACTTCATGCTCTGGACAATAACCGACTCCCTAGAAACCCTCCAAGGCTTCCACTCAGACCTCCTCAAGACTGAGCTGGGAAAGTATCTATCCACGCCCTACTCATACCTGGCCATGCTACGCCCATCAGAATATTTCGGAAGACCCTCAGAGAAGGAACCTGTGGGCTCAAAATACCTCTTCGTCTATCCCTTCACCAAGAAGAGAGAATGGTACAGCCTGCCATTCGAAGAAAGACGGAGAATAATGAAAGACCACGTGCAAGCCGGCCAAAAATATCCTTCAGTGACAATACACACGTCATACTCTTTCGGAATAGACGACTACGAGTTCATACTCTCATTCGAAACAGACCATCCAGAAGACTTCCTCAACCTGGTGATGGATCTGAGAACCACCGAGGCGAGCAAGTATACGGCCCTGGAGACTCCTATTTTCACCTGTGTCAATGTTGAACCTGAGAGAATGCTAGACCTCCTCGGCCCATAATACAAAACGAAGGTTAACCCTTGACTGATTTCAAGAACGACAATTTCCTGAGAGCCTGCTGGAAGAAGGAAACTGAGTTCACTCCGATCTGGTTCATGAGACAGGCGGGCAGATACCTAGAAAGCTATCGAAAAGTCAGGGCGAAAAATGATGTCCTCACAATCTGCAAAACCCCGGAACTCTCCGCCAAAGTCACCGTAGATGCCACAACCGAGCTGGGGGTTGACGCTGCAATCATCTTCGCCGATATCATGTTGCCTCTTGAAGGAATCGGCCAGAGCTTCAAACTCGTAGACGGTGTCGGCCCTGTCGTCGAGGAACCGATAGGACGAATGGAGGATGTAAAGACGATCGGAAAATTCTCCCCGAAAGACCATGTGCCTTTCGTCACCGACGCGATCGAATTGGCTATCCAACAGCTGGACGGACGTATGCCCCTGATCGGGTTTTCCGGCGCGCCTTTCACCCTCGCCTCCTACCTGATAGAGGGAAGTCCGTCTCGGGACTTCACGAAGACCAAGAGGATGATGTATGCTGAACCGGAAGCGTGGAATCTTCTGATGGCAAAGCTATCCGGCACGGTCTCCGACTATCTCCTATCTCAAATCCGGGCTGGCGTGGATGCGGTTCAGCTCTTTGACAGCTGGTCAGGCTGCCTCTCCCCATCGGACTACCAGGAATTCGTGCTACCGTTCAACAAACAAATATTCGACCGACTGAAACCTGGTGGAGTTCCTCGAATACACTTCGGGGTAGGAACAGCCGGAATATTAAAGGCGATGAGGGAGGCCGGCGGTGACGTGTTTGGCGTAGATTGGAGAATCGCGATAGATGAAGCATGGTCGATCCTCGCTCACATGGCTATCCAAGGCAACCTTGATCCGGCGATTCTGCTAGGCGCAAACGATCTTGTTCATTCTCGGTCCAAGGATATTCTGGCAAGGATCGGCGGTCGTCCCGGCCACATATTCAACCTAGGCCATGGAGTCCTTCCGGAAACACCACCGGAACACGTGAAGAATCTCGTACAATTCATACACGCAACTACCAGAACCAAACGCTAGGGGCTCGAACCAATGCACGAACATCCCGCCGTTCTACTGATGGCCTATGGCAGTCCCACCTCGCTTGACGAAGTCGGAGAATACCTACGTCAGGTTAGAGGAGGAAGGCTACCAACACCCGAGGAAGTTGAACGGTTACAGGACAGATATCGCCAGGTCGGCGGTCAGACTCCTCTCCTGAAAATAACTCTCGCTCAGGCAAAAGTGCTAGAGGCAAAACTCCAATCTGATGGATTTGACTCGAAGGTGTACGTTGGAATGAAGCACTGGCACCCGTTCATCGAGGATGTTGTAAAGAAAATCGAGAGTGATGGCGATCAAGGCATCATTGGATTCGCGCTCGCTCCACACTACTCCAAGCTGAGCATCGGAGGGTACGCCGATGCTGTCAGGAGAGGCTTGGCGAGAACAGGAAGATCTGTCCCGTTCACTATGGTTGAGAGCTGGCATAATCAACAATCTCTGCTTACCGCCTTGTCCAGACGAGTCCGTGAGGGCCTCGAAAAATTAAATGAACCGTCTAAGGCGGTCGTCCTGTTCACAGCGCATAGTCTCCCGAAAAAGTCCGTTGCTGACAATGACCCCTATTGGAGCCAGCTTCAGGAGACTAGCCAGCTCGTTGCCAGTAAATCGGGAATCAAATCGTGGGATTTCGCCTTTCAGAGTGCGGGACATCCTATCGAGTCTTGGATGGGACCCGGCATCAAGGAGAAGATTACTGAGCTATCCGTGAGGGGATTCCGCGAATTGTTAGTCTGCCCGGTTGGCTTTGTTTCCGATCATCTTGAGATACTCTATGATCTGGACATAGAGGCGAAGGGCTATGCTGCATCTCTCGGTACGAGACTAGAGAGAACTGCATCGCTCAATGATGATCCGGAATTCATAAACGCGATAGCGTCGAGACTGAGACCTCTTCTGTCAAGAGAGATTGTAATAGCCTAGATCTGAAACCCAAAGGCTTCTACGAGAACGCTTTAGCTAGTCTCTGATAGTCTTCGCTGTCTAGCTTCCAATCAGCCACCTCAGCATTCTCTTTGACGTGGTCTGTATCAGCTGCTTTGGGTATCGTGACCACGGAATCGTGTTGTAGAACCCAGTTCAGAGCAACCTGGTTTCTGCTCTTGCCCAGTTTCCCTGATATCTCGTCTAGGATTTTGAAGGATGAGCCTCGGCCGCTCGGAATCTTTCCCTGACCAAGGGGACTGTACGCGATCAGGGTTAGGCCCTCCTTCTGGCAGTATGGTAGGATTCTCGCCTCCACACTTCGGTCGATCAGACTGTACTCGACCTGGTTGGAGACAATTTTCTCGTGAGACAATGATTGCTGCGCCTCTTTCATTTGCTCGACTGAGAAGTTGCTTACTCCGATGTGGCGGGTCAGACCGTCTTTGACAAGCTTCTCCATCGCCCTCATCGTTTCCGAGATAGGAATCTTTGAGCTCGGCCAGTGCAACTGGTAGAGGTCCATTTGCTTCAAGCCGAGCCTCTTCAAACTCTTTTCCGCAGCGGCCAACACATCATCGTAGGCAAAGTGTCTCGGAGAAACTTTCGAAGCCACAAAGACCCTGTCACTGCGACCTTCGAGAACTCGGGCTACAACCTCCTCGCTGTGGCCTGCCCCGTACATTTCAGCCGTATCGATGAATTTCATCTCAAGGTCCAAGCCCAGCCTTAGAGCCTCTATCCCAGCCTTGTCCCGGGAGGAGTCGGGTCCCATCTCACCCCCGATCCCCCAAGTGCCCAGCCCAACGAATGGGATTGAGTCATGTGTTCGTCCTAAGGACCTAAACTGCATCGTGTCCCACACTCACGTTTCGAGAAAATGCGCCCGCGGCTTAAAGCCTGCCTAGGAAAAGCGACGAGAACGGCATCATTATGCGTCACGGAAATGCCTCCGACCCCAACCCTTGAAAGCGTAGGAAGCGCCGAGAACAGCAATAGCGCCCCAATGGGACTAGCACTAGCCAGAAAACCCCATTTTCGGCCCTGATCTCGAAAATGGCAGAGGGTCCCTAGGCTTCCCCAGAATCGTGCGGGAAACTTCCTAGATTTCCCGACTTTTTGCCTTCTGACCTAAGCCCAGATTGGGCCCTAAATCGCCTCTCTCGCCCAGAAACCCTTCCAGACAGGAAATTTTCTCTAGAAAAGGAGGGGGGGCTTAGCGACTCGACCTCGCGACGCAAGAGTGGTTTCCGGAAAGTCTTACTCGAACGCACTTGGTTTCGCGGGTATTCTCTCCAGAGGCTTCTCTATTGTGCGTTCGTCGGCTTTCTTCACGAGATCGCCAATCGCGTCCTCGATAAGGTATCTACCCGGCACGGTCGGGTCAACACCCAATTCCCGGAGCCTCCCGGCCGTCACGGAACCGATAGCGCCCACTAGAGGTGAACTGAGCAATTGGATAAGTTTCGATACTGAAATCTCACGTTCGGCGATGCTGAACAGGTTGGAGGCGGAAGCAGCGCTAGTGAACAGAACAGCCTGGAACTGTCCCTTTTCAAGCCTGGCGAGGAAATCCAACACACTCTCCCTGTTCGATGGGACAAGTGACTGGTAGATGGTGACGGTTTCTACAGCTGCCCCGTTCGAAGTCAGCGACCCTGACAGGCGGTCGTCGGCGGCTGAGGATCTGATTAAAACCACTCGTTGCCCTTTCATTTCGAGCCTTGACAGATGATTCGCTATCCCCGCAGAGCTATACTTGTCCGGGACCACAACATCCTGAACACCTCGACGTCTCAGCGCCGCGCTGGTTCTCGGACCTACAGCCATGATACTGATCTGGCCTAGAGCGCTCGGGAGGACGCTCGAGTGCGACTTCAGCATATCAAAGAAAGCATCAACGCCGGTGGGACTCATGAAAACAAGCCAGTCAACAGGACCCTCGCCGACAATTCTCGAGAATTCACCGAGGATACTCGACCGTTCCAAGGGTTTCAGCTCGACGGCGTGGACGATGAACGGGGTCCAGCCGAGCTTTCTCACAAACCTTGAGGTCTCCTCTCCTCGGCCGACCGGGCGGGTTATCGCGATGGATTTTTTTGTGGACAAACTAGACATAGACAGTTCTCCAGCTCGCTTCGATCTTTTTCGCTCCCCTCTGAATAAGTTCCTCGCCCATCTCTCTGGCCAGCACTAGGCCCTCCTGGATGCGTCCCGCGCGTTCGGCGAGGAGTTTTTCCTTTCCATCGATCGAGAAGATGCACGCTGATATAACGATCCGATCCCCATGAGCTCTAGCAAGAGCTCCCACCGGAACCTTGCAGCCGCCCTCAAGAACTCGCACCAGCTCTCGTTCAGCCTCGATCTCGGCCCTCGTTTGTGGATGCTCAATCGATCTCAAAATATCAATGACCTCCAGATTGTCATTTTTAGAGACAACAGCTAGTGCTCCCTGGCCTGGAGCAGGCATGAAATCTTCAATCGATAGACGTTCCGAGATCCTTCCAGTTATTCCCAGCCTAGCAAGTCCCGCCTCAGCCAACACAACTGCATCAAATTCGCCCTTGTCTACCTTCTGGATTCTTGTCTCCACGTTTCCCCGGATGGGCTCCGGATTCAGCTCCGGTCTCGCGCGCCTGATTTGGGAGACTCGGAGCAGACTGCTCGTTCCTATCTTGCTCCCTTTTTTCAGATCCTTCAGGACCATGCCCCCCTTGCTCACAAGCACATCGGCAACGGAATCTCTCTCGGGCACGCTAGCTATCAAAAGCCCACTGTCTCTGTCGAAGACAGGGATGTCCTTCATACTGTGAACAGCGAAGTCTACCCGGTCATCAAGGACTGCTTGGTCGATTTCTTTTTCGAAGATTCCTTTCTGGTCGAGCGAGAAGAGGGGTGTTCGTTGGTCCACATCACCCGCGGTAGTGATGATCTTCCGCTCAATTCTTAGGCCGGGATTCTGCTGTCTAATACTATCCGCAACTAGTTCCGTCTGAATAAGTGAGAGCTTGCTTCCTCGAGTCCCAACCTTGAGTAGTATTATCCGATCACCGTGGCAAGGTTTTCACTGCAGTGCCGATCGCATCAAGGGTGGCATCTAGCTCGTCCTCGCTGTGAGCGGTAGAGAGAAAGCATGTCTCGAACTGTGAGGGCGGAACGAAGACTCGGGACGCGAGTAGCGAGTGGAAGTATTCCTCGTACGTGCGTATGTCAGCCGATTTTGCAGAGTGGTAATCCGTCACCGGACGATCCGTGAAGAACAACTGGAACATCGATCCGACACCGTTAACCTGCGCGGTTATTCTAGCCGACTCCAGATGGTCCCCTATTCCCCGCCGCATCACGTCTCCCATCTTCTCTAAGCGAGAGTACAGCTGCCCTGCCCGTTTTTTCAGCGATTGAAGGATCGCCAACGAAGCGGACACGCTGACAGGGTTACCGCTATAGGTCCCGGCCTGATAGACCGGGCCGATGGGAGCGAGTTTTTCCATAACGTCCCTTCTGCCGCCGAACGCAGATATAGGAAGCCCGCCGCCGAGGACCTTGCCAAGAATTGTCAGATCGGGACGAATCTTGTAGTATTCCTGAGCACCGCCTATCGACAATCTGAATCCCGTTATCACTTCGTCAAAGATCAGTAAGACCTCGTTTTCCAGAGTGATTTTTCTCAGAGTTTCCAGAAACCCTGGTTTCGGCAGGACAGGGCCTATGTTTCCGAGTACAGGTTCGACTATTACAGCCGCAAGCTCGCTCGAATGGTCACGAATGACCTTGCCAGCTATCTTCTCATCGTTGAATCGACTCACAAGCGTATTCTTGGCGACATCGCTCGGAACCCCTTCAGAGCTAGGGCTTCCGAGTAAGGTCGCCCCCGATCCTGCCTTCACGAGCACCGAGTCATGCGATCCGTGGAATCCTCCCTCAAACTTCAGGACCTTTTTCTTCCCGCTGAACGCACGAGCGAGCCGGATAGCATGCATTGTGGCTTCGGTCCCAGAGTTGACGAGGCGAACCATTTGGATTGATGGCATTAGCGAGGCGATGAGTTCGGCGAGTTCAACCTCCATCTCTGTCGGTTGTCCGTAGATGGACCCTTTCTCGAGAGCCTCCTCGACTGCATCGATGACTTCGGCCTGGGCGTGGCCGTCGATCAACGCACCATACGCCATGCAGTAGTCCAAGTATTCTTGCCCGTCAACTGTTTTGAACTTCGAGCCTTTCGCTGACGCTACGAACAGAGGATAACGAGAGTAGCTTCTAACTGGACTGTTGACCCCGCCCGGTATCACCTCTCTAGCTCGACGGTAAAGCTGTTGGGATCTGGAATCTAGCCCAGCCATTCAGCCGCTTCCAAAGCATGATATGTCAATATCATATCAGCACCAGCCCGCTTGATACTGGTTAGAACCTCCATGATCGCCGATTTTTCATCGATCCATCCTTCGCGAGCCGCGGCCTTGATCATGGAAAATTCTCCGCTCACATTGTAGGCCGCAGTCGGCATCCGGAATCTTTTCTTCGCTCGATAAATGATGTCCAAGTAAGCTAGCGCAGGCTTAACCATGATCACATCCGCGCCCTCCTCGACGTCGAGCGCGATTTCACGCAGGGCTTCTTCAGGATTAGAATAGTCCATCTGGTAGGTCCGCCGGTCTCCGAACTTTGGCGTAGAGAAAGCGGCCTCTCGAAAGGGACCGAAGAACGATGAAGCATGCTTGGCCGCGTACGCCATCACGGCCACGTCCTTGAATCCGTTATCGTCAAGCGCTTGCCGTATTGTCTTGACCTGCCCGTCGATCATAGCGGACGGTGCCACCATGTCAGCGCCAGCGCGGGCGTGGCTTACCGCGACCTCAGCAAGCTTCTGAAGCGTCCCGTCATTATCCACACGTCCATCACTGACAAGACCACAGTGGCCGTGGCTCGTGTATTGGCACATGCATACGTCGGTGAAAACAACCAGTTCGTCCCCGAATTGATCCTTTAGATCACGGATCGTTCTCTGGACTACTCCGTTCGGGCCATATGCCGCTGATCCGTTTTCATCCTTGACTGTTGGAATCCCGAATAGGATGATCGATTTTACTTCCTTGTCAACGAGCCGTGCGACTTCGGGTAATACCGTCGCAGGGGATTGTCGGCGTTGGCCTGGCATCGAAGTTATCGGCGCATCGGTTTTCAGGCCCTCCTCGACAAATATCGGTTGGATGAGGTCTGAACGGTCAAGTCTAACTTCTCTCACGAGCTCGCGGATGAGTGGTGTTCTTCTAAGTCGCCGCATTCGCAGCGCGGGAAAGCTCAATTTTCGCTACTCTCCTTCGAATATCTGTCCGGCGACTGTCAAGAGTTTGCTGTCGCCTTTTTTCGCGGCTTCACGGAGGTTGACCACCGGCTGGGCCAGGAGCTTCCGTACGAGAGAGAGGCTCATTTTCTCAAGTACTTCCTGTTGGTGTTGCGGTAAGTTCAGTTTGGACAGAGCCTTGTCCAGCTCTTCCCTTCGAATCTTGTCGGCCCTATGATAGAGGTCTGAGACCATCGGTTCGGCTCCTTCGCGTCGCAGTAGAGCAGAGATTTTTTCGACAGCCTCCCGTACTCTAGGTTCAGCTTCTTTGATCAGGGTCCTTCTAGTGGACACTGCTTGGTCCGTGATGTCGCGAAGGTCGTCGATGGTCTTGATTACGATGCCTTTGAGCTGTTCTAGATCTGGTGAGACATTTCTCGGGATTGAAAGATCCAGAATCATTAGTTTCTGGTTCTGGTCCTGTTTCAGCTGAGGGGCAACAATCTCTTTGGTCAGCAGGTAGCCGTTTGCTCTTGTTGCCACCACGACCAGTTGGAAGAGTCCTAGCTGCGAAATGACATTTTTTATGTCCGCGGGTTTGCCTCCGAAGGTTCTAGAGAACGACTCGGTCCTTTGACGCGTCCTGCTTGCAACACTCACATCTCTGATTCCCCTGGCCTTGAATGCCTTCATCAGAACCATGCCGATCTGGCCTGTTCCGAGCAAGAGTATCTTGACGCGGTCGAGGTTTCCCAGAGACCCTTCCGCGATCTTCAAGGCGGCAGAACCGAGGGATACGGTTCCTTTTCCGATGCCAGTTTGGTCCCGGATACCGGTGCCGGCGGCAAGCGACATCTCGAAAGTCTTGGAGAGGGTTGGGCTTGATACGGCTAGCCCGCGTGCTTCTATCAGGGATGATTTTAGCTGGCCTAGAATCTGGCTTTCTCCAACCAGCATGGATTCGAGGCCTGACGCGAGGCTCACGAGATATTCTAGAAACTTTTCGCCGGTTCTGTGTTCGACAAGCTTCCTTAGTTCGTGAAGTTTGAATTTGGTTTCTAGGGCCCAGTTCCAGAGAATCTTCTCGGTTACCGCGATATCTTCGTCCGCTTCGACGAACAGGTCCACTCTGTTACATGTCTGAACTACAACCGCCCCTATTACGCCCGGAACGCCTTTGAGTATGTTGTAGAATCCCGGCATGTCTCGAAGGGTTAGAGCGTCAAGCGTCGCCAGTGGGGCTCTTTTGTAGCTGACGCCTATGTTGAGTAACATTCGAGCATCTCCCGGTCTGGAGCAAAGGTGGCTGGGCGTCCCACTTTGATATTAACACTTGACATGTACTCCTTGGGAGATGCGTAATCCGTATAGTATGTGACGGACTTTGAGAAATCTTCAGTTGAGAAGAGCGTGTCCATGCCTAAGCTGGAGTGAAAGACCTCGGAGAAAGACAGCATGATGCGTCACGAAAATGCTTTCCCCTTCGACTCGGAAATGGTCAAGAAAAAGCCAAAGGATGTCGAATAGTGTGGTAGATCGCTCGTTTTCAGCCCTGATCTCGATTCTGAAACATGGCTAAAATTTCGCCCATAATTCGTTCGGGAACTTCCCTAGATTTCCCGACTCTTTGCCTCTCGACCTAAGCGCGGATTGCGCCTTGAATCGCCTGTCTCGCCCATTATCCAAGCCAGACAGCAAATTTTCTCTCAAAACAAGGGGGGTCTAAGCGATCGCATCTCGCGACGCAAGAGTGGTTGAGGGAATACTCGGGTTTGGAAAAATCGCCCATTGTCAGCCCTGATATGGCGTCTGGGAGGTATCTTCAAGATCATCGCTAGATTCGCTGGGCTAATCACGTTTTTCGCCGAGACATTCCAGCCCGAATCATGCCCTAGTCAGACTGTCTCGCCCGGAATCCCTGCCAGTCAGCAGGTGTTCTTGAAACAAGGGGGTCTTAGCGACCGAGTCTCGCGATGCAGGAGCGGTTTCCCCACAACGTTGGGTAGGACAGGTGTCGCGCCCGAGAGCTTTCATCGCAAGTTTGCTGATGCTTTTTTCAGCGACGCGCGTTCCGCCAGCCCTCCCCGATTCTGCCTGCCCCCTTGGCGACAAGTTCTTCCCCGATTTCATGAGCTAGCCGTACGCCCTCAGTAACGTTTCCTGATCGTGCTGCGAACAGCCTCTCCTTCCCATCAACAGAAAGAACGCACGCCATCACCTGAATCTGATCTCCCCTCACCGTGGCAAGCCCCCCAACAGGAATTTTACTCGTCTCCTCGAGAATCCTGACCAGTTCTCTCTCCGCATCTACCTCGGCACGTGTGGGCAGATGCTGGACGGATCTCAACGTCTCGATGACTTTCAAATTGTCCCGTCTTGCAACAATTGCCAATGCGCCTTGGCCAGGTGCTGGAATGAAATCGTCAATCAGCAACCGTTCCGAAATTCTCTCAGCCATACCCAGCCTCGCTAGTCCAGCCTCAGCAAGTATGACCGCATCGAACTCCCCGTTGTCCACTCTCTCCACCCTAGTCTCCACGTTTCCGAAGAGAGGCTCTAGCTTCAAATCCGGCCTCACACGTCTCACTTGGGCGACTCTGATCGGACTGCTCGTCCCAACCCTGCTACCCACGGCCAAGTCCTTCAACCGTCTGTCTCCACTGCTGACAAGTACCTCCGCTGGAGAACCTCTTTCGGGAGCACTAGCGATCACCAGTCGCGTGTTCCTGTCGGTAGCAGGCACGTCCTTCATGTTATGGACTGCAAAGTCGACCCTGCCTTCTATGACAGCCTGGTCAACTTCTTTGTCGAATATTCCTCTCTGTTGGAGAGAAAACAGAGACCTTCCCTTGCCCGTGTCGCTGGAGGTTTCGATGATTTTTCTGTCTATCTTCAGGCCCGCATTCTTCTGCCTAATCCTCTCGACTACAAGATCGGTTTGAATCAGGGACAGCTTACTGTTCCGGGCTCCGACCTTGAGAAATATTCCCATGTCACCATAATAGAGCTTTCACGATATCGTCGACCGCGTTGAGGCTGATGAGACGGCTCGAACACTCGATGCGATAATAAGACTTGACATCGCGATTTCACTGCAACAAATCGCGCGTCGAGACAGTCGCCTAGAGGCCGGTTGGGAGCTCGCGCGATCCTAGATAATCCTTGTCGGTCTTCTGAGAACCCTGTAGTGTCTTCACTATGTCTTCCAGCCTTGGATGGCTCTTCTGGAGCCGTATCTCGTCCTCTTCGAACCCCAGCTCTGCCATCCCGTGCTCGGAGAGAAACTTTGCAGCCCATGAAACAGCGTTACTCGGGATGCGCAGCTGCTTCGATATCTCGTCCAGTTTATGCCATGCGCCATCCACAATATGCATCCACACATACCAGAGAAGCATCGGTCGTGGTCCCCCAGGCAATTGCTAAAGGCTCCCGATTCCCACATCAGCCCCCGTATCCTACTAACCCCAGTGTAACTATGCGATTCTTCATCCAGTAACACGCTGATGAATCGCTACCCTTGAACCGGAGTCTCAATCGTCATGGGTCCGAGAAGAAAGATTCTCATCTCGATCCTCCTAATCATCATAGTCATCCTTACGGTGTGGCAGTTAACAAGCCCTCGACTGATTCCCTCGGTCGGAACGAAATATCTCTCATCAGCGCAGTACCCAAACCGTGGAAGCTGGGTGCTGCTGGAAATCTCTAGCCACGGCAGAGTCTTCCTTGCATTCTCCACCCCCAACCTGACATATCCTCGTACCTCGGTGCAGACCTCATACTCTATCATAGTTAGCAAGGTGAACGAGACTGCATCTTCTTCATGCGCTCGCGGTTTTGGTCTGAAAATTATCGCTCTGCATGTCCAGGACAACTACGACGGCTCCACCTCGCTCTTGGCGCCATCGGCGGATCTTCCGGACGCGGTCCAAGCCTTGACCATCTTCAACTTCAAAACCTCGGCAAACCATCAGCTCAGGTTCACGGTAAGCTACGAGCTCTACGAGATTCTCGTCCTAGGATCACTCCTGGATCATTCCGCGACCCAATCGTTCAATGTCACCCAGAACGTTCTTTGAGCAATCTTCAATCCGCTAAAGGATTATTTATCCCGCCACGATGCTCGTCTCCGATTGTTAGATCTTGGCCATAACCTACGACTATATCGATGATTATCTGTATCGCATCGCCCAGCCAAGAGATCTACTCCTCCAAAAGATGGAGGAGGAAGCCGAGTCCGGAGCAGTCCCCATCATAGGACCCCTGGTCGGCCGGCTCCTATACAACCTCGCCCGTAGCAGCCAGAGCAAGAACGTCCTCGAGATAGGAACAGCAATTGGCTATTCAGGAATCTGGCTCGGTAGAGCCGTTGCACCCTTGAAGGGATCCGTCACAACCATCGACAAGGACCCGGAACGAGTCAGACGAGCAGAGCAGAACATAGCCGAAGCCAAGCTTCAGAAAGTCATCAAAATCCTGAAAGGAGACGCCCTACAAATTCTACCCACCCTCAATGACGAATATGATCTAGTATTCCTCGATTCTGACAAGAGCATCTACCTAGACGCGTTCAAGCTGAGCGTGAAAAAGCTCCGCAAAGGCGGCCTATTCGTCGCCGACAACACATTGTGGGGCGGCGATGTCGCAAAAGGTGGAAAGTCAGAGCTAACTCAGACGATGATCAGGTTCAACAAGGAAGTGTCTGGGTACCCAGGACTGTCGACGGTAATCGTTCCACTCCGCGACGGAGTTCTGGTCGGTCTGAAAGAATAGACGTTTCGAAAACCATTGCATTCTACAATGCATATATGCCGGAAAGATTTTCCAGGTTACACTACAAGTTTATACGATTCTGTACAAATCTCTTTAATTAGCGGACATGATGGAAGGGAGCTACTCCTGCAGTTCTCGCTCCGAAGCACGGGGAAGAAGAAGTAGAGGAGTTAGGTAAGAACAGTGGAAATCCAACAAATACCGAAGGTCCCCCAAGCGGAATTCCGATACCAAAGGTCCTACACGAAACCAGGCGTCCACCCATACGATGCTGTAAAATGGGAGATCCGGGACGCAGTCATAACCGATCACAAGGGACAGGTCATCTTCGAGCAGAAGAATGTCGAAGTTCCTTCGTTCTGGTCCCAGACCGCCGCAAATATTGTCGCGTCGAAATATTTCCGTGGGAGACTTGGGACCCCCGGAAGAGAGAGTAGTGTCAAACAACTCATAGGCCGTGTCGCGGGAACCATCGCCCGCTGGGGCCGGAAAGGAAACTACTTCCTCGATGAGGAGGAAGCCGAGACGTTCGAGTCCGAACTCACCCACATTCTGCTTCATCAGATGGCCGCTTTCAACAGCCCCGTATGGTTCAACGTTGGAGTCGAGGATCGTCCTCAGTGCTCTGCATGCTTCATAAATTCCGTCCAGGACGATATGCGATCGATAATGCAGCTCGCCCAGACTGAAGGTATGCTGTTCAAGTATGGATCCGGAACAGGATCAAACCTCTCATCTCTACGATCCTCAAAGGAACACCTGTCGACCGGTGGCAAAGCCAGTGGCCCTGTTTCCTTCATGAAGGGTTTCGACGCGTTTGCAGGCGTCATAAAATCCGGCGGACGGACCCGTCGGGCTGCGAAGATGGTCATTCTCAACGTCGACCATCCCGATATTGAGGAGTTCATCTGGTCAAAGGCGAAGGAAGAGAAGAAGGCTTGGGCCTTAATCGACGCCGGCTACGACGGGGCCGTCGACGGCGAAGCCTACAGCTCCATCTTCTTCCAGAACGCGAACCACAGCGTCCGTGTTACGGACGAGTTCATGCACGCCGTAACAGAGGACAAGGAATGGAAGACCCGGTACATCACAAACCACCAGGTCGCGGACGTGTACAAGGCCCGTAACCTGATGAGAGAGATGGCTGAGGCTGCTTACATCTGCGGTGACCCCGGAATCCAGTTTGATACGATAATCAACAAGTGGCACCCATGCCCGAACACGAATCGGATCAACGCGTCCAACCCGTGTTCTGAGTACATGTTTCTCGACGACTCCGCGTGCAACCTGGCCTCCCTGAACCTTATGAAGTTCAGAACCATCGATGGGGAGTTCGACGTAGAATCTTTCGAACACGCAGTTGAGATCGTAATCAGCGCCCAGGAAATTCTTGTCGGCAACGCGGGCTATCCAACCCCTGCGATAGAGAAGAACAGTCACGACTTTCGTCCACTGGGACTAGGCTACGCCAACCTTGGCGCACTACTAATGGCGCGAGGTCTCCCGTATGACAGCGACGAGGGCCGAAACTATGCCGCAGCAATATCAGCCCTGATGTCCGGTCGAGCGTACGCAGCATCATCGCGAATCGCCAAGAGGCTGGGCCCGTTCAAGGGATACGCGGTGAACGAGAAGCCGTTCCTCAACGTCATCGACATGCACAGAGCTCACGCGTACAAGATTCCTGTTCAAGGAGTCTCTGAGGAGCTCTTGAAAGCCGCCCTCAAGTCCTGGGATGATGCCCTCTCCTTAGGAGAAAGGTTCGGATTCAAGAACGCCCAGATATCCGTCATTGCCCCGACGGGAACGATCGCGTTCATGATGGACTGCGACACCACCGGCATCGAACCCGACATTGCCCTGATCAAATACAAGTGGCTCGTAGGAGGTGGGGTGATCAAGATCGTCAACAACACCGTCCCCGAAGCGGTAACAAAGCTCGGCTATTCTAAGACCGAGACCAGTGAGATTCTCAAGCACCTTGAAGACCACGACACAATAGAAAGCGCTCCTCACCTCAAGGAGGAACATTTGCCAGTTTTTGATTGCGCGTTCAAGCCCGCTAAAGGGACGAGGAGCATACACTACATGGGCCATGTGAAGATGATGGCCGCTGTTCAGCCGTTCATCTCTGGAGCTATATCAAAGACTGTGAACATGCCCGGCAATGTCTCCGTGGAAGAAATCGTCGAGACCTATATCACCGCTTGGAAGATGGGATTGAAAGCCATCGCAATCTACAGGGACGGCTCCAAGAGAACCCAACCCCTAACCACGACGATCCAAGACAAGAGCAAAGCGGTCGAGAAGACAAAAGAGCAGGCGGTCTTCAAGCCATTCCGACGCCGACTCCCAGAAGAGAGAGAAGCAATAATCCACAAATTCTCGATCGCCCAGAACGAAGGCTACCTCATGGTCGGCCTCTACGATGACGGTACTCCCGGTGAGATATTCGTGGTAATGTCGAAGGAGGGAAGCACAATATCGGGATTAATGGACGCGTTCTCAACCTCCATCTCCCTAGCCTTACAGTATGGTGTCCCATTGAAGGTGCTGGTGAACAAGTTCACTCATACCCGATTCGAACCCGCGGGTATAACTACCAACCAGGATATCCGATTCGCCAAATCCGTGGTCGACTACATCTTCAGATGGCTTGGCTTGAAGTTCCTTCCAAAAGAGGAACAAGACGCGCTCGGACTCGCAAGGACAACACTCGAGAACGGGACTCAGGTAAAGCTGGTTGAGCCAGTTGGTTCAAAGAATGCGACCCCGATTACCGCGGAGATAAAATCGCACGAGACTCCCGAGTTGGCGACCCCTCTCCCAAGCTTCGACAACCAATCTGACGCGCCTGCATGTGAGAACTGCGGGATGATTATGGTCCGGGCAGGGTCGTGCTACAAGTGCAACAACTGCGGCAATACGAGCGGTTGCGGCTAGGAAACTTAGTCTAGGCCTTTTCGACCAGTAGCGTTAACCCGTCAATTTCCCTGACTCTCACATGAGTCCCTTTTGTATAATCCCCTTTAACGTCCTGGCAGAGAACTCTTCGCTTTTCACGACTACCGTGCCAGTGGATTCTGTAATGTCAGATGTAGCCCGACCCAGTCGATCCTACCAGTCTCATGAGAGTCTCTTCAATCAAATTAGATGGGGGCTTAGTCTGGCCCGAAAAGGCGTAGAATCAAAACCAGAGGATGATGCCTCCGACAATTACCGCAATGATACCGTACAACGCAACGTCGATGGCACCCATACAGTATTCGTCCGCAGCTGCAAAACCCCGGGATTAAGTCTTACTGATTCCTACTATTCAGAGTATTGAATATCTCTCAGAACAGTTTCGCGTCCAGACGATAACTAGGCAAGAGGTTTCTCACCGATCTCTCTTCTTTCGGATTGGTCAGAATACTAACCGGCGAGGACACGTCGTACTCGATAACACATCGCGGGCTCGAGTTTCTCGAAGCGTATTGGAAGCTTGCGAGTTTCCTGAAATTCCTGGGAGAGAAAACAACGCTCGAAGGTGATTCCGGAGAGCTCTAAGCTACGTAGCTCCTGTATTCTTTCTCGAATTCCCTGACAATCTCAAACTTCGGCAATCTTCTAGATCTTGACTCCCCGTGATGCTGGAAGGTTATCTCCGGGAACATTACAGCAGGACCGTCAACCGCTAGCCTGGTTGCTGGGTGATCCGGCCCCAAGATTCTAGAGCAGATCTGACGGGTTAGTCGTCGGACGTCTCCCTCATCCGCATAGCCAAGGGTGTGAAGGTATTCGTGGAGTAAGGTGTAGAAGACGTAGGCGTTGATGTAGCGTCTGTCCTTTGCGAGATGAGTTATCTGGTCTAGTAAGCTTCTGTTCATGACGATGAAGTTGGATCCCATTTGATGGAATGCTCCGATGTAATCGGGCAGGTCCGCGAGTCCCAGCATTAGTCCGGTGCGTCGTCGGCCTATGCTGGTCTTGACTGATCTTTTGACGAGCTGGAAGACTTCTGAGAAGTTGAAGCTGCGGTCGAGGCTCTCTGACACATCCATGCTGTTCTGAGGTGTTTCCATTCGAGAATTTTTCCTAAGCACGTGGACCACGTGCTCTGGGATGATTTTTGGCTCAGCGCTATATAAGGACTGGATTTTGCACCATCCAATCAGAGGGCGTGTCCCTGGACAATAGTGGAGACGAGTGGAGTAGAGTCATTCGCGCCATCGAGGATGCGCTGCCCATCTATGAGTCCACTAGCGAGTGGATATCCCTGGGGCTCGCCGGCCCTTTGAGGCGAAGAGCTGTCGCGTTCCTTCGATCCCACGGGAGAGAGTGGGTTTTAGATTCTGGTGCGGGTCCAGGGGTCTCCAGCCAGATGTTGTTGGATGATGGCTTCGAGAATATTGTAGGCCTGGATCCCTCGATTCGCTTGCTCAGATTCGCAAGATCTCGTCTAGGACGCAGGTTCTGTCCGATACTCGGAGTTGCAGAGAACCTTCCCTTCAGACCAGCCTCCTTGGGAGCTGTGATAACCTGTTTTGCTCTAAGAGATGTCGCGAGCTTGGATCGCAGTCTGGATGAGTTCGCGCATGCTACAAGGCGTGGCGGTGCTCTCGCGGTTGTTGATGTCGGCAAGCCTGACAGCATGTTTTGGAGAGCCTTGATTGGCTTCTATATTTCACACGTTATGCCCGTTCTAGCCCGCTTCTCGATTCGCGGGAGGACCCCTGGCAATCCGTTCAGGATGATCATTCCGACCTGGAAGAGGCTCCGGACCAACAAGCAACTCTCGGATCTCATTGAACAATCATTTGGGCCTTGCGCAGTGAAGAGTTTCCTTCTTGGAGGGCTGGTGGTCTTCGAGGCAGACAGATTCTCAGTTTGGAAGGACGTCCTTCAGTAAGACCCGAATAACTGCTGAATAGAAGTCCGAGTTCAGCATGGCTTCGTGAAGGGCGGGGCGCGGGAAAATCGACCACCCCGGGTGGTCATAGATTAGTTAGCGGAAAAAAATAGTTACAGAAAAGAGAGACTTTCACGGGGGAAGCTAGGCTAGGGACAGACAATCTTGAAAGAAGCACGGTCAGCGTCTGATATTGAATGCTATAGTTGTTCTCGGTTGAGGATTCCGTGCATCGCCCTACTAATGATCCAGACGGATAGGTAGGATAGGACGAAGACGGTGGCCATCACAGCAGCTATGCCCAAGGCCTCAATCCCTAGCTGTTGTAGAGCCGCTGTTCCCCCGCCGAACAGCAGTCCATTGGGAATCGGAGAATTCCCCTGCGCAACCGGGTTTCCTGAGGCAACCGCAAAGGTCCTCTGGGAGAAGAAGGCGATCATCAGGACGCCGAATAGTCCGCCGAGTAGGTGTCCCGGGAACAAGCCGACTGGATCGGAGAACCATTTGAATCTCGAGAACCACTTTTCACCGGCAAGGAAGAGGGGTCCGCCTATCAGCCCTAGAATCACTGCGCTTGCTGGGCTAACGAAGCCCGCGAGCGGGGTTATGATAATGAGCCCCATGAGAACGCCGTTCGTAGCATAGATCAGGTCAGGCATCTTCTTCGTCATCCGGTAACGGAAGTACATTATTGAGAGAAAAGAAGACGCGGCAGCAAGGAAGGTCGTGAGGACGACAGTCATGGCCGAGTTGTTGAACGCGAGAACACTGCCGGGGTTGAAGCCGAACCATCCAATCCAGAGAAGCAGGATGGACAAGGTCAGCCACCCGCTATTCAGCTTGTACGGTACCTGAATGCTCTCTATCCGTCCCCTCTTCTGCTCCTCTCTCCAGATCTGCAAGACAATTCCAAGCCCTGCCGCTCCTGCCGCGCCATGGACCACTAGTCCACCTGCGAAATCAGCCATGCCCATGCGAGCCAGCCAGCCTTGAGGATTCCAAATCCAGGCTGCAGGGAGATTCCAGATTAGGATGAAGTAGACGATTGAGTAAGCGAAGAAGGCTTGCAGTTTCACCTTACGCAAGACAACGACCCCGACAAGGGCTAGGGTTACAGAGGCAAAGGCTGTCTCGAAAAGAAAGTAGGTTCCGGTTGTCAGACCTTGCCCGGAAGTAGACCACCAGGCCCCGGTAAGTAGCTGGTTGGCATCGGACGAGAAACCTCCGAGGAAGAGTCCGTTGTAGCTCGGGTTTCCAATTATCCCGCCTAACGTCGGTGCGAAGGCAGTGTTGAAGCCGATAAACGCCATCAAGAATATGGCTGAGCCCGTGATAAGCATCGTCTTCAAGAGGCTGATCTCCATATCAGTGCCTAGCTCGCCCACCTCGAGGAATCCAACCGAGACCGTCATTATGAAAACAAGAAGTCCGCAGATGATGACCCAGAGATTATTCGCAAGCATAACGTCCAGGGGAGGAGCCATTATCCAGTCATCCTGCTCCGAGTCTGGAATCGGGTCGAGATTTAAGCTGGGGGCATGCTTCCAGCAGTTTGCCACCTCGACTCAGTAACATCCAACTTACAATTGTCTAGGAATATCTCTTGGATGAAGATGCCAACTCGGCTAAATCGTCTCTTTCGACTTTACGTGTCTAGAAAGAAGGCCTCGATCGATAACGTGCGGTCGCCTCCTAACAACGATGGCGAAATAGTGAAGAAGAAGAAGAAGAGTCCTAATCGTTCCCAAACCCGGAAGTCGTCGAAGACCTCACGTAGCTTATAATTCGTTTAGATAAAAAATAAGGGAAGGGTATCTAGGCCTCCCTTTGGGGGGCTTCTAGTACCTTCGATGCTTTTGGTAACAGTCCCTGCAGTAAACTGGTCTACCTTCTGTTGGCTGGAAAGGAACTTCAGTCTCCTTACCACAGTCAGAACAGACGACTTTGTGCATTGTTCTGGGACCACCATACGACCCACGACTCATCGGCCTAGTACACCTCCTATAATCCGCGATACCCTTCCAGTCCCTTTACTAGGTTATAGACCTTCGGAAGCCCTGAAATTGGGGGATAGCGCTCTCAATCGTCGTTCGAAAATGGTTCAGCCCCTAACAAGCGCCATGTCTCTTTAGTGCCTCGACAACCTCACCATGATTCTTCTCTTTGGCGAACGAGAGGGGTCTTTTCGTCCTTGGTTTTTGCAGAAGGATCAGCGCCGTTTTCAAGGAGGAAGTTCACAAGTTCCAGGTTTCCGTTCAAACACGCTTCCATCAAAGGGGATACGCCACCTTCGTACCTATGATTGACATTCGCGCCTCTCTTCACGAGTATCTTTGAGATTTCCACGTGATTGTTAGCTACTGCGCCCGTTAGAGCGGTGAAACCAGTCGCATTCTTTGCTATCGCGTTCACATTCGCTCCCTTCTCAATGAGATATTCTGTCACGCTTTTCTGACCCAGATACGTGGCTAGAGCTACAGGGGTGAACCCGTCGGGGGAGTATGTCTCCACGAGAGCGCGGTCTTGCTCTATCAGATTCTTGAGTCGTTCGAGCTTCCCAGGAACCGAGGCTTCAAAGATGTCCAGTCCACCCTTCTTAGCCGCTATCGCCTGGGCGATATCCTGGTGTCCATAGTATAGTGCGAGAAGTATAGCTGAAACGCCATTCTTTGCCTTGCTGCTTGCAAGGGCCGGGTTTGTTGCTAGAAGCTGATCGATCTTCGATAGATTGCCTTTCTGGATAGCGTCTAGGAACTCATCGGTTTGCATACTTAGCATAGCTAATCATTAGCCATGCTAATATATATAGGTTAGTGGGTGCTTATTACTAGGGAGCGAATGACAAAAGAACTCAGCTTCGAAGAAGTAGCCCGAAGCCTCCATAGCAACGCTATCCATCTGCTGCGTCGCGTTAGAACTGAAGATTCAGCAATGGGAATCGGACCCGCGCAGGCTTCAGCTCTGTCAGTCGTAGTCTTCGGCGGTCCGCTCACATTGAATGAGCTGGCAGGGGCAGAGCAGGTTCGGCCGCCAACCATGAGCCGCGTGGTCGAGGCCCTTGTCAGAGAAGGACTCGTTCGACGGCAAATAAACAAGGAGGATCGGCGCTCGGTCAAAATCTTCGCGACAGACAAGGGAACGAAAATCATCCACGAAGGACGAAATCGGCGAGAAAAACGGCTGATCAAGCTACTCTCTCAGCTCGGTACCGACGAGATCAGATGTCTGGGAAGGGCCGCGAGGATACTGTCAAGAATCCTAGTTGCAGATCATGCTTAGACAGTACGGAGTAATCTTTCCCAAGTCGCTAGCTCATCCTCGGTCAGATCCATTTCACTTGATGTCAAACTCTAAATGGTCCTTCCCGAGTCTTCTGGTTTCCAATTCTGTGTGAATCCTCTGCCGTAGCCTGGATCTGTCGCGCTTGATTGACGCCTCGGATTAGTCCTCTCTTTTGCAGATAGCAGACAAAGAATACTATTGTCGGTTCTTGGAGAGGAGTATAACTAGTCCCATTGTCCCGTTGTAGAATGGCAGATGGCGGAGCCTTTGATCTGCAACGAGTGTGAAGAGTCTCAGGCATTTCCGAAGGATATTGTTGAACTGGAATCCTCACTAGGTATTCCGCGCGAGGAGTTGATGGTTGACATGGAGAAGGGGAAGAGATGCATTCTTTGTGGATCGGTCCTTGAAGAAGGCAACATAGCAAGGCCGATTTGAGAAGGACTCAGCCCAGTAAGGAGTCAAATCAAGAGCGTTCAGATTCTAATACACGACGGTGGTCAGCTGTTTCTAGCGTTCTTGAACCGCTTTTGAAATACGATCTTCGCCGCAGAACGGACTCTTTTGCCTGAGTGTTATGAAATAGTACGGAAAAGGGAGATTTATGGTGTTTTTAGCTCAAAACATAGGTTGTTTCGCCTGATAAGCCCAGAATACAATAGTTTTATATCTTTATGGTCATTAGAGCATCACAGGTGAATTCGGACGCCTAGTAAGCCAAAGAAGAAGAGCAAGAAGTAGAATTAGTCTTCTTACTCTCGATCAAATCTAATACCCACGTTTTTTCGGGTTATTCACTCCTAATTTGCACCAGGGGGCTAACCTTCCGGCAATGCAGAGCAAGAGGGATTTCTGCCTCGTATCTTGCCTGGTCTTCTCCCTTAAGAAATCCAACATGCGATTTCAAACGCCTTTGCGTGGAGTGAAGATCACACCCTAATGTCTTTCGACTCTAAAGAGATTCCGCGTGGCTGAACCATTAGTATCGTCTCGCGCCATAGTTCTTCGGCGGCGTCAACAAGTTCTGAATCTGTCGATTTCTCGAATCCTGCAACAACGTCGACGAGTTTTCGGAACCCTCTAGGTTGTTCTTGGCACTCGAATAGTTGTTTCCAAAACCAGCTTGTCGTGAGGACATATTTTCTATTTAGGAGGAATATGACTCTTGCAGTGTCCCACGCCATGTAGAACGCTCGGGTCCTAAGTTCTCGCTCATCACGTTTGAGGTGCGCGTTGCGGACGGCGGCGAGGGACTCGGTCATGGTTTCGGCGGCCCACCGCAATTCTTCCGCGATATCTGCGCTGTCGTTTTCCGCGACGGCCTTCTCCAGTTTTTTCAGCCAGTTGTCACGTTCGAATAAAACGATCCGGTTCCGGTATTGGTCTGCCCCGAGTGGCCAGTCCCAGCCTACTCGTGTGGCTTCTTTGAGAAAGTTTGATTCTTGGAAATAATCTACCTCGACCAGTAGGCCATCGTAGACATACCGCTTGTTTTTGACCTCTAGACCATCCGACGCCACGCAGAATATTTCGAGGTCTGAGTATGGACGGTCTAACTTCTTGGCAGTGGAAGCATAGATGCAGATGGCCAAGACTGCGTCCTTGTGGGTATCAAGGATTTGGGAGGCGATCTTTCGTCCCAATTCAACCCGTTCTTCGTGCGAGACCTTCCTCAGCGGAAACTTCGGTGTCGAAAATCTCTCTTCTATTTTTCGCATTCCACCATGTGCTCGTATGGGAGTTCAATTCCTTCTCGTTTCAGCACCGCATCATTACGTCTGAGAAATCTTTTAGTTGCGCCCCAAGTTTGAAGCTCCTTAAGTGCGTTCTCGTATCCGAAATGGATTGTTGTGTCGAAGTAGGTGACTTGAAAATTGTGAAAGCCATTTTTCCTCATTATTGAAAAGAGCTGGTCCGGAGTCCAGGACGGCCAGTGTTTGACGAGAAATGCTTGAGGCTCTGCTGCGGGGGAAGATGACCACTCGCCGTGGATCATGAAGCCTCCAGGTCGGAGGATCCGATAGAACTCTATCAGAGCCTTTTCCAGCTGCGGATCATATGGTAGGTCGCATAGTAGTTCGTTCGAGACTATGATGTCAACGGATTCAGATTCGATTCCTCTGATCCTTCTCGCGTCGGACCTGAACGAGCGAACTCGTTTCTCCAATCCGGCTCTTCGAAGCTCCTGACTTAGCACCTTCGACCAGCCAGCGTACGGTCCTTTTGACGAATCTATGGCGATCACTTTGACCTCTCTCGGAAGCCTTCTTAGCAATGGTATAGTGAGCTGTCCCTTTCCACATCCCGCCTCAAGGATCACCCGGAACCTTCGCCGACCTATCCGTTCAACAAACTGCGCCGCCAACAGGTCGTAGTATCTGGCCCATGCCTTAGATAGGTCTGACCGGTTTCGGGCTATGATCTTCCTCCCCGAAACCTCGAGGCCTCCCGTTTTCAGTGATCTCTTCAAGCTCTGGGACACGTTCTTTGCTATTCTGAAGTCCGCCTGCATATGTTTATCTTGGGAAGCACAATCCGCCCTACTCAGAATCTGATTAGAAATGTCTGAAACACCCGTTTTGATTCTGAGAGAGGGCACCTCCCGATCCAGAGGAAGAGACGCCCAGAGAAGCAACATAATGGCCGCTAAGATAGTTGCGGAAATCGTCCGGTCGACCATCGGACCCAGAGGGATGGACAAGATGCTGGTCGCGGGCATGGGCGATATTGTGATCACAAACGATGGGGCTACGATCATGAAGGAAATGGACGTCCAGAACCCTGCTGCCAAAATGATTGTCGAGATATCGAAGACCCAGGACAGTGAGGTGGGCGATGGAACAACAACGGCAGTAGTTCTCGCAGGCGAATTGCTCGCAGGCGCGGAGACTCTTCTTGACAAGGATGTTCATCCCAACGCGATCATCGACGGTTACAGGAATGCTGCGGGAAAGGCGCAAGAAATTCTAGAGAAGATCGCCATTACTATCAAGCCAGACGACGAGCTACGTCTGAAACAGGTTGCGATGACCTCCCTAAACACCAAAGGTATCTTCGGTTCTCAGAATCGTTTCGCCGAGCTTGCTGTCGAGGCTGTCATGCAGATAACTGAGAAGAATAATGGCAAGGTAAAGGCGGACATCGATCTGGTCAAGGTGATGAAGAAGCACGGAAAAAGCCTGGAGGAAAGCGAATTGGTCAACGGGATAATTATCGACAAGGAAGTATCTCACTCCCAGATGCCGAAGAGTGTGGCTGGCGCCAAGATAGCATTGTTGAATGCGAAGCTGGAGATCGAGAAGACCGAGACTGATGCCAAGATCAATATCAACAAGCCGGAAGAAATGTACCAGTTCATTCAGGAAGAAGAAAAGCTCCTCCGAGATATGGCCGATCAAGTTGCTAAAACTGGCGCGAACGTTCTCTTCTCCGAGAAGAGCATTGACGACGAGGTTCTGTCTCTTCTCTCCAAAAAAGGAATCCTCACCCTCAAGAATGTCAGCAGCAGCGATATGGAGAAGCTGGCCAAGGCTACCGGCGGTAGCGTAGTAGGTACGACAAGGGATCTCTCGAAAGAGGCCCTCGGCTACGCTAAGCTGGTTGAAGAAGTGAAAATTGGCGATGACAAACTCGTCTACGTCCGTGAGGCGAAGAATCCCAAGGCGGTCACCATTATGATACGAGGGGGCTCAGAGCACGTCGTTGACGAGGCGGAAAGGTCCCTCCATGACGCACTAAGCGTTGTTAGAAACGCGGTGGAAGATGGGAAGATAGTTGCTGGTGGAGGCGCTCCAGAAATAGAGCTATCCAAGCGGCTCCGAGAATACGCGATCAAGGTCGGAGGCAGAGAACAACTCGCGGTCACAGCATTCGCAGAAGCCCTAGAATCTATACCCGTGGCGATTGCTCAGAACGCAGGAGTTAACCCGATAGACATACTCGTTGACCTCAAGTCCAAACATAACACCGTTCAGAACATTTGGTTCGGAGTTAACACCAAGACTGGAAAGGCAAGCGATATGCTGAAGATGGACGTTGTTGAGCCATTGCGGGTGAAGACGCAGGTGATCAAATCCGCGGTTGAAGCTGTAACGATGATCCTTAGGGTCGACGATGTCTTCGCGTCGAAGGGTGGAAGCTCGTCGGGCCCCGGCCCAGGCGGTCCTGGAGGAATGCCTCCGGGAATGGGCGGCGGTATGCCTCCCGGTATGATGGGCGGAATGTAGTAGGCGTCACATCAAATAACCGACTGACCATTCCCTCCTCTCCAAATGGGAGGGTGGAGGGACCGTGTTTTCCTAGCGCTTCTTTCCTTTTTTCGGGCCTTCTCTGCCCGCCATCTTCTTCCTTTTCTTCTGCCAATCCGGACGAGTCATTGTTCTCTGTAACAGAGAGCCTTGTGCTCTCGCATATATCTGCCCGATCTTTCAGAGATTGAAGGCAAGATTCGGAGTCAAACTACTTATTTCCTTAAGACCAGCAGTTACTCATGCTGACTACTGAGCAGAACCTCTCCCAATTGCACGGAACGCGACAGCACCAAGATAACGCTCTGAGTGATGATGAGAAATGGAAAGCTGTTTTATCTAGAAACGACAGCTTCGACGGAGTATTCGTCTTCGCCGTTCGCTCGACCAGGATCTATTGTAGACCTTCGTGTCCAGCTAGACGCCCAACCAAGGAACATGTGACATTCTTTCCTGGATCGATTGAAGCCGAACAATCTGGTTTCCGGCCTTGTCAGCGTTGTCAGCCCTGCAACACGGGACCATCTCCTAAAGACAAATTGGTAGACGATGTTTGCAAATATATCGAAGCAAATCTGCAAGGGAAACTTACCCTTGGAATCCTTAGTCGTGAAGTTGGTCTGAGCCCTTACCATTTCCGGCGGACTTTCAAGAGGGTTCTCGGGGTTTCGCCTCGCCAGTACGTGGAAGCTCGCCGCCTTGCTCGGATGAAGCGGTTTCTAAGAAGTGGGGAGACGGTGAACAATTCTCTCTACAACGCTGGCTTCTCTTCCCGAAGTCGCGTATACGAAAATGTGCCTGGTGGATTTGGAGTAAATCCTGGAGAATTTCGCCGGGGAGGTGTGGGCTTGCGTATTCGGTACAGCATCATCGACTCTCCCCTCGGCCGGCTGCTAGTTGCGGCGACAGAGAGAGGTGTGTGCGGTGTTTGCATTGGGGACTCGGACTCGTTTGTCGAGAGATCTCTAGCGGAGGATTATCCTGCCGCGACTTTGTACCGGAGTGACGAGGGGATCGAAGAGTGGACTAGGGCGTTCGCTAAGTACTTTGAAGGCGAGCATCTTGCCCTTAACGTTCCTCTGGACGTGAAGGCAACCGCGTTCCAATCGCGAGTCTGGAAGATAATCCAATCCATTCCATTCGGAAAGACGAGCACATACGGTAAGATCGCCAAGGAGCTAGGCGAGCCCAAAGCGTCACGAGCCGTGGCAAGAGCTTGCGCAACCAACCCGGTTGCACTCGTAATCCCGTGTCATCGGGTGATTGGCAAAGACGGTAGTCTACGAGGGTATCGGTGGGGTAAAAGGAGAAAACAAACTCTGCTCAAGCTCGAACAGACCGCTAGCACCAGCACGATCCAAGAATAACGCGTTGAGTCCCTAGCATCTGATTTCCGCTTCTACAATCTGACTAGGAATCAAATATCACACAATTTGAGGGATCAGAACCTTATCAGTAACATATGGCTCTACACGATGAGTGGAACTTGCAAGAGATCAATGTCGATATGAAGGGTAAGACGTGTCTCATTACTGGCGGGAATTCTGGGATAGGTAAAGCTACAGCTCTCGGACTCGCAAGAATGGGAGCGAACGTTGTGATCGTCTCCCGGAGCAAGGAGAAGGGCGAGGCAGCCCTAACCGAGATCATCGCCAAGAGTGGAAACCGGAAAGTTGAGCTGATGCTAGCTGACATGTCCTCTCAGGACTCCATCCGCAAATTGGCCGGTGACTTCAAGGTGGGACACGAAAAACTGCACCTGCTCGTCAACAACGCCGGTGTCTATCTAACAAGGCGCACCACCACAGTGGACGGTCTTGAATCGACCTTCTCCACTAACCATCTCGGACCCTTTCTCTTGACGAACCTCCTGCTTGACCTCCTCAAAGCAAGCGCTCCATCTCGAATAGTCAATGTCACATCGGACGCCCACAACGGCGCGAGGGTCAACTTCGAGGATCTTCAAGGCGAGAAAAAATTCTCAGGCTGGCAGGCATATGGTCAATCAAAACTCGCAATGATACTTTTCACTCACGAGCTAGCAGCGAAGCTCGACGGCACCGGGGTTACTGTGAATAGTGCGCATCCTGGAGTTGTCAGAACCAATTTTGCCAACAACAATGGCCTTGTGACATTCGGTTTCAGACTCATGCGCCCATTTTTCATAAGTCCTGCAACCGCAGCTAAGAGAATCCTCTACGTGGCCACGTCTCCTGACTTGGAAGGCGTGAATGGGGAGTACTTCACCAAGATGCATGCGGCAAAGTCTTCTCAAGAGTCATATGATGATGACTCAGCCAAACGGTTGTGGCAAATGAGCGAGCAACTAACGAGACTATCTATCTAATTCGGTATTCATGAACACTCGTGCGAATGACCCCTAAGGGGCGGGGTGATTGGTAAGAGCTTGATTGATTCCGGTGCTTTCTAATTCGATCCTTCAACTGGTCCTTCTAGTATGGCAAGGCCCTTGAAGCGATCTCGCCTTTGCCATCGGTGATTATTGTTGCGAGTCCTTCGGCTCTGACCCGGAGTTCTCGTCCAGACCACGTTGCCCGCAGAGTCGTCTTTCTAAGCTGTTTCTCATCGTCTTGTCTTAGGAATTCAAGACCAATGAACTCCACCTCGGTTAGTTCAAATGGTCCGACTGAGGGCATTTGCATTTCCCCTCGGTTGAGAGTGGCATGTGAATGTGCGGGATGTATTAGGCGTCATGGTACAGTTGTCTATATCCGGTCACTCGTGCAGAGACTCTAGGGTCTCGCATTCAATGAAGTGAATGGTCAGGTGGTTCCTTTGCCAGGGTCTTGTCTTGGTCTGACGACGATTGCGACGAAGAATAGGGCTAGTGCCGCGAAGTCGATTCCGACCCTTACGAAATCCTCGGTCGGTGAAGGTAGAACATAGTCCACGAATGTCTTCACGAAAAAGAGGAAGAATGCTCCGGCCACCATGATTAGGGCAGGTTGTCTTCTTCTTGACCAAGCGTACAAGGATAACGAGAAGAGGATGAGTGCGAAGATTCCCCTACCTATTTCCAGTAGCTCGGTCGGATCGGTTGGAGAGCCTGACACTATCCCACTTCTCTAGCCCGTCTGTCCCAATTCCTCTTAGCCGGGTTATGCCAGCAGGTCGGCCAACCTTTCAGCCCATCTCTCCCATATTCTTGGATGATAGTTCCTAAGGAGTGCTAGGATCCTTGCGCGGTCTCCTCTAACGGTATAGAACACAAACCCGCCTTCTCTTCTAGGTTGTACGAAGCCCGCTTGGGATAGCCTCTTCATGTGCCAGTTGGTTGAACTAGCTGAGATTCGGGCGAATTCGGAGAGCTCTTTTTGGGTTGCGAGTGGGTTCTTGATTAGGTAGAGTACGATATCTCTCTCGGTCTCTTGAGATAGAATGCTTAGAATTTCGCGGTCTTCGATTTTGAGGCCTTTGTCGGCATAGAAGCGTTTGTAGAGGCCTTGCCGAACCGATACTACGCTGCGTTCTCGTTCCAGCTTGTACAGGTGATACTGGATGACACCCATGGCTAGGTTGAGTTCTCTCTTGATCTTTCTCAGATGGGTGCCGGGATTTGCCTTGATGAACTGTAGTATCCGGACTCTATTGGAGTCCTGGATCTGCACTACCTCGGCCGATTGCGC
>Ga0209802_1000402_pt1 | contig 32980 bp, 26 predicted proteins | sample GraSoiAngelo_129_FD_185886 | JGI IMG/M metagenome (GOLD analysis project Ga0209802, IMG submission 185886) | Grasslands soil microbial communities from the Angelo Coastal Reserve, California, USA - 14_0927_12_40cm (SPAdes) (version 2) | ecosystem: Environmental > Terrestrial > Soil > Grasslands ... | reverse complement strand
AACAAAACAGTGGAACAAGATGGCGACGTAAACGCGCCGCTCTATAAAAAGGAGGGAAACTAGGCCGAACTAAACGGCCGTAATGAAATTGCCGTCAAACCCGACGTAGCCGTAGGCCATGCGCGGAGTATTGAAAGCGAATCCGGGATTACCGTTGCGATCGAGAAGAATGAGGCCCCCAGTCCCGTGAGTGCGTCTCGCGAGCAGATGGACCGCTTGGCGAGCAGCGAGTTGAGCGGAGGAAACGCCGCACGAAGCGTCTGCCGGCGAATCTACGCAAGTTTCCGATTGACGCAAAAGATCGACGGCGGTCTTGGCCATCACAATTTTCATGATGGCTTCGCCATAGCCGGTACAGGACACGCCGCCGGCTTCGGAATCGGCGTAACAACCGCAGCCGATGAGCGGTGAATCGCCGACGCGGCCGGGAAGTTTGCAGCAAGTGCCGCCGGTGGAAGTGGCGGCAAACAGATTTCCATTTCGGTCGATGGCGACGGCGCCGACGGTTCCCTGTTCATGTCCTCGATGAAACATCGGGGCGTGTTTATCCTGTTTGCATTTCATCCAGGCTTCGCGCTCGGCTTCGCTGACCAGGTCTTCCGGACTGCATAGCGCGATTCCGTGTTCCTTGGCGAAGCGCTCCGCGCCTTCTGCGACGAGCATCATGTGCGGGCAATGTTCGAGAATTTTTCTAGCGACCTGGATGGGATTTTTCACGCGCTGGAGTGCGGAAGCAGCGCCGGCACGAAGCGTTGCGCCATTCATGACGATGGCGTCGCATTCGACGCGACCGTCGAGATTGAGGTGCGAACCGTAACCCGCATCGAAGACCGGATCGTCTTCCAGGACCATGATCGCCGCTTCGGTACCGTCTAGGGCGGAGCCACCGCGCGAAAGGATGGACCAGCCCGCAGCAAGCGCGCGGTGGCAGCCAGCTTTGCAGGCTTCCATGGCTTCTTCAGGAATATCCCATGCACCGCCATGAACGATCAGAGCAGGATTCATCGAAATGAGAATCGCAAAGGGACATCCATTTGTCCATATGATGGAGGGATCCGAAGGCAAAGAGGAAAAAAGTCAGCACAGAGAACATAGAGGGAGAATCCACACGAATCGAAGAAGAGAAACGCTTTAAATGTAGAAATCGAGAAAAAAGAGAACCAAACCGATCAGCAGCAAAACGGTGCCCCCATTAATGCTGGTGCGCGGAAGTCGCGAAAGGGAGTTCAAAACATAGTTCGGAAGCACTTTGAAGCGGGATTCTTCCCGAGGAATGTAGAAAGGTCCGAGAGGCGTATACCGTGAAAAACTGCGGTGGAAAAAGGAGACTTCATTCTGGACCCAGGCCAGAAAGTTGTTTCGATTGCGCCACACGATTCCTGCACCGATTAGGAAAAGAAGGTAACCACAAAATGTAAGAAGCCCGAGCGCCGGGCCAGTTCCCCAAATCATAAGGCCCCTCCAATAGCGAGCGCGACATGGCGTGAGACGCGGGGAGCCACAGGAAAGTTACTCGTCGTCGTGAATGGTGAGGAGGCGGACGACTTCAAAGGCTTTCTTGCCCGCAGGAGTGGTGACTTCAATCTCATCGCCAACCTTGCGGTTGAGCAGGGCCCGGCCAATCGGGGAATTTGTGGAAATCAGACCCTTCTCGGCGTCCGCCTCCTCGCTGCTGACCAGCTTGTATTCGATCTTGACGTCGCGGTGGACGTCCAAAACAACAATGCGCGAACCGTATCCGGAGCGGTCTTTCGGGATGTTGGTGAGGTTGAGCATGCCGAGGTCGCCCATGCGCTTCTTGAGGTGGCCAATCTTGGCGTTCACGTAGCTCTGGCGTTCTTTGGCGGACTTGTACTCGGCGTTTTCCGAGAGGTCGCCGTGGGCACGGGCGACGGCGATTTCCTTGGGGAGGAGGACGTTGAGCTCATGGGAGAGCTGGTCGATTTCCTTCTGAAGTTTCTGCTTAATCTCGCTGATCGGGTCGGACATGGCCTTCGGTGGTCAGTTTGCGAAAAAAGTTTGCGGAGTCCGGGAACTACGGTGGTTCCCCGGACCCCGCGCAAAGAAACATTATAGAGGCGGGACGAGCGAACTCTCAAGCGAAACCGGCGGAGACGCAAGTGGGAAGCCCTCGACCGCTCGACAGGGGCGGCCCGCCGCAAAGTCCGATTTCTTCGATGGTGAAGAACAAAGCCTCACAGGCGCGGAGTTTAGGCGGAAGCCCTGGCATGACTTGAGAGATGGGTAGGGGAGGCACCCCCCTCCCCTAGGATTTTGTAAGTGTTGAGTGTTCATTCTAAAGAACTTTAAGTTGTTTAGAATCAACACCTATGGAAGTGTTCATTCTAAAAGATTTAGGAAGCACAAGAATTGTGCAGAACCGAGCCTCGCGGGGAAATGCTCCTTCCTTGGTCAAATTGAGGAAGCAGGGAACTTTGCAGGTGAATTCGCACTATTACCCGAGCATTACTATACCACAGGGAGACAGCTAGTCAAGAGCAGATTTCCGCGGGCCTCAGTGGACTTTTACTTCGAGAGACTGGGTTTTGGTATTGCCGGCGGCGTCGGCGATGGTGAGCGTGTACGTCGTGGTCTTGGTGGGGGTGACGTCGACGCAGCGGGCGTAGGAGGGCCAAACGGGATTAGGCTGGGGTTCGAGTTTGACAGTTTTGGCGTTGGCTACGCCGTAGCAGAGCTGGACGGATTGGCCGCGGTGAATCTCCGCGGGGATGGCATAAAAACTCTGAATGGCGAGCTCTTTGCCGCCCATTCGTTCGAGAGTGGCGCGGTCCTGCTCGCGTTGTTTCTGCGCTTGTTCTTCTTTGGCGCGATTTTCGATGGAGCGGCTTTCCTGCCAGCGCGAGAAAAGAATCCAGACCACAGCGAAAGCGGCGATGACCAGCACGCCCCAGGAGTACAGAAAGGGATTCTTGAGGCTGGATTTGGCTGGTGGATCGGGTTGAGGCAGCATCGTGTTCTACTCCCGTGAGCGTGGGCCTCCCTAGAAAATAACGCAGGAAGGGGGCTGATGGAAAGCAGCGGCAAGCGTGGGCCTGCTTCAGCGATCCACGCCCCGGGCCAGTTCGCGCCAGGTGATGAGCCGGATGTTCTGTTCCCGGAGCAATTGGCGAAATTCCGAGCTGGTGAAGAAAGCAAAATCGCGCTGACGCCACGCGGCGCCCCAGGTATCACGCTCGCGCGTGGCTGCTTTCATTTCCTCGTCGGCGTATGCGAGGTGGATGACGAACTCGGTGATGCCGGGTTGCAGATTCTTGAGGGCCTTCTTGTAGAATTCGCTCCATTTCTCGGGCGGGACATTCGGATCGATAGTAACCGTGTGATCGAGGACGATGTCAGCGGGACTCAAAGCGGATTCGAGATAAGGCCTTTCGGCAAACCAATCCCGCGCAACGAAAGCCGGCAGTTTGTAATCGTGAGCGACGCGGAGAAACTCCTGGAAGAGTTCTTTGCCGTTATCGATGAGCCGATATTGATGAGAGTCAAGATGCGTGGGACGGATTCCCATGGCATAAGCGCGGTCAATTTGGGCGCGCAGCTCCAGTTCAGCTTCCTTCGGATCGATCCGGGTAGCGGCAGTCCAATCGTGATGGAAGTAGCCATTCTCGTCAACGAGACTGGGGATTTTGTCTTTTGAGGCTACGGGACCCCAGCGGTAGTAAATGCGCTCGCTGGTGAGGGTGAGATGAAGTCCAAAATCTGTCTGGGGATGAGATTTGGCGTAGCCTGCAATCTCCGGAAACCACGGGCAGGGCACCATGATGCTGGCGGAATTCACGAAGCCGTTCTCAAGGGCTGCGATGGTTGCCGCGTTCACGGAATGAGTCATGCCCACATCGTCGGCGTGAACGATTAGAAGCTTTGCATCGGGCGAAAATCCAAGTTTTTCCGCGAGAGATTTATTGTTCGTTTGCGCTGAGTCTCGGAGAGCCCCGCCAACGAGGAGAAGAGGCGGCAAGAGCAAGAGTGAGAAGATCTTTCGATTCATTCAAGGACCTGAATAATTTTTCCCGAGCTTGCCACGGTTCCCCGGAGGGGCAACGCAGCGCGGCAAATCTTATTTGAAGCCCACGACCATCGAGTCCGGACCCAAAAGGTGTTCTTTGCGCGTTTCGCGGAACCCGGCCTCTTTCATCCAACCCATGCAATCCGCAGCGGTGTAATCGAATCCGGCGGGCGTCTCGATCAGCATGTTCAGGCTCATGAGCAAACCGAAAGCATTCTCGGACCTGTCGTCGTCGATGATGCTTTCATAAACGATCAGCGCACCCCCGCTGGGAAGGGCTTCATAGGCTTTGCGAATCAGGAGTTGCTTTTCTTCCAGGCTCCAATCGTGCAGGATGTGCCCCATCATAACGACGTCAGCATTGGGGAGAGGATCGCGGAAAAAACTCCCCGCGTGAAACACGACGCGAGAAGAAAGGCCGTTGACGGCAACATAATCCTCGAAGATGGGAGCGACCTCGGGCAGGTCGAAGCCGATTCCTGAAATATGCGGATTGGCGAGGGCGACTTGTACAATCAGATCTCCCTGCGCGGTGCCGACATCCAAAACGGCGGCATAATTCTTCCAGGGAAACCGGCTGGCGATGATACGGTTCGCTTCCTTACTGAGTCCAGTCATAGCTTTTAGAAAGCCCCTGAGTCTCTCCGCGTCGGCGTAGAGCGCAGAAAAAAAATTGGGCCCGCCGTCCTTGGTCTCGTTCTGTGGTTCTCCCGTTCGAAGGGCAGCCGTCAGATGATTCCAAAAGGGATAGAGGCGAAGGTTTGCCATCTCGAGTACGCCGCCGACGTAGGAGGGCTTTCGCTTATCGAGGAAAAAATCGGTGGAGGCCGTATTGAAATACTGATGGTCTCGCCGCTCCAAGAGTCCCAGCGCCACAAGCGCATCGAGGAAATCACGCGCCGAGCGCGGATGGAGCCCCAGCCTACCCCGTAAAGACTCCAGATCCTGCGGATGTTTCGCAAGCTCCGTGAACAACTCCATCTCCACAGCGCTCAACAGGGTCTTCGAGGCCCAAAAGCCCAGACCTACTTGCAGGATATGGTCCAGCGGCGGTTCGCTCATGGTTATGAAGCCCTTTCCAGTGTGCAGAAGGATGCGTTCACACAATGAATGTCCGTGCATCTTAGGCAGCGACCGGATCAAGAGTCAACACGATCGTCCTTTATCGTTTTCTCGATAGGAGTGTTCTTGATCGGAGGCCTTCGGATGATTCGAAACCGAACTCTCAGCAAATGGTCAGTCCTCCAAAGTTGCGGCGGACGTGATCGAGAATTTTGTGGATGCGCCGTGGACCGGGGGCTGACCCGGGCCGGAAACGGGCTGGCCGCCGCCAATCCAAACATCGACAGGACCGGGCACGATGCGGCGAACTCCGTTTTCATCGACAATGCTCAGTTCGCGGTCACCGAGCGGGAAATCCACGGTTTGCGAAGCCGAAGGATCAAGGTGGATGCGAAGAAATCCTGCAAGCGAACGGATAGGAGCGTCTTCGACACCGGGGTGGGACAGATAAAGCTGCACGACTTCCTCGCCGGGGAGGGAACTGGAGTTCGTCACGCGAACCGACACAGTCATGGCAACGCCGGGAGCGGCGTGGTCGGGACTCGCTTTTGCGCCGGAATAATTGAAAGAGGAGAAGCTCAGGCCGTAGCCGAACGGATACAGCGGCTGCTCGGTGAAGTAGCGATAGGTTCTGCCGTTCATGCTGTAACTGCCAAACGGGGGAAGCTGGGTGACTGACTTATAGAAAGTGACGGGCAGCCGGCCCGCTGGATTGTATTCACCGGAAACAACATCGGCGACGGCCATGCCGCCTTCTTCGCCCGGGTACCAAGCTTCCAAGATGGCGGCGGCATGTTCCTGAGCCCAATTCACAGCGAGCGCGCTGCCGTTCGTGAGCACTACGATCAGGGGCTTGCCCACAGCAGAGAGTGATTCGAGGAGTTCTTGCTGGGGCTGAGGAAGATTGAGGTCCAGGCGGTCGCCACCGAAAAAGCCCGGATCGCTGGAATCGCTTTCTTCGCCTTCCAGTTGCGGGGAGATGCCGACCACGGCAATGACGACATCGGCTTTGCGAGCAGCGCTGAGGGCTTCCTGCATGAGATTTGGCGGCAGCCAGAGGAGCCGCGCCGTGGATTCCCACCAGGTGTGAGTGTACTCCATGCGGATTGAGTAAGGGTGGCCCCCCAGCAGATGGACGAGCGTGGTCATCGTGCGAGTGCCATGCGGGTCCCAGTCGTCGATGATTTTCTTACCATCGAGGTAAATGCGGGAGCCGCCACCTGTGCTGGCTCCGAGGCGATAGTCGCCATCGACGGGCGGCACGAGTTCGCCGGTCCAGCGCACCGAATAATTTCCCGGCGGGAGTCCGGGAGCGGGTGAGACATTGTTCCATTCGAAATTGACGGCAGGATCTACGCGATTCAGAACCGGAGCACCGGATAACTTCGTGTTGGCGAAATATTCAGCGTGCAAGCCGGGCTGAGAATTTGCGCCGCCGGTCCCAAAGTATTCGCCAGGAATGGTGATGGCGCTGGTTTCCGTGAGAGGGGCGCCGGTAGCAGTGAGAATCCGGACGTTGCGGCCACAGTCGATACAACGAAAAAAGCGCTTACGAATGCCATCGAGAATGGTGGTGTAGCTGGAAGGCGTGCCGTTGTAGTTGCCGAGCAGAACCGGCAGAGAATCGGCATTGGGGCCGATCACAGCAATGGTTCTCACCGAAGATTTCAGGGGCAGCGTGTTGCGTTCGTTCTTGAGCAGGACGATGGATTTGCGCGCGGCTTCAAGAGCCAGTTGACGGTGCGCAGGGGTGTCGTTGTCGGCGATGGTGAGTTTCGTCCACGGCACGCGCTCCGGAGGATCGAACATGCCGAGGCGGAAGCGTGCTTCGAACAAGCGCTTCACCGCGAGATCGATATCGCCCGGCGAAAGAAGGCGATTTTCAACTGCGAAAGGGAGCGCGGCGAATTCCGGGCCGCAGCTCAAATCCGTTCCTGCCTTGGCGGAGAGAGCGGCGGCTTGTTCGAGAGTGAGAACGAAGCCGTGGCCTTGATGAATGTCACTGATTGCCCAGCAGTCCGAAACGACATAACCTTTGAAGTCCCACTTGTTCCGCAGAGTGTCAAAAAGGAGATGATTGGCGCAGGCCGGTTCGCCGCGCACGGAGTTGTAAGCGCACATGATGGAATCGGCGTGGCCTTCCATGACCGTAGCGCGAAACGCAGGCGTGTAAGTGTCGGCGAAATCGCGCGGAGAAACGGACACATCGAAGCGATGACGCAGGACCTCGGGGCCGCTGTGAACGGCAAAGTGCTTGGGGGTTGAGACTGTTTTCAAGTAATTGGGGTCGTCGCCTTGCAAACCTGTGACGAAGGCCACGCCGATGCGGCCAGTGAGAAAGGGATCCTCTCCGTACGTTTCCTGGCCGCGCCCCCAGCGCGGATCGCGAAAGATGTTGATGTTGGGAGACCAAAAAGTAAGGCCGAAATAGCGGCCGGTGTTTCCATGCTGGTTCGCGTCGTTGTACTTGGCGCGAGCTTCGGTGGAGATGACACCGGCGACGCGGTGGACAAGATCGGTGTCCCATGTTGCCGCCAGGCCGATGGCCTGTGGGAAGACCGTTGCGTTTCCAGCGCGGGCGACACCGTGCAAGCCTTCGTTCCACCAGTTGTACGCGGGGATGCCGAGGCGGGGAATAGCCGGTGCGACATCCTGCATCTGCGAAACTTTCTCCTCGAGAGTCATGCGGGAAACGAGATCGTTGACACGCTGTTCGAGAGAAAGGCTTGGATCCCAATAAGGGGGTCGGGCGGAGGCGGTCGATGCAGAAGTGTTCGACGCGGATTGCGCCGCCAGTTCAGAGCCGCTGAGAAGGACGAGAAGCAATAGACCGATGAGCGGGAAGTTTCGCATGGACATGGCGGAGATTTTCTCCCAAGCAATCGCTGGAGTCCACAGGCAGTCTATCGGAAGCACCGGCCGTCATGTGGGAGCAACCTCTGCCGCTCTCCTCCTGCTTCTGTGTTGCGAGAAACAAATGCACTTGCTGGCCATTTGAATATCGTGCTACCTTGCGCATTTATAGAAAGGTTTTTCTGCAGGCGCGCGGACAGAAAATCACGAAGCACTCCTTCCTACAGATTCCGCCGCGGGGTGAGGAAAAAATGTTAGGGTCGTTTTCGACGGATTTAGTGCCGGTCTCTGACCGCCTCGAAGCATGGCGATGGAACGCAAAACAGATTTGCGGAGACTGCCGGTTCCAATTCCCTAAGCGTTTTGCTTTTCATGGTTCCATTGAGGCGCGAAGAGTTGCGGACTGGAGTTGACGCTGTTCTCTTCCAGCGAAGTTTCCTTCCAGAAGTTTCCCGTAGTGAGGCTCAATTCGGAGAATCGCGCCTGTATCGTGATTACGCAACTCGCCGGTGTACAACGCTATGGTCAACAGGGCAAAGTAACCATCCTGAAGCGTGGCGATACGACACTGATCGACTCAGGACGTCCCTGGTCATCGGATTGTGGCGGTGACTGCGCCCGGCTTTACCTACGCCTGCCTTACTTTTTGATGGAGGGCAGGCTAGAGCTGAATCCGATTCCCATTGCACGGCGGATCTCAGGAGCGTCGGGATTGGGAACCATTCTTTTTAGTCTTTCGACTGCACTGTTTCGCCAGGCGGAGGACCTTAGTTCAGAAGAAGGCGCTGCCGCAGTGGAGGCCTATTTGAAGATCCTGTCGGCGTGCGTCGGAGATTCTGAAGATGCTTCGCGAAACAGAGGAGGATCGAATCTGCTCCGAAGACGCATTGCTACGTACATCGAGAGCCACCTGCCGGACACCGATATCGGTCCGGTGAAAATCGCCTCGGCGATGGGCATTTCTGTGCGGCACGTGCACCGGGTTTTCTCGAGTAAGGGATGTTCCGTCGCTGATTGGATTCGCGAGAGGCGTCTCCGCCAATGCCACAGTGATCTTTCCGATCCACACCTGCGCCGAAAGAGCATCACGGAGATCGCATTCTTCTGGGGATTCAACGATTCAGCGCACTTCAGCCGCTCGTTCAAGGAGAAATTTGGAATTTGTCCCCGCGTCTTTCGAACGCACGCATGGGCGGACTCGAGGGCTGTGAATCGTCTAATCCAGAGACATGATGTCCTCAGTCGGCAGAACGTCCGCTACTTGCAGCCAAGCTGATTTCAAAACCAGTTAGATTCCGCGAATGCAAATAGCGGAGGCGCAAAGAAACTTACGACCGATCCTGGCGCGTGCGGGCAGGAATTCCCGCAGGCGAAATACTGCTCTCGGAAAGATGCCCGGCGGTTCTTGCGGGAATTCGGATGAGCACTCCTAACCCCGCCCAGATGGCCAGCGCAAGCCATTAGTAGCGAGTGAAGTGTCCCGGAACGATAGGCAAGATTTTCACCAGAATCATAAGAGCAGTGACCAACACACCAAAAACTGCCTCGTAAAGCGAGCCATGAACATTGTTCGTGCCGCTCTTGGTAACCAGTGCGACGTGAGCGCCGGAGCCCTCGCCTTGGTCCGCGCCATAATTCGTCGTGGTGACGCGGAACTCCTCAACCGAATCCAACGTGACCGGCAGCACGGAAGTGAAGGCGTACCCGCTCGACTGGTCGTTAACGTCTACGCCGTCGAGCGAGATGTTGCTCTGGTCGCTGCGGGCGCCGTTCACTGCTCCGCTGCGGGTGTCCTGATCTTTATAGTTGGTCGCCTGCAAATCTGGACGGCTGCCCGTATAGGCGACGCCCGCTTGAAGACTCAACAAGTCCGGAACGTTGCGGGCATCGAGCGGGATCCGCTTCACTTGGGTTTCATTGAAGGGATTCCCAAGCGAGGCGTCCACCATGTTCAAGACGGGCGCTTCGCCAGTTACGGTGACGGTCTCGGTGCCGCCGCCGACCTTAAGCTGTACGTTCACGGTCGCCGGAGTGTTCACCAGCAACTGTAGGCCGGTCTGCTCATAGCGCGCGAATCCTTTCGCGGTTACCGTTAGCGCGTAGGTTCCCGGAGGAAGAAGCAGGAAGCGATATTCTCCCTGCGCGCCAGTCACAAAGGTTCGCTCCGCTTTCGACTCGGGGTTCACGAGGCTGACCGTGGCGCCCGCGACTGCGCTTCCGCTGGGGTCAGTTACGAGCCTCCGTCCGATTTGTCCCTATAACAAGACTTCGAAAGCCAAGCGACTTAGGGTTCCAGGCGATGAATGAGCCCCAGCGAGAATCCTAGTCGGGACAGGAGCCACGATTCTTGATTGAGAAAAGGGAATGAAGCTAGGCTCCTACCATGAAGACACAGACGAGCTGCTCTCGACATTATCATGGCACGTCAGCAAGCATAGGGGTCTCCCGGCCCGAGTTTGAGCCGCTATAATTCAGGCAGTAAGAAGGGTGAGCCAGGCATTCGAGCAGCACGTTAAACATGTCTGCAACGAGGGAATGAAGGTTGCCTGCCTATTGAGAGCGGTACGATTGCAATTTCCTTATTGAAAAGACAAGTATGTACGGTCTACGATGGCCGCGTATCCCAAGTAAGACGCAAGCGGTCTGCAATCGAAAGGATGCGATGTAGGTGGGGACGCGGACCGATTTGGCACTGAAAGTCCGGTCGCGCTGTGCCTCGGAAGAGTGAGGTGGTGTGCATCCTGGCCTCGCTCTCGAAGCCGGATGTAAGCTTGAGGCCCCTGGTACAGCAGCGAAGAAGTGAGCGTGAAACATGCCGTTCATGGACCTGATCAAGAAAGCAATCTTCGAAGAGGAACCGCGGGCGCAGCAGCCTGCAAACCCCGCGCCCGCCCCAGCGGCTGGGCGAGCGCCACAACCGGCTTCGGCGTCTAAGTATGTTCCGATGACGGGGCGCGACAATCAATTCTACGCGCGGCTCGCCAAGCAGACGGACCTCTCCGCCGTTCCCGAGCTGGCGAAGATCGAGCAGTATGCAGCGCCGCTGGCCCCGGTGATCACGGATAAGTCGCTGCGCTACAAAGCCGCGCTGGCCACGGCGCAATCGCAGGGCGGCTTGACGAAAGATGCAATCTTGAAAGGCTTTGATACGCTGCTGAAGCTGCTGGATTCTTCGGCCAGCACGTTTAACAAGCAAACCGATGAAGTGGGCAAGACGGAGGTAGAAGCCAAGATTGGGCAGATCAGCGACATGAATGAAGCTATTCAGCAAAAGCAAAAAGAGATTACCGACCTGCAGCAACAAGTGAAGTCGATGCAGGCGCAGGCGGAAGTCTCGCGAGCGAAATTGCAGGAGGCGAAGGGCAATTTTGCGGCGGCCCTGGAACGTCGGAGGGTTGAAATTCAGCAACAACGCAAAGAATTTGAGACGATTTTGGAATAGGGAGACGCCATGGCAACCAATCCGGGTTCCCCTGTAATGCAAGGCTTGAAGAATTTTTGGCAGCGACCGGAAGGCACCGTCGGGAAGGTCGTGCTGGTCCTCGTTGGTATTGCTGCGGCCTATGGTTTCGTCCAGATTCTGCCATTCTTGATTGCCGCTGCCACGGACACGCTGCATCTCGCAATACTGATCGGGGCGATTCTGCTTCTCATCTTCATTGTCACGGACAAGCGCGTATGGACACTGGGAAAGCTCATGTTCCAAAGCACTATGCGTTATCTAACGGGCCTGTTCATCGAGCTGGACCCCATTGGAATCCTCAAGAATTACATCGCGGAGATGAAAAGGAATCTCGCGATCATGGACGAGCAACTCGGAAATCTGAACGGCTCGATCCGCACCCTGCAAAACCAGATTGACACAAACCAGAAAGATGCTGAGCACAGCATGGTACTGGCCAACCAGGCGGATAAGAAGATGGCCGCCGGCGGGCTGACCTCCCTCGATCAGCAGCAGTACATGTCCGCCAAGGTCACCAATCAGCGGCACGGTGCAAGCCTGATCAATATCAATAAATCGCTCACAGATTTGCGTGACAAACTGAAGATTCTCTATGACCAGCTCATCCGCTGGAGAGCTACGGCGGAGTTCCAGGTCACCGACAAAGAGAACCGGGTTAGCGAAGAAGAAATGCGGCGCAAGGCGCTCAAGAAAGCTTATTCCGTGTTCCAGGCGGCCAAGAAGATTTTCCGTGGCGATACGGTGGCGAACCAGATTTACGACCAAACCCTAGAATACCTGGCGGATGATGCCGGCCAGATGCTCGGCGAGATGGAAGATTTCAATCGTCTTGCCAACAAACTGATGACCAACATGGATCTGGAAACCGGGGCAATCAACGATGAGGCTATCAAGCAACTGAGTGAATTTCAGCAGAAGCTTTTGCCGGCCTCAGTGACGCCTGTGGCGGCTGGCGCGCCAGATCAGACATCTGCTGCTCCGGCAAACAAGAAAGACGATTACAGCGATTTGATTAAGTAACTCGTAGGCGGAGGGAAGACCACCATGTTTGACAATAAGATTTCAACACCCCCAACAGGGCATCGGCTAAAGCCCGGAGCGAAGATTATTCTGCTCCTGCTTATCGGGGCAGCTCTGTTCTTCGGTTTCCGCATGGCGGTAAGCCACGGCTGGATTCCCGCGCCGGGCATCGCAAAGGCCCTCATTCCGTCTAAGGCCGCTTTGCCGGACCTGAAGGAAGCGGTTGTCGCCAACGTTGAGCCGGCGCCATTCCCGGAGGCGGCTCCGGCGTCCGTAAAAGCGCCGTTGATCCGCACCGAAATATGGGCCTGGAACGCGCAGATGAACTATATCTACGCCAATGGCGGGCCTGACACGACGCGCAACAGCCTGATGGAAAAGCATAACGTCAACCTGAAGCTGATCCGCCAGGACGACACCAGCCAGATGCAGAACGACTTGATTGCTTGCGCGAAAGAACTCCACGACGGCTCAAGTCAGTGCGCCGCAGGCGCGAACTACGTTCTGATCATGGGCGACGGCTCGGGACAGTTTTTCGCCGCGGTCAATCCGCAGCTCAAGAAGCTGGACAACGGCGGCGGTGAGTACATTGGGCAGGTGATCGGGTCGACTGGGTATTCGCGCGGGGAAGACAAGCTGATGGGTCCGCCAGAATGGAAGTCTGACCCGCAGGCAGCCAAGGGCGGCCTGGTTTCTGGAGTTCTTCGCGACGGGGATTGGAATATCGCCATGAAGTGGGCGGCGGACAACCAGATCAAAAATAATCCGGACGAAAAAACGTATGACCCCGAGGCTCTCAATTGGGTCAATGCGCCGGATTACATCAAGGCCGCGGAAATCTATAACGCGAACACCTGCGAGGACCGCAAGGTGGTGCACGATGGCCGGCTGACCGGGGAAACTAAAAACGTGTGTGTCAATGGCGTGGTCACTTGGACGCCAGGCGACGTCAACGTGGCCCACGGGCGAGGCGGCTTGGTCTCCATCGTCTCTTCGAAGCAGTACCGCTCGCAGATGCCGGACGTTATCATCGGCATCAAGAAATTCAATCAAGACCATCGCAACGAAGTTCAGGGAATGCTGGCGGCCAGTTTCGAAGCAGCAGATCAACTGAAAGCCTTTCCGGAAGTGCTTAGGCGCGCGGCGGCGATCAGCGCGAAGGTGTACAACGAGCAGAACGGCGACTATTGGCTGAAGTACTACCGGGGAACGCGTGAACAGGATAAAGCCGGAAACATGGTGGAACTCGGTGGCTCCGCCGTGAACAATCTGAACGACAATTTGCTGCTCTTCGGATTGCAGCCCGGCACCAATAACAATTTCCGTTCCACATACACCGTGTTCGGAAACATTGCCACGCAGCAATACCCGGACCTGTTCAAGGATGCCAACAAAATTCCCGACGTGAAGGAAATTCTCGACACCTCGTATGTCCTAGGAGCATCTTCCATGCTTTCGCAAAGTGGCGCGGAAGCCGATGTCGCCAGCTTCAGTTCGAGCGGGGATACCGGCACGGTCGTTTCGAAACGCGACTGGAGCATTGAGTTCGACACGGGGAAGGCATCCTTCACTGCGGTTGGCGAACGCAAGATGTATGAGATCAAGGACGACTTGGCGATTGCTGGAGCCCTCTTCGTCACCTTGAATGGACACACGGACAATACTGGCACACGCGAAGGAAACATGGATTTGGCGGAGCGTCGCGCTCAGGCAGTGCGGGATTGGCTGCAGAGAAAAGCTCCCGCGAATTTCCCCGACAGCCGTTTCCGCATTCATGCCTATGGCGACTCCAAGCCGCTGGCGTCCAACGCTACGGCGGAAGGCAGAGCGAGAAACCGGCGCGTAGAAATCATCTTGTCCGGTAAGGAATAGCGAGCCCCGGTGAGTCCAACGAAGCCTGCGAGCGGATCGATGGGGGCGGGCGCAGCGGCGGCCGCCCTTAGTCGGAGTAGTTATTGGCACGACCTCCTCGGCGCATTTTCGCCGAACCGAGTCATTTCCAAAGCGGCGTTCCGCTTCATCGTCATTTTCCAGATTGCCGTACTGCTGGTGGTCTGGGCGACCTCAACCTTCGTTTTTCTGCCGAAACCGATGGATGTTTGGCGGGCCTTCGTTGATCTTTGGAGTCACGAGGGACTAGGTCAGGAACTCATCATCAGTTTTTCGTTGAATCTGCAGGCCATGGCGTGGGCGACGCTGATTTCGCTCGGCTTGGCTTACCTCACTGTTGTTCCCGCGTTCCAGCCAATCGCGATGGCCATCTCCAAGGGCCGGTTTCTCGGAATGGTAGGACTCACCTTTTTCTTCACCATCATTTTTTCCAGCGGGCACCGGCTGAAGGTAAGCCTCCTGGTCTTTGGTGTGACCGTGTTCTTTGTGACCAGCATGATTGACGTAGTGGCGCAAATCCCGAAAGAGAAGTTTGACTTGGCGCGCACGCTGCGCATGGGCGAGTGGCGCGTCGTCTGGGAAGTGATTGTGCTGGGCAAAGCCGACGCTGCATTCGATGCCATGCGCCAGAACGCCGCCATGGGTTGGATGATGCTCACGATGGTCGAGGGCATCTCCCGGTCGGAAGGGGGGATCGGTGCGTTGTTGCTGAATCAGAACAAGCACTTCCGTCTCGAGGCCGTGTTTGCGATCCAAATCGCAATTCTGCTGATTGGATTGTTTCAGGATTACGCGCTGGGGTTGGCCAAGAAATTCCTTTTCCCCTACGCGGACTTGCAGCTTGAAAAAAGATAGTAGCTGATGGATCTGTGAGGACCAACCGTGCCCGAGCGCTTTACCTACCGCGAAACGCTTCTTAAGATTGATCACGTCAGCCTTTCTTACGAAGACAAGGTCATCCTTCGCGATGTCAACGCGGAAATTCGCGACATCATCCGTGAGGGTCGCACGCAAGGCCAGGTGGTTGGTTTTCTCGGCCCTTCCGGCATCGGCAAGACGCAACTCTTTCGCATCATCGCGGGGCTGAATCACCCCACCTCAGGACAAGTGCTGGTCAATTCCACACTGACTCCCGTCAAGGCAGGCATGGTCGGTGTAGTCGCGCAGAATTATCCCCTGTTCGAAAACCGCACCATTTTCAGCAACCTCCTGGTGGCCGCAAATCAAATGCAAAAGAGTAATGAAGCCGCACATGAAAAAGTGTTGCAGTACCTCAAGCGGCTGGACATGCTTGACCAGTCGCAGCTTTATCCGGCGCAAATTTCGGGCGGCCAACGGCAGCGCGTGGCCATCGCCCAACAGCTTCTCTGCAGCGAACATTTTCTGTTGATGGATGAACCGTTCTCCGGCCTCGACGTAGTGATGGAAGCGAAAGTCTGCGAATTGATCAACGAAATTGCCTGCCTGGACGAACTGAACACCATCATCGTCGTTACGCATGATGTGACCGCCGCGGCATCCGTCGCCGATCACTTATGGCTCATGGGAAGGGATCGCGACGCGGAGGGAAACGCCATCCCCGGGGCACGGATTCAGGAAACCTTTGACCTTATTGAGCGCGACCTGTGCTGGCATCCAGGAATCACGAACTCCAGTCCGTTTCTAGAATTTGTTCGGGAAGTGAAGGAAAGGTTTCAGACGCTTTAGCCGAAATACTTAACGTTGGCCATACACCGAAGTTTCAACGAGTGACCAAATCTTGAGAGCAAACCATAGGCTGGAGGGTATCACTCGCTCACACTCTTAGGATGCGGACTTAGAGCTCGCACTATCATCCCGAGTCCCCCGACAAACAGAATCAGCATCACGAGCGTATTGAAAAGGCTGGTCGGCCGAAAATAGATGTGCATGTTGGCAATCACACCGGCTAGGATGAAGAGCGCACCGGCAACTATGAGAAACCACCCGATCATGTTTCGACCATTCCAAAATAATAGCCCCACGCCGATTAGCATCGGCACAAGAGTGATACCAAAAGTGCTCGTGCCGTAGAAACTCCAGTAGGAACCGACAACGCTGACCTGGTTGGCCAGGAAGTATCCTCCCAAACAAGCCATGACAAAACCGATCACAAACTGACTTAGACCACCAGGTGTCCCACCCACATCACTAAAAGAACGGTTTTCCATGGTTGGAGGATATCAGACCCTGTTCTTCGGATTCAGAAAAATTTCGCGCGGGACACCCTTAGTCGTGAGAAAAGCGTCACGATCTCGCGCTAGATAGTTGATTCCACTGGAACTGGCGGAGAGGGGGGGATTCGAACCCCCGGTACAGGTTTTAGCCCGTACAACGGTTTAGCAAACCGCCGCATTCAGCCGCTCTGCCACCTCTCCGCGGGCGGGTCGGCCCTGATGAACAAGCCGAATGGCCGCCAGTATAGCATTAAATGGCCTCGGCTGAAGCTGTCGGTCATCGCTGGGAACCTCCATTTCTTGGCTGACCATTCACCCTCTGCTTGCGTCCAACAATGAGGTGGGTCGGATGCGGATGCTCACGAGCGCTTTCTCGGCCAGGGCTCTTTCCAATACGTGATTTGGGCGATAAAATGTCTCTTGCCCGGCAAGGCTCGGTTTAAGGCGGGGATTATACGGATGGAGGTAGCAATACTCCAATAGGCCTGAGTCTCCTGCTGCGAGTTCGGAACTGCAAAGTTGGAGTGACCCTCCTGCGAAACATTTCGACCTGAGCGGGCGTATCTAAGATAGAGAGATTTCAGCAAGGATTTGTCCCCACGCGGGTCGGACGCTCATGATTCCTAGGGACCTACAGCCGGTGGCAAAGACGCCCCCAACGTGGTGGAGCGAAAGGGAAGCGAATGAAGACGTGGCATAAAGTAGCGATCGGCGCGGGTGTTGTGGCATTGCTCGGGGGTATTGTTCTTTTTAGTGTAAATCAAGCAAACAAGGGCGTAGTTACCGTGCAGACTGCCAAGGTGGCAAAGCAGGATAGTCTGGTGTCCTTGGTGACGGCTTCCGGAGAAATAAAACCCACAACCTATACCAACGTGACCGCCCAGGGATTTGGCAGAATCACCGGGATTCTGGTCAAGGAAGGCGACCACGTAAAGAAAGGTGACAAGCTGCTCCTCCAGGAAAATGTGCAGGCGAACGCCGACGTACAAGCGCAATCGGCGGCAGTCAATTCCGCGGAGTCCGGAGTGCAGGCTGCCGAAGCCAGCTACAAAGCGGCGCAAGCGGATTTAATTTCGCAGCAGGCGAACCTGGAGAAGGCCAAGCTGGACTACGACCGCGGGCAGGGACTATACAAAGATGGCCTGATTCCAAAGCAGGATTTCGATCAGCGCAAGACTTCATATGATTCAGCGGTCGCTTCTGTGGAATCGGCAAAGGCGCGTGTGCAATCTTCGAAAGCGCAATTGAATCAGACGCGGTCGCAGGTGAATCAGGGCCGCGCCGTGCTGGTACACACACAAGACGTTCTGCACAAAACGACCTACACATCCCCGATCAACGGAATCGTGAGCTACCTCCCGGAGCGGGTGGGGGACTACGTTGTTCCTGGCATTCAGAATTCGAATGGGAGTTTTCTGATGACGCTTTCGGACATGTCGGTCGTGACCGCGGAAGTAAAAGTAGATGAAACGGACATCGTCAACGTGAAGATGGGGCAAGAAGCGGACGTAACCATTGATGCCGTTCCCGGAAAAGTGTTCAAGGGCAAGGTCACAGAGATCGGATCGCAGGCGGTATTGCGCAGTTCCGGGTTGACGACCACCCAGTCGACCACCAGCACGCAGGAAGCGAAAGACTTCAAGGTGGTTGTAACGCTGACGAATCCGCCAGACAATCTGCGGCCTGGGCTTTCCACCACGGCGAAGATCAAAACCGCGGAAAAGAAAAACGTTGTCGCCATTCCCATTCAAGCTTTGGCCATGCGAACCCGCAAGGAGCTGGAAGAAGCTGCGAAGAATGCAAAGAATAAGGGAGACTCGAGTGTAACGCTTGCGGCGCCACCGCCGCCTGCACCCGGCGATCCGAAAAAGGATGAAGTGCAGGGTGTTTTCGTTGTGAACGGCAAGAAGGCGGTGTTCCGGCCTGTTGAGACCGGCATCGCTGGAGTTACAGACATTGAAATCACAAAGGGATTGCAATCGGGGGATGAAATCGTGGTCGGCAGCTACAAAGCGCTGCGCACGTTGAAGCCGGAATCCTCGGTGAAGGTGGACAACAGCGCGCCAAAGAAGCAGGACGATCAACAGAGCTAACGCGCATCCAAGGACGAAGGACGAGGGAGATTCGAATGCCTGTCGAGACACAGACCGCAGATTCTTACCGGGAAGACCTGGTTAGCACCGGCAAAACCATCAAAACCGAAGGGCTGACCAAGGTTTACGAGATGGGCGCCGAGCAGGTGCACGCGCTGCGAGGCGTGGACTTGGAGATTTGCAAGGGTGAGTACGTGGCCATCATGGGTCCTTCCGGTTCCGGCAAATCCACGCTTATGAATTTGATCGGTTGCCTGGATTCACCCAGCTCAGGAAAGTATTGGCTGGCAGGCCGCTTGGTGAGTGATTTGGACGATGATGAGCTGGCCTACATCCGCAACAAAGAAATCGGCTTCGTCTTTCAGACATTCAACCTGTTGCCGCGTGCGACAGCCCTTCATAACGTCGAGCTGCCGCTGATCTATAACGGTACTCCGGCCGAAGAGCGGATCGAAAAGGCGAAAAAGGCCCTCGGGCGCGTGGACCTGACAGACCGCATGCATCACAAGCCCAACGAGCTTTCCGGCGGCCAGAGGCAGCGCGTCGCGATTGCAAGGGCGCTCGTGAACAACCCGTCGATCGTCTTGGCGGACGAACCCACTGGCAACCTGGATTCGAAAACGGGCGAGGAAATCATGGCGCTCTTCGAGAATCTCTACCAGCAAGGGAACACCATTATTCTCGTGACACATGAGCACGACATTGCGCAACACGCACACCGGAGCATCCACATCCGCGACGGAAAGATCGCTTCTGACGAGGCCGTCGTAAGGAAGTAAGTGGACAATTCGGCTCTTTCCATCCCCCAAATATCCTGTAGGGTAGTTTTTGCGGCGTAATTCGTCACAAATCCTTCGAAGTGTGTTCACACGCCGAGAAAGGATCGATACCATGCAGCCCTTGCGACGTGAGAAAGAGGAGTCGCCTGCGGGCAGACTGCTGAGGCTTACTGCGGAACGGGCCATTCGTTACGTGGATGATGTTGGAGCCCGTGCAGTAGCCCCCGCGGCAGCCGATCTGGCCGGCCTTGCTGGATTTTACCAACCGTTTCCTTTCGTACCATGCGCCGCGGCGGAGGTGATCAGGCAGTTGGATGAACTAGGGTCGCCAGCTACGGTAGCAACGACCGGCGGACGCTACTTCGGCTTCGTGAACGGAGGTATGGTCCCTGCTGCGGTTGCGGCAAACTGGATGGCGGCGGCGTGGAATCAAAATGCCGCGTTGCGAGTCATGTCGCCAGTTGCGGCAGAGTTGGAAGAGGTGGCTCTACGATGGATTTGTGAGGCTCTCGAATTACCTTTGGATTGGGCGGGAGGCTTGGTCACCTGCGCGACGATGGCGAATTTCACCGCGCTTGTGACGGCACGCCATGCTCTGCTCAAACGCGAAGGATGGGATGTCACGGAGGATGGAGTGTTCGGAGCGCCGCCGATTGAGGTGGTTGTCGGCGGGGAAGTTCATGCGTCGGTTTTGAAAGCGCTGAGCATGGCGGGATTCGGAAGGAACCGCGTCACCATTGTGGAAGCGGACAGTCAAGGGAGGATGCGCCCGGATCGATTGCCACGATTGGCCGAGCGAACGATCGTCTGCATCCAGGCAGGGAACGTCAACACCGGAGCTTTCGACCCGGCGGAGGAAATCTGCGGTGCCGCCAATGCGGAAGGCGCCTGGGTGCACGTAGACGGTGCGTTCGGTTTGTGGGTGCGCGTTTCCCCGAAGTATGCGCATTTGGCCCGAGGATTCGAGAAGGCTGATTCTTGGGCTACCGATGCGCATAAATGGCCAAACGCAGGTTATGACTGTGGCGTGATTCTTGTGAAAGACGGTGCCGCGCTCCGGGCGTCTATGGGCATTACGGCGGCCTATCTCGAGCCGGGCGCGCGCCGGGAACCGATGTGTCACACGCCGGAAGCCTCCAGGAGAGCCCGAGGTGTGGAATTGTGGGCGACGCTCAAATCATTAGGCCGATCGGGGCTCTGCGAGTTGATCGACCAGACATGTGAGCACGCGCAGAAGTTCGCCGAGGGGCTCCGCGACGCTGGCTTTACGATTTTGAACGAAGTGGTCATCAACCAGGTGTTGGTGTCGTTCGGCAGTCCCGAAGTGACCAGACACGTGATCCGGCGGATTCAGGAAGAAAGAACGTGCTGGTGCGGCGGGACAGTCTGGCAGGGCGAGGCGGCCATGCGCATCAGCGTGTCCTCCTGGGCCACGACTGCTGACGATGTGGCACGGAGTCTGGAAGCAATCCTTCGCGCGGCGCGCGAATGCGGGGCTGTTCCGATGAACGATGAATAGGAACAACTAGCGGCTCTCGGTCGCGCCGGAAGTCTCCATGTCAGCCAGCGTCTGCTCCACACTCAAGTAAGTGCGGGAGAGGCGGTCATGCCAGGTAAGCTCGTCTTCGTCCCACATGGCCCACATAAAGCCGAGGAAAATTGTTCCCGCGGAGAGCAGGTAGCCCGCACTGCGCAGTAGCATCTGCTTTGGTGTGGGAGGTTCGCCGGAAAAGCTGACAACTTGCAGGCCACGCAACATCATGCCGGGAGTCGTACCGCCGAAAATGGTGAAAAGCGCGAAATACTGCAGGTAGACAATGGCAAAAGTCGTGGCGCAGACGGCAACGCTCAATTTGCTTAGGGTGAAATGTCCTCCCAGTGAACCGAACAGACCCAGGAAGCCCCCGTACGCAAAAAGCAAACAAAAGAGATCGATAATTGCGGCCAGCCGGCGGTCATCGATCGAGGCGATGGGATAAAGCCCGGGCTGCGATTTGGTTTCGGCTTGGACGGGCTGTGTTTGTGTCTGCCCTTCCCCTTCTGGCTGCAAGGAGACATCGATTTCCATGGGCGATTCTTCGATGAACAGTTTTTCTGAAGGTCGGCCGATGGCGATCGTAAACGAAAAATCATTCTCCGTGGACGCGGGAGGCTCTTCAGTCGCGAGGGAAGTTCCAGTTTGTCTCTTGTCCGCGAATTCGTCGAAAGAAAAGCGGGACTGACCGGCGTCGCTCGAAAGCTGCCGTCGGCGCGTGCGATATGCCTTAAAGCGTTGAGACACCTCCCCGCGCCAGGCAGCATCCTGAGTTGTCCGATGAAGAGTGGGAGAGCCGATCACGGGCTTCGCAATTCCCGATGCGATCCCATCTGTGTTTCCTGCCGAGACGTTCTGTACGGGGATAGCGAGAGACTCTTCCATCGCAGAAAAGCCGACGGAAAAGGATGAATCACAGAAATGGCAGGCACCTGCGCTAGATGGTAATACTGCGCCACACCGCGAACATGTTTTTGTCACCGGTAAGTTTTGCGCTGCGGACGCTTCCACTCCGGTGAGGAGGGAACTCTCAAAGAATACCAAACGCCAGGAATGTCAAGCGGAAAAACGAAAGAGGCTGTCGCGAAAGAGGCATGGCGGTCAGACCGGCGAACCGCCCGCTGAGAGTGCTACGCGTCCATCTGCTGGGCGAGCATGTCGCGGCTGAAGGAGATGCGCCGCTCGAGTGCGACCGCGGCGAAGTAAGTACACTGCCCACGCTCAAATTCAGTCCAGGCGTGCATCGAAGGAACAAGGCGCGCGATGGTCGAGCGGAGAAAATTTAGCAGGCGGAAATACACGCCAATCGCCTGAATTCCCTTGCGGTCTTCGGGGCGCTCTGGGCACAACTGAAGGAGCTGCATTACCCGCTTGAAATCTTCGCCAGAAGCGGCCCTCTGTATGCCGGTGACATCCTGGACCTCGGGCGACAGAGCCTGCTTGCAAGATACGGCGATCAGCGACCTGCAATAAAAGACGAAAAATTGCAGGAATATGACCACCGAGACGACAAAAATGAATGCGGCCATCATCGCGGCACCGTGGCAAGGCGAGAAGGTGCCAGCCGCGCTTCCTCGCTTACGCGCAGGAAAGTATATGTCCACGCTGCAGGCAAGACGCACCCTAGTAGGGGCGTCACATAGTGAAAAATGCTTTGCGCGTTGGGGTAGAGATTTCGCAGAGCATAATCTGCCGCAAAAGCACTGAAATAGACGCCGAGCGCCAAGACCAACTGAATCAGACGAGCTCGAGTTTCACGTAGCTTGAGAATGGCACCCCAGAGGGCATAAGTCAGTATAAGGCCAACAAAGTAGAGGTTCTGTGAGAGTTCGAACGCGAAATGGGACAGAATCCTATGGGAAGATTGCTGCACCACAGCATAAGAAAACCAGGCTGTGCCCCCGAGCAGGAAGATTGCTCCCAGGCGGAGATAACGCTCGACCTTCATCTCGTCGAAGACGAGGCTATAGAGGTTCAAAAGCGCAAAATAGAGGCCAATGGTAAGCAGTGCGTCGGAGTAGAAATAGAAGTAGGCGTACTCAAGGGAAGCCATTCCCAAACGGCTTAGGATCTGGAAACGGCCTACACTGACAAAGAACGATAGGCCCATGTAAACATTGAGGAAAAAATATCGTTTGAAGGAACGACTCTTGAGCGCGCACACCACCACGCCTGCCTCAAGAAGAGTGCAAATTATCCAGATAAAGTAGTCAAATGAGCCAGGCACGCTATCCTAATTTCCTACGCCCTGGCCACTGCCGAAAGGATACTTCGGTCGCGTGAAACTACTTCCAGGGCACTGGAGGAACTGGTGCTCCGCCGTTCTTCCAGGGTACGGGCGGGACCGGTGCTCCACCGTTCGCCATGATCACGGCGCTGTCACTATGGGTGACAACCACCGTCTTCAGGCTCATCGCCCCGACCAAAACTAGCATGGCGAGGAGAACTACCGTGAGTTTACGTGACATTGTGCCTCCGAGGCGAGAAACAACCCCGGGGCAACTCTATCTCTTTATACACCAATGTCAAGTAGCTCAGTCTCTGAGCCTGTTTTCAATCGATACACACCACCCAGCTCCATACTTTCGATAAGCTTTCGCCTACCGCAATGCGTGGTCAGTGGTCGATCTCGTGTAGGCTAGTTTTTGGGACTTTCCCGGTCAACGGTACGATAGTACTATAACACTTAGGACTTAAGTGTCTCGTTGACAGGGCAACCACCAACATCTTCTGGCCGCGGGATGCAAGCGTTCCTGAAGATTTCGAAGGGAAGCAAGGGTTCAATTCCCAATTAGCCCACGTCGGAGACTTCTCACAGGGTAGATGCTCGCACGGTCGCGCATGCAAACGCCTTGACACCTTTGCGAGCGACTCCGTAGCATTAGGAATTGCCTCATGCCGGCGTAGCTCAGTGGCAGAGCGAGGGTCTCATAATCCCTAGGCCGTGGGTTCGATTCCCCCCGCCGGCACCAATCCTCTTCAAACGTAACGCACTACTCGCAGCTGATTCCACGGACCAGACTGTTCCATTACTCCGTATTGCCGACCATCCGGTAGTTTTATAGGTTCGGTCACACTACCGCGTCAAATCAATAGTTTACGGAGGTTTACTCGTTTCGAAAGCGGGGCAGCGTAGACAACTCATTATGATTACTCGGAGGGCCAGCAGATCGGATCACTACTAGCGGCTATGGGATCGTTGTGAGTCAGCTTAGCAGAGGAACTCCGGATCGAGTTTGAACTTGCTGCGCACCGCGAAGCCGGCTCCGACCAAGGTGAATTCCGCCCAGTCGCCCCCAGGTCCGAGCAGTGGAGCGCCATCAAGCGTCCGCGGAAAGAAGTAGTGGACTGAGGAACTCGTACCGGCCCCGGTGAATTCGACTTCAAGCGGGGCGACGATGCCGCGGCGGGTCTTGAGCGTCGCAACCAAGACTGGTTTACTGGCCGGCGTAACTGCGAACGGCTCGAAATCTTTGCGGCCGGGATGTTCGAGTTTCACCGTGATTACGTAGCGGTCTGCCGGAAGCCGCGGCGTAGGCCCCTGAAAAGTTACGGCCCCTACTTCGCCGAGTTCCTTAAGCCGCGCAAATGCCTGGGCGACGGGAGCGGCGGATTCCCATCGCACGAGGATGCCAGCCCAAGGCCTGAGTATCGGCGCTGCATCCATCTGCCGTGAAGAATCAACCGGCGCTTCGATTCGCCTTTTCTGAAGGCAATTGCCGTTTTGGTCGATGGCATCCGGGTCGCAGTGCCTAGTGCCTGTGGGAATGCTGAAGGCCGCTTGAGTCTCTTTCAGGGGGAACACCATAACTTCCAGCCTCGCCCAAGGTGAGCGTCGCACGAGCTTCAAGGCTTCCGCAAGCGACCACTGTGCGGCAGGCTTATGCTTCCAGAAATCGTCTGCCCGGGCGATTTGAGACAGGCCGAGAAGCAGGATCATAAGCGGCAGAATCGTTTGGAATGCCGCCGACAGCCGCGCGGCACGGTGCCGATGCGCCCAGATGGCCTGGATTGATTTGTGGACCGCCACTTCGCTTCCCACTCTCTCGCTAGCTCATCCCGAGAACTGAACACCGTTACTTTAACTTGCGAGTTCGGTTTTTACAATGGAACGAATTCAGGCACTTCTAGAATAGATCGACTTTGGGGTCGATGGCGGACCCGACGTCTGACCTGGCTGGAAGCGTCGTAAAGGCAGTGAACGCTTGCAAGGGAATGCACTAGCGTTCTGGCGATAACTCGCGCTGTGGTAGGCTCAACGTTGTGAAGATCTTTCCACTCATCCTCTGCTGGTTCTTAGCCGTCGCTGCTGTCATCGGGGGAGATAGCGCGCCAGAGATGGCGCCTCGTCGGGACGTTTTTCTTATTACGATCGACACGCTGCGCAGCGACCACGTTCACGGCTATGGATACGAACGGATCGAAACGCCTGCGATGGATCAGCTGGCCAAGCAAGGGATTCGCTTCACGCAAGCATTCACGCCCAGCCCTATTACGAATACGTCGCACGTGAGCATTTTGACTGGTCTGTTGCCCGACTCTCACGGCGTGAGTGATTTTGGAATTCCCTTGGCCGTCAAGCATCACACTCTGGCGGAGCTACTCGAGAAGCAAGGCTACCGAACGGCAGCATTTATCGGTGCGGTAATTCTGGACAGTAAGACCTTGGCACCCGGTCTCGATCGCGGGTTCGAGTTTTATGACAATTTTCCTGAAAAGACTGAGTCTAAATCGCGATGGGGAAGAATTGAGCGCAGGGGTATGGATGTAGTGCAGCGGGCAGAGATTTGGCTAAATGGGCAAGGCGTGGTGGCTCCCCATTTCGTTTGGGTACACCTTTATGATCCGCACGATCCGTACGAGCCGCCTCTGCCGTATTCCGAGATGTATAAAGATCGGCTCTACGATGGCGAGATCGCGTACGCGGATTCGGCATTGGGTCACTTCCTCGCTTACCTGAAGAAAAAAAACTGGTATGACGGAGCACTCATTATTCTGGTCGGGGACCACGGGGAAGGATTGGGCGAGCATGGTGAAGATACGCACGGCATTTTTCTCTACGACTCGACGACACACGTTCCCTTGATTGCGAAGCTACCGAAGGAACAGGAAGCGGGCAGACTGGTTAACGAACAGGTGCGCACGACGGATATCATGCCTACGATTTTGGAGTTGCTCGGCATCCCTGCCCCAGCAAGCCTTGATGGCACTTCGCTGAAGCCGTCCATCCTCGGTACCGAGGCTGCTCAGCGGACCGTTTTTGGCGCGACCGATTATCCGCTGCGGTTTGGATGGGCTCCGCTGCGGTCCGTTCGAAAGGAGGGATTCAAGTTCATCGAGGCCCCGCAGCCGGAATTCTATGATCTGCGTTCTGACCCGGGAGAACTCCGCAACTATTACCTGCCGTGGGATGCGGAGGTGCAGAAACTGCGGAAGATGCTTGCGGAATCGCGCGCCACATCAGTGCCTGGCGGAAAGCTTTGGGCCGCGGCTGTCTCGCCCGGCACTATCGATGAGCTGCGGGCACTCGGATATCTGGGCCCAGCGGACGCTCGATCTTCCACGGATGTTCCCGAGCCCTCGCTGCTACCCGATCCCAAGGACAAGATTGAAGAACAAAACCTGTTACACATCGCGATGATGGCCGCGGAAGATGGCCAGTCGACCAAAGCAAGAGGTGCGCTAGAGAAGCTGTTGCAATTGAACAACAGATCCACAATTGCTCTATCACAGCTTGGCCGCTTGGAAATGGAATCTGGGAATTACACGAAAGCTGCCGACTATTTGCGACGGACACGCGAGATACGCCCGGATGACGCAGTCGTTGCATTCGATTATGCGCGAGCGCTGGAACTGAGCGGCGATCTGCCTAGCGCGCGAAACGCTTTGCAGGCGAGTTTGAAACGGAACCCGGATCAACTCGCCGCGCGGCTTCTGATGGGGCAGTTATATCTCAAATCGAATGATGCCAAAGCGGCGGAGGACCAATTCGAAGCGGCACTTCTGTTGCAGCCCGGAAGCGCAGAAGCGCAGATAGGTCTTGCACGGGCGCTGCTCCGTGAGAAGAAGTTTGCCGATGCAGCGGAGCTGCTTGAAGAGAGCCGCAAATCTGGGAGCAACAACGCCGACATATTCGAGTTATTAGCAAGGGCTTACAAAGGCCTTGGGAAGCCAGTGCAGGCTCAGCGAGCCGAAGACGAGGCTAAGAGGATACGAGGAGCAAAAGCACCCCACTGAGCGCGCGGCGGATTGGATCCAGATCCGTCTCGTTGTCTATCAGGAAAGTCCGGAGCCAATTATTTCTGCGCCGCTGCCTTATTCTCGGAGCTGTCGAAAATCTCGGTGAGAACGCGCCCGTGCATCTGCCTCGGCTGCTCCAGGCCGTAGATGTGCAAGATGGTCGGCGCGATGTCGTACACACTGGCCCCCAACCCCATCAGTCGGAAGTCATTCTTGATGCCCGGCCCCATCGCAAAAAACGACCCGGGAACGTCATCGCCATCTGCAAAATCGTGCTTGGCGATAACAGGCGTACTTTTCTCGTGGTCCATGTGCGCGTGAGGGTCTTTCTCCTCGAACTCGCGCAGCGGCTTGATGCCGTGGTCGGAAATGACAAACAAGTACGTATTGGCGTCCACATGCTTCAGCACCGAGCCGAGGACTTTGTCGAAAGCGATGTACTGGTTGGGAAAGGCATCTTGCCGGATGCTGTTGATGCTCGGATTGTAGCCGACATTGTAAGGCGAGATGGGGTACAGCCAGTGGCCCGTGCGGTCCTCGCACGACTGCACCAAGAAAGTGAAATCCGTGGGGTGTTCGGTCAGCAGATAGTCGAAGAGCTTGGTCTGCTGGTCGCGAATGACCTGCACCCGTGCTAGCCATTTGTCAATCATTTCGGCCTCGTGGCCCTTCAAATCGGCCGCCGCCGGCATGCGCTCGCAGTCGATGTAAAAGTCGCCCACATTTTTCAGTAGCTCCGCTTGCATGCTTTTGGGATAGACAGCTTCCCCACCCATCACTTCGCTCAGCTTCGGCGCGCAGAGCACGCCGTCCTCGCAGTTCTTGCCGCGCGTCAGCATGCCGCTAATCATGTATCCGTTCACGGGCATGACGGGGAAGGTCGCCGGGACGTTGGCCATACCGACGGTGACTCCGCTCTTCGAGAGCATCGACCAGATAGGCTCTTTCTTTAGCATGTTGGTGTTGGCAGTGATCCCGCCGACAATGAAGCCGGTGACGCCATGCTCTTCTGGATCGGTGCTCGTGAAAACTGTGCTGTAAACACGCGGGCAATTGGGGGCGGAGACGGTGCGCAGTTTTCCATAAGCACCTTTGTCAATCACGCTGGCCAAGTTGGGCATCTGGCCCTTGAGGAGGAGAGGACGGATAATGTCGAGCTCCATTCCATTCACGCCGAGAACGATGACATGCGGCTTGGCCCTGGGAGTGCTCGCGTCTTGTCCGATAGCAGGAATGGCCAGCAGAAAAACTGAAGAAAGAAGTACGGAAAAACTTCGGGAAACCATTCGAGAAACCATAGGACACCTCTTGATTTGAAATCGAATTATATAGCCGGGGATTTTGGCTGTCCAGCAAGGCATCGCGGCCCTGCATTTACGGCCGATTCGGTCCCTTTAGGCGCTCGGCTTCTGCCCGCTCCCGCGTGGCATCCGCGGCGCGGGCCAGCTTCTCGTATTCGTCTGCCAGGAAGGAATGCGCCTCGCCGGAATCTGTTTGTACCGCCACGGCCTTTTCCAGGTAGGGCAGGGCTTCGGCGAAAGTGCCGTTCAGAAACAGCATGCGCCCCAGAAGCAGGTTTGCGCGGTAATGGTCCGGTTCTCCCTGAAGGACTACGAGCAGGTTCTTGGCTGCTTCCTGAGGCCGTCCAGTACGGGCATAAATGGAGGCCAAAGAATAGCGGGCGTCGATCCAATCGGGCCGGTTTTCCACCAAGATTTCGAAATGCGCCGCAGCGGTATTCAGATCGCCGGTTTCGTAAAGGCAGATGGCCAGCTCGTACTGCGCCATCATCGCATCCGGCCGCAACTCGACGGCTTTGCGAAGGGGAGGAATGGCTTTGGCAAAGTTGCCCTTCCGCGAGTAGGCGATGCCCAGGTAATACTGCGCCGCCTGGATTTGTGGATCTTTGGCCACCACGTGCAGCAGAAGCGGGATGACGGTGGCTTCCTTTCCCTCTTCGATGGCCAGGCTGGCATCGTGCATGTCGTTGGCAATATCGATGCGTTCCTTGGGGTCAATTCTTGTGGCCGGACCGGTCCTTGCAGAGGCCACGTAGCCCAGCGCGGAGAGCTTTTCCCTGCTCTTTTCGTCGAGTCCGTCCTGCAAGGGCTGAGGTGCCCCTGCGCTGATGTGCTTCACGAAATTGTCCAGCTGGACTGCGAGGCGCGCCGCGGTGACGCGGTTACCCAGATAGAGATTTGTTTTCGCGCCAGGGTCCGATGCCAGATCGTAGAGTTCAGGCGATGGCGCGTGCACGTAAAGCTGATGGCCGACGCGCAGGGAAACAAGAGCGCTCCACCCGAACGAGCGCTCGGAGTGGTCGCCAGTGGCAAGCGAAGGACGGTTTTCAGGGTGCGGGTTCCCAATTAGAGGGAGTAGCGAACGGCCCTGCATGGCCGGTGGCGGCATCTGCCCCAGCGCTTCGAGAAGGGTTGGCGCCAGATCCACCAGGCTCGCCGCGGCATTGACACGCTGGCCGACAAAACGATTGCCGGGAAGTTTGAGGAGCAGGGGTACGTGGATGGTAGCGTCGTAAAGGAAAATACTGTGAGTCAGTTCGCCGTGGTCGCCCAGGGATTCGCCGTGATCGGCGGCGACAGCGATCAGCGCATTGTCATACAGCCCTTGACTCCGCAAATAGTCAAGCAGCTTACCTACAATATCATCCGCGTAAGCGATACACCCGTTGTAAGGGGCGTTCGGAAACCGGCTGCGGAACGGTTCGGGTGGACTGTAGGGGTCGTGCGCGTCCCACAGGTGAAACCACAGGAAAAACGGACTACCGTGCTGCTGGTCGAGCCATTCGAGCACGTATCCCAGGGTCACCTCGCCGCGGCGCTGCATGGAAGCCTCGCGGCGCTCCCCGGTCTTCTGCCGGTGAAAGCCTGCGTTGTAGACATCGAAGCCTCGCTCGAATCCGGAGGCAAACCCGTTTTTGGGGTCAAGGATGATGCTGCCGACAAAGGCCCCCGTGTGGTAACCCTGGGCGTGGAGAATTTCCGGTAGAAAGGGGACGCTTGGCGGCAGGCGGTCGCCGAAGTTGCGGATGCCGTGGTACTGCGGAAAAGTCCCCGTGAGTATGGTCGCGTGAGAGGCCGGCGTAATGGGCGCCTGGGAGTACGCATGCTCGAACACCACGCTCTGACTCGCCAGAGCATCCAGTTGCGGCGTCAAACCATGCTTGGAGCCGAGAAAGCCCATGCGGTCGGCTCGGACCGTATCCAACGTGATCAGGATAATGTTTGGTTGGTTGGCAGCCGCCGCAAGCGCGGGGAACAGAAGGAAGAGGCAAAGGATGCAAGCGCGGTGCATAAAAGAAAAAGGAGTCCGCATTGTAGCAGACTCCTTTTTCGGAACCAAAGCCTGGAGGCTGAAGATCAGAAAATGATCTTCGCCCCGATCTGGCCAGCCCGCGGGCCGCCCTGGGAAAGGAACGGGTTGCCCGAGGAGACGTCGGGCGTTTGCGCGTACGTGGAGAAGCTGGTGTCCGGGAAGTTGTCTATCTTTTTCTGAGAAATTGTGGTACCAGCCGGTAACGTGTTGAAATTAGGATGGTTCAAAAGATTGAAGATCTCAAAGCGAACCTGGATGCTTATCCTTTCCGTGATCTTTGTAGTCTTGTTCAGGTTAAAATCCCACTGGACGATATGCGGACCGCGGAAGGCGTTGCGGCCGCAGGTACCGATGGTTCCGTCGGCTGGAATGGCAAATACCGCGGGCACATTCGTGATGGTGGGGCTGTTGGGATCGCTAAACTGGTAGATGGGCTTCCCGATGCAGTTTGGCCTCTGGTAGGTGAGGTCCTGCCCGGAATTATCCGCGCCGCTCGAGAGCAGCGCTGTCCACGGACGGCCAGTAGCGGCGGTCACTACAGAGCCAATCTGCCAGCCCTCTCCAAACCGGCCTGCCGCACTCCATTTCGGGAAGTCGTATCCGATGCCCGTGTTGAAGTTCCGCCGGATATCAGTATCGCAGGGGCCTCGGTTACTTGAGGGGTCGTACGGGTTTTCACGGATCGGCAAGGTCGAGCCGCCACCCCGATTGATGGAATTGGTGTCAATGCAGTTCGACCAGGTGAAGTTGACGATGGAGTTCAGCCCGTGCCAATCGCGCTGCCGGTAGCTGACCTGCATAGAGTTGTAGCGTAAATAGCCGTCGTTGGTAAGTTGGTTGACGTAACTGAACTCAGGCACACCGCCAATCTGGAACACGGAGTCAAATGGGCGTGCGCAATTCCCTGTCTTGAGCTGCGCGCCCGCAACAAAACAGCCGATCGGTCGCAGATTTAGCTGGCGGTTCAGGAACATGTTCGTGCCATGAGCGCCGATGTAGCTGACCGTAAGGACATTATTCTTGAACAGTTCGTGCTGGATGGTGGCGTTGTAGTATTGGATTCTTGGCGTCTTCAAATTCGGAACGGTTCCGAAAATGCTGAACGGCGGCGTGCCCGTGGGGTTCGCCCCGTAGGTCTGGAAGGGAACGGCAGGATTCGGGCTTCCGGCTTGCGGGCCGATGCAAGCCCAGTCGGGCCCCGTTGTGCCAGTTTGCGGGTTCAGAGCCCCGGTGTTCGTCGCCGGGTCGTAACAGGTGTTCGGCCCAAAGGCTTGGAAGAGAGTTGAGAGGCCCGGTTGACATCCCAGATTCGGGTCGACGAAGCCCGGACAGAAGTTCCCCTCTGCTCTGACCGAGAACACGCCCAGATTCGAGTTGGTAAACGCGCCGGCACGCGCACCCTGATAGAGGTAAGGCGCAAGGATGGCGGCAAAATTCGCCACGTCGTAAGCCATGGCGTAACCAACTCGGAAGGAGGTCTTGCCGTTGCCGAAGACGTCCCAGGCCAGTCCGGCGCGCGGGCCAAGGTCAGCAAGGTCCAGGTTATAGAGGCGGGGGAACCCCTGCTGCAACTTCACCAAACCGTTCGGGAAACCGCGCGGCGCGCAGACCGAAGGCTCAGGCGGAGCGCAGGGGAAGAAATTAGAACCGTTCTTATCGGCATCCCCCAACGCGCCATTGAGGTCCCAGCGCAGGCCGTAGCTGACGATCACACGCGGCGTCACCTTCCACTCATCCTGGAAAAAGAGTCCCAGGGAGGGTTGGTAGATGTGACGTGCAGTGTCGCCGAAGGAACGCGCGGCCCGATCCAACCGGCCAAGGAGCAACTGTGTGAGGACAACGTCCATGCCAGGGATCGGAATCGGGGCCGCCGGATCCGACGTCGGCAATGCGTTGTCACCCTGGAAACTGAACAGGCCCGTCCGGGAGCGATTCCGCAGGCTGAACGTCGAAGCGTACTGATAGTTACCACCGAATTTGAAGGTGTGGGTGCCTTTGATCCAGGTGACGTGGGCCGATGTGTCGTAGGTCTGTGTGGGGCGGGTGCTGAGCGGGTAGCCCTGGATGCCACCGATGTTCCCATACGTCACACTGCTGGCATAAACAGGCGGCACGCCGAAGTCGACGGGGTTCAGCGGACCCGTGTCGATGCCAAGGCTCAGGGGATCAACCTTGTTATTTGGCGCCAGGATTTGCGAAAAGCGCGACCAGCTGAAGCGCACATCGAGGATCTTGTTGGCAGAAATGTCGTAGAGCCAATTGGCGCCGGCAAACTGCACCCGCGTGGGCACAATGCTGTTAAATCCGTCTGCGCCCAGGCCGCTTCCGGCTGCCGGGGGAATCGTGTAGCCGAACGCGGGACCAGATTGATTGCTGTCCGCATACAGATAGCGGCCCGAAACACTCATTTTGTTGTTCATCTTGTGGTCAATCTTGACAATGAAGCTGCCGGGAAGGGTGTTGATATCGGGAAGCAACACGGTTTGCGTAAACC
>Ga0209802_1000396_pt1 | contig 33091 bp, 33 predicted proteins | sample GraSoiAngelo_129_FD_185886 | JGI IMG/M metagenome (GOLD analysis project Ga0209802, IMG submission 185886) | Grasslands soil microbial communities from the Angelo Coastal Reserve, California, USA - 14_0927_12_40cm (SPAdes) (version 2) | ecosystem: Environmental > Terrestrial > Soil > Grasslands ... | reverse complement strand
GTGTCGCTGGCCCTCAAGCCAGCCACGGCCATCGATCGAATGGTGCCCGCCAGCATGGATGGGTACGTGGCTGCCTATCTCGACCCCTCGCTGAGCCAGAAGCTGAACCTGCTGGGGCTTGCCCACCGCTTTCCTGACCTGAAAACGGATGCGGACATGACCTCGGCCGTTGACCGGTATCTAGACCAGGTGTTCGCCAACTCGGGCCTCGCCTTCAGCAGGGACATCCGTCCATGGCTGGGACCACAGATGGACTTCATCGTCAGGGCACAGGGCGCGGGCCAGGACCAGGCGGCCCCGGCGGTCGCCTTCTTGCTCGTCGCGAAGGATGATGCGCAGGCCAAGGCAGCCCTGGCCAGGCTGCGCGGCGGCCCGCTCGGGCGGCCGATGGCCTGGAGCGATGAGACCTACCGGGGCGTCGCGATCAGCGTCGGGAAGCCCACCGGCGAGTCGGTCCAGCAGCCAATCGTCTATGCCGTCGTGAACCACACGGTGATCCTGGCCACCACCGATCCGCTGATCAAGGAGATCATCGATGCCGACGCTGGCAAGACGCCGCGCTTGATCGACAGCGTCGACTTTCGCGCGGCGCTGCGGCGCGTCCCCGCCGACAAGCTGGTCTTCGCCTATGTGAATGGACAAGCGGCGGCCCGCAGCATCACGAGCCGGCTTTCCGGGTCGAGCCGGACTCCGCTGGGCGCTAGCCTGCCTCATTTCGACCAGCTGGCCGCCACCCGGACGATTGCCTTCGCGCTGGCGGCCAAACCCACCGGGCTGCTCACGGATCTCGAGGTCCAGGTCGACCCGTCGCGCCTCGATGCCGCGGCCCGCGAGGCGCTGAGCGCCTCCGGCAATGCCGCCTCCATGGCAGGATGGATCCCCAAGCGCGCCTACGGCTTTGCCGCGACCGCCACGCTCAGGGCCTCGCTGACCGCGCTGGTGGAAAGCTTCAAGTCGGACCAGCAGGCGGCGCTGCAGCTTCAGGAGTATGGCATCACCGGACCGAACGGCGTCCTGGCGCGCTTAACAGGCGAGGCCGCCATTGAAGTCGAACCCGGCCGGACGCGCTATCCGGCAGCAGCCGTCCTGATTGGGACCACCGACCCATCTGGCATGGAACGCTTCTTGCAGCGGCTGGTGGAGGCCATCGCCCCCCTGAGCGCCGGCCTGACGCGGGGCATGACGGTGCAACACACCACCTACCACGGCGCCCTGATCACCACGCTGGTGGTCGGGCAGCTGAGCGCCGAAGGCTACGCGCCCTCCTACACGGTGACCCAGGGATTCGCCATCGTGGGCTCGTCGCTGAGCGAGGTGGAAGCCGTCATCAGCGCCCATGTGAGCGGGGTCACCATCGCCACCGCGGAGCATTACCAGGCCGCGGTAGCGCAGGCGGGAGCAACCCCTGCCGGCCTGTTGTACGCGGACGTTGGCGCCATATCGGCGGCCGCTCGGCCTCTCCTGCCCTCCAGCGCGCAGCGCGACTACGACCGGAACCTGGCGGCCCGGTTGGGGCCGATCACCGCCGTGATCATGACCAGCCAGGGTAGTCCTAGCAGCCTTTCGCAGCAGGTCTTTGTCTTGATCACGGGTAGCGTTGGGCTGCCTGGCGGAACTCAGGCGTAGCTGCTACATTTATGACTGACGTGTCAGTCAGCTCCAGGAGCCAGGCGTCCCTCCCCACCACCGAGCGGCAGTGGATCCGGCGCGGCCAGCTGCTGGACGCCGCCCGCCGGGTTTTCGAGCGGCACGGATACCACGCCACCACCGTCAGCCAGATCGTCCAGGCGGCGGGCCTTTCCCAGGGGGCGTTCTACCTCTACTTCCCGGACAAGAAGGCGATCTTCGCCGCCCTCCAGGAGGAAATGGCCACCCTGCTGCGCCGGCGCATTTACTGGGCCACCCGGGAGCAGCAGGACCCGGCGCGCAAGGTGGTGGCCGGGCTCACCGCCTACTTCGAGTTCTACGACGAGTACCGCGATTGGAACCGGCGGCTGCAGGTCGAGGGGTTGGGAATCGACCCGGCGTTTGAAGCCGGCCAGCGGCAGCTGCATGAGACGCTGGCCGAAGGATTCCGGCCCACATTCGAGGCCGCCGGCATCGCCGACCCCGAGGTGGCCGCGTTTGCCCTCATCGGGATGGGCAGCCAGCTCGCCTATTGGCGGCATTTTCACCCTGGCGCACGCGAGCAGCGACCCGACGAACTGGCGCGTGCCTGCGCCGCGTTGTTCTTACACGGAGCCACCCATCAGCCCAAGGAGGCCACCCATGCCTGACGCCCGCGAAGTGTTCACCGAAATCGAGAAGCGCATTGCCGCCAAGCCCGACAAGATCAAGGGCCTGAATGCCACCTACCAGTTCGACCTGACCGGCGAAAGCTGGACGCTGCGGATCCAGGACGGCCAGCTCACCCTGGACTCGGGTCCGGCCGAATCGCCCAACACCACCTTTGTGGCGTCGACCGAGGATTGGATGAACATCGCCACCGGCAAGCTCAACGCCGTCACCGCCTTCATGCAGCAGAAGCTCAAGGTCAAGGGCGATATGGCCCTGGCCATGAAGCTCCAGGGACTCCTGAACTGAGCATGACCGACCCTCGCTTCGTCGGCCGCCGCTACGAGTCGGCCCCTTTCGAGGTCACCGAGGCGTCTATCCGGGAGTTCATGCAGGCGATCGGCGACCTGGCGCAGGACGGAGAGCTGGTCGCCCCGCCCACCTATGCGATGGTGTACGGCTCCGGCCCCATCTGGCAGCTCTGGTCGGACCAGGAGGTGGCGCTGGACGTGGCGCACCTCGTGCACGCCGAGCAGAGCTTCCGCTTCCACCGGCCAGTCCAGCCCGGGGATCGGATCACCGCCGAGGGCCGCATTACGGCCATCAACGAGCGGGCGGGGATGGAGTTCGTCACCTTTGAGCTGGCGGCCAGCGACCCCGCGGGCCGCCCGGTATCGGGCGCCACCGCGTTGTTCATCATCAGGAAACCATGAGCCGCGACCCCAGCGTGGTCCCGACGTTTGAACGGATCCAGGTCGGCCAATCGCTCCCCGAGCTGCGCAAGACGGTGACGGTGGAGCAGATCCGGGCGTACGCCGAGGCCTCCGGAGACCGCAACCCGATCCACCTGGACGACGTCTTCGCCCGCTCGGTTGGGCTTCCGGGGGTCATCGCCCATGGGATGCTGACCATGGCATTTGCCGCCCAGCTGGTCACGGACTGGTTGGGTGATCGGCGCCGGATGGCGGAGTTCCACGGTCGGTTCAGCGGCATGGTGCTGCCCGGCGACGAGCTTCGCTGCACCGGCACCGTGGTCGCCAAGGTCGCCGACGCCCGCCGGCTGACGGTCGAGTTGCGGGTCGAGAATCAGAAAGGCGAAAAAGTCTTCAACAAAGGTGTGGCCGAAGTGGACTTCGCCACGGAGAAGGAGAACTGAGATGGCACTCGATTTCACCCTGACCCGAGAGCAAGAGGAGATCCGCACCCTGGCCCACCAGTTTGCCGAGAAGGAGATCCGACCGGTGGCGGCCCACTATGACGAGACGGAGGAGTTTCCCTGGCCGGTCCTGAACAAGGCGCACGAGGTGGGATTGACGCCGGTGGCCTCCATGCCCGAGGTCTACGGGGGCGGCGGGTTGGACCCAATCTCGAACATGCTGATCGCCGAGGAGCTGCACTGGGGCTGTGCCGGGATCGCGGTCGCCATCACCAGCACTGGTCTGGCGGCCACGGCCATTCTGGCCACCGGCAGTGAGGCACAGAAGAAACGCTGGATCGGCGAGTTCTGTCGCTCCAAGACTCCCTTGATTGGGGCCATGGGGCTGACGGAGCCCGGAGCCGGCTCCGACGCCATGGCGATCCAGACCACCGCCACCCGCGGCGAGCGTGGCTACGTCCTCAACGGCACCAAGCAGTTCATTACCAACGGCGGCATCGCCGACTTGCACGTTATCTTTGCCACCACCGACCGCAGCCTGGGCCCCGCCGGGATCGCAGCGTTCGTCGTGGAGAAGGGAAACCCGGGCCTGCGGATGGGGCGCAAAGAGAAGAAGCTCGGCGTCCGGGCGTCGCACACCGCCCAGGTGATCCTGGAGGACTGCCAGGTGCCGGTCGAGAACCGGCTGGGCGGTGAACCGGGCGATCCCGAGGCGGGGCCGGGCGCCCTGGGGGCGCTCCTCATGCTCGAGCACTCGCGGCCGGCGGTCGCGGTCGGCTCCATCGGCATCGCCCGCGCCGCCTACGAGTTCGCCCTCGACTACGCCACCCAGCGGGTCGCCTTCGGCAGGCCGATCATCAAGCACGAGGGCGTCGGCTTCAAGCTGGCCGACATGGCCATCAACATCGACGCGGCCCGGCTGCTGGCCTGGCGCGCCGGCTGGATGTCCCAGCAAGGCATGCTCTTCACCCGCGCCGAGGGCAGCATGGCCAAGGCGTTTGCGGCCGACATGGGCATGCAGGTCACGCTGGATGCGGTCCAGATCCTGGGCGGCTACGGCTATATCCGCGAGTACCCGGTGGAAAAGTGGATGCGCGATGCCAAGATCTATCAGATCTGGGAAGGCACCTCGGAGATCCAGCGGCTGGTCATCACGAGGGCCATCTCGGGAGAACGGCGGCCGCTGACGCGGGAAGACGCCAAGCCACAGATCCGGAAGGCCAGCTGATGTTCGATCTGTCCGGCAAGGTGGCCCTGGTCACCGGCGGCTCGCGCGGCCTGGGACGGGCCGATTGCCTGGCGCTGGCTCGCGCCGGCGCCGACGTGGTGGTGACCGACATCCTGATCGAGAGCGATCCGGGCCTGCAGCAGGCCGCCGAAGCCTCCGGCAGCGTCCTGGCGCAGGTGATGACGTCGCAGAATGCCGTCTACTCGGAGCGGACCTCCAATGAGATCCGTGCCCTGGGACGGCGGTCGATGGCGCTGAAGATGGACGTCACCAAGCGCGAGCAGGTCAAGGCGGTGGTCGACCAGGTGATCAAAGACTTCGGCAGCCTGGACATCCTGGTCAACAATGCCGGCACGCTGGACCACGTCGCCACGCTCGAGAACCAGCAGGATGCCTTGTGGGACCGAGACCTGAAGGTCAACCTGACCGGCGCCTACAACTGCTCCAAAGCGGTGTGGCCGCACATGCGCCAGCGCCAGTGGGGGAGGATCATCATGATGGCCTCGATTGCCGGCACCATGGGCGGCTTCGGCCAGGCCAGCTATTCCACCACCAAGGCCGGCCTCATCGGGTTGGCGAAGACCCTGGCCCTGGAAGGAGCACGATACGGGATCACGGCCAACGCCATCGTGCCCGGCATCGTCGAGACTGAAGCCTTTAAGTTGAGTCGGCCCGACTGGATCGAGCGGTGGATCAAACGGACCGCGATGCGCCGGCCGGGCGAACCCGCGGACATTGCCGCCGCCATCACCTTCCTGTGCTCACCCGAAGCGGGGTACATCACCGGCGTGGCCCTGCCGGTGATGGGCGGCCTGGACCTGTTCACAGCCTGATGGCGCTGCTGGACGTCACCACGGCCGACCTGGTCACGACGATCGCCATGAACCGGCCGCCGGTCAATGCCCTGGTCCCCGAGTTGCAGGAGGAGCTGGTCGACCTCCTCACCCGCTTGAAGGATGACGATGCGACCCGCGTGGTGGTCCTGACCAGCGCCATCCCCGGGTACTTCATGGCCGGCGCGGACATCAAGATGATGGCGGGCGACGACGGGGTGAATCGGGAGGATCCTTCCTCCCTGGAGCGGATCGCCCAGCTGTCTCGCCGCAGCCAGGCCGCCTTCGGGGAGCTGGAGCGCTTCGCCAAGCCGGTGATCGCCGCCATCAACGGCCATGCCCTGGGGGGCGGCTGCGAGCTGGCGCTGGCCTGCGACTTCCGGCTGATGGTCGACGACGGCCGCAGCAGCATCGGGCTGACCGAGGTCACCCTGGGGCTGATCCCGGGCGGCGGCGGCACCCAGCGCCTGCCGCGCCTGGTGGGCCTGGCGCGGGCGACCGAGCTCCTCTATGAGGGGACCCGGCTCAAGGCGCCCCAGGCGGCTGCCATCGGCCTGGTCCATGCCGCGCTACCCCGGGACGGGTTTGCGGAGGCGGTCAGAGAGCGAGCCAGCCGGCTGGCGAAGCGGGCGCCGGTGGCGCTGCGCCTGATCAAGGAAGCCCTGATCACCGGGATCTACCGGCCGGACAAGGGCTACGAGGTCGAGGCAGAGAACTTCGGCCGGGTGGCGGTCACCGAAGACGCCATGGCCGGCATCATGGCGTTTTTCGCCAAGCAAGAGCCCGAATTCACAGGCCGCTAGCCTCGGCCTTCGTATTCAATTTTGAGCTCACCCGTACGTAGCTGGGCTCCCGTGCGTTTTCACCAAGGGGAAATACCTTTTCACGGGGAGGCGTATAGCGAATGTATAGAGTGACGAAGCCGATCGTACTGGGAGTAGCCGCCCTGTTCGGGGTGGGCCTGATCTCGGCAGCCGCGGCGGACACGCACGGCGACGCGGTCAGGAAAGCGGTCATGGCGGCCAAGTCGCTGGCCGGCGAGGCCCGCGGCGACGCGGTCAGCCTGGTGGCCAGCGCCAATGGCGAGGCCCGGTCGGATGCGGCCAAGGCCGATGCCATCGCCGACAAGGCGGCACGGACCGCCGAGAAGGCGGCCGACAAGACGGCCCGGATGGCGGACAAGGCTGCCGATAAGGCGGCCAAGACCACCGGGGACGCCCACGGCGACGCCGTCAGTGTGGTCGCCCGGAGCGACGCCACCGCTGCCCATACGACTGGAGCCAAGAAAGTCAACCACGGTGGCGCGGTCAGCGCGGTAGCTCGCAAGCAATAGGCATCGCAGCCAAAGAAGAACGGCGGCTTCCCCAGCCGCCGTTCTCGTTTTTCCAAAGCCCCGCTTTGAACTGCCCCTGGTTTGACGAGGCTCTGAGCTGTACGGTCAGTCGGCTCACTCCCAAGGCTTAAACGAACGCGCGCGGCCCCTCGCTTCGTAGGTTAACCCGTATCGGGGTGAGCTAGGCGCACAGCCACGTTGGGCACGAATGCCTGTCCCCACTCAGCCAGGCGAGCGACGTCGTCGCGTGTCAGACTCTGATCGATCGTCTGCCACAGATCGCGGCTGGCCGCTCGGGTGATGATGCGCCGCAGAAACGGAGCGGCGTCGAAGCCGACGTTCGGCGGATCTGGTGGGTAGAAGGCGCCGGGAGCACAGAGGCGGCGGTCCCAATCGGACGAGGGACCGGCAGCCGCAGCCGCTTCCAATCGCTCGGACGCCGGGTCCGTGCGCAGCAGATAACCTTCGAAGGCCTTGCGAAAGGCGTCCAGCTTTGCCCGCGGGACCGGAGGTGGTGCCACCTTCGCGTGGTCATCGAAGTCCTGGAGTAGGACGATCCAGCTAACGTTCAATCTGATGGAGGGCTGTGCCGCCTCCCGGGCAAGCTGGCGCAGCGTCTCCACCGAAGGCGCGCCGAATTCCCGATCGACACCTGCGAGCGCTTCCATCAACAACACCTTGTTAGCCGTCTCGCGTCCTGACTTGCGTAGCGTGTTCGGTTTCTCCCAGCCCGTCATGTAATCACGGGCGATCGACCGGAGGACCTCGGGACGGTCCACCCCGAGCCCAATGTCCGGCAGGAAGGGCCCGCTGAGATCCAGGCTGAGGATGGCGAACAGGACACCCCAGTCCCAGGCCTGCAGCTCGGTTTCACTCATCCTTGATGACGATAGCAAGTGGGATCTGACGCCGACGCCGTCAGTGTGGTCGCGCGAAACGATGTGGCCACCGCCCGCCGACACGACCGGCGCCAACAAAGTGAACTACGGCGGCGCAGTCAGCGCGGCTGCCCACGCGGGCAAATAACGATCGACGCATAACAAGCATCCGTAACAATCGAGCGATAAAAGAAGGGCGGCCACCCCAGCCGCCGTTCTTCTTTTTCACAGACACGCTCCACGTCACTGCACTCCTGCATCAAGCCGGGATGTTTAATGTCCCGTGGGGAATCTTTTCTCGGGGAGGCGATCGTAATGCGAGTGACAAAGTCGATCGTGCTCGGCATTGCGGCGACATTCATTCTGGCGACCGGCATCATTACGGCGGCTGCGGCCAATGGCACTCAGGGCGCCCACGGCGCTGCGGTAAGCGCAGTCGCCAAGGGCCACGGCGCGACGGTGAGTGCGCTGGCCAAGACCCACGCCGGCGGCGCGGCGATCAGTGCGCTCGCCAAGACTCATGGCGCGGCGGTTCGTGCAGTCGCCCGCAAGCCGTAGGCGAGAGCTAGCACTGTAGCGAAGAAGGAACGGCGGCCACCCCAGCCGCCGTTCTTGGTTTGCAGAATCGATCTTCAGGCGAGTGGCTGGTAGCGGCCCACGCGGCGCCTGATTTCGTCGAGGACCTGTTGCACCCGCGCGCTGTCCGATCCACTGGCGCGGATGATGAGCCGGCCCAGTTCGGTCTGCGGGTACGATCCCAGCGATACGTCGGGATACTCGCTCTCGAGCGCCAGCATGGCCTCGGCGAACGCACTTTCGGGGGCCAGGTGGTAGTGCAGCTCGCCGACCGCCGGCGCGCTGCCGTCGCGCAAGTAGCCGGGCTCGATCCAGTCGCGGAACAGTGACCGCAGCTCTGGCGGCACGCCCGGCATGGCGAAGAGGAAGCGGTCCGAAACCAGGGGGAACGCGATCCCGGGCGCCATCCCGGGACCGTTGCGCAGGATCACGCTCCCCTCCGGGACCATCGCCATTTTGCGGTTGCCGGCATTGAGCTCGGCAGTGCCACGAAGCTTTGCGATCCCTCGACTGAACATGAGGTTCTGCATCGCGGCACCGGTCGCCTGGTCGTAGACGAGCGGGCGGTCGAGTGCTCGGGCCAGCGCCTGGAAGGTTCGGTCGTCCGGCGTGGGTCCCAGCCCGCCGCAGACAAAGATCCGGACCAGCTCGGGCCTGGCCATGTGGTCCTGAACGGCGGCCACAATGTCCGCCTCCACGTCCCCCACCACCTCGATGCGCTTGACCGGGTAGCCCAGGCTGAACAGCCGACCCGCGAGCCAGTTGGAGTTGGTGTCGACGGTGAAGCCGCGGAGCAGCTCGTCACCCACGGCCACGATGCTGGAGGACGGCATGGATGAATGGTGCCACGGCGCTGGCCGTAACATATGCTGGCCACATGCCCAGGTCCGCGTACGAGCGCAGCAAGTCGGTGGAGACGATTGCCTGGCAGGAGCATCCCCTGGCCCGCAGCCTGGCCCTGCGGCTGCTCCAGGAATCGTCCGGCGAATCGCGGCAGGCGATCGGACAGGCCCTGCTGGATGTGCTCGACGACGCAGCCGGACTGCCGCCCTGCAAGCTCACCGTCGCCGACCGCCCGCAGCGGCACCGGAAGCGGGAGGGCCGGCTGGAAATGAAGACCTACGGATACTACCGATGCGACTGGGACGCCGGTGAGGCCCGTCGTGGCTCGATCCGCATTTACAACCTGACGGCCATCCGGCAGCAGATCCTGAGTCCCAAGGTCTTCTTGGAGACCCTGCTCCACGAGTGGGTCCACCACTACGACTTTGCCGGGTTGCGGCTAGACCGCTCCCCGCACACGTCAGGATTCTTCGCCCGGATTCGGGCCGTGGCCGAAACCCTGGGGGTCGGCTTCGTGGCCCCGCCCAAACGCGAGGCATCGATTGGCCCGCTGCGCGCGGTCGACGATGTCGTTCCGCCTGGACCCAGTCGCCTCCGCCCCGGGGGCACCGACCCGCCCACCTGGATCCGGGATCAGATCGCGGCGTTGTTCGGAAGAAAAGAGCCGTGATCGGTTCGCTGACCGTGTCGACGGTGCTCGCCATCGTGACGGTAGCCGCCCTGCTCGCCCTGGGCTATGGCGGGCTGCTGACCCGGTGGGTTCTGGCGCAGCCGGCGGGGAGCGAACGGATGGCGCGGATCGCGGCGGCCATCCAGGAGGGTGCGGCCGCCTACCTGAACCGGCAGTACCGGACGCTGGCCATCATTGGCGTCCTCCTGGCGCTGGTCATCACCGTCACCATCAACTGGCAGACCGGTTTGCTCTACGTGGTGGGCGCGGTCTGCTCAGCGCTGGCCGGCTATGTGGGCATGAACGTCTCGGTCCGCGCCAACGTGCGCACCGCCCAGGCGGCGAGCAAGGGCCTGGATACGGCTCTGCGCCTCGCGTTCCGCGGAGGTGCCGTCACCGGCCTCTTCGTGGTGGGCCTCGGCCTGCTGGGCGTGACCGTGTCCTACTGGGTGTTCCACAAGCCGCAGGCGCTGATCGGCCTGGGCTTCGGCGCCAGCCTGATCAGCGTGTTCGCCCGCCTCGGTGGCGGGATCTTCACCAAGGCCGCGGACGTGGGGGCGGACCTGGTTGGCAAGCTGGAGGCCGGCATTCCAGAAGACGACCCCCGCAACCCGGCCGTCATTGCCGACAACGTGGGGGACAACGTCGGCGACTGCGCCGGCATGGCGGCCGACCTGTTCGAGACCTACGCCGTCACCGCGATCGCGGCCATGCTGCTGGGCAGCCTCCTGTATCCGGGACAGGTCACCTTCGTGGTCTACCCGCTGGTGCTGGGCGCGATCTCGATCGTGGCCTCGGTCATCGGCACGTTCTTCGTTCGGCTCGGGAACGGGAAGTGGATCATGGGCGCGCTGTACAAGGGCCTTGGGGTGAGCGCCGTCCTGGCCCTGGCAGGCTTCCTGACGGTCACACGCCTGATCGGCCTGAACATCACCCTGTTCTGGGCCGGCGTGGTGGGAGTCCTGGTCACGCTGGCCATCGTGGCGATCACCGAATTCTTCACGAGCGAGCGGTTTCCACCGGTCCGCTTGATCGCCCAAGCCTCGACGACGGGCCACGCCACGAACATCATCGCGGGCCAGGCCATCGGCATGCTCAGTACCGCGCTGCCAGTGGTGGTCATCGGGGCAGGCATCCTGGCTGCCTACTTCCTCAACCAGAATCTGGGCGGCGCCGCGGATTCGGGCCTGTACGGGATCGCCATCGCCGCCATGGCCATGCTCTCCATGACCGGGATCATCGTGGCCATCGACGCCTACGGGCCGATTACGGACAACGCCGGGGGCATTGCCGAGATGGCCGACCTGCCTGCCAGCGTTCGGGCGGTGACCGATCCGCTGGACGCGGTCGGGAACACCACCAAGGCCGTGACCAAGGGGTACGCGATCGGATCGGCCGGCCTGGCCGCGCTGGTGCTCTTTGCCTCCTACACCACGGAGGTCAGGAACGCGGTCCCGGGATACGGGCCCCCGCTGAGCTTTGACCTCACCAATCCGCTGGTGATCGTCGGCCTTTTCCTGGGAGGGGTCCTGCCGTTCCTGTTCGGCTCATTGAGCTTGCTGGCCGTCGGTCGGGCGGCCGGCCAGGTGGTGATCGAGGTGCGCCGCCAGTTCCGGGAGATCAAGGGCCTGATGGAGGGGACGGCGGTGCCGGAGTACGGGCGGGCGGTGGACCTGGTGACCCGGGCGGCCCAGCGCGAGATGATCATCCCCGGGGTGATCCCGGTACTGGCGCCCGTGGTGGTCGGGTTGATCCTCGGGCCGGTTGCCCTCGGCGGCTTGCTGATCGGGAGCATCGTGACGGGTCTGTTCCTGGCCATCATGATGACGTCTGGCGGCGGAGCCTGGGACAACGCCAAGAAGTACATCGAGGAGGGTCACTACGGCGGCAAGGGCACCGACGCCCATGCGGCGGCCGTCACGGGGGACACGGTGGGTGACCCCAACAAGGACACGGCCGGTCCCGCCATCAACCCGATGATCAAGGTGGTCAACATCATCGCCATCCTGATCGCGCCCCTGGTCGCGACCCACGCCCTGATTCGATAGGGAATTGCCCACATATATCCTTCGCTGATTGCTCTACCTCTTTGATATCGATGGGACGCTGCGGCAGGCGCTGCTGTTTCCGGGGATCGGCTCACTGGCGCCGTGGGACCAGCGAGTCCTGCCCGGCCGCGCGGACCGTCTGCAGGCGCTGAAGGCCGACGGGCACCGGATCGGCGCGGCCACCAACCAGGGGGCGGTCGCCTTCGGCCTGGTGTCGGAATCCCGAATGCAGCGGGGCCTGGACGAGCTGAACCGCCGCCTCGACGGGACCCTGGAGTGGATCGGGGTGTGCCCGCACCATCCCCGGGCCCTGCTGCCCCGCTACCGCCGCGACTGCGATTGCCGCAAGCCGCGGCCTGGCCTGCTCCTCCAGGCGCTCGCCTACTTTGGCGCTCCGGCCGCTGAGGCCGTCTTCATCGGGGATCGGCGGACGGATCAGCAGGCGGCCCAGGCGGCTGGATTTCAATTCGTGTTTGCCGACCGGTTCTTCGCCGCATGATCGGGACTATTCTGGGGACATGGACGAGTACACCATCGAGATGAATGACCTCCGGCGTCAGATCGCCAAGCTCAAGTTCGAGCGGGCCGACCTGGTGCTGATCGAAGAGCTGGAGGCGCAGCTGCGCATCCTGCGTGCCATCTATGACGCCACCGTCCGGCTCCACGAAGAAAAGACCGCTCTCCTGGCGCGACGATTACGCGAGCGGGGCCTGGGCGACTGGACGTTCGACAACGTGTACAGCTACGTGTACGAGGAGGCGGTCAACCTCGATCCCGCAGGTCACGACCTGGCCTTTCAGATCCAGGCCCAGGACTACCGAGCCCACCTGGAGGCGCCGGTACAGGCCGAGGCCTCCAAATAAAAGAAGGAGCCCCGCGGGGCTCCTTCTGAGCTAACTGGCGTTACGGACGGCCCTTACCGGAGTGCGCCCAGGCGGGCGGCGTGCCCGTGTCGGTGCCGCTGTCGGTCGTCGCGCTGTCGGTCGAGGCGTCTTTGGTCTTCGTGCAAAGCGCAGTGATGTTCGACATCACCTTGCCGTGGTAATTCTTCTTCACGGTCGTCGGCGCCGTTGCGCTACCGAGCACGAAGCCCTTATGGCTCGCGTACCACGACACACACTCGCCGAAGCTCGTAAACGTCGCTGGCGGCGTGGCCGTCGTTCCGGGCAGCGCCCAGAGGGTTTGACCATTCGAGGGCGTGACGCCCTGGACCTTGGTCAGCGGACCCGTCAGGGTGATGCTGCCATTGTTGGCCGCGTACGCGCCGACCGCGCCCAGCGCCACGGCACCGGCTGCGATCAACCCCGCGACCTTGATTTTCGTCAGTCGAAACATGAGCTTTCGAACCTCCTATGAAATGAGATCTGCCCTGGAATACGCTCGGCTGGGGGGCCACCGTATGGAGCACGCGATTCTGTGACCGCGGAAGCGCCGGCCGTCACGCCTGGATGACGAAGCCATGACGGGACGGTCACGTATGCTGGCCGACGGGATGGCGCGAGCGCGAATCGATCGAGTGCCACCGAGCGCGGAATTGCCGCGGGCGTGGCGCCGGGAGCTGCTGCTGGTGCTGGTGTTCGTCGGCGGACTCACCAGCCTGGGGGTCGAGTTCGCCGCCGCGCGGCTGCTGGCCCCCTTCTTCGGCCAGTCCCTCTTCATCTGGGGCACGTTGATCGGGCTGATCCTGATCTACCTCACGGTCGGCTACTACGTGGGCGGCCGCGTCGCCGATCGCTGGCCGGATCCTCGCCTGCTCTACCGGATCACGACGGTGGCCGCACTGGCGCTGGGCCTGATCCCGCTGGTCGCGCGGCCGATCCTCAGCTTCTCCCAGCAGGGGTTCGCCCGGCTGTCCCTGGGGATCGTGGTCGGCTCGCTGCTATCCGTGATCGTCCTCTTCGCGGTTCCCGTCACCCTGCTCGGGATTGTCTCCCCCTTTGCCATCCGGCTTCGCATCCATGACGTCAAGACCGCCGGCAATGCGGCCGGCGCCGTGTATGCGCTGTCGACCCTGGGCAGCATCCTGGGGACGTTCATCCCGGTGTTCTGGCTGATCCCGAGCTTCGGCACCCGGCCCACCATCTTCATCCTGGCCATCGGCCTGGGGATCGTTTCCGGAGTGGGCCTCTGGGCTTACGGCGGGGGCTGGTGGGCACTCGCCGTTCCGGTGGTGATCCTGGGGCTCGCCCTGATCCAGCACGGCGGCATCCGGGCGGCCGCTTACGGCACGCGCCTATTCGAGGCCGAGTCCGCCTACAACTACATCCAGGTCGTGCAGGACGGCACCCGGACGGACCTGGTTCTGAACGAGGGCCATGCCGTCCACTCCATCTACGACCCGACCACGCTCTATACCCGCGGCCCCTGGGATTATTTCTTGCTGGCGCCCCTCTTTGGCTCCGGGGCTCGACCGGAGCGGATTGCCATCATCGGCCTGGCCGGCGGCACGGTGGCGCGCCAGTACACGAGCATCGACGGCCCCATCCCGATCGACGGGGTCGAGATCGATCCCCGGATCGTGGAGGTGGGCCGCCGTTATTTCCAGATGACCGAACCCAACCTCAACGTGATCGTGGCCGACGGCCGCTACTGGCTGCAGACGACGAACCGCCGCTACGACGTCATCGCCGTGGATGCCTACCGGCAGCCGTATATCCCCTTTTACCTGACGACCCGCGAGTTCTTCGCCAGCGCCCGCGACCACCTGACCCCCAACGGGGTGCTCGCCATCAACGCCGGGCGCACCGCCAGCGATTACCGGCTGGTCGACGCCCTGAGTGGGACGCTGACGGCGGTCTACCCCAGCGTCTTCGTGGTGGATGTCGAGGCCTACACCAACAGCGTCATCTTCGCCACCAACACCGAAACCAGCGTGGAGGAGTTTCGCGCTCGGGCGCTGGCCAACCAGAACCTGGCGCTCGACCCCATCGTGCAGGACGCCCTGGCCACCGGCCGGGTCCGGCAGGCCCATCCGAACGGCATCGTGTTCACCGACGACCTGGCCCCCGTGGAGCGGGTCATCGATGAGATCATCCTGGGCTACATCCGCAGCCAGTAACGGATCCCATCCCGCCTATAATTCGAAGGGGTTTATATGGCAGTTAAACAGCTCACCGAAGACGACGTCCTCGCCGTCCTGAGCACGGTCAAAGACCCGGAGCTCCATCGGGGCATGGTGGAGCTAAAGATGATCCGCGACCTGCGCATCGTCGACCCGCAGACCATTGGGCTCACGGTGGTGCTGACCACGCCGGCCTGCCCGCTCAAGAACAAGATCCACGATGACATCGACGCCGCCCTGGCCACCCTGCCAGGGTCCCCCAGGGCCCAGATCAAGTGGGACGCGCAGGTCTCGCGGACGGGCGGGATCCCGGACAAGCAGCAGGTCCCCGGGGTCAAGAACATCGTCTCGGTGGGCGCGGGCAAGGGCGGAGTGGGCAAGTCCACCTGCGCCGTCAACATCGCGATCGGGCTGTCCCAGCTGGGAGCCCGCACCGGCATCCTGGACGCCGATGTGTACGGTCCGAACGACCACATCCTGCTGGGCGCCGAGCACGAGAAGGTCTTCGCGGAGAACGACAAGATGGTGCCGGCCCAGCGTTACGGCATCAAGCTGATCTCGCTCGGCTTCTTCATCGAAGCCGACAAGCCGGCCATCTGGCGGGGGCCGATGCTCTCCGGCACCGTCAAGCAGTTTCTGTTCGATGTGAACTGGGGCGAGCTGGACTACCTGGTGGTCGACCTCCCCCCGGGCACCGGTGACGTGCAGCTGACGCTTTCGCAGAGCATCCCCATGACCGGGGCGGTGGTGGTCTCCACGCCGCAGGATGTGTCCACGGCCGACGTCGGTCGAGCCATCCAAATGTTCAACACCCTCAAGGTGCCCAACCTGGGCCTGGTGGAGAACATGAGCTACTTCTTGTGCCCCCACTGCGGGGAGCGGACCGAGATTTTCGGCCACGGCGGGGCGCGGGCGCTGGCCGAACGGATGCAGATCCCCTTCCTGGGTGAGATCCCGCTCGACGCCCGCATTCGCGAGGGCGGCGGACCGGGGGTGCCCATCATGATCAGCCAGCCCGACTCGCCGCTGGCGGCCGTCTACCGTGATGTCGCCTCCCATCTAGCGGCCCAGGTCAGCATCCGCAACTTCAAGCAGGCAAGCTTCATCCCGCTGCGCACCGTCTGACTCTGGCGAGCGCGCGCCGGCGTCTGATCGCCGTCTGTGGGGAATCGAACCGGCAGACCACATTGGGCGACGTGGCCTTCGAGGTGGGGCGGGGGATTGCCCAGCGGGGCGCCGTGCTGCTCTGCGGCGGATCGACCGGGGTGATGGACCACGCGGCTCGTGGCGCGCGCTCGGTGGGCGGGCTGACCATCGGCATCCTGCCCACGGATGATCCGAAGACCGCCAATGATTCCATCGACGTGGCGCTGGCCACCGGCCTGGGCCAGGCGCGGAACGCGGTGCTAGCCTATAGCGCCGAGGGCGTGATCGCGATCGGTGGCGGCTATGGGACGCTGTCCGAGATCGCGCTGGCGATGCGCATCGGCCGGCCAGTGGTCGGGCTGCGGACCTGGCGATTCGAGCGCACCGGGCAAACCGAGGCGCCGCTGTGGTCGGTGGAGACGGCCGACGAAGCCCTGGCCTGGATCTTCAGCCACCTCTCGTGACCACGGGGGAACCTCTTTCGCGGCGCGCCGAGGACCTGTTCCGGGAAGCGTTCCACGCAGACCCGACGGCGGTCGTCTCGGCACCGGGACGGATCAACATCATCGGCGAGCACACGGACTACAACGACGGGTTCGTCCTGCCGGCGGCGATCGATCGCTATGTGACGGTCGCCTTTCGTCCCCGCCCGCGGGGACCCGTAGAGATGGTGAGCGACCAGTCGCAGGCACGCCTGCAGTTCGACGGCTTGCCGCCGGAGCGGCAGGGCACATGGGGCGATTACGTGATCGGCGTCGCCCGAGCGCTGGGCGACCAGGGCGTCTCGAGCTTTGAGCTGGCCGCCGCTACTACCATCCCGGTCGGCGCGGGCCTGAGCTCGTCGGCCGCGCTGGAGGTGGCCTCGGCCCTGGCGATGCTTCACTCCAAGGCCGCCGGGATGCCGCTGGCTGACGTGGCCAGGCTGTGCCGCGGGGTGGAGAACGACTTCATCGGCGCCCGCACCGGGATCATGGATCCCTTCATCTCCCTTGCGGGTCGCGCTGGGAGCGCGCTCCTGCTCGACTGCCGATCGCTGCAGGCGCGAGTCTGTCCCCTGCCCGGCGATCGGTGGGCGTGGGTGCTGGCGGACACGCGCGTCAAGCACCAGAACGCGAGCTCCGCGTACAACGAGCGGCGCGCCGAGTGCGAAGCGGCCGCTAAAGAGATGGGCGTGCCGAGCCTGCGGGACGCGACCGAGGACGACGTCAACCGGCTCACGGACCCGGTGCTGCGGGCGCGGGCCCGGCACGTGGTGGCGGAGAACGCCCGGACCCGGGCTGCGGCGACGGTCCTGGAATCCGGGGATCCCCAGACCCTGGGGCCGCTGCTGTTTGCCTCGCATGCCAGCCTCAAGAATGACTTCGAGGTGAGCTGCGAGGAACTAGATGCTCTGGTGGAACTGGCGGCCTCGGCCCCAGGAGTGATCGGGGCGCGCATGATGGGGGGCGGATTCGGCGGCTGCGTGCTCATCCTGGTGGCGGCGGAAGCGGTCGATCCGTTGCAGACCCGCCTGGGGGGTGCGTATGCGGGACGGTTTGGCCAGCCGCCCACTTTCTATCGAGTGCGGGCCGTCGATGGTGCGTGGGCCATCGACTCGTGATACCCTGACCACCGAGTCGTGACACTGAACGACTGCCTGTCCCTGTATCCCGTCCAAGCACTCAACCGGCAGCCGCTCAGCACGGGGTGGCGGATCGCGTTCGCTACCTTGGGTGAAGGCGAGGACCGCGGCTTCTCGCGAGTGGACTTCGACGACGACGGCTGGGCTCCTGCTGAGGTTCCGCGGCTGCATGCAGCCACCGCCGGGCACGAGACCGTCTGGTATCGCGTCCGCTTTCCCCGGCCGCGCCACCGGCAACGCACGCTCCTGCGATTCGAAGGGGCCTTCCTGGTGGCCAATGTCTGGCTCAATGGGCGGCTGCTGGGCAGCCACTACGGCTACTTCGCGCCCTTCAGCTTCGATGTCTCCTCGTTCTTGCTGGAAGAGAACGTGCTGGCGGTCTGCGTGGAGACGCCGGTGGAACTCGATCTGGCGGCCAAGCGGCACGTGCTGGGGATCTTCGGGGACTGGGACTGCAAGCCCTACCCCAGCCGCGAGCTCGGACAGTTGCCGGAGGATTACACGTGGCAGGTCCCCATCGGACTCTGGCAGCCGGTCCTGTTAGAGCAGGTCGGGCACGTGGTGGCCGAATGGGTGCATTGCGACGCCGAACTGGAGCGCGCCGACGTCGCTCGGCTGGCGCTCCGGGTGCGCCTGCGTAACCTGGACGGCCGCATCATGACCGGCGAGGTGCAGGTCCGGATCCTGGGCGGCGATGACATGGCACCGCTGGAGATGCGGCGGGCGATCCGGCTCCCGGCCCACGGCGTGATCGACGTCACCATGGAGCTGGCGCTGCCCTCGCCGCGACCCTGGTGGCCACACTCGCACGGCACACCCAGCCTGTACCGGGCCGACCTCTCGATCGTGGCCGACGAGCGCGAGGCGGCAGCCATTTCGAAGACGTTCGGAATCCGCGACGTCCGGCTGGACGTCCGGCCGGACGGCTGGGTCTTCCACCTGAACGGCCGGGCCCTGTTCCCGCGGGGGGCCAACTATGCCAGCGAGTTCTTCCTGGACTCCACCACCGCGGCCACCGCCAGCCGCGACCTGGAGCTGGCCCGCGCCGCCAACATGGACATGCTCCGGGTGCACGCCCACCTCGAGCCCGAGGTCGTGTACGCGGAGGCGGACACCCAGGGGATGCTCCTCTGGCAGGACTTCCCGCTCATCTTTTCCTACGCGCACCGGGCCGACGCCCGGGCGGCTGCGTTCTTTCGGGAGGCGGTGCTCTCGCAGGTGGAGGAGATGGTGCATCTCTTGTACGACCATCCGTCGGTGGTGTGCTATGCGATCCATCACGCGCCGTCGTGGTGCGACGCTTTTGCCTTCCTGGGCGAACGGCACGTGGAGCAGCTGAACCGCGACATCGACGAGGAAGCCGCGGCGCTGGCGCGCGCCCTGGACCCGGCCCGTCCGGCGTTCGCCGCTTCCGGCGATCGCGACCAGCACCTCGGGCTGGGGTGGGAGGAGGGTCACTGGCGGGAACTGGCCGAGCAGCGGCCCACCTTCGTCAGCGAAGTCGGGGCCCAGGCGCTACCCAGCGCCAACTCGCCGGTGTGGCGGTCGCTCAACGCCCGCTGGCCGGTGGCCGATGACGATCCGTCCTGGCGCTACGCCGGCTATCAGCCGAACGAGTGGGCGCGCAGCGGCATCGGCTTGCCGTCGACGCACCCGAGCCGGGACGCCTGTATCCGGGCCAGCCAGGAATACCAGGCGCACCTTCTCCGTTTTGCCATCGAGCGCTTTCGGGCCCAGAAGTTCGCGGATTGCGGCGGGGTGTTGGTCTTCCAGCTGGTCGACGGGTTCCCGGGCGTGACCAAGTCCATCCTGGATCACGCCCGACGCCCCAAGCGCGCCTACCATGCCGTTCGCGAGGCCTTCGCCCCGGTCTTACTGGTCGCTGAGCTTCCAGAGGATGAGGCCGAAGCCGACGGCTTGCTCATCCGCCTGCCCCGCGGGCGGCCGGCCTGCCTGCGGGTCGTGTGCATCAACGATGACCCGAACCGTCACGGCGTGGCGCTGCTGCGCTGGCGCGTCTCCCGCCGTGGCGGACCGGGGCTGTCCTGGTGGCGCCGGCTGCGGGCCCGCTTCGCCCGCCGCCGGTTCCGCGGCGAGACCCGGATCGAGCTGCCGGAGAGCACCGAGCCGGCCAGCGTGATCGCCGAACCCGTTCTCCGACTCCAGGCCGACGGCCTCTACCGCCTGACGGCCGAGCTCGAATCGAAAGGCCAGGTGATCGCGACCCTGGATCAGCCCTTCCTGGTGGGGGATCCGCCCCGACGCGGCCGGTGGCTCAGCGAAGCTCCGGAGCCCGAGGCGGTTCTGGCTCCGGCGGAGCGGTCGGCGGTGGCACGCTAGCCGGCAGCGATCCGGTCTGGCAGATCTCGGCATAGAGGCGACCGCTGGGGCGGATCCGCCGGTCGCGATCCATGAGGCCAAACTTCGCGGCATAGCCCTCGCCCCATTCGAAGTTATCGAAGCACGTCCAGTGGAAGTAGCCCCTCACCTGGGCTCCCTCGGTGATGGCGCGACGGACCGCCCGGAGGTGATCGACTAGATAGGCGGGCCGCAGGTGATCGTCGGCGTCCGCGACGCCATTTTCGGTGACATAGATGGGGAGGCGGGCTTCGGCAAAGCCGCGCAGGGTACGGTACATCCCCTCGGGATAGATCTCCCATCCCAGATCTGACCGAGGCACGCCGGCCGGAATCACCCGCGTGGCAAAGAACTCCGCCCGATTTCGAGGGCTGAATCGAAGGCGATCGCGGGTGTAGTAGTTAAGGCCCAGAAAGTCCTGGCTGCGGCGGGGGCCCTGGCCCCCGCTGATGAAGCGGCGCTGGAACCAGGTCAGGCGACCGGTCTCGAGGGCACGCAGCACGCCCAGGTTGAAGAGCCGGTTGTAGACCACGGCCGCCAGCCGATCGAACGGTGCCCACCAGCGGTCGGGGTCAAACAGGCGCACGTGGTGGGCCAGCCCGACCTGGCTGTGCGGCGCTCGCGCTTTGATCTGCTCGAAGGCCAGCCAGTGGCCGCGGATCAGGTTCCCCAGCACCCGTCCCGCCGCGGTCAAGCTCCGGTACCCGGGCGGCCAATCGCCCTTCAAGTAGCTCTGGTAGGCAAACACCGTGGGCTCATTGATCGTGATCCAGAACCGTGCGGCATCGCCGAGTTCGTCGACCACCCGGCCCACGTAGCGGGCGAACTGAGCCGGCGCGTCGGGACTCTCCCAGGCGGCCTGCTGCGCAAACCACACTGGATTGGTGAAGTGATGCAGGGTCACCATCGGTTCCAGGCCGTGGGCCCGCAGCGACGCCAACACCTGCCGGTAATGGGCGATGGCCTCGGCCGAGAACTGGCCAGGACCGGGTTCGATCCGGCTCCACTCGAGAGACAGCCGATGGGCATTCTGGCCGAGCTGCTCGAGCAGGGCGAAGTCGGCGTCGAAACGCCGGTAGTGATCGTTGGCATCGCCCGATCGGTCGCCATTCCGAATATGCCCGGGGACCTGTTCCCAGGCCCACCAGTCGTTGAGCCGGTTGTCGCCCTCCACCTGGTGGGCCGCCGTGGCGGTGCCCCAGAGGAAGCCCTGCGGAAACTGATCGGTCATCCGAACTGGCCGAGGCTGGTACCGAGGGCCACGGCCGCCACCGCCAGCACGAAGAGCAGGACTATGCCACACCCGATGGGTCCGACGACGGCGGCGGTGGCGCGCTCCATGGAGATCCCGTACTGGCTGCTGGCGGCCCTCACATACAACACGTTCTCCCACACGAACACGCCTAGGGCCAGCACGGGACCCAGTGCGTCCAGCCGCGAGGCCGCGCGGGGCTGGTTGCCCAGGCGAGCGAAAGCGCCGGCCAGGCCGACCGGCAGGATGCAAAGCCCGACCAGCTGGATGTAGCCCGTGAGCTTCAGGTATCCGCGCAGCGGCCCATGACCGCCCAGCGCCCGGACGACCGCATGGATGACGGCGACTGCTGCCAGCCAGAACAGGGTGATAACGACCAGCCACACGAGCGGGAGGAGGAATCGTTGCGTGTAATACCAGTGCAGGAAATCGGCTTCGATGACGCCGGCGGTGGGGGAGAGGCTGACCAGGCTGGCCGTCGGCCGCGCAGGCTTGAGGGCATCAACCTCACTGACCAGGGTGGTCAGCCCCGCGGCGAGGGCGAAAGCAAGAATTCCATCCCGCACCCGCCGTCCGTCACGAATTCTAGTGAGCGCCGCGGCGGGGTGTCGGATCAGCTGGAGGAAGTCACTCCAGAGATACACTCCGGGGATTCTAACGGGCCGATCTTTCGATCTTTGCGTCCGTATACTGGGGCGATCCGTGGGCCGTTAGCTCAGGGGTTAGAGCGGCCGGCTCATAACCGGAGGATCGGAGGTTCGAAGCCTCCACGGCCCACCAAAACCCGCTTCGCCGGGTGCCCGCCCAGGTCGCTATTTACGGATCTCTGAGGCTGGACTATCCTGCGGCCATGGTCCGTGATCCGGTAGCCGCCAGGCGCCGGCACGAGGAGGAATTGGCGGCGCTGTTCGAGACCGCCGCTCAGCTAACTTCGCAGCTTGACCTCGAGACCGTCCTCCAGACGATTGTGGACCGGGCCCGCAGCCTGATCGGCACCGACCTCTCCTACATCACCCTCCTCGACCGGGAAGCCTGCTGCGTCCGGATGCGGGTGGCAGCCGGCAACGGCACAGCCGGGTTCATGGACATCGTCCTGCCCCTCGGAGCCGGCCTGGGCGGCATTGTCGCCCGGGACGTCCGGCCGATCTATACGAGCGATTACTTGAATGACCCGGCCTTCGCCCACGAGCCCGATGTCGATCGGGCCGTCCGCGCGGAGGGTATCCGATCCATCCTGGGGGTTCCCCTGATCGGTCGCAGGGGCACGATTGGGGTCCTCTACGTCGCAAACCGCCAGGTCAATGCGTTTGCCGAACCCGACGTTGAGCTGCTCTCCACCCTCGGCCACCACGCGGCCCTCGCGTTGGAGAACGCCCGCCTCTACGAAGAGGCGGTCGATGCGGCCCGCGCCAGCGAGGAGGCCAAGGCCGTCGCCGAGGCGCACTACCGTGATCTGTCCCTCGTTCATGAGATCCACCAGCGGCTGACAGATGTCCTGCTCGCCGGAGAGGGCGTCGTGGGGGTCGCCCGCTCGCTGGCTAGCACGCTCGAGGTCGGTATCGCGATCACCGATCGATCGCAGTTCGTGATGACGCACGCGAATCCGCCCGGCATTGCGCCGGTCTCCCTGGACGGCCGCGGCTGTTTACCGCAGAGTCTGCTCCGCCACCCCCATGTGCGATCCGCGCTGCTTCGGTCCCGCTCCGACTACCAGTCCGTCACGCTCGCAGGCTTGGAGCGCATGCTCTGCCCGGTGGCAACTCGTCAGGAGCTGCTCGGTTTCATCTGGGCAACCTTGGCGCCGGGCCGCCAGCCCTCAGATGTCCTGCGCACCTCGCTCGAGCAGGCCGCCCGGGCCGTTGCGCTCGAGTTGCTGCGCGACCGGGCGGCGGTCGAGATTGAAGCGCGTCTGCGGCGCGAGTTCCTCGACGATCTCCTCAGCGAGCATCCCATGCCGATGGACGTGCTCCGCCACCGAGCGCGGCAAGTCTGGCAGTCTTTTGCCGTCCCGCACCGGCCCTTCATCTGTCACATCACCGCGGATCCGGACGCGAGCAGCGATGCACTAGTGCGGGCGCGCCAAATCATCGGAGACTTGCGGCCCGCGGATTTTGTGTCGATCTACGGCGACCGCTTGATTGGGCTCTTGCCCATCGCCGACCGGCACGAAGCCCAAACCCAGCTGCGCCGCGTGCTTTCGGCGCTGGCTCGGCAGGGACTCCGGGCAAACCTGGTTGTCGGTGGCGTCTGTAGGAGTCTCGAGGAGGATCGCCGAGTCATTGTCAAAGCGCGCGAACTTCAGGACCTGGTCTCAGCGCCGGCGCCAGAGGCGCTCCTCTGGCTGGAGCGACTGGAGGTCCTTACCGCGCTGTTCGAGCCGTCGGCCAGCTCCCGCCTGGCGGCCTTCATGGAAACGACCCTCGGGCCGCTCCGCGAGCTTGAGGCACGGCAGGCGACGCAGCTGTTACGAACGCTCGACGCCTACTACCAGGCCCTGGGCAACCGGGCGCAGGCAGCCCGTGGCCTCGGCATACATATCAATACGCTTTACAAGCGGCTAGACCGGCTGAACGAACTCGTCGGTCCGCTGGACGACCCGGTTCGAGCGGTTCCGCTTCAGGTCGCCGTCCTGGCCTGGGCAATCAGGCATCCCATGTAGGTTTCCTCCACCACAGCGCGTCGCATAGGTAGGGTTCTCCCGTTCCCTTCGGCTCTGCGGAGGCATACGATTCCAACACGCAGCCGGGAGGGGAGAGCCTGCTCGAACGGTTTCGCGGCCGCAGCATCGACGATATCTGGCGCGAGTTCCACTGGATCATTCCTGCCCGGTACAACCTGGGCGTCGATGGCAGCGACCGGCAGCCATCAAGCAGCCCGGCGCTCGTCCACGAGAGACGGGACGGCGCGGTTGAGCGCTATAGCTTCCGCGACTTAGCGCGGCTCTCCAACCGCTTCGCCAACGCCCTGCAGGCCGATGGCGTCGGGCGCGGCGACCGCGTGGCCATCGTGCTCCCCCAGCTGCCCGCGACCGCGATCGCTCATCTCGCTACATACAAGCTCGGCGCGGTGGCCGTGCCCATGTCTACTCTCTTTGGTCCTGACGCTTTCGAGGTCCGGCTGCGCGATTCAGGCACCAAGCTCATCGTGACCGATGAAGCAACACTTCCGAAGATTGAGGAGATCGTCGACCGGATACCCGACCTGGAGCGCTTCATCCTGACCAGCGGTCGGGCCGTGCACCGTCCCTCGCGCACCGTCGACGAGGTCCTGACCGGGGGCTCGGCCGACTTCCAGGCCACCAGCACTGCCTCTGACGATCCGGCGGTCCTGATCTATACCTCGGGGACCACCGGTGGACCTAAAGGCGCGTTGCATGGCCATCGGATCCTCTTCGGCCACCTCCCTGGCTTCGAGCTTTCCCACGATTTCTTCCCACAGGGCGACGATCTCTTCTGGACCCCGGCCGACTGGGCCTGGATCGGCGGGCTGATGGACGCGCTCTTCCCGGCCCTGCACCACGGCCGCTGCACCTTCAGCATGGAGTCAGCGGGACCCTTCGATCCGGAGCGGGCGCTGGATTCCATGGCGAAGTATGCCGTGCGGAACACGTTCCTTCCGCCGACCGCGCTGAAGATGATGCGCCAGGCGGACGCGCGCCGTCCTCGCGACTGCCGGCTTCGCACGATCATGAGCGGCGGCGAGGCGTTGGGCGAGGAGATGCTGTCCTGGGTCAGAGAGCGCCTCGGCGTCACCGTCAATGAGATCTACGGGCAGACCGAGTGCAACTACGTGGTCGGTAACTCCTCGAACCTGTACGGCGTCAGGCCTGGCAGCATGGGGAAGGGGTATCCCGGGCACCAGGTTGCCGTGGTGAATCTGCAAGGCGAGCAAGCGTCTGCCGGCACCCTGGGGGAGATCGCCGTCAAACGGCCGGACCCAGTGATGTTTCTGGGGTACTGGCAAAACCCGCAGGCGACCAAAGACAAGTACCTGGGCGAATGGCTGCTGACGGGCGATCTGGCCCGCGCCGACGACGACGGCTACCTCTACTTTGCTGGGCGAAAGGACGACGTTATCAACTCTGCCGGTTATCGCATCGGCCCGACCGAGATCGAGAGCACGCTCATCAAGCATCCGGCGGTGGCGATGGCCGCCGTCATCGGCATCCCGGACGACATCCGAGGCGAGGTGGTGAAGGCGTATGTCACGACCAAGCAGGGCGTTAAGGGCAGCAACGCTCTTGCACGTGACATCCAGGCGTTCGTGAAGACCCGGCTGGCTGCCTACGAGTATCCCCGCGAAGTGGAATTCATCGCGCAGATGCCGCTGACGACGACGGGCAAGATCCGGCGCAATGCGCTCCGGGCCCTGCACCAACAAGGGAGGAGGTAGACATGGGACGCGACGAACTCAACGTAACACTAGCCAGCCTGGCGCAGGGCCGCCTCTCGCGCCGGCAATTCCTGCATGGGACAGGGGTGGCACTGGGGACTGCAGCGCTGGCTGCCTGCGGCCAGACTGCGACCCCGACCAGCACAGAGCCGGTCGCCGTCGGCAGCCTGCTGGATGCCACGGGCCCCATCAACATCTACGGCACCCCGCTTATCGACGCTACGAAGTTCGCCATCGACGACATCAACAGTAAGGGCGGCGTGCTTAGCCGACAGCTGAAGCTGACCTCCTTTGACACGCAGTCCACCAACGACAAGTACGTCCAGTACGCCAACCAATTGATGCTGGAGACGAAGGCGGCGGTCATCATGGGCGGGATCACAAGCGCCTCCCGAGAGGCCATCCGCCCGGCGATCGACCGCAACAAGCAGCTCTACTTCTACAACGAGCAGTACGAGGGGGGTGTGTGCGACAAGTTCGTCTTCTGCACTGGGGTCGTCCCCTCGCAGCAGCTCAGCACGCTGGTCGGCTGGACAATGACAAACGTCGGCAAGACGGTGTACACGCTTGCCGCCGACTACAATTACGGCCATATCTCGTCCGACTGGGTGAAGTTCTACCTGAGCCAGGGAGGCGGTCAGCTGCTGGGGGTGGACTTCATCCCGCTCGACGTCTCCGACTTCGCATCCACCATCACGAAACTGCAGCAGCGGAAGCCGGCGGCCGTGATGTCCCTCCTGGTTGGCGGGAACCACATCGCCTTCTATCGGCAGTTCGCGGCGGCCGGCCTGCAGGACAAGATGAAGATCGTCTCGCCGACGTTCGGGCTCGGCAATGAGCAGGTCGTTCTCGCGCCCAATGAGTCCAAGGGAATCACCGTCTCCTACCCGTACTACCAGGAGCTGACGAATTCCACCAACCAGAAGTGGGTCTCCGACTGGCATACGCGTTACGGCAGCGGCTATCCGTACATTACGGACTCTGCCAACGCGGGCTGGGTGGGCTGGCACCTCTGGGCGCTGGCGGTGAACAAGGCCGGTTCCCTGGACCGCGACAAGGTGATCAAGGCGCTCGAGAGTGGCCTCAGCTTCGATGCCCCCGAGGGAACGGTCCGCCTTGACCCCAAGAGCCACCACCTGACTCACAACGTCAACATCGCGCAGACGAATGCCAACCATGGCTTCGACATTATCCAGACGTTCAACGCCATCAGCCCGGACCCGCAGGGGCAATGCGACCTGATCGGCAATCCAGACCAGCACACCCAGTTCACGCCATCGCTGTCCTAGCCCTTCCGGCGTGGTGTGGGACGGGCGAGACTCTCGCTCGTCCCAACTTCTAGAGTACGGGCATGCATCTTGACCAGGTCGTCGCGATCGTCGTCTCGGTCCTTGGCAGCGTCGCCACCCTGCTCATCGTGTCGCTCGGGCTGGCCGTGATCTTCGGGCTGATGCGAGTGATCAACCTGGCCCACGGCGAGTTCCTGATGCTGGGTGCCTACGCGGCCCTCACCGCGACCAGGATCGGCGTCAACATCTGGGTTTCAATCCTGCTGGCTGGCGTGTCGGTCGGCATCTTCGGGCTCGTCGTCGAGCGCCTTTTGATCCGCCACCTCTACGGCCGCATCCTCGATACCATGCTGGCCACCTGGGGCCTGAGCTTGGTCTTGGTGCAGGCGGTGACCCTGATCTTCGGGCCGTCGACGAACGGGATTGGCACGCCGTTGGGCAGCCTGCACGTTGGCAGCTACTCCTTCTCTCAGTACTCCCTGGTCCTGATCTTTGCGGCGGCGGCGATGCTCACTATCGTCTTTTGGGTCTTCACGCGCACCTCCTACGGCGTGATGGCCCGGGCGGCCGTCCAGAACCCATCGATGGCCCAGGCGCTGGGTATCAATACCGCACGGACCAACATGGTGACCTTCGCGCTTGGCTCTTCCCTGGCAGGGCTGGCGGGTGGATTGCTCGCCCCAACGGCCGGCGTCGTCCCGAGCCTAGGCCAGGCGTTCATCGCCCAATCGTTCATGACCGTCATCGTGGGTGGCCCCGGCGTCATCACCGGCACCTCGGCCGCCTCCGGCGTACTGGGCGGCTCCTATAACCTGGTCTCCTACTTCACCACGCCGTTCATCGGGCAGGCAGCCCTGCTGGTAATCGCCATTGTGTTGCTCCGGTTGATGCCGCAAGGCCTCTCGGGGAACTGGAGGCGTCAGCTGTGACCGTGGCCCGGCGGGTGCTCCTGTCGCCGCTCAGCCGGCCGGTGGTCGTGATGCTGGCCGCGCTCCTCTTAGGCCTCTTCGTCTCCGACTTCCAAAAACTGACCTTCGCGCTGTGGGTCATCTATGGCTTGCTCGCCCTGAGCCTCGATCTCGTCTGGGGCAAGGCGGGCATCTTTAGCTTCGGGCAGACTGCCTTTTTCGGGGCCGCCGCGTATCTGTACGGGATGATCGCTATCAACGTGAGCCCGACAAGTGGCGAGACGGTCACCGCGCTGCTGGGTGCGGTCCTGGGCGCGGCGGTGCTTGCCGCAGCGCTGGGCTATTTCATGTTTTACGGCAAGGTCGGCGATGTCTACGTCGCCATCATCACGCTCGCGTCCACCCTGGTGCTGCTCCAGGTCATGACCAGCACGGCGGGCCCCCAATACCACATCGGCAAGGCGGAGCTCGGCGGCTACAACGGCATGACCCACATTCCCAGCATGGAGTTCGGCTTTCCCGGCCACCCAGGCGACCAGATGAGCCCGGCCGACACCTATACGTTGGTTGTCCTGCTCGCCGGGCTGACCTATTTCGCCGTGCTCCTGCTTTTGCGCAGCGGTTTCGGTCGGGTAATCGCGGCCGTGCGTGAGAACGAGCTTCGGACCGAGCTCCTCGGGTACGACGTCCGGCGTGCCAAGCTCATCATCTTCGCCGCCGGCGGTGCAATCGCTGGGCTGGCGGGGGCGGTCTTTGCCGGATGGGGCAACTTCATGAATCCAGCTCCCTTCAGCCTCCCGGCCTCGGCGCTGGTGGTCATCTACGTGCTGCTCGGCGGCCGCGGCACGCTCGCCGGCGCTTTCCTCGGTGCGGTCGCCGTTGAGTGGCTGTCGACCACCCTCGGTGGCGTTCTGCCGAGCGGGACCACGCTGGTGGTGGGCGGGATCCTGATCGGTGTAGTGCTCCTGGTGCCCGGCGGCCTGATCCCGTTGTTCACCGGCTTGGTCGGACGAGTCGTGCCACGGCGCCCTTCGATGCGGCGGGTTCTGGGCAGGCCGCTTCCCGCGAGGGTGGATGGAGTCCGAGGCCAACGGCTGGAGGCGCATAACCTGGTGAAAGCCTTCGGCGGGGTGAAGGCGATCGACTCCGTGAGCCTCGACTTCCCCGCTCGGGAGCTGCATTGCCTGATCGGGCCCAACGGGGCTGGGAAGAGTACCTTCTTCAACTTGCTCGTCGGCCGCTATTCGCCGACCGCCGGAACGATCCTCCATGAGGGCCGTCCCATCACGCACCTGCAGCCGCACGAGCGGGCCCGGCGTGGCATCGGTATCAAGCTCCAGGTACCTAGCATCTACCGCGAACTGTCGGTCCGGGAGAATGTCTGGCTGGCCGCGTTCGCAAAGGTGCACAATCCACCGCGGGCCGCGGCGGTCGGGGACGGGGTTCTCGTGCGAGTCGGGCTGATTGAGCGAGCGGAAGACCCCGCTGGCGACCTCTCGCACGGCGAGCAGCAATGGCTCGAGATCGGCATGGTGCTTGCCTCTTCGCCCGAGGTCATTCTGCTCGACGAACCGACGGCTGGCATGACTCGCGAGGAGACCCTACGCACGGTCGAGTTGGTGAGAAACCTGGCCCAGCAGGCGACGGTGGTGGTGGTGGAACACGACATGGAGTTCGTACAGCGCCTCGACGCGCCGGTCACCGTGCTCCACCAGGGGCGTATTCTGGCCCGCGGCAAACTGGCCGAGCTCCGGCGCAATGAGGATGTCCTTGACGTCTACCTGGGGAGGACTTTCCGTGCTACGGGCGGCTGACCTGCGGGCCGGCTACGGCTTGACCCCGGTGCTGGCCGGTGTCAATCTCGAGGTGGGGAAGGGAGAAATCGTCGCGGTCCTCGGACGCAATGGCATGGGAAAGACAACCCTGCTGCGCACCCTCATGGGGTTGCTGCCGGCCCGAGCCGGAACCATCTCCTGGAATGGCGGTCGCGACATCAGCAAGTTGCCGGCGCACGCCCGGGCCCGCCTCGGCCTCACGTATGTCCCGCAGGGTCGCGAGATCTTTTCCGGTCTCACGGTCCTGGAGAACCTGCGCTTGGGAGGGCTGGCGACCGGGCAAGATGTCGAACGGAAAGTCGGGGAGGTGCTCAGGGCGTTCCCCATGCTCCGCGAGAAGCTGTCTGAGCGCGGGGGCAGCCTGAGCGGTGGGCAGCAGCAGCTGCTGGCGCTGGCACGGGCGCTGGTGGCGTCGCCCAAAATGCTCCTGCTCGACGAGCCGTCGGAGGGCATCCAGCCGTCGATCCTCGAGCAGATCCTGGAGAGGGTGCGTACCATCAATCGCGAACAAGGGATCACGGTGCTCCTGGTGGAGCAGAACCTGGAGTTTGCCGCCGCCCTAGCTGAACGCGCGTACATCATGAACAAGGGCGTCGTCGTCCGCGAACTGCCGATCGCTCGGATCGTCGAAGACCCCGAGATCCAACGCGAGTACATGGGAGTTTAGGCGCAAGGAGGAAGCATGACGGAGAGGATCACGCCGGAGGACGTCGAGACATTTGAGCGGCTGGCCGATCTCAAGCTGAAAGGGGAGCGTCGGAAGGGAGCGGCGGACATCCTCTCCGTGTGGGTTCCGGCAGCCAACGAGTTGAGCCGCAAGATGGCCGAGCCGCGACATCGCGGGCTGACGCCCAACGTCCGCTTCACGCATCCCTTCAGCGAGGAGGTGGTCGAGCGATGAGCACGGCGACCCGTGGTCTGCATCAACACACGTTGCTGGAGGCGGCGCAGCTGGTCGAACACCGGAAGGTCTCCCCGGTCGAGTTGACCGACACCGTCCTGAAGCAGATCGAGCGCGCGGAGCCGAAGATCAACGCGTTCATTACCGTGCTAGCTGAGCAGGCGCGTGCCGTGGCCAAAGCCCATGAGGACATGATCTCGGCCGGCTACTATCTCGGGCCGCTGCACGGGATCCCAATCGCCCTGAAGGACAACCTCTACACCAAAGGGGTCAGGTCCACTGCGGGCTCAAAGGTGCTGGGCGACTTTGTCCCGGAGGAGGACGCCACGGTAACAGCCCGGCTCAAATCGGCAGGGGCGATCATCGTCGGCAAAACGAACATGCACGAGTTTGCCTGGGGCGGCACGACTGACAATCCACACTACGGCCCGACCCGTAATCCCTGGGATCCGCGGCGATTTCCGGCCGGCTCAAGCGGTGGCTCCGGCGCGGCGGTCGCGGCCCGCGAATGCTTCGGTGCGATCGGCACCGATACCGGCGGATCGATCCGCCTGCCGGCGGCTGTGAACGGCGTCACCGGGATCCGGCCCACGATCGGTCGAGTGAGCAACTTCAACATCGTGCCGCTAGCTTGGAGCATGGACACGGCCGGCCCGATGACCCGGACGGTGGCGGACTGCGCGACGATGTTCAACTTCATCGCCGGCCACGACCCGAAGGATGAGGCCTCGGCGCGCATACCGGTGTCCGACTACACAGCCCAGCTCAACCGCGGTGTCAAGGGCATCCGCATCGGCATCGTCCCCGACTACTTCTTCACCCACCTCCAGCCCCCGGTCCACGACGCGGTCCGCGGGGCGCTGAGAGTCCTAGAAGGACAGAAGGCGGAGGTGGTCGAGGTCGAGATCGCTAACATCCACGGCAATATTTCGGCCCAGCTGACCATCGAGTCGGCCGAGCCGAGCACCTATCACCAGCACTGGCTGCGCACCCGGCCGCAGGATTATGGCGATGATGTGCGCGTTCTGCTCGAAGTGGGGGAAATGCTGCTCGCCACCCACTACCTGCAGGCGCAGCGCTATCGGACCCTGCTTCGGCATGAGTTCGTGGAAGCCTTTGAGCACGTGGACGTGTTCATCTGCCCTACCCTGCCGTTCGTTGCGACTCCGGTCGGCGACATGAAGGTGGTGATCGAGGGCGGTAAGGAAGAGGACATGCTGTCGGCGATCATGCAGTACACCGGGGTACCGAGCCTGACCGGCCTGCCCTCGATGTCGGTGCCCTGCGGCTTTTCGCCGGATGGCCTGCCGATTGGGATGCAGATCATCGGGAAACCCTTCGACGAAGCGACTATATTCAGAGTTGGGCACGCCTACCAGCAGGCGACGGACTGGCATACGCGCGCGCCCAATCTCTAAAGGGAGCGATAGGTATGGCCAAGGTAGCGTACGTTACCGACGAGGCTGCTCCGCCGGAGGTCAAAAACGTCTACGACCAGGCCCAGCAGGGATTCGGCCTCGTCTTCAACACCTACCGGATTCTCGGCTACCGGCCGGAGATCCTGCAGGCCTGGCATCAGCTATTGGTGTCCATCCTTGGGCCGGGTCTGGTCGAACCGCAGTACAAGATGCTGGCGTTTACGACCGGCTCACAGGTCAACGCATGCGTCTATTGAGGGAGCCACGGAGCTGGCCTGGTCCAGGCCACCGGCGGTACCGAGGAGAAGGCGCGTCATCTGCTGCATAGCGAAGATTCGGATCTCTATACGGACAAGGAAAAGGCAGTCATCGCCTACGCGAAGGAACTCGCGCAAAGGGCAGACGTGAGCGACGAGAGGTTTCAGAACCTGCGACGGCACTTCCCTGAACCGGCGCAGCTGGTCGAGGTCCACATGGCGGCCGCACTCCCCAACATCACGAACCGGGTGAATAACCCATTCCGGACCGACCTCGAGCCAGGGGTAAAGGCCTTCAAGCCCTGACCGCCCTTGCGTGACCCGCTGTAGACATCCGAGGGTGAGCGAGACCTGCTGAACGAGGACATTCAGCTACCTGGTCACGCCCCCCATTCGTAACTATGGCCGCCCGAGACCTGTAGGGTGGAGGGCGGCAAAAAACACGTCCGCCGCCGCCCGGCCGACTGAGCTTGCCAATTCTGCAGGTGCAGACCTAGCCGCGTAGGCGCCTATCGGCGGATACCTTCCCTTTAGCCCTTTCCATGTAGGACGCGCTGCTGACCGGACCGGGTCGGTCGGACGTCTGTTCGGTTAAGCCGCCTCAGTTGAAGCAAGAGTCGATGCGCCGCTAGGCAGGCGACTTTTGCCGCTCCACAAAGTTGAGTAGCAAGTAGTGGTGTAAATTCGGGGGCCCGTTGACAAAAAGGGCCACCGTGTGGTTCCAAGTGAGTTGCTGAATCAACACTTGGGAGGACCACAACGATGACCAACTTCAGGATGGCACTCTTGGATCTGCTGCGCAAGGACGAGCAGG
>Ga0209802_1000392_pt1 | contig 33248 bp, 33 predicted proteins | sample GraSoiAngelo_129_FD_185886 | JGI IMG/M metagenome (GOLD analysis project Ga0209802, IMG submission 185886) | Grasslands soil microbial communities from the Angelo Coastal Reserve, California, USA - 14_0927_12_40cm (SPAdes) (version 2) | ecosystem: Environmental > Terrestrial > Soil > Grasslands ... | reverse complement strand
AAATAGGCCGCCCGCTTATCGACCGCTTCATTGAGCGGATTCGGGCCACCGGCGCGGTTGTCCAGACCGGCTCCTTTGGGTCCCAGATGCAGGTCCGGCTGGTCAATGACGGGCCGACGACCCTGGTCCTGAGCACCGACGCCTGGGACCCCCGGATCGGCTGACCGGAATACGGCAGCCGGCGTAGGACCCTGGCGGGAGAGTCTTGGCGGGAGAGTCTTGGTAAGGTCTCCCTCCCCTTTGCGGGGAGGGTCGGGGAGGGGGTCTCGGCCACCACGCTGGCGCGGCCGCGCGACAGCCTGCTCACGACCGGTCACGTAACGCACGTCGCAATGTTTCTGGAATATCACCGACGTAGGCTGGATTCGGTGAGATCCGAATGGGCGCCTCGATAACCAACAAGTTGCTGGCCACCGTCATGGCCATCGCCCTGAGCGGCGCCCTGACGGCGCGCGCCTCCCAAGATCTCCACCTCACCGCACCGACTGTCAACACCAGTAGCCTCCCCGCCGCCCTGAACCAGGTGGCCGCCACGGCGACCACCGCCCTCGATCCGGCCGGCAGCATTCGCCAGGCGTACCAGCAAGACCACGATGCGCTGGAGCATCTGCGTCAGCAAGGCTCCGGGCTGGGCAGCCCGGCCCACCAGCAGTTCAACCAGCTGATCGGGGCCGACCAGGCTCAGCTGCTCGCCATCGAGAAGGCGGCCCTGGACAAGATCGCGGCCGGTTCGCCCGTGAACGCGACGGCCACCATCGCGCAGATGGCCGCCATCGTGACCCAGGGGCAGGCTTCCCTGACCCAGTTCCAGGCGGGCGCGGCCAAGGCAAACGGCCCCGGCGCGGCCAAGTCGAACGGCAACGGCCAGAAGCCGTAACTGCCGCCGCTAAGGGGTTAGCAGCTGTCCGCCTCGCGGCTACTCGCCGGTGCTCCCGTCAACCAACTCCCGAATGAGGTCGGCATGGCCGTTGTGCCGCCCGTACTCCTCGATCATGTGGACCAGGATCCATCGGAGGCTCGGTGCGCTCCCGTCGGGCCAGGTGCGCCGGGCCAGCCGCTCCAGGCCCCCGTCAGCCAGCGCCGCCGCGACCAGGGAGCGTGAGCGGGCCACGGTTTCCTGCCAGAGCGTACGGAGCTGCTCGGGTGAGTCCTCGGCGGCGGAGTGCCATTCCCAGTCGGGGTCGGCCTTCCAGTCGACCGTGTCCCAGGGCGGTGACTTGTCTCGCCCGTGCAGCGACTGGGAGAACCAGCTGTCCTCGACGTAGGCCAGGTGCTTGAGCAACCCCCCCAGGGTGATCGACGACGCGGCGACGGTCGCCCTCAGGCCGGCCGCGTCCAGTCCCGAACACTTCCATGCCAGGGTCGCGCGCTGGTAGTCCAGGAAGCCCAGGAGGGTGGCGGTCTCATCGGCCGCGAGCGGGGGCTCCGGGCGACCGTGCTCGTCCACCCGGATGGTTGGGGCCGTCGTCTCCACCCGAACATTTTGCCCGATCGGGGACGGGTGGCACTCGGTCATGTACAGGCGATTACGCTGGTCAGGCCCGACGATCTCGTGTATCCTACCGGCGCGCCGTGAAGGTCACCCGCCTGGGCATCGCGCTGGTCCTCCTCGCGGCTGCCTGCTCGCCGGCCACCGGACCCGCCAATCCTTCGGGCGGGCAGCCCCTGCCGGTGGCGGCCGCCACTTTGCCCCCCACACCGACGCCCGCACCGGCCCCCCGGCCGCTCTCCCTTTCCAGCATCTTCGGCTCGGACAAGCCGGACCTCAGTAAGTTCGATCCCGACCAGCTCCGGGTCCTGATCGCCACCGGCGACGTGATTCCCGCCCGCGAGGTCAACTACAAGATGGTCACCCACCATGATTGGCTTTACCCCTGGCGGCAGACGGCCGATTATCTCCGCGCCGGGGACCTGCTCTTCATCAACCTGGAATCCCCGCTGATTGCGGGGTGTCCGATCATCCACGGCGGTTTCAAGTTCTGCGGCGACGCCCACGCCGTTGCCGGGCTGGACTATGCGCGGGTGGCTGTGGCCAACATCGCCAACAACCACTTCACCAACTTCGGGCCCACCGCGGTGAACGACACCATCCTGCTGCTGGCCCAGCACAATATCGGCGTCAGCGGCCTCGGCCACTGGGAGATTCGCGACGATCGCGGCATCAAGTTCGGCTTCGTGGGCTTCAATGGCGTCGGCACCCACATCGACCGGGCCGAGATGAAGCGCGAGATCGCCATCGTCCGCGCCCAGGCCGACATCGTCGTCGCGGCCTTCCACTGGGGCAAGGAATATGAGCTGGTCCCCATGGTCGGGGCCGGCATCGCTCCCGATGATCCGCGCGAGATCGGCCACCTCGCCATCGACGATGGCGCCGACCTGGTGATCGGCAACCACCCACACTGGGTGCAGGGCGTGGAGATCTATCACGACAAGCTGATCACCTATGCTCACGGTAATTTCATCTTCGACCAGATGTGGTCGCAGGAAACGCGTGAGGGCGTGGTCGGCCGGTACACGTTCTATGGCACCCGACTGATCCGGGTCGACTACCGGCCGGTGCTGATCTCCGACTACGCCCAGCCGTCCTGGCTGGACGGCAGTCAGGGCGAAGGGCAGACCATCCTGCAGCGCATGGAGCGCAGCAGCCACCTCATCGCCGGCATCCCCTAGCCTGCGCGGGCCGACGACCCGCTTTGCTGACGACCGAGGCCTCTTGCGGCCCAGCCGGCGCCAGCGCATGATCAGCATTACAGCCAAGGAGGAGACCTCATGTATGCGTTGACCATGCGATTTACATTGCCCGCAGACACCGATTGGTCCAAGATCCCAGCGCTGATGGAAGACCGCGCGCGAAATCTCTACAGCAACATGCCCGGCCTAATCTCCAAAGCGTTTGTCTATGACCCGGAGACCCGCGAGTACGGCGGCAACTATCTCTGGGAGCACCGCGGACAGATCGATGCGTTCCTCAAATCCGACATCGTCGCCGGGGCGCGTGAGAAATTCGGGGAGCCTACCTACGCGGTGCACCGGGTTGCCGCCTATCTCGATCGCGGGCGGGTCTATGTCCCCACTGCAGCCTCGACTCCCTAGACGTCGCAAGACAATCATTCGGGAGGATGCCACCGACTTTGGCTAGCACCGGCGCCATCCTGAGGTTCGAGGAAGAAGCCGCCCGCCGCCTCGAGGCGATGTACATCACCCCAGACGTGGTCGCCCAACGGCGGTGGACGAGAGAAGCCCTCGCTCTACGCCCTGCGGAGAAGGTCCTGGATGTCGGAGTGGGGCCCGGTTTTCTGGCGGCTGAAATGGCGCGCGCAGTCGGACAGTCCGGATCGATCTCCGGCATCGACATCAGCGAGCACATGATTGCCATCGCCCGCGAGCGATGCTCGAAACCGGGTGCTCCTGCCACCGTTGAGTTCCAGGTGGCGGACGCCACCAAGCTTCCGTTTCCCGACGGGAGTTTCGACGCCGTGGTCTCTACTCAAGTCTATGAATTCGTCGCAGATGTTGACGAGGCCCTCGGAGAAGCTCATCGCGTCTTGAGACCAGGTGGGCGCCTCCTCGTGGTGGACACTGACTGGGACTCCATCGTCTGGCACGGGGCTGACCCAGCCCTGGCCGCCCGCGTCCTCAGCGCCTGGGAGGAGCACCTCGCGCACGCCCACCTACCTGGGACTCTCATGGGCCGTCTGCGCTGGCACGGGTTCGTACCGCAGAAACAAGATACGTATGTACTGCTCAATCCGGCATTCGACGAGAACACGTACAGCTACGGCCTGATTGAGCTGGTCAAGAACTTCGTGGCCGGCCGGCAAGGCGTCACCGGGCAGGACGCAGAGGCTTGGGCCGGGCAGCTACGCGAGGCTGGTGAGGCCGCTCGCTACTTCTTCAGCCTCAACCGCTATCTATTCCTCTCCGCCACCCACTAGCTGCCTGATGTCTCCCTACTCTTCGGGGAAGTCGTCCCAGATTTCTCTGGCTGGGCTGGGCCGGCTGGCGCGGGGGCTGGGCGGGGCTTTCTCGATGACCTTCCAGTCCAGCTCGGGCACGGCTGCCTCCTCCTGTCGGTAGATCTTCAGGTAGCCTTCCGCCATCCGGCGCGGGCTGAAACGGCGGCGGGCCTCGGCAGCGCAGGCGGCGGGATCGATCTCCTCCAGCAGCCCGACGGCGGCCACCATCTGGTCGACGTCGCGTGCGATGAATCCGGTGAGGCCGGGTTCGATCAGTTCTGGGGCGGCGCCCACCCCAAAGGCGATCACCGGCGTGCCGGCCACCATGCACTCCGCCATGGCCAGCCCGAATGGCTCGGGCCATTGCAAGGGGAAAACGCCGGCGGCCGCCCGGGCAATCAGCTGCTGCTTCTCGCGTCCGCTGACGTTGGGGATGTAGCGGACCTGGTCGCCGAGCGCCGGCGCGATGTGTTCGCGGAAGTACCGTTCGCCCACTTCGGTCCGTTCCACCTTCCCCGCCAGCACCAACTGACGCCCGGTGCGCTCGGCCACCTCGATGGCCAGGTGCTGTCCCTTGTCCGGCGTGATCCGGGCCAGCTCGAGCAGGTAGCCGTCCTTGTGAATCTCGATGGGCACGTCGGTGTCGACAGCGTTGTAGACGATGCCGGCGACAGCCACGTCGGGAGCGGTGGCCGCCTGTGATGCGCTGATGGCCACCAGCCGCACCCGATCCTGGGCCTGCCGGTACAGGGTGGCCATCGATTCCGAAATGGGGCCGTGAATTGTGTGCACCGCCACCGAGCTGATTCCTGACACCGACAGCGCCAGCAGCCCGACGGCGCCTACGTGATCATGGACCACGTCGAACTCACCGCGCTGCAGCCGATCGAAGGCTCGCATCAGGAAGGTGGCCTCGCGCACCGGCTGCACCGGTGTGCCCAGGTCGTTGATCCATTCCGACGGCGCGAGCACTTCGACGCCGGGACCGGAGCCCTCGACACCGAGCACGGTCACGTGATGGCCCATTCGGCGCAGCTCCTGGTGCAGGAGATGCACCACGAGTTCGATCCCGCCGTAGCCTTTTGGCGGAATCGGATACCAGGGCGGCGAGATCAGCGCGATTCGCAATGCGTCGGACAGCACGAAATAGTTCACCTCTTGTGAAGTCGATCCCCCCGCCGAGTCCTTCGACGATAGCAGAAGGCTCGGTCTCGACCGAACCTATCGACCGATGTCGCGCCGCTGCATCAAGACCAGGGCAGCCAGGAATCCAACCCCCGTGACGGCGAGCATCGCCCACAGGCCTGTCCAGTACACGCCGGTCACCAGCGGGGCTCCGTACAGCTGAAACATGGAAAGATCCAGGACCGCTGTCGGCCACTTCAGCAGCAGGCCGAACTGCTGCAGCAGGTAGCCCGCCATTGCGTACGCGGCCAGCACGCCCACCGCAGCTCGCGGGATGAACGCGGCGAGCACGGCGCCCAGCGTCCCCATGGCAAGCACAAAGGGGATCAAGAGCGCGGCCGCCTCCAGCAATGCACCGGGGTCGAGCGCAATCTGCTGGGTGCGCGCCACCACGGCAGCCGCGATGGTTCCGGCCGCAATCAGGCAGACCGTGGTCAGGGCCAGGGCCACCGCGCGCTCGGCAACCACGCGCCGGCGAGGCACCGGCTCGCTCAGTATCGCCTCCAGCCGTCCTTCTGCTTCATCCGCCGACCAGCGAGCGACGTGCGTGATGACATAGACCGCCAGCAGCAGTTGCAACGTGCCAAACCAGAAGAAACCGATCATCGCCTGGTACGGATTGCCGCCGGCGATCAGTGCCAGGTACGCCTGCAGTCCTGGGGTGGAGCGCATCAGGTCCACCGTCGGCCGGGCGATGGAGGCGAACAGCACCGCCATGGCGGCCACGCCGATCAGCCAGGCCGTCAGCGCGATGCGCTGGTCATACACGTCCCGCAGCACCGGCAAGCGAAGCCAACGATTCGGGACCGGCGTCGGTGACGGTGGCCCAGGGCGCACGCGCCGGCGAAACAGCGGGGAGCCGAGATCGCGCCGGATGAAGGCGGCGGCGGCCACTCCGGCCAGGGCGAGCGCCATCACAAAGAGCAGGAAGGTCGCCCCCAGGTTGAACGTCCCGCCAGGCACGAGCACGGTACTGCTGCGCTCGTAGTAGAAGAAGGGCGAGACCACCCGGTACGGCTGCAGCCCGGCCGCCGAACGGCTGAGGCTGTTGATCAAGAACAGAGCCAGCAGGGTCCCACCGGCGAGGCCCGCCGCCCCGCGTCGGGTGCCGGACAGCTGACCGGCGATCAGGCCCAGTCCGAAGCAGGTCAACATCAATCCGAGGAGCGGCACGCCGGCCAGCGCCAGCGATCCCGTGTCCAGCGGTTCATCGGCCGCTACGGAACCGAGCCCGGTCGCGATGGCGGTCAGCGAAATCGCGGCGGCCGCTGCCACCAGAAAGCCCAGGAATCGGATACCGATCAGCCGGCCGCGCGCCACGCCGCCGGCCAGCCAGTGCTCCAGTACACCCCGTTCTTCGTCGCCGCGGATGACGCCGCTGCCGGCCATGAATCCCCAGAAGGCGAAGGCGACGGGCAGGAAGGCGCCGTACATGCGCCACTGCAGGTAGCCACCCAGGGTGTCGGCTCGGACCGGCAGCGGGGCCAGGTAACTCACCTGGCGGCCAAACGCCGCCATCTCCTGTCCGAACCGGGCTCGGTCCAGGGGGGAGTGGCCGACGACCAGGGGAAACGACACGGCTTGGAGCGCACCATAGAAGGCCCCCAGCGCACTCATCGACACCCAGGCCGTGCGGTGCAGGCGGAGCGCGATGCGGAGCATCACGGCTGGTAGTAGCTGAGGAAGATGTCTTCCAGGCTCGGCTCCTGGCTGACCAGGTTCACCACCCGGTGATTGGCGATGGCCGCCAGCAGCGGCTCGAAGCTGCCCCGCACCGTGCAGCGGATCTGGTGGCCATCGACCTGGACCTGCTCGACACCGGCCGCCGCCCGTACCGGCGCCGCGGGCGGGTCGCCGTCAAACTCGATCTCCACCTGGTGCACCCGCAGCTGGTGCAGCTCCTCCAGCCCGCTCAGTTTGACCAGCCGGCCCTGCCGGATGATGCCGACCCGATCGCAGGCGTGCTCGACCTCGGAAAGGATGTGGGAGGAGAGGAAGGTGGTGGCGCCCCGCTGTCGCGCCTCGCGCACCAGCTGGTAGAACTGCTGCTGGTTGAGCGGGTCGAGGCCGCTGGTGGGCTCGTCCAGGATCAGCAGGTCGGGCGTAGCCATGAAGGCGATCACCAGCGCCAGCTTCTGCTTGTTGCCGTGCGAATACTCACGGTAGCGCCGCCCCAGGTCAAGCTCGAAGCGTGCCGCCAGGTCGCGGATAACCTTGGAGTCGACCCCGCCCCGCAGCCCCGCCAGGTAGGCGACCACCTCGCTTCCGCGCAGGCCACCCCAGTTGGCCAGCTCGCCGGGCAGGTAGCCAACCCGGCGCTTGACCTCCACGGCTTCCTGCTGGCAATCCAGCCCGAAGATCGTCGCGCTGCCGCGGGTGGGATAGATCAGTCCCATCAGCAGCCGAATGGTGGTGGTCTTGCCCGCCCCATTGGGCCCCAGGTATCCAAACACCTCGCCCGCCGGGACCTCGAGATCGAGGTCGAACAGGCCGCGCTCCGCGCCGTAGTCCTTGCTCAGACCCCGCGTCGCGATCGCGGCGACGGTCATCCCCCTCCCCCGGTCAGGTCAGGAGGCTGGCTCGTGCAGCCGTTCGTCGACCGGAATGGCCTGCTTGATGCGCTCCGCCACTCCGGCCGCATCAAGCCCAAGCTGTTGCAGAAGCTCAGCCTGGGCTCCCTGGGGGACGAAGGCGCTGGGCACGCCGATGATGGTGAGCGGGATCCCCAGCGGCGCCAGGACCTCGGCGACGGCCGCGCCAAATCCCCCGGTCACCACGTTGTCTTCCAGGGTGACGGCTACCGGGTGATGGCGGGCCCAGTCCTCAAGACGCGGATCCAGGGGCTTGACGTAGCGCGCATTGACCACCGTGACCCGCGTCCCGCCGGCCTCCAGGAGGGCGGCCGCGTCCAGCGCCACCCGTACCATCTTGCCGGTGGCCAGGACCAGGGCATCGCCACCCTGCCGCAACACCTCCCACTCGCCCACCGGAAGGATCCGGGGTGGCCGAGCCGGTGCCGGGTCACCGACCGCGCCCTTGGGGAAGCGGATGGCGAAGGCGCCCCCATCGTCACGGACCATGGCCGTGTGCAGCAGGTCGCGCAGCTCCTGCGGATCGCTGGCCGCCGCCAGGGTGAGCCCAGGCATGGCCCGCAGGAACGTGAGGTCAAAGATCCCATGGTGCGATGGCCCGTCGTCGCCGGTAATGCCGGCCCGATCCAGGACGAACGTGACCGGCAGCCCGTGCAGGCAGACGTCCATCATCACCTGGTCCAGCGCGCGCTGCAGAAACGTGGAGTAGATACAGACCACCGGGCGCAGCCCGGTCATAGCCAGCCCGGCGGCGAAGGTGACCGCGTGTTGCTCCGCGATGCCGACGTCGTAGAACCGGTCGGGGAACGCGGCGGCGAAGGGGCCGAGTCCGGCGCTGGAGCCCATGGCGGCCGTGATCGCCACCAGCTTCGGCTCCCGTTGCGCCTCGGCCAGCAGGGCCTCGCCGAAGACGTCCGTGTAGCTCACCTTCTTCGACCCGATCGGCTGGGCCGTGACCGGGTCAAAAGCGGACACGCCGTGCAGGTGATCGATCTCGTCCTGCTCGGCGGGCGGATAGCCAAAGCCCTTGCGGGTGATGACGTGGATGATGACCGGCCCGCCGACCTGCTTCACCTGCTTGAAGGTCCGCTCCATGTCCTCCAGGTTGTAGCCGTCGATGGGACCGATGTACTTGAGACCGAGGTCCTCGAAGAAGGTGCGGGGTGCAACCAACTCGCGCAAGCCGTCCTTCACGCGGCGCCCGGCGGCCTGCAGCTTGTCGCCCACCGCCGGCACATCCCGCAGCAACCGGTCCACCCGCCGCTTGGTGGATTCAAAGCGCGGGTTCAAGACCGTGAACTGCTGGGCCAGGTGCTGGGTCAGCCCGCCAATGGTGGGGGCATAGGACCGGCCATTGTCGTTGAGCACGATGACGACCCGGGTTTTGCGGTGGCCGATGTTGTTGAGGGCCTCGTAGGCCATGCCCCCGGTCAGGGCTCCATCCCCCACCACGACCACCACCTCGCCCGGATGATTGGCGCGCATCCCCTCGGCCATCCCGGCCGCATAGCTCAAGCCGGTGGAGGCATGGCTGTTCTCGACGAAGTCGTGCGGGCTCTCGCTCCGGTTTGGGTAGCCGCTCATGCCGCCCAGCTTGCGCAGCCGGGCGAACCCGTCCCGTGGCCGGGTGAGCAGCTTGTGGACATACGCCTGGTGGCCGGTATCCCAGAGGATCCGGTCGTGAGGGCTGTCGAACGCCCGGTGCAGGGCCAGGGTCAGCTCCACCACGCCCAGGTTCGGCCCGAGATGCCCCCCCGTCTTGGAGACGCTGGTGATGAGGAACTGGCGAATCTCCTGAGCCAGCTCGCGCAGCTGGACGTCGGTCATGGCGCGCAGGTCACTCGGCTCCCGGATCCCGTCGAGCAGCGGCGTGGCAGGCAGGTCGGTCATCTGGTCTCGAGTGTAACGCTCGGTGACGGCCCGAAGTTTCGGGCTAAGCCCGGATCCACCGAGCGGACGAAGCAGATTGGGATGCGGGGCGAGATGAGCCGAAGGCGGCGACGAGCACGCGAAGGTGCGCACCCGTTGGTGCGTAACTGAGCGCGCGGAGGAGCCAACGCACGGATCGCTCGCATCCGCGCCCAAGATGCAAGTTCGTTTCGGTGGATCCGGGCTAGATCCGGGCCTAGCTGACCTTGGCCTTGGGCCGAGCCAGTTCTTCCCGAACCTCGCGCACCGCCGCCACCAGGACGGCCAGCTTGCCTTCCGCCTCTTCCCAGGTACGGGTCTTCAGGCCGCAGTCCGGGTCGATCGTCACCTGTTCCGGCTTGAGCACGGTCAGCGCCCTCCGGATCCCGGCCGCCACCTCCTCTTTCGACTCGACTCGGTGGTCATGGGAATCCAGGACCCCGAGCGCGATCTCCTTGGTGAAGGGGTGGGTCTTGATCAGGTCGATGAGCGCGTAGTCGTTGTTGGCCGCTTCCAGGTCCAGCTGGTCGACCGGCAGCTGCAAGAGGCCGGGATAGATGCTCGGGAAATCGCCGTAGCACATGTGCGAGATGGTCTTGACCGTGAGACCGGCGGTGACCCGGTGCATGGCCTCGATGGCGATGGGCAGCTCGTCCGGCCGGGTGGAGAGGGCCGGCTCGTCGATCTGGATGTATTGCGCCCCGGCGCGCTGCAGGTCCTCGGCTTCCTCGCGGATCACCTCGGCGAAGGCCATGATGGTGTCCTTCCGGCTGGGGTAGTGCTCGTTGAACGACCAGTCGGTCATGGTATAGGGCCCAGTTAGCATGCCTTTCACCGGCTTCTTGGTCAGGCCCTGGGCGAACTTGTACCACTCCACGGTCATCGGGCGCGGCCGACGGATCTCGCCGACCACGATCGGCTTGCGGTAGTAGCGGTTTCCGTACGACCGCACCAAGCCGCTGGTCCCCATCCCCTCCAGCTGCTCGGCGAAGAAGGCGGTCATGTCGCCGCGGTACATCTCGCCGTCCACCAGGATGTCCAATCCGAGCTTCTCCTGCAGGGCGATCACCTCGCGGGTCGCCTTGCGCTCCAGCTCGGCCAGCTCGTCGCGGCTCATCTGGTTGCGGGCATGCAGGGTCCGCGCCCGGACCAGGTAGTCCGGCTTGGGGAAGCTGCCGACGGTGGTGGTGGGCAGGAGTGTCATCGTGCCTCCAATTCTGCGGGTTTGCCGTTGATGGCGGCAACGGCCTCGGCCAGCCGGGCCATCTTGTGTTGGGCGGTGGCGTGGGGCAGGAACTCCAGGCCGGCATTGGGACTGGCCCACAGGCGGTCGGCGCCCAACTTCTCCGCCGCCCGCTCCAGGAGACGGGCGAGCCGGTCGGGCTCCTCGAGCCGCGTGTTCCGGGCGTCCAGGCAGCCCAGGACGATGTCCCCCTGGGGCGGGTTCTGCAGCACCAGATCGAGCTGGTCCGGCCGGTCCATCACATCGATCTGTAGGGCGTCCAGCGGGAACGTCCGGAGCGCTGGATAGATGGCGTCGATCGGCTTGAAGTACGTGGCCAGCGCGAACTTCGCCTTCACGCCTTTGGTGATGGTGTGCAGGCAGGTCCGGGCCAGCTCGACCGAGCCCGGGCGTCCGCCCAGCGCGGGTTCGTCGATCTGGATCCAGGGCGCGCCGGCCGCCGCCAGCGCCTGGGCTTCTTCGTGGAGCGCGCCGGCCACGGCCAGCGCCAGGCGGTCGAAGTCTCGATAGAAGCGATCCTCCGCCAGCGAGGCATATGTAATGGGTCCTGGCAGCACGGCCTTCATCGGCCGCGTCGTGGCGGCGGCTGCCACACGATAGTCCGCCACGGTGGCCGGACCGCGCCAGCGCAGCGGCCCCTCGATCACCGGGTGGCGGTAGTAGACGTTGTTATCGAACCAGCGGAGCAGGCCGCCCGCATGGGCGCCCTCCAGCTGTCGGGTGATGGGTGTGAGCAGGTCATCCCAGCGGATCTGGCCGTCGGTGAGCAGGTCGATGCCGGCCTCTTCCTGTTCCTTCACCACTCGGGCGATGGTGGCCTGGTATGCGCGCTCCAGTTCAAAGTCCTTGATCTCGCCGCGGTCGTGCTGGTGCAGCATCTGCCGCAGGTTGACCGGCAGCGACCGGTCGCTGACGCGCGGGTAATTGCCCACCAGCGTGGTGCGAACCATGGAACTCAAGTGTAGGCGAGAGAGCCCCGGTCGAATCCGGGGCCTCCTCCGCTATCCGACGACCAGGAATCCCTGCATCCAGTCGTGGATGGTGCACAGGAAGCGGTAGGCGGGGAGGGGGTTATCGCTATGTATTGAGACGGACGAAGTACGAGTCGCAGGCCATGTCGATCAGATCGGGTTCCAACCGGGGCGGCCGCTCCTGAAAGAGCGCGTGTTCTGTCAGCGCCTGGAGCAGGTCGTGTGGCTGGCAGCCACGCAGCGGGCGCTTCATCTTCTTGTAATAGCGATCGAGCAGGTCGCCGTATCCCTTCTCGTCGAAGGGAACCGCCAGCTCGATACAGGCCCGCTCGAAGATGCGCCGGAACTCGGGCTCGGTGGGGTCCGGTACGAAGACCTTGTAGCGGACCCGCCGCAGAAAGGCCTCATCCACCAGAGAGGCCGGATCGAGGTTGGTGGAGAACACCACCATCGCCTCGAACGGGACCGCCACCGTCTTGCCCGCACTGGCCAGGTTTAGAAAATCGACCCGCCGCTCCAGGGACACGATCAGCCGGTTGAGGAGCGCCCGGGGTGAGGCATCCTGGCGGCCGAAGTCGTCGAGCAGGAAGATCCCCCCGTTGGCCTTGAGGTGGATGGGCGCCTCATAGAACCGCAGCAGCGGGTCGAAGGTCGCCCCCAGCATGGCGGGGGTCAGTTCGCCGCCCACCTTCACGAATGGGCGCTCAACCGGAACCCAGCGCTGGTCGGCAGCCGGGTCCTCGGCGGCGGCCTGATGATGTAAGGGGTCGAAGATGCGCACGGTCTGGCCCTCGACATCCACCGCATAGGGGATGAAGATGCGGTCGCCCAGCAGGCCGGCGCAGGCCTCCGCGATGCTTGTCTTGCCATTGCCTGGGGCTCCGTAGAGGAACATCGGGGCCCGTGACGCGATGGGCGGCCCCAGCTCGGTCAGCAGGTCCTCACTCAGGACCAGGTGCGAGAGGGCGGAGGTCAGCCGGCTCCGATTGACGTCGAGGTCGACCGCCTGTTCGCGGATGGAGGTCTCGTAGGCGGCGAACCGGACCGGAGCCGGGCCGACGTAGTGGTCGCGCTCCAGGAGCTCCCGAGCGCGGGCCCGTCCCTGCTCGCTGAGCTGGTAGCCCATCGCCTCCCCGAAATCCTGGCCGGTGGCGGTGCTGGCCACTCGGCCCAGCTTCTGGCACAGGCTCTGCTCGATCAGGTTCTGGACGGCGGCGGCCAGCACGGCGTAGGGCAGGTGGATGGCAGCCGCCCACTCCTGGCCGGACATGGGGGATTTGAAATAGAGGTGCTTGAGGAGCAAGTCGGCCAGCCGGTTGGTGGACAGTCCGACCTCGTCCGGCCGGGAGGGCTTCTGCGGCCGGAAGGCAGGCGCCGCCGCCTCGGCTGCCAGCGGCTGGATGGCCACGGCTGAGCAACCGGTGGCGCTAGGCTTTCTTGCTGGCGGCCGGCTGGCGGGCCTCGGCCAGCAGGCGTTCGATGCCTTGGGTGGGGTAGGGCGGATCCAGCTCGACGATGAGGTGCTGGGCCCCGGCTCGCAGGTAGGCATCCGGGTCATCGATGCCAATCCCCCCGGTGACGCTGACCGTTCGCTCGATGGTCGCCGGGTCGCGTCCCACCTTCCGGCACCAATCGTTGAGGACGCCGTTGAGGCGCTGGTAGTTGGCCGGTGGGCCGAAGGAATTCCACATGTCGGCATACTCCGCCACCAGCCGGAGGGTGACCTTGACGCCGCCGCCCCCAATCAGGATGGGCAGCTTGCCCTTGGGCGGCGGGTTGAGCTTCTTCAACCGGGCCTTGATGCGCGGCAGCGCCTGGCCCAGGTCGCGCAGCCGGCTGCCAACGGTCCCGAATTCGTACCCGTACTCGCGGTAGTCCCGCTCATACCAGCCGGAACCGATCCCCAGGATGAAGCGGCCGTTGCCCAGGTGATCCACGGTGCGGGCCATGTCCGCCAGCAGGTCCGGGTTGCGGTAGCTGTTGCAGGTGACCATCACCCCGAACTGGGCGTGCTGGGTATCTACCGCCATCACGGGCAGCAGGGTCAGGCCCTCGAAGTGCCGACCCTTGGGATCACCCGATAGCGGGAAAAAGTGATCCCAGATCCAGATGCTGTCCACACCCAGCTGGTCGAAGGTCTGCCACGCCTCCCGGATCTGATCGATGGTGGTGTGCTGCGGATGCAGCTGCACGCCAACTTTGAATCGCGCCATCCCGCCTACGTTATCGGATCTGGTGTCGCGAGCTAGACGCTGAAGATTTCGACCCGGTCCTGCTCGATCCGCACGTGGATGGGCGGCAACGGCGGCAGGTTCGCCATCTCGTACGCGCCGGTCGCCGCACCGCTCTGGTTGAAAGTGGCGCCATGGCACGGGCACTCGAACTGGGTGCGAATACTACTCCAGTTGAGCACGCAGGGCATGTGGGTGCAGAGTGCGGACAGGGCGCGGACCGTGCGTCCATTGCGGATGACGTAGCCCTCCAGCGGCCCGTGGCTGAACCGGACCGGCGTCTGCTCGGGCAGGCTGGCTAGTGCCATCAGCGGCTGCCAGCTGCCGACGTCAGGGACCAGCGGGGTGTTCGACCCTGGCCGCGCGGTCACGCGCTCGATGCCAAGTGTGGCCAGGATCCCAGCGGCCAGACCGCCGGCGGCGGTCAGGAGCAGCGACCGGCGGCTGGGCCGCTTGTCGACGGCCGGGACACCCTGAGCCCTCACCGAATCGGCGATCGCCTGCTGGACCCGGTCGCCAAACTCGCGCGACGGCAGCGTCGCTCCCGGGCGGGCAGCCCGGAGCATGGCGGCGACCCGGCGGGCCTCGAGCGCGTCGTCGTTCTCCAGGGGCGTCCGCTCTGGCCGGCGATCGGCCAGCAGATCCTCGACATACTGGTCCAGCTGTTCGGGATCGTCTTCCATCAGTTGGTGCCCTTTCGGTCCCGCCCAGCGCGGTTCAGCGCCCGGAACTGGAGGACCTTCACGTTTGATTCCGAGAGCCCGAGCTCCCGGGCCGTTTCGCGAATCGAGTAGCCGCGCAGGAACCGGAGCTCCAGCACCCGCCGGTAGTTCTCCGGCAGCGTCGAGAGGAGAGTTTCGACCCGCCCGACCGCCTCATGGTTCTCGGGTGCCTGCCCCTCCCGCTGGATGTCGTCCTCCAGCTCCCGGGTCGCTTCCGCATAGAACTCTCGCCAGTGGTCGGCCAGGGTGGTTTGGGCCACCCGGTACAGCCAAGCGCGCAGCTCGGCGGTCGAGACGTCGCTGCGCATGCTGCCGATGGCCTTCGTAAACACGGCCGACGTCAGGTCCTCCGCGTCAGCCCGGTTGCCGACGCGACTGTAGAGGTACTGGTAAATGGCGGTGACATGGCTCTGGTAGGCCCAGATAAGGTGCTCCGGGTCCACCCGTCCAGCCACCGACGGGCGCCGGAGCGCAAGGATCCGCCGGCGGTCAGGGGCCGGATCACCTTGTGTCACCTCTTCGGGCATTCCTTCCCTGTTTTGGTACGGAGGCCGGTTACGGCGCATGAACGGCGGGATGGAATTCAAGTTCAGAACCCGCGGTTATCATGACAGAGGGTCGCAATGGGTGAAGATCGGCATTACGACGTCGTCATCGTCGGCGGCGGGCCGGCGGGGCTGACGGCTGCCCTCTACGCGGGACGGGCGCGGGTCAACACCGTGCTCCTGGAGCGGGGCGTCCCGGGCGGCCAGCTGCTCAACACCGAGGCCATCGAGGACTACCCCGGGTTTGACCGGATCACCGGGGCCGAGCTGGCCCAGCGGATGGCGGACCAGGCCGTGAAGTTCGGCGTCGGCATCGAGGTCGCCAACGTGACCGCCATTCGCACCCAAGGCGACCACAAGGTGGTGGAGACGGACAACGGGACCTACCAGGCCGACTTCGTGATCCTCAGCGCCGGCGGTTCGCCGAAGCGCCTGGGCATCCCGGGGGAGGCCGAATACCAAGGAAAAGGGGTTTCCCAGTGCGCCGTTTGCGACGGGGCGTTCTTCAAGAATGAGGAGGTCGCCGTGGTGGGCGGGGGGGACGCGGCCATCGAGGAGGGAACCTTCCTCACCCGGTACGCCACGAAGGTGTACATCATCCATCGCCGCCACGAGTTCCGGGCCCAGGCCATCCTGGTGGAGGCCGCCCGCCAGAATCCCAAGATCGAGTTCGTCCTGGACACGGTAGTGGAGGAGATCAAGGGCAGTGATCTGGGCGTCACCGAGATGGTGCTCAAGCACGCCGAATCGGGTGAGCGGCGCTCGCTCAAGGTGGGGGCAGCCTTTATCTTCATCGGTTTCCTTCCCAACACGGAGTTCTTCAAGGAGCCTGACCACCTGGAGCATGACCAGCTCGGGTTCCTCATCACCGACAACGACATGCAGACCTCGGTCCCCGGCGTCTACGCCGTCGGCGACGTGCGGTCGCAGCTCACCCGGCAGATCACCACGGCGGTGGGCGACGCCACCACCGCGGTCATCCACGCCGTGAAACAGCTGGAGACCAAGCAGCACCACCCCACCACCGTCCCGGTGGACGCGTGGGGCGAGGCCAAGAAGCTCGCCGGCGGCTAACCGGCGCACCGTTCTGCGGATCGTCAGCCTGGCCGGCCTCACCGGCCTCTCGCTGGCGCTTCGTCTCTGGAACATCGGGTTTGGGCTGCCGGCCATCTACCGGCCCGATGAGGACGTGGTGGTGGGCCGGGCCATGGGCATCCTCCACGGCACCGTGGATCCCCACTTTGCCAATTGGCCGCACGCTCACTTCTATTTGAGCGCGGCCTGGCTCGCCGTGACCACGCCCCTGCGCGCGCTGGGCACCGAACCGGTGGTCGATTACCTGGCGGTGCGGGTGCTGACGGCCATCCTGGGCACGCTCACAGTGCTGGTGGTCTTGGAGATGGGGCGGCGGGCCTTCGACGTCCGCGCGGGCGTCTTCGCGGCCACCGCCATGGCCGTGGCCTTTCTGAGCGTCCGCGACAGCCACTTCGCCACTATCGATGTCCCCCTTACCCTGTTCTGCGCCCTGACTCTGCTGGCGGTGCTGCGCCTGGCCCAAGCACCGACCGCCATCCCTTCAATCTCCCTCACCTCCGCGCCAAGGGCTTCAATCTCCCTCCCCCTCAGGGGGAGGGCAGGGTGGGGATATCTCCTACCCGGAGCGCTCCTTGGTCTCGCCACCGGCATCAAATACACGGGCGCGTTCCTGGTCGCCTCGATCTTCGTGGGCCTGCGGCGCCGCCTCGCCCTGACCCTGTTGATCGGCCTGGCCGTCTTCGTGCTCAGCTCACCATTTCTGGTGCTGGAGCCGGGAGTTTTCGCCCACGGGCTGAGCTCCATCACTCAGCGCCTCGCCCAGCCCGGCGCTGGGGAGATCGGCTGGATCCACCTGGTGCGGGTGGCGCTGTGGCTGGGTCTGGGTCCGGTCCTCTTCCTGCTGGCCCTGGCCGGCGTAATGGTGGCTCTGTGGCGACGAACCCGGGCTGATTGGATCCTCCTCAGCTTCGTGGTTACCACGTATGTCGTGCTGGGGGCGGGCTCATCCGTCTTCGTGCGCTATGCCGACCCGCTCCTTCCGCCCCTGCTGGTGCTCGCCGGGCGCGCGGTCAGCGAGGTTCTACGCATGACGGTGCAGCGCCGCGTCGAAATCGCGACGGCCATCGCGGTGCTGGTGATTGGCGTCTCCTCGCTGCCGCACGACGTGACCTTTGACCTGCTGATCGGCCGGACCGATACGCGAACGCAGGCATTCGAATGGCTGGCCTCCCACACGCAGCCGGGCGACCGGGTGGCGGCCGGCTACTTTCCGGGGCCGGCCCACGACGTGGCCCTGGTGGCCAGCGGCCGGCACAGCCACGAAGCCACCACCGCGTACGTGGCAGGCTTCTTGCAGAACCGGCCGGAGGATCGGTACGGCGTGCACGAGCTCACCGTGGACGAGCTGGCGCGCGGCGACCTGGCCGCCTTGCAGGCCGATGGGGTCCAGCTCGTCGTGATCACGCCCCTGCTCCCCCAGGACGATTGCGCAGGGCCGTCCACCCTGGAGCAGCAGCTGCGCGGGCTGGGCCCGCCGGTCGCCGTCTTCCTGCCGGCCGCGGACCCGTGTTCGGGGTCGGTCTTTGACCCACTCGACGCCTACTTTGTCCCGCTCGCCGGCTACCAGGGGTGGGTCCGGCCCGGACCGCCGATCCGCATTTACAAGCTCGGGTAGCGCTGTCATATAGTGGGGGCGAATGAACCTCATCGGGCTCATCCGGGAGCGTGCCCGCAACTATCGGTGCGTCAACTGCGCCCAGACCCTGGGCGATTGCGAAGTGCGGCTCCTCTCTCAGAAAGACGCGCACTGCACCGTGGAAGTCACCTGCGGGAACTGTGGATTCACGTTCATCGCGGTGCTTCTGCTGAAGCCGAAGACGCACCCGGACGGCCTCCCCAAGCACGCGCAGGAACCGATCAGCTCCGACGACCTGCTGGACGTCCACGAGCGGCTCAAGGAGTTCGACGGCTCGTTCACCGAGCTGCTCCAACCTCGCGCCCGCAGAAACTAACTCCGTTCGTCTCCCTCCGTCTCCCTCTCCTTCAGGGGAGGGTCAGGGCGGGGGTGGTGAATCGCCTCGCTAGAACTGCCACCTAGAATGGTGACGACGTGATCTACCTCGACCATTCGGCCACCACCCCGCTCGACCCCGAAGTCCTGGACGCGATGCTCCCCTACCTCCGGGACAATTTCGGCAATGCGTCCAGCGTTTACGGCCTGGGCCAGGCCGCCCGGCGGGCGGTCGACCAGGCGCGGGACGAGGTCGCCGCGTACTTCGGGGTGCAGGCGCGGGAGGTGGTCTTCACCTCCGGTGGCACCGAAGGCGACAACTTTGCCTGGCGCGGCATCGCCGTGCGCAATGCCGACCGCGGCCGCCACCTGATCACCTCGACGGTGGAGCACGACGCCGTGCTCCGGTCGGCGGAAGCGCTGGAGACGGAAGGCTTCGAGGTGACAAGGCTTCCGGTCGACCGGCAGGGGATGGTGGATCCCGACGATCTGCAGCGGGCCCTGCGGCCCGACACCACCCTGGTCAGCATCATGCATGCCAACAACGAGATCGGCACCATCGAGCCGATCGAGGAGCTGGTGGCAGTCACCCGCTCCCACAGCACCGCCTACTTCCATACCGATGCCGTCCAGTCGACCGGCAAGATCCCCACCGACTTCAACACGTTGGGAGTGGACCTGCTGGCCATGTCGGCGCACAAGCTGCACGGCCCTAAGGGCACCGGCTGCCTGCTCATCCGCAGCGGGGTGCGCATCCAGCCGCAGATCCTGGGCGGCGGGCACGAGCGCAACCGGCGGGCGGGAACCGAGAACGTGGCCGGCATCGTGGGCCTGGCTCGGGCGCTGGCGATTGCCCACCGCGACTTCGACCACAACACGGCCCACCTGCGCCGCTTGCGCGACCGGCTGATCTCCGGCGTACTGGATCGGATCCCGGGCAGCCGGCTGACGGGGCATCCGACCAACCGGCTTCCCCATCACGCCAGCTTCCTCTTCGATGGGGTGGAGGGCGAGTCCTTGCTGTTGCAGCTGGACATGCAGGGCGTGGCTGGGTCCTCGGGATCGGCTTGCACCTCCGGGTCGGTGGAGCCCAGCCACGTGATCCTGGCCCTCGGCTATCCGCGAGAGCGGGCCGTCGGCAGCCTGCGCCTCTCGGTGGGCAAAGAGAACCGCGACGACGAGGTCGAGACCGTGCTGGCGAACCTCCCGGGCATGGTCGCCCGCCTGCGCGCCATGGCCCCCATCTCTGCGGCCTGAGCCGGCCATGCCCGAGCGCCTCTACAGCGTGGACGAGGCGAACGCCCTACTGCCCCAGGTGCAGCCCGTCCTGGAGCGCATCCGGCAGACGGAGGCGGTGATCGCCAAGGACAGCGGCCTGGCCGCGGTCCGCGAGAAGGCGTCCCAGAACGGCGGCGGCACGCCCACGGTGAAAACCCTGGCCGCCTCCCGTCAGCTGCAGAAGGACCTGGCCCAGATCGCCGAGTGGGGCATCATCCTGCGCGACCCGTCGATCGGGCTGATCGATTTCCTCCATGAGCGCAAGGGGAAGACCGTCTGCCTCTGCTGGAAGCTGGGCGAGCCGCGGGTCGAGTGGTGGCACCCGATCGAGACGGGCATCGCCGGCCGCACGCACCTTTAGCCGAACTCAATCAGTCGATGCCGGCGAGCTGGACTTCGGTCCAGTGCGCGCCCCCGTCGTCCGTTTCCAGCAGAGCGAATTTCGGCGGGGTCCCCTGGATGTGCAAGTTGAATGGACCCTTGCTTCCCGCAGCCCCGACCGCCAACAGAGCCAGTCTTCCTCCCGACCAGTCCTTAAGGGAAATCCAGCCTTGCCGAAGATCCCGCATCTGTAGCAGGCTGGGTCCCCAGCCTGCGGGAAGCTGCGGAAGGGGACGATTAGCAGACCATGAGACTCCGGCATCGGTGCTGGTCGAAATCCCGTTGGCTCCCCTGGCAATCCAGTGCCGGTCATCGATGAAGCTAACGGCCCCGTCAACCATGATGCGACGTGGCGGCGACCACGTCTGCCCGCCGTCACCGGTCACAGAAACGTACGTGCCAAACGGCTGGAAGCAAGTCGTTGTCATCCCCGACGGCGCTGGAGACGGGCACGCGATGGAAGACGAAGACGTCACGGTTACCAGCACCATCCCGACGTGCTCGTTGAAAAGAGTTGGGAGGCCCATGATGATCCGCGACCCAGGCACACCGACTCCTGCGGCTGGACGATTCTCGAGCCCCCAGGTTCGCCCGCCATCTCTGGTGCCATACAGGGCGCCGCCCGCGTTCCGGCTGGGAGAATTGATGATCCAGCCTACGGTCGGGCTCACAAACTTCAGCTCCGGCTTGACTTCGGACCCGACGAGGGCTGGACTGGTCTCCGAGCTGGCAACGCTGGTCCAGTGCCGCCCCCCGTCGATAGTCTGGTAAAGGAATCCTTCGCTCATCCACAGCCACCCGTGCTCGGCGTCAATGAAGTCGACGGACATCAGGCTGCCGGAGTCCGGTGGCGCCGCTCGCATGTCCCAGTGTTCCCCACCGTCGGTTGTCATCCAGATGGCAGGTGGGAAGGTGAACCCCAGGCCGTTCTGTTGGCCAGCAATTATTGCGACTGAGGCGTCGAGAAAGAGCGCCGGCGTTCCAGGGCCCAGGCCGTCAACCTCGAGCAGGTGCTCCCAGTGTTTGCCGCCGTCGGACGTCTTCGCCACCACGGTCCGGCCGTCAGAGCGGAATGCCGAAACCCAGCCAACCTGAGCAGACACGAATCGATAGGCCAGAAACCCCTCCTGTGCGGAAGGAAGACTCACCGCAGCCTGGGAGGTGACCGCCGGCTGAACCGGACGGTGCCCTACGTGGGCAAACCGGATGACTCCGACGACGACTCCGGCCAGCAGAACGGCGGCGACACCCGCCACCGCCTGCCAGCGCTTGGAGGCAGGAGCTGACTCGTCGAGCCTCATCATGGTCCGCGGCAGGAGCCACGAGCTCGGAAGGTTATCAACCTGCAGGGCTTGGTTGAGCTCTTCTCTGATCCCCATCAGGCATCCTCGGAAGCGGGCAAGGCCAGCCTCAGCCGGCGCAGGCCGCGGTTGATGCGCGACTTGACCCCGGCCATCGAGATCCCCAGCGAGACCGCCACCTGGTCGAGCGGCAGATCCAAATAGAAGTGCAGGAGAATCGCGGCCCGCTGGTCGCGGGGAAGGCTCTTGAGCGCCTGCCGCAGGTCAGCGCCATGCAGATACTGCGCTTCGGCGCTCACCGTGTCGCCGCCAAAGAGCTCCCCAAAACTCAGCACGCTCCGCCAGCGACTTCTCAGCGATGTCCGGCACTGGTTGGCGACAATGCCGAAGAACCACGGCCCGAAAGGCGCTCCTTCCCGCAGGTTTCCGAGGTGGCGCCACGCCTTCAGGCCGGCTTCCTGGACCACGTCTTCCGCCTCCTCACGGTCCTGGACCATCCCAAAGGCGAAGCGGGCAGCCGGTGCGATCAGGGGCTGCAGCAGCTCCTCGAAGGCCCGCTTGTCTCCCGCCCGGGCTCGATCGACCAGGTCGAGGGCGCTCCCGTCGATCATCCATTGTCACTCTCAATACGCAACCAAGGCGAGTCATGGTTGCAGGTTCGTAATCTTCTTCCGCTTCTCCTCCCCCCTTGCGGGGGAGGGTAGGGTGGGGGGTCTCGGTGCCTAGAGCACGAGCTCCATCCCGCGGGTGAGCTGGAAGCCAAACTCTTCGTAGAGCGGCTGGCCCTCGCGGCTCGCTTCCAGGAACAGCCGCTTGACCCCGACCTGGTGCGTATGCGCGATCAGGACATCCAGGAGCTGTCGCGCTAGGCCCCGCCGCCGATATGCCGGCAGCGTGTACATATTGGTTACATAGCCGTCGAGCCCAGCCGCGTTGCCCGGATAGGGTGGGCGGTCGAGCACCGTGAGCCCGCTGGCAGACACTACCGCGCCGGCGTCCTCGGCGACCCAGGCCAGAAACGATCCGTCGGCGAGATGCGTCCGCAGCCAGGCCCGTAGGGCGCCCTCATAACGATCGTCGTCCGCCTCCAGCAGCTGGATTCGCAGGCTGACCAACGCCTCGATGTCGTCGAGCGTGGCCAGCCGAATGTTCACGATCGATGCTGTCCGATCCAGGCGAAGAACCCTAAGGTGACCAGCACGCCCAGCGCCAGGCCGATGGTGCCCAACACGCGGCCGGTTCTGGCCGGTCCCACGTCCCATCGCTCCGGCTCCCGACCTACGTCTCGTAGCGCGTGGTTGCCCCAGATCAAGGCCAGGATGCCGAACAGGATCCCAACTGGCGAGCAGCCAAAGGTCGCCAGGCTGATGATCCCGAAGGTGAGCGAGGGGGTGGCGTCGGGATGCTGCTGCCGGACCTGGATGGCCTGCCCGCCGGGTCCCGCTTCGGCGGTGGCCAGCTGCTCGAGGGCGGCCAGCGGACCCTGGGCCTCCACCACTGCAGGCAGGACTTTGCGCAACGCGGGCTCGATGCTCTTGGCCAGGGTGGCTCGCCGCTGCGCATCCAGGCCGGCGCGGCGGCTGGCATAGGCGATCACGAAGCGCTTCAGGTCTGGCTCGAGCTGGAGCGACGGCTCCGGTGCCGGCGCCGGCGTCGCAGGGGTGGAACCCGGACTGCTTGGGACGACGGGCTGCCCCCAGATGGAGCTGGCGGCGGGAGTGACGGTCGGCGGTGGCACCGCGTAGGCGAGGTCCCGAAGGTTCACCGCGCCTTGCTCGCGGACCACGACGGTCCCGGCCGCCAGGTCTCCGAGCCGCTTGCCGCGGCCGTTGATGAACAGCGTGATCAGTCCCACCCCGTAGTACACCGGCAGGAAATCCACGACCCTTACTAGGTTGCGGATCAACGCCTGGCTGAAGGTGATGGGCTGACCCTGGTCGCCCACCACCCGCAGGCGCAGGGCGCGCTTGCCCGGCGTCTGGCCGCCGAACATGGCCTCCGCGATCAGGAAGTAGAAGAAGACGATCACGAAGGAGGCCAGCCCGACCAGCAGCAGGGTCAGGTCGCGGTCATTGGTGGCGGCGCCCAGCACGAAGACGACGATGACCACCGCCACCAGGATGACCGTAAGGATCAGCTGGTCGATCAGCTGCGCCAGAAACCGGCTGCCAGGTCCGGCCACCGGGTACTGGAAGGCGACACGCTCGGGCGTGGACACCACCAGATCGGCGTTGGGATCGTAGGGCTGCACCGGCAATAACATTGTCGGCGATCACGTCATGATTTCAGCGTGAGACCGGAGCAGTTCGTCACCCGCCGCAAGCCCGAATGGGAGCGGCTGGAGTCGCTGGTGCGACGGACCACCGCCTGCCACCTGGCGGTGTTGCGGCCGAGCGAGGTACTGGCGCTAGCAGCGCTCTACCGGCGCGCCACCGCCGACCTGGCCCGCGCCCAGCGCGACTGGCCGGGCGAGCCGGTGGCCGCCTACCTGAACGGGTTGGTGGCGCGCGGCCACGGCGCCGTCTACCGCCAGGGCGGCAATGTGGCCGTCCGGCTGCGCACCTTCTACACCCGAACGCTGCCGCAAACCTATCGCGGCGCGGCGCCCTACCTGCTGGCGGCCGGCGCCCTGCTCTTCATCCCCATGCTGGTCGCCTTCTTCGTGGTCTGGAACGATCCCACACTGGCCAACGCTCTGGCGCCGCCCCAAATCATCGAGGGGGTGCACCAGCACCGGATCTGGACCAACATCCCGGAGAACGTCCGCGCCCAGGCGTCCGGCGTGATCATGACCAACAACATCAAGGTGGCGGTGCTGGCCTTCGCGTTCGGGGCGCTGGCCGGCGTGCCGACGGTGTACGTGCTGATGGGCAATGGCATCAGCGTGGGCGGCCTGCTGGGACTGACGCAGGCCTATGGCTTGAGCGGCAGTTTAGTGGGCTTCATGGTTGGCCATGGCGTGCTCGAGCTCTCCATCATCGTGGCAGCCGGCGCATCCGGGTTGATGATGGGCTGGGCGATGATCGCTCCCGGCGTCTATCGGCGCTGGGACGCGGTGGTGCTGGCCACCCGGCGCTCGGTGGTCATCCTCGCCGGCCTGACCCCGCTGCTGGTGGTCGCCGCCGTGATCGAGGGAAACCTGAGCCCGTCAGCTGCGCCGCTGGGGGTGAAGCTAGCCGCTGGGCTCGCCACCGGGGTGCTGCTCTACGGGTACCTGCTTCTGGCCGGCCGGCCATGAGCGTTTGGCCGCGTCCGCGGGATCCTGCGGTCCGCCAATCGACCCGCCCCAGGCCGGCGGGTCACTCGCGGGGAAGGACTCTTCAACCGTCTCGTCCCATGGGTCCTCCGGTTCGTCACCCAAGCCTCGAGTATGCGCTCGGCTACAGCAGCGCGCGTTCCTTGAGCTCCAGGTAGCGTTCCACCAGCGATGGGCTGAGCGTCCCGGCCGTGACGTCCAGCCCCAGGACCCCGCCGCGGTGCAGCACCTCGAAACTCTGGCGGCGGGCGGCCAGCAGCTCCTCGGCGGCAGCCCACTCGTAGGCCCGGCCGGGCGTGCTGATGGGCGCGTCGCGCGCCGCCAGCACCTCGGGGTCCGCCATCGCCACCACCAGCACCAGGTGCCGCGTCCCCAGCCGGAGCGCGTGGGCGACCAGGTCGCGGGAGGCCTCGGGGTCCAGGACGTCGGTGAGCACCACTACCAGCGACCGCCGGCTCACCCGGTGCGCCAGGTAGGTGAACGCCTCGGCAAAGTCCGGCTCCGTGTACTCGGGCTGGACCTCATAGAGCATCCGGTTCAGCCGGCTGATCTGGGCCGGTCCGCGCTGAGGTGGGGCAAACCGGCGCACTCCGTCACTGAAGGTCATCATGCCCACCCGGTCGCCCTGGCTCTGCGCTACCCAGGCCAGCAGCAGCGCCGCGTTGACGGCGTGGTCGAGCTTGGTGAGCACCCCCGCCGGGGCCGTCATCAAGCGCCCGCAATCCAGGGCGATGATGGCCTGCTGCCCGCGCTCGGCCTCCACCTCGATGGTGACCGGCTGGTCCCGCCGGGCGGTGGCCTTCCAGTTGATGCGGCGCACGTCGTCGCCGGCCTGGTAGTCGCGCAGGCCGGCGAAGGCCGTGGCGGTACCGGGTGGCCGGGCCCGACGCTGGCCGGGCAGGATCCGGACGCCGCGCCGCAGGGTGAGCTGGTAGCGGCGAACGGCGTGCACGTCCGGGTACACGGCCGCCGCGGCGGACAGGGGGATGCGGACCTGCCGGATCCAGAAGCCACGAGGGCGCCACACCCGCACGTCAACCGGCCCGAAAGCAAAGGCCCCGCGATGCGGCGGTTGGGCCGTGTATCCCACCTGGAGGACACCGGTGGCGTCAAAGCGGCCCGGCATCTCGCGCGGGGTCGCGTTGAGGGCCAGGGGGGCGTGATCAGCAACGGCAGCGTCCAGGCCGGCGGCCTGCGGATTCGACACGGTGACCTGAACCGGCTGCTTCAGCCCCAGCGCGAACGGTTGGGGGAGAATCCGGCGAGCGGTGAAGCCACGCCGCCTCGGAAGCCGGAGCGCCTCCCGGACCAGCAGGACCAGCAGCACCACGTGATAGCCGACGACCGCCAGCCAGAGCGCTGAGTTCAGGGCGGCCAGAAGGATGAGGGTTGCGCCAATAAGCAGCGCCACCAGCAATCGCCTCTGGGGAATCATCGCCCTACCGTGGGGGCGTCACCCGCGCGATCACGGCATCCAGCACGCTGTCAGCCGTCTGCCCAGCGACCTCGGCCTCCGGACGCAGCACCAACCGGTGGCGGAAGGTGGGCCGCAGCAATCCCTTCACGTCGTCGGGCGTCACATAGTCCCGACCCTCGAAGGCGGCCGCGGCCTTCGAGGCCAGTAGCAGCAGCACCTCGCCCCGCGGGCTGGCTCCCAGCGACAGCTCGGGAGCCTGGCGGGTGGACACGGCCAGCTCGATGATGTACCGCAGGATCTTGTCGTCGACCGTCACCCGGGTGACCTCCTCCCGCGCAGCGGTGATGGCCGCGGCATCGAGCACCGGCTCGACGCCCGCCCGGACCGGGTCCTTCAGCTCGATCCCGCGGTTCCAGCGCCCGAGCATGTCCAGCTCTTGGTCCGGGGTGGGATAGGCCATGGCCACCTTGAAGAGGAAGCGGTCCTGCTGCGCTTCGGGCAATGGATACGTGCCCTCGTACTCGATGGGGTTTTGGGTGGCAAGGACGAGGAAGGGATCGGGCAGCGGGTGCTGCTCGCCTTCGAGGCTGACCCCGCGCTCCTCCATGGCTTCCAGCAGGGCCGCCTGCACCTTGGCCGGGGCACGGTTGATTTCGTCCGCCAGCAGCACATTGGTGAACACCGGTCCCCGGCGGATGCGAAACGCCCGGGTTTGCAGGTCGTAGATGGCGGTGCCCACGATGTCCGACGGCATCAGGTCGGGCGTGAACTGGATACGGCCATACTGCAATGCCAGCAACCGGGCGATGGTCTTGGCCAGCAGGGTCTTGCCCACCCCTGGGACGCCCTCGAGCAGCACGTGGCCGTGGACGACCACCGCCAGGGCACACAGCCGAATGCCGTCGTCCTGCCCGACCATGGTGCGGGCAGCCTCAGATCGAAACTTGGCGAAGAACTCGGCGGCGGTCATGGCGTCTCCTTCTTCTTCGGGTCGGTCGGGTAGGCCAGCTCGTGTAATTCTCGCGATACGGCGAGCACATCGCGGTCGGTCACCGCGGTCGGGATCCGGGATTCGGTTTCGGCCAGGCGCGCGGCCAGCTCGGGGGCTCGCCTGGCCAGCGTCTGTGGGAACCGGCGGTCCTGCACGTCGCGCGCCAGCCCCAGCCGCTCGGCGACCGCGCGTCGCGCTCCGGCCGCCAGCACGTCGAGGCTCACCTGCCGTGCCCCCGCGCGTCGCAGCAGCGATCCGATGGCCGCCGGATATTCCGCGGTCGAGCGGTCGCGCGAGCCCGAGATCGGTACCCGCGGCCCGAAGGCCCGACCACGCAGGGCGAGCCCCACGAAGACCACGAAGGCCGCCCACCCCAGCGCGGCGCCCCACGGAGTGGTGAGCCAGTCCGTTTCGCCCGATGCCCCGACCGGCACGTGGTGGTACTCATCGAACGCGATGGGCCCCGAGGTCAGCCCCAGCAGGTCCGCCGCAAACCGGCCGTTGTCGCTCTTGTCGAGGTAGCCGTTGCACAGCGGCAGGGGATCGGCCAGCGCCACGATCCGGCCCCGCCCCGCGGCGGCCATCAGTCCGAGCACCGCGTGCGCGTGGTTTCGCAGGATCGCCACCTGCTGGGGATGCAGCTCGAAGGGCACGGCCACCACGAACCCACTCAACTGGTGCACGCCGGCCAGCAGCGGGCCCGTGGCATCCTCTTCCGCCGCCACCGGGCCCTGTCCCCGGGACAGGTCGAGGGCGCTTTCCACGCTGGCGTCGGGTGCCTCGCTGGCATAGACCAGCACGCCGCCGGCTTCCACCCAGTGCGAGATCGACTGGGCCTCATCGGCGGTGACCGCCCGCACCGGGGTGAACAGGAAGAGCAGGCTAGCGTCTTCGGGAATGGTGAAGGTGGTCTCCACCAGCTCGGTCCGATGGCCGAGCGCTTCCGCGTAGAGGCGTAGCGCCGAGGTCCCATTGGCGGCGTCGCTGGTCGACCGGTGATCGGGGGAGCTGGCCCGCGAGCCCGGATGCTCCAGCGCCACCAGGACCACCACCACGATGACCAGGGCCAGCAGGCCCAGCCACGTGCCGCGATCTCTCATGACCTGGCCGCCCGGTAGGGCGCCGCCGCCGTGGCCGCCCCAGCGTACACCTCGGCGTCGGGCGGGCGATGACCGTAGACCGCCGCTTCGAAGGGGAGCAGCAGCGGCCCCAGTGCGTCCGGACGATCGGCCCGCCGAAACAGCTCTCGCACCGTAAGCGGACTCACCTCCCAGGCCTCTTCCCCGCCCAGGGCCGCCGACACGCCGCCGGCCAGGGCCCGCAGCGCCCCCACGTAATCACCGGCGGCGGCCCGCCGATCGGCGTCGGCAAAGCGATCGGCGGCCAGCTGCCGAGCCGATGCAGCGCCGGCGGCCAGCCGCTGCCGGCGGCGGATCTGGGCATCGCGCAGCACCACGGCCGCGATCACCAGCGCGGCCACCACGAAGGCCAGCAGGAGCAGGCCGATGATCGCCCGGCCGCCGCCGCCAGAGCCGAGTCCCGCCAAGAAATCCAGCACGCGTTGGATCAACCAGGCGGCCGCCGTGTCGATGGGGGACGGGGACGCGCGCATGGCGTCGTAGCGGGGCAGGGCCAGGATGCGGTGCAATTCCCGGCTGGCGCGGGCCGGATCTGACGTATCCGCCGGCGACTTCAGCGCCGCCTCCAGCGCGGTCAACCGGTTATCCGCGTCGGCCAGGTCGGGTGGCTGCCGGCGGAGGTCGGCCAGGATTTCGGGCTGGCTGTCACCCACCGGACCGGCCAGCACGTCCGCCGCGGCCCGGCCGGCTCCAGGATCGTGCTGGCGCTCGCCCTGGATGACCAGTGCGTGGGCCTGGCGCACCGCGTCTTGATACGCGTGCAGGTCGTCCGCACCGGCGGCCGGAATGCCGAGCGCCAGGGCCGCGCCCACCACGGCGAAGAGGGATAGTCGGCTCAGGCGGCCGAAGGTGGTTGAGCCTGCTGAGCGAGCTGGTCCAGGTCGAGCCCCTCGCGGCGGACGCGAAGGTCGTAATACATCAACGTGATGGCGATGTAGCTGACCGGCAGGACGAGCGCTCCGGTGAGCGAGCCAGTCACCTGGACCAGCGCGCCCCCCAGATCGTCGCTCAGCCCGGGAACCAGTCCGATGATGGCGCCGCCGGTGGCCCCCAGGATCGCCGACGCGATCGTGGTCATGATCACCACGACGAGGAAGATACCAACTGTTCGCCACCAGCGACCTGCGACCAGTTGCCAGCTTCGGCCCAGGGCATTGACCGGCCCCAGGTCTTCGGCCAGCAGCGCGGGTGCCCCGACGAGCCAGCGCACCGCAATCCAGATCACGAACGGAATGGTGATCAACAGGATGCCAGCGAACAGCAGTACGCCTCCCAACAGGGCCACCCCGGCCAGCCCCCAGTAGCGCTGCAGGGTTCCCTCCAGCGCCCCCACGATGGTCGGGTTCCGCCCCTTGATGATCTGGTTGGCGGTGTAGATGATCACGCCCGCCGTCACTGGGACCAGGATCAGCCTGACCAGGCTGGCCAGCAGGCCAATGGCCGGATCCGTTTGCGGCGGAGGCGATTGCGCGACTCCCTGCAGCGCGTCCGGATTGCTCATGTTCTGGACGACCCTGGTCAACCATCCCCAGCTTCGGTACGAGCCGGAGAGTAGATTCATGACCATCCCCGACAAGGTGACGGCCAGGGCGAGGCCGGCAAACAACCCGAACGACCGGCGGTAAATGCGGAAGGTCTCATCGAGGAGCTCGGCCAGCCCCAGCGCCCGCAGGCGAAAGGGGATAGGCGGTGGGGAGGCGCTGACCATCGTCCAGAGCAACCCAAAGGTCCCGGGCGTTCCGCGCTCGATAGGCGGCTCTTAACCGACCGGTGACGGACCCGTGGATCCGACCTGCTGCGCCAGCTGGTCCAGGTCGAAGCTTTCCTTCCGGACCCGCAGGTCGAAGTACATCAGGGTCCAGGCGATGTACTGGATGGGGGCAGCCACCACACCGCCGAGGGAACTCCCCACCTGGTTGACCGCCAGCCGGGCGTCCTGCGAGAGCCCTGGGATCAGAGCCCCCACGAACTGAAACAACGTCCCGATGATCAGGCCCACGATGTACAGCAGCAGGAGGAGGAGCAAAAGAATCCCGCACGTCCGCCACCACTTCCCCTCAAGCAGCGTCCAGCTTCGTCCCAGCGCCCGGATGGGGCCCAGGTTCTCGGTGAGCATCGCCGGCACGAACAAGACCCAGCGAACATAGATCCAGATAGCCACCGGGATCCCGATGACGGTGATGGAGAGGAGCAGGATGACCACCGCGTACACGATCGCCGCACCCCAGAGCCCAAAGTAGCGACGCGCGGTCGCGGCCAGCACCGACCCGAACGTCGGCCGGTGCCCGAGCGACACATCGATGGCGGCGCGCACCGGCGCCCCGTAGCTGAACGGGATCAGGAAGAGGTTCACGATGGCCGCCACCGCCAGCCCAACGAGCAGCGACGTAAACGCCGCCGACTTAAAGATGGTGGAAGGATCTTGCCGAAACTCAGGCGTGTTGAAGCTCTGGCTGCCGCCCGCGAACGTATACACGCCGAATGCCAGCACGATGAGCAGGGTCGGAATGGATACTGCCAGCGCGATCCCGATGAACAGGGGAAAGGCTTTCCGATAGATCCGGAACGTCTCGTCCAGCAGCTCGGAGAGGGAAAGGACTCGGAGCCTCAGGGGCGCGTCGCCCGTCACCACGCGCCCATCATCCGCGATCGTGCCCCGGCATGTCTACGAAAATCGCTCTCCCCCCTTGCGGGACCAGACTCTCCCTCCCCCTTGCGGGGAGGGCAGGGGAGGGGGTCTCGGCTACCTCGTTTCTAATTAGAGGAACAGCCGCAGTTGCCGCCGCACCCGCCGCACCCACCGCCGCTGGAGACCTCGCCGCCGTCACCCGCTTTCAGGCTGGCGAAGGTGGAGAAGACGGCACGGGTGTTGGTGCTCTCGCAGCTGGGGCACACCTGGACAGCGGTCCGGGTCGAGTAGCTGCCCATCACGTCGAAAAGCTGGCGGCACTCCTGGCAGTTGAACTCGTAGATCGGCACGCACCTATTGTATGGCGGTGGACGAGCGGGTGCAGCAATACGCCGAGCTGCTCCTCGATTGGAACCGGCGCCTCAACCTGACCGGGGCTCGCTCGATGGCGGCCCTGGACCCCCACCTGGCCGACGCCCAGCGCCTGCTCTCTCTCGATTGGTCGGGGGTCAAGTCGGTTATCGACATCGGCAGTGGAGGCGGACTTCCCGCCATCCCGCTGGCCATCCAGCTGCCGCAGATCCGGTTCACGCTAGTCGAGGCGGATCGGCGCAAGGCCGCGTTCCTCGAGCACGTCGGCGGCACCCTGGCACTCCAGAATGTTGCCGTCCTGGTGGGGCGGGCGGAAATCCTCGGCCACGACCCCGCCTTTCGAGAACGGTTCGACCGGGCAACGGCTCGGGCGGTGGCGCCGCCGGCCGTCCTTCTCGAGCTGGCGCTCCCCTTTGTACGGGTGGGAGGGCTGCTGATCGACCAGGTCGGCGAGGTGGATCCGCTGGCCCTGGTCGCGGCCGCCCGGCGGCTGGGTGGTGGAACGCCGTCGTTACATCGCGTCACGGCGGGGTTAATGCTGCTGGTGGCCAAGGAAAGCCCAACGCCGGCCGAATACCCAAGGCGACCCGGGATCCCGGCACGGCGTCCGCTGGAGTGATATCTCTGGAGCCGTCCGGCCGTTGAATACTCGGAATGCTCAGAGCTCTTCCGGTGTTGGGGCTCTCGCTGGTATTGGCGGCCTGCGCCAGCCTGGCGGCTGCCCCCGATACCCACCCCAGCAGCACGGCTTCAGCCACGCCATCGGCCTCGCCGTTGCCGGCGACCGTCTGGGTCAACGTGCCATTGGGGGCCAACCTCCGGGGCGCGCCCGACTCGAACGCCGCCCGGCTGGAGACGCTGGCGCAGGGCGCCAGGGCCGACGTCGTCGGCAAGCGAGATATGGCCGATGGGTCCAGCTGGTACCAGGTCAAGGCCGCGGACGGGCAGCAGGGCTGGGTGAGCGCCGCGAATGTGGTGACGTCGGCCATCTTCCGGGCGTCGAGCACCACCGATGGCTGGACCCTGATGCTGCCGGCGACCTTCAGCACTCGGACCGTCGCCAGTCCCAGCCCGGGCGCCTTCACGGCCGGGCCCGCCGGTGATAGCGCCCCGCCCTTTGTCAAAGTCCAGGTGGCGGCCAGCCTGGCGGCGCTGCCGCCGGCCACGCCGACTGGCTCCACGTTCGACCACAGCCGCCTGACCGAAGTCTGGAATTACACAGTCCAGGAAAAGATCTATCGCACGCCCGAGGGTCTGTTCCTGGCGGTGGTACGCGTCCCGGCGCCGAACCGCGCCTACCAGTTCCTGTTCTGGACCGCGGACAACGACGCCCCCATCGTGACTCAGATCCTGGCCAGCATCGCCCTGAGTTGATGCGCGTCAGGCTGATCGTCCGCCAGGTCATGGCCATGCCGGCCCTGCGCCAGACCGTGCCGGCGGTGCTGATCGGCGGGCTGACCGGCTTCGCCCTGATCGGGCCGGTCACCCATCTTTTCCCGGGCTGGGCGGCCACCCCCGAGCCGGTCGCCGTCGCCACCACTCAACCGACTCCCAGCGTAGCCGCCTCCGCCACCCCGGCCAGCTGCTACGTGCACGACGGTCCAGCCGCGACGTTACCCCAGCCGCTGCCAGCGGCTGCGGCGCCGACCGAGATCTGGGTCAATGCGCCGCTGGGCGTCAACGTGCGCGCGGCTCCAGATGTGAACAGCCAGCGCCTGACGGGCCTCGCCCAGGGGACCCGCGCTACGGTGCTCGGCCAGCGCATCGGGGCGGACGGTGCCCTCTGGTACGACGTGCAGCCGCCCGGCCAGTCCGCGGGCTGGGTCAACGGCCGCTACGTGGTCACCAGCCAGATCCACACGGCGACCACCGACGAGGGCTGGAGTCTCATGCTCCCCGACGGCTACACCCTGACGCGCACTGGGCCTGGTGCGGGTGAAGTGCGGAACAGCCAGGTCTCGACCGTGCCATTCCTCGAGATCACGGTCTCCACCCCAAGCAGCCAGGATCCCGCCCCGGTCCCGGTCGAGTTTCGCCACGACGTCCCATGGGTGCAGGACCACGTGTCCACGGTCTCGGTCTGGGA
>Ga0209802_1000391_pt1 | contig 33281 bp, 32 predicted proteins | sample GraSoiAngelo_129_FD_185886 | JGI IMG/M metagenome (GOLD analysis project Ga0209802, IMG submission 185886) | Grasslands soil microbial communities from the Angelo Coastal Reserve, California, USA - 14_0927_12_40cm (SPAdes) (version 2) | ecosystem: Environmental > Terrestrial > Soil > Grasslands ... | reverse complement strand
GTGCCATCCTGAAGTTGGTCATCGTTGTGGTCCTCCCAAGTGTTGATTCAGCAACTCACTTGGAACCACACGGTGGCCCTTTTTGTCAACGGGCCCCCGAATTTACACCACTACTTGCTACTCAACTAAATGAACCGGATGATCAGATCTCTCAGCAGAAGATCATCACGTCAAAGGAGGGCTATGGCTTGTCGGCGAGCCGGGTCTTGGTTAGGGTGGACAGCGTTTAGGAGGTAGCCCACTTGGCCGTTCTGGCTGTACCCAGCTCAGTGTTCGAAGAGCGTTCTTAAGCGAAAGCTGAGGAGGATGCATGCGTATCAAATCGCGACTGGGACGTCTGGCTCTGTCACTGTGTCTGGGGGCCGTCCCTGCCGGGATCGGCTTGGGTCAGACCGGCGGCATTGTCAGTGCATATGCGTGTACGACGAACACGATGTACTATTACGCGCCAACCCAAGCGCATGAGACGGGCGGTGCCGACGGAGTATCCGCCACGTTCTCAGTCAATACACTAACGCCTTACGTGTGCGACGAAACACGATCGCACACTCTCGAAAGCGCCGTCCTATACCTCCCCTTGTCAAGCGATTACATTGAGATCGGAGAAGATAGGGGGATAATTTCCAATTCCTCAGGAAGCCAGCAATGCGTCTGCCCGAATGGCCTGTGGTACTTCAATTTCACGTCGACACCGTCGGTTGGCACGTCCTACCTTTATGCCTCAGGTTTCATGGTGGCTGGCACCGCGCACACTCACCAGGCGCAAGAGATTACCAAGTGTGACCCAGGTTGCCACCTGGTCGCCCACTACGTTACCGACGCCACGACATGGCCTGAACAACCTTTGCCGGCAGGCGACAATCCGGGTTTCTATGTCGGCACGCAAGGAGAGGTCTACGGTGATCGGACAAACTCCATGGGCAACGCGACAATATCTAACTATCAGTACCACGCAGGGACCTGGAAGCCTTGGGATAGCCCAACTGTGTATGCGGCCAATGCCCCGTACTGCAACTATCTAAATTCGGTGAACCCCTTTGTGACCGAAAATCTAGGACCCAGCAGCGGAGGATGCTAAGTTGAACGCTAAGGTATTCGTCCACCTCTTTGTCTGTAGTGGGCTATTTCTCGCTTCGTGCTCGTCGTCCGGGGCTCCGGTGTCCCTCTCCGCTAAAAGCGGTGCTAGTGTACAGAGACCATCCGGCGTACTCCAAGCCGGGAACCGCCCGCCAGTAGCTGAACCTGCGCCGCTGGCCGACTGGTTCGCCGATTGGAACGGTCGCACGGACACCAACGGCATAAGGGTCCTATCTCCGTTAGACCACCCGACGGCTGTTCTGACCGTGAGGAATACAATTCAGGCAACCGAAAGCTGGGATTTTGACCTGTTTGTCTTGTCGTCGAACCCAGGGCGTCTATCAGCCACCTCCGTACCGGCGTTTCCGAACTTCCGTGGCCAGATCTGGGACTGGCAGCAAGCGAATCGAGGCAGTCCGCACACCATCAGCGCTTCTCCGCGAGGCACCTCAAGCATCGCTATCGACTGGCCATACCTGAATTTGAAGGGGCAGGCCGCCGGGAACGGTCAGTACTATGTGGTGCTCGCTGTCTCGCACGCGGGCTTTCCGGATGGCTTTACCGCCGCTTTGGTGCTCCTCCAACGTTGAGGAGTAGGGGAGGGTCGTAGGGCAATACACTTCAGGTTTCGCACTAATCGCGAGAAATGCAAGCCACTCACCATCGACCCACTCGCGTCGCGTACGCACTGGTTCTTGCCGCTGCTGCCACTTTAGTGGATGCCTGTGGCGACCGAGTTCACCAGCCTGGAACTGGTTTGGTGAACTCGGCCACTGCAGCTGGAGTTGCCTCGACGTCGGATACCTCAGCGGTCATGTCCCTTACATGCGCCGGCATCTTGTCCAACGGCGCACGTCGGCTCAACGACACTGACCACCCGATCGCGCAGGTTGTCTTTCGCAACTCGAGCTCACTTCCACAACTTTGGTATTACGATATGCTTATCCTCGACCACAACCCGGGTCGGTTCAGTCCATTCCAAGCTGCAGGCCTAGAGGCATACCCTCCAACCCTATGGGATCTCTTTCGCTCGAATCCTACTCTTAGTCATGAAGTCCATGTTCTTCCCCACGCATCCACACGAATGTCACTCGACTGGCCATTCATTGATCAGCGGGGCGTCCGCGTTCTTCCAGGTCGCTACTATCTCGTGGTTCCCGCGCGACTTCAGCCAACGCGCTCCCCTGCTATAGTTGCGAGCTGTGTGTTTGAACTGTGAACCAGTTTGTCAGAAAGGAACGATCGGATGTCTATTTGGAAACGTGCCAACGTGGCCACGAACGCTGACCATCTAGGCTGTCCCAGCGGACTAGGGCTATTACCGCTGGCTGGGGAATATTTGCGAATCGGGCGACGCCGCCACCGGTGGACTGCCTGGTTGCCTGCGACGTAAGAGCATGGTTTTGTGTGGCGACTGGCCCAGGTCAGTAGCGTTCCCGGCCGTCAGCCACCATGACCCGCCGGATGGCGGACACTTTACGAATCGGATGATCCAAGCGTTCTTGGCGCATGTCTGCAGGCAGACTCCATGGCGGTTGCGCAGTGCGAGACTTGGACCTGTGGCAACGCTGAGGCGCGTTCGTTACGTAAGCGGGACGACGTTATTACCAGTTCATGGCGCGACCGTCGGAAGCCGGTTTTGCGCCGGCTGTAACGACCGATGACTTCGTTCGTTTAAGAGACAAGAGGACCATGCTGGATATATGCGACCGGTCATGGATCGAGCCGCTCGTTGAGGCTACGGCGGCACCGGCCCTTCGGCTCGCCGTGTTGTTGACGGACGATCGGGCGACGGCCGAGGACATCGTCCAAGAGGCGTTTTTCCGCGCCTGGCAGTCGGCCCGCACTCCACGCGAGATGCCGGGTTTCCGGCGTTGGCTCTACCACATAGTGGTGAACCTAGCGCGCGACCGCGCCCGCCGCAACGCGATTTTGAGACGCCTACGGCTCGTGCCTCAAGCAACCCTCGACCCGGCAACGATCGCCGAGCGGACGATGACCCGCGCCACGATCGGTGAGGCACTCCGACAATTGTCACGCAGAGAGCGCGAGGCGGTTTACCTCCGATTCTTCGAGGATGCGCCGTACGAGGAGGTCGCAGTCTTGATCGGCTCAAGCGAGGGCGCATGTCGGGTACTAATCCATCGTGCTCTAAAGAAAATCGGCGCTCGGCTCAGCGCGGAAGGGCTGGCGCCAGAAGGAGCGCACACGTGAACGAGACCGAAGTGGAGGAACTTGTTGGCGAACACATCGCGGAGCGGATGGCACGAGTCAGTGTCCCAGAGGACTTTCCGTCTCGCGTCTTAGGATCACTCGAGCCGTCACGAGTCGAACGCCGCAGGATTGGCGGTCGACCGCAGCTGCTTGGGGCCGTGGCCATTATCGCTATGGCGACGACTCTGGCAGGCGGAGTGGCCTGGCTACGAATTGACCAGAAACCAACGGCTGGGACTCATGGACACAACCCGGCAGCTGGCCTCAGTCCGAGTGAGCAGCCGAATGGCCCCGGAGTAGTACAGAATCGCCCCGGAGTAGCTCAGGCGGCTCCGCTCGCGGATTGGTATGCGGACTGGGCAGGTCGCCCCACTACTAATGGAGCGCGTACCCTATCTCGCTCAGATCATCCCACGGTTATTCTGACCGTTACGAATACGACACAGTCACCCGTGACTTGGGACTTTGACTTGTTCATTTTGGCGTCGGATCCAGGCCGCATATCTGCCGGCTCGGTGCCTACCTATAACAGCTTTGCTGGACAGGTGTGGGACTGGCGGCAGGCTAATCCTGGCTCTCAACACCGATTCAGCCTCTCCCCTCGAGGTAGCTCGAGCATAAGCATCGACTGGCCACTAACCAACACTGCCGGTGAGCCAGTCGCAGATGGGAGCTATTTTGCCGTGCTAGCTGTTTCACATCAGGGCGTATCTGATGGATTCGCGGCAAGCGCGCTGGACATCAGAAGCTAGGTCACCGGAGCTCCTCGAGCAGCTCGGCCAGGAAGAGTCAGGTGGCAACTATGGTGGACATTGCGGGATGTAAGCAGCCGATCCAACCCTGGCGATGCGAGCTCGCAACGCTAGCTATCGTGGCGAGCTACTCTGCAGTGAGAGGGATACATCAGCTGAGTGTCCACAACGCCGCGACCCAAAGCAGGGGCGCGGCGCTATCCTGCGCAGCGTTACTGGCCAAGTGAGAGATGGACGAGCTGATTGTCCGTTCGAGCCATCGCCCCCATGTGGCAAAGTTAGAAGTGAGCCTTAGCTTGCCTCGCCTGCTCAGCTGTCAGGCCTTAGTCGCATGCTCGCTTAAGCACCCCCATCAGCTGATTACTGGTATGTTGGTCAGAATCACGATCAATCCGCGAAAGGAGGTGATAGATAAACTGACCATAGGTCAGTCGGTCCAAGCCAAGCGTCGTATTCAGAAATCGACCGGCTGACTCTTAATCAGTTGGTCCCGGGTTCGAATCCTGGTGCGGGCACCAAATTCCGTAGACGCAAGTCTTTCTCGTAGCTGGTCTGACCATCGATGCCTCACATGAGTTTCGACGCGTTCCGCGACTGGGCCCTGGCAGCGAGTACCCGCGCCGCCCGGCGCTGGGAGGACCCAACCGCCGACGAAGTGCCGCTTACTTACGCCCAGGATCTGTACGGTGACCTGCACGAAATAGCCATTCCGCCGGTGTACTTGGAGCACGAAGGCGGTCACATTGGCTGGATGACCCAGCTGCTCCCGGTGGAGGTCGCGAATCGAAGCCTATCTAGGCTGTGTCTTCGCGTCTCGGCTTGGAGCGGCGACGCCAACAAATACAAGGACTTATCTGCCGATCCTGATCGGACCGAATTACTCCTGAACGTGGTGGCCGAGCGAGGTCGGCGCGAGTTGTGGCACGCGCGAATCGAGCGCGATAAGTCTGGGCTTCCGAGCCTTGGGTCCTGGCGACAATACCCGGCAAAGAAGGCTCAGGGTCGATTATTCCGGCTCATCGACGACGCCCTTCGTCCTGGTCCGAAAAAGAAGGGACGCACCATGCCAGCCGCCAACATGGTCCTTGGCCCCTATGACGTCCCGGCAGATTACTTCCCCGACTACCGGGGAAATGCTTGCGGCCCGATTGAGTGGGTTGCCCCGAATGACGTGGTCGCCACCTACAAAGCCAGTTTCAGACCTCGAGCGCCTGATCACATCATCCTCAGCGTCTGCTACGTGTTCGCTCCCGAGTACGGCCTGGACGACCACCTGCAGGGAGCGTTGGGGGCACTCAAACAGAACGGTAACCGAGAAATCGCTGGACCGAAGATTGGCGACCGATCGCACTTCTTCGATGGCTTCCTCGACAACGGGCGGCTCCACAAGTATCAGGCACTGTGGACGCACGGCAAGATCCTGTGCGAGCTGGGACTTGCGGGGCCCCCGGGCTTCTTCCAGGCGGCCGAGCTCAGCGCGCTAGCAACGGCTCAGGATTCTCGCGTCCAGGGAGAATTGAGAGCACCGCTAACGTCCGCCGAGTGACCACGTCGCCGCCGTGCCTTTGTTGGCCGCTCCGAATTCGGATCGCAATAGGTCAGGGTTAGAGCCTGAGGAGGAAGACCGGGGTCGCCGCCGCCAAGCCGGCGAGGAGTTGCAATCCCAGAACCAACATCCCTCCTGTTGGCGTCCGCGGTACCCACTTGATCGCGAACCATGCGATGAACGGTATTTGTCCCGCCATCAGTAACTGCCAGACATGTGCCGCGGCCCCCTCGTCGGCCTGACGGGCTCCACCGAACATCGCAAGGTGACCAAGGACGAGGCTGAGCGCAGCGAACGACATCGCCAGTGGGATCAGCGCACTCGGTCGCTTCAGCGTTGACAGGTTCAAATCTGACTCTCTGCCCAGAATAAAGTGCCCGCCGCAGGAGTCAACAGGGACACCTGCTGCCCCTACAACCCCGTAGACAGGTCTTGAAGGTGAGACGCCGCGTATTCTTCATGGATGACAGCACGCGCAGTGACCTCGGTCTCGAGTAGGCAGATGGAAAATGCACACCGCCTCTTGATCTGGTTCTTTGCCGTAGTGATCGTTGCTACCCCGCTCCTCATGGCGAGCTGGTTCGCGCTGTGTCCACAGTACGGCGATCCGTCATGTCCTACCAACGCGCGGCCGCTCGCCATGCTGGCCGCCTACCGCATCGCGCCTGCGGGTCTGATGCAAGCGTTCCTTGCCGTCAACCTGGCCGTCGCCTACCTCTTCCCTCTGGGCTATCTCGGAATGGGCCTGGTTGCCTGGCGCCGATCGCCGTGGCTGACCGCGCTTGGGGTCGGGTGCGGCTGGGTGGGAGCAATCGTCTGGGGCTACATCGCCGACCAGAGCTTCCTGCTGACCCAGATGGCCCATGCTCAGCACGACGCCGAGTTCGCTGCTTTGGAAACGGCCTATTTCGCCGACTGGCACATTTTGGTGGTGGCTACCGGATGGGTGGTTGGCCACCTTCTCGGATACCTGTTCCTGGGAATTGCCCTCCTCCGATCGAAGCTTGTGCCCGCCTGGAGCGCGGCAATGATCATCGCGGCCGCGCCGATCATGGGTCCGCTTGCCTACGGCTTGAATCAAAACGCGCTACAGATTCTCGGCTATCTCATGGTTGCGGTCGGCTGCGTCCCGGCCGCCCGCTTCCTCGGGCGGTCGGGCGCGGCGAACGGCCCGGAGACCAACGGGCCGGGACTGCGGTGACCAGAGGAAGATTGACAGCATGTGCGGCCGGATCTCCTACTCCCTTCATCGGGCAGAGCTGCTGGCCACGTACGCGTGGCTCACGGACGCTCCGGAGGAGGTGGCGCGGTACAACATCGCACCGACGGATCGGGTTGTGGCCGTCGGCCCCCACCGCGCTGAAGTGGTGCGTTGGGGCATCGAGGGCAGCAAGGGCGGGCTCTTCAACACCCGCTCTGAGACTGCGCTGACCAAGCCCTACTACCATAGGGTGCTCCTCGGACAACGGGTACTGGTACCGGCCAGCCACTTTTACGAGTGGCGTACCGTCGGGGGACGACGACTCCCCCTGGCCATTTCCCGCGCGGAGGGCGCGGTCCTGAATCTCGCCGGGCTCCTCGGACGCTGGGAGGGCGAGCCGGCGACCACCATCCTAACAACCGTTCCCAACGCGGACATCGCGCCCCTCCACAACCGGATGCCCGTGGTGTTGAACGACGACGACGCCGCCACCTGGGTGCTCGAAGACTTGTCCCTGGAGCAGATTGCCGAGTTCCTCAAACCCTGTCCTGACGGGTGGCTACGGCTCCGGCCAGCCTCGCCCATGGTGAACGATGTGCGCAATCAAGGTCCGGAGCTGCTCGATCCCGAAGCTCTGCCGCGGCACTTCCAGCTCGAGCTCATGCCGCCGGGCTCACACCAGACTGGGAGCTAGGCCCGCCGACCTCAGCCGGCAAACCATTCGTCGAGTGGCACTCTGGCCGCCAGCGCCGAGAAGTCCCCGTGATCCCGGAGGGCCTCGGCCGCCTGTGCCATAGCACTGACCGCCACCCAGGTCAGGCGCCCACCGACACTTATCCGGCGGGCACCGGCGGCGACCACGTCGTCGAAAGACAGCCCCGCAACCGCGAGGATGTTCACCGGTTTCGAAACGGCCCGGCAGACAGAACGGATTTCCTCGACACTGCGCAGCCCAGGAGCGTAGAGCACGTCGGCACCAGCCCGCTCGTACGCCGATAGGCGGACAATCGTGTCCTTGAGTTCGGGATGACCGCGGATGTGGTTCTCCGCTCTGGCCGTCAAGACGAAGGGAAACGGCAGCGACCGGGCCGCCTGGGCCGCGGCAGCCACTCGCTCGACCGCAAGAGGCAGTTCGTAAATCTTGCCGGAGGGATCGTAATCCTCGATCGACCCGCCGACGGCTCCGGCCTCGGCGATCCGCTGGATCGCATTCGCCGCGTGCTCGGGATCAGGGCCATAACCGTTTTCGAGGTCGACGGACAGCGGCAGCGGCGTTGCCTGGTCGAGGACTGCCGCATGGGCCACCACCTCGTCCAGCGTCACGCCGCCGTCCAGGCGCCCGAGCGTGAAGGCGAACCCGGAGCTCGTGGTGGCCAGTGCCTTGAATCCGAGGGCGGCCAGCACACGGGCGGAGCCGGCGTCCCACGGGTTCGGGATGACGAAGGGCGGACCGGCATGGAGCGCGTGGAATTCGGCGGCCTTCGTCTGTTGCCTGGGCAGCACGGTCACTGGAGCTGCCACCGCTCAACATTAATGATGATGAAATCCGGAAACGGGAGAACCCAGCCGTACTGCTCCAGCGATATCTTCACCCGGCGTTTCGACGGGTACGGGATGCCATTCGAGAATCCGTGATCAACGATGACGTGGGCTGCCCTGGCCGTAGGGGTGGCTGCGACGGGCGTGTAGTCGTTGCGCCTGAGGAGCCCAGTGCTCCTGTCGAACCAGAATCGCTGGATGCGGCTGTGAACTGGCAGGTTGGTGCCGAAGTCGGCTTGCAGCAGGCCGTCGCCCAGCTCGGTCCATTCGATATCCGGTCGCATCAGCAGGGCAGGGAGGGCATAATAGCCCCAGAAGGCATAGCCCAGAAAGTACACCAGATTCAGCCGGTCCCATTTGGTGGTGACGCTGGCATTCTGGAGATGCTCCCGGGCGTCGGCGCGCTGCTCGAGGATCTTGCCACTTGGCGACACGATCATCACGCTGAAACCCTCGAGCACACCGACATCGCCGGAGTCATCGACCGGTTCAATCACGGTGCGCGGACGTTGAACATCGACCGTGATCCTGGCGTGCGGCGGGATGTTGATGCCCTTCAATTGAAACAGCAGACCACCCACGGTCACCGTGCTGTCCACCGACGTCGCACCCTTCCAGATCGCCTCACCGCCGTAGGCTTTCAGCGCTCGAGCCGCGGTGGGGGAGAGCACACCGGGCGGTGACGGTTGCGGGTTCGTCGATGGTCCCTGATCCAGGGCGGCCGGCGTCAGCGTGTTCGCGTACACCGTCCACAGCGCATAGCTCGCCAGCACGGCGAGCAGCAGCACCAGGATCGCGGCGACACCTTTGACCAGCCTGGACCTGCGTCGTTTCTGCGGACCCGTCGTCCCTGCGTCCGTCATGGGTAAGCCCTCGTTGGGTTCGGCCTGGCCAGCATACTTGTCGGATGCCCACCTACCGGCTGGCCGTGATCCCCGGCGATGGGATCGGGAAGGAGGTCATCGCGGTCGGCCTCGACGTCCTGCGGCAGGCGGGCCGGGTGACCGGCCGCTTTGGCATCGAGACCACGGACCTTCCCTGGTCCTGCGAATACTACTTAGCGCGCGGCACGATGATGCCAGCGGACGGCCTTTCGGTGCTGGCCGAGCACGACGCCATCTACCTGGGCGCGGTGGGTTTTCCCGGGGTTCCCGACCATGTCAGCCTTCGCGGGCTCCTGATCCCGGTACGGCAGGGATTCGACCAGTACATCAACTTACGCCCGGTGCGCGTCCTCGACGGGGTCGCCTCTCCGCTGCGCGATAGTCGAGCCGGGAAAATTGACATTTGCTGCGTCCGGGAGAACACGGAAGGCGAGTACGTCGGGATCGGGGGCCGCTTCAAGCGGGGCACTCCGGACGAGACGGCCGTGGAGACCAGTATCTTCACCCGCCGTGGAATAGACCGGGTCGCTCGGTTCGCATTCACGCAGGCCCGTAACCGCTCCCATCGCCTGGCGTCGGCTACCAAGTCAAACGCCCTGCAGTATTCGATGGTTCTCTGGGACGAGGTGATTGCGGATCTCGCCAGCGAGTTTCCAGACGTCGAGGTCACCCGCTATCACGTGGACGCGCTGGCGGCCCGATTCGTCACCAATCCGCAGTCGCTCGATGTGGTGGTCGCCAGCAATCTGTTCGGCGACATCCTCACCGACCTGGGGGCGTCCTTGCAAGGTTCGCTTGGGCTGGCCGCCTCGGGCAACCTCAACCCGGAACGACGGTTTCCCTCGATGTTCGAGCCGGTCCACGGATCGGCCCCCGATATTGCCGGTCGCGGGGTCGCCAACCCGCTGGCCGCGGTATGGGCCGGGGCGATGCTCCTTGACCACCTTGGGGAAACGGGGGCCGCTCGGCTCGTGATGCACGCGATGGAACGGGTCGCTCGACAGGGTCCACACACGCCGGACCTCCACGGGACGGCCTCCACGCGCGAGGTTGGGACTGCGGTCGTCACCGCGCTCGGCGTGGGATCGCCCGATTAGGAGATCAGATCAGGCCGTCAGCCGGGTCCCGGCGTCAACCCGGTACTTGTCGATGAAATCCGGGTCCAGCTCCCATCCCAATCCCGGCTTTTCCGGGAGGTGGAACTTGCGGTCGTTGGCGACGGGACGGTTGGCCAGCATGTGCCAGAAAATGGGATCTCGCTGGGGCGCGAAGCACTCGGCGTAGGTGCCGTGCGGGATCGCCGCCAGCAGATGGAACGAGAGCTGCGACTCCTCGTGATGCCCCATTTGCACGTCATAGGCCGCCGCGATGGCGGCGACCCGTCGCCACTCGGTTGGGCCACCACCCCAGGAGGCGTCGAAGTTGCACACGTCGATCGCCCCGTCGACAATCAGATCGCGCACGCCCACCCGGGTGTGCTCGCTCTGACCGGCGGCTACCGGGATACCGGTGATCGCCCGCACGTCCTTCATCCCGCGCCGGTCGTTGTACCAGCGGCACGGCTCCTCGAACCATCGCAGGTGGACGTCCTGGACCCGCTGACCGAATTCAATCGCTTCCCTGGTCGTGTAGCCCTGGTTGGCATCGCACATGAGCACGAAGTCCGGACCGGCGTAGTCGCGCACCACCCGGAGGCGCCGCTCATCCGCCTCCGGAGTCTTGGCCCCGATCTTGAACTTCATCCCTGAGAAGCCCTCGCTCAGAAAGAACTTGGCCTCCTCGCGGAGCTCATCGTCGTCGTGTCCGTAGTACCCGCCGATGCCGATCGCGGGCAGCGCATCCCGATATCCGCCCCACAACTTGTAGAGCGGGAGCCCAACGCGCTTCCCGAAGGCGTCCCACATGGCGCTGTCGACGCAGGCGATGGCTTGCATGGCCAGCCGGCGGTCGCGCAGCTGGTCGTAGGTGGAAAACTGCATCGCCTCCCAGGCGCCTTCGAGATTCGTCGCGTCACGGCCTATGACGGCCGGTGCCAGCTCCTTCTCGATGATGCGGAGGATCTCGTCCTGCTCCTCGTCCGAATCCGCGTTGTAGGCCTCACCAATGATCCCATCGCTCGTCCGCAGCCGGGTGATGATCGTGCAGCGAGTGCGCATCTGGTAGTAACTCCCGCGATAGATCCGGTCGAGCGGAACGCGGATCGGGATAGTTTCGACGGCCTGGATCGTGTTCATCCCCGCCCTCCTCTCCGTTGTTACGCCGGCCTGACGAGCTCGCGCATCGTGGCGGCGATGCTCTCCGCCGACGGCAGCACGGCATCCTCCAGGACCGGGCTGTACGGCATGGGATAGTCGGGCAAGCCGATCCGTCGGGGCGGTCTCTTGAAGGCCACGCCGGCCTCAACCAGGGAGGCGATCACGCTGTTCCCCCACCCCTGGTTGACTGGCTGCTCTTCCACCGTGAGTAGACGCCCCGTCTTCTCCACCGACCGCCGGACGGTCCCCAGGTCCATGGGGGCAATCGATCGAAGATCGATGACCTCCACGTCAATGCCATCGGCTGCCAAGTGCTGGGCGGCGGCGAGCGCGCGCTCGACCATCAACAAGGTGGCGACCACCGTCGCTTGCGAGCCTTCCCGGCGCACGCGCGCCGAGCCGATCGGGATGAGTCCACCCTCGCCCACCTGGACCGGTCCCTTGCGAACGTAGAGACCCTTGTGCTCCAGGAACAGCACCGGGTTGGGATCGCGGATCGCGGTCCGCAGCAAGCCATACGCGTCAGACGGGCTGGAGACCGCCACCACCTTGAGACCTGGGACGCCGGCGAACCAGGACTCCGCGGTGGCCGAGTGCTGTGCCCCAAACCGGCCGGTGCCCCCGCCGATGGCTCGGATGGTCAGCGGCACCTCAAACTTTCCGCCCGACATGAATCGGTACTTGGCCGCCTCGTTCACGACCGCGTCCATGGCGACCGCGAGGAAGTCGGCGAACATGATCTCCACGACCGGGCGGAAGCCCGTCACCGCCAGTCCGATCCCGACGCCGACGAAGCAATTCTCGGCGATGGGCGTGTCGAAAACCCGGTTGGGTCCGAACCGCTGGAGGAGCCCCTCGGTGGTTTTGAAGGGGCCGCCGGGCTCGCCGACATCCTCGCCAAACAGCAGGACCGTGGGGTCGGCCGCCATCTCGTGTTCCAAGGCGAGCCGCACGGCCTCTCGGTAGGTCAATTCCTGCGTAGCGACTTCCGGCGCAGCCGGCGCCTCAGCTGGCATAGGTGCTGGCCTTGGCGTCCGCGAGGGTGGCGACATCGGCCTGCTCCGCGCGCTCGGCGCTGGCGTCGACCTGGGCCTGCAACTCCGACCGCAGTCCAGCGTCCTGGTCCTCGGTGAGGGCCCCGGCCGATCGCAGCCTGGCCCCGGTGATCAGCAGCGGATCCCGGGCCAGCCAGGCCTTTACCTCATCGTCGGGACGGTACTTTCCGGGGTCGGTTCGCGAGTGCCCGCGGTGGCGATAGGTCTTACATTCGAGCAGGGACGGCCCTCCGCCGCGCCGGGCTCGGTCGACGGCCTCGCGCGCCGCCGCGTACACCCTCTCCACGTCATTGCCGTCCACCACCACCCCAGGCATGCGAAATGGCCTGGCCCGCTCGGCCAGGTCGTCGATGGGGGTCGTCTTCCGCATGGGCGTGTACTCGCCGTAGAGGTTGTTCTCGATTACGAAGATGACCGGGGCCTGCCAGACGCTGGCCATGTTGAGCGCCTCGTGAAAGGTCCCGATATTCGTCGCGCCGTCGCCGAAGAAGGTGACGGAGACCCGGCCATCGCCGCGCAGCTTGGCCGACATGCCGGCACCGACGGCGACCGGCAGCCCCGCGCCCACAATGGCAAAGCAGCCGATCAGGTTGAGGTCCTTGTCGGTCAGATGCATCGATCCGCCCAGCCCCCGGGAGACGCCGGTCCGCTTGCCCATCAGCTCGGCGAAGATGCCTTCCATGTCCATGCCCCGCGCCAGGGCTTGCCCGTGGCCGCGATAGGTCATGGTCACGTAGTCGTCCGGCGTGAGCGCGGCGCTGACGCCAACCGAGACCGCCTCCTGGCCCTGGCAGAGGTGGGTCGTCCCCTGGACCAGGTTGCGGAGGAAGAGCTCCTGGACCTTGTCCTCGAACAACCGGATGCGCAGCATCTCCCGGTACCAGTGGCCGAGGCGCTCGGTGGTGACGGCCGTCGGCGCGCTCGCTTCGCTCACGTGTCCTCCCTCAGGCCAAAGGCGGTAACGATTCCAGCCGGGTCCGCCAATCTAACACCAACGATGCCCACGGTGTCAACGGATGTCAGGTAGCCCGCTTCCGCGGCCAGGCAAAATCGGACGACGCGCGTCTCACGAACTGGGTGGGCAGGGTCACCGTTCGAATGGGGGCTTCCGGGTTGGCGAGGCGCTCGATGATCAGCTCGCAGGCCACCTGCCCCATGCGGTACTGGTCGCGAATCACCACGCTGATGGGCGGCCGGTAGAGACGCGCCAGGTCGACATCGTCGCACCCCACCAAGGCCAGGTCCCGGCCGACCACAAAGTCGGTCTCATGGATCCCTTCGAGGACGCCCGTCAGGAGTCGATTGCTGCCGGCAATGATGGCCGTGGGGCGACTTCGACCGCGCAGCAACTCAACCGCCTGCTGCCGCCCGAACTCGGGTCGCAGCGATCCGATGCGGATCAGGTCCGATGGCGGCGTCAGGCCGGCCGCTTCAAAGGCGGCCCGGAAGCCGCGCACGCGTTCTCGCGCCGGCTTGAGTTGCTCGGGACCAGAGATCAGCGCCACCGCCCGGTGGCCACGCTGGAGGAGGTGGGCGGTCGCGTCCTGCATCCCGGCCGCGTGATCGCCGTACACGCTGCTGACCCGGGAGTGGGGCGGCGTGTCGCGGTCGAGCACGACGAAGGGCACCGTGGGATCGAGAAGGGCCCGCGCCACTTCGGGGGAGCTGGTCTCCGCCGTCGACAGGATGATGCCGTCGACCCGCCGGCGCAGAAAGAGGTGCAGGTGCTTGGCGTCGAGCTCGGGATCACCCTCCGAGTTGGTCAACATCACGGCATAGCCCTTGCTGCGCGCGTGATCTTCGGCGCCGCGGATCATATCGGCGAACACCGGGTTGGAGATGTCGCCGATCAAGAACCCGAGCGTGTGGGTGACCCCCCGGCGCAGGCTCTGGGCGATGAAGTGCGGTTCGTAGCCGAGCGTGGCCGTTGCCTTGAGCACGCGCTGCTTCATGGTCCGGCTGACGTCCGGGTGCTCGGTCAGGACTCGCGACACCGAGGAGAGCGACACGCGCGCCTTTCGGGCGACGTCTCGGATCGTGACGGGCTCGCTCGACGCTGGCGGCTCAGAAACGACGGTCACTCGCTTCATCTTCACCCCTCCGATGGCGTCCCCGCGCCGGGTCGATTATAGGCTCCTGAAACAATTCCCGGAAACGTTTTTGGCCATTCCCGGGAATCCTCCACGGGGCCCATCTAGGCGGACTCCGGGATCGAGCCGGGCAGTCCAAAAGCCCCCGCCGCCGCCAGCCGGCCGATCTCCTCGGTCGTGTAGCCGAGCGCCTGCAGGATCGGCTCGCGATCGGCGTCGAGGCGCGGTCCCGCCTGGTACTCGGGCTCAAAGTCGCTGATGGCGAACGGCAAGCCGATACTGGAGACCTGGCCAAAGGTGGGATGCGGGTAGCTGGCCAGTAGGTGGCGATCGGCCAGCTCCTCGCGATCGAGGACTCGGCTTAACGGCCGCACGGGCGCGATCGGCACCCGGCCGTTTAGCAGCATGAGCCAGGCCGAGGTTGGCCGCTCGCGGAACCGGGTCGACAGCAGGTCGGTCAGGGCCTGGCGATTGCGGAGGCGATCCTCGAATGACGCGAACCGCGCGTCCGCCGGCAGCTCCAGCGCCGCCCACAGAGCCCGGAAGAACTTCTCTTTCGCACACGCCACCGCGATATGGCCGTCCGCCGTGGCGAAAAACTGGAAGGGCACGATGCTCGGATGCGCCGAATCGGGGAGCCGTTCGGTGACCACCCCCTGGGACAGGTACCAGGTGGCCGGGTACGTCAGCATGGCAAGGGCGGCATCGTACAGGCTGGTATCGATGTCGCGGCCCTTTCCCGTCCGCTGCGCGTCGAACACGCCGACCATCAGCGCCAGTGCGGCCATCAAGCCGGCGGAATAATCCACCAGGGACAGCCCGCTCTTCACCGGCGGGCCCTCGGGGTCGCCGGTGAGCGCCGCCCAGCCGGCTTCCGCCTGGACCAGGGCATCGTAGCCGGGGGTCGCCTGGCGCGGACCCTCACGACCATAGGCGGACAGGGACACGCACACGATGGCCGGGTTGAGGTGGCGCAGCGCGTCGTAGGTCAGGCCCAGGCGCTGGGGCAGGTCGCCTCGTAGGTTGGTAAACAGCGCCTGGGATGTGCCGACCAGGCGCGCCAGCACGTCCTGTCCCGCAGCGTTGGTGAGGACCAGGGCCATGCTCCGCTTGCCGCGATTGAAGGTCTCGAAGAACAGGCTGTCCGTCCCCGTCTGGCCAGGCGGAACGTAGCGAGCGATGTCCCCACCCATACCGGGATCTTCGATCTTGATCACCTCGGCCCCCAGGTCGGCCAGGAAGAGCGTCCCGAACGGCCCGGCACCGAACTGTTCGACGGCGATGATGCGCACGCCGCGCAGCGGAGCACCGTTACGCGCGGCCATGGCTCAGCCCCATAGTAGTATTCTGCTGGAAACGTATTCAGCCGCCAGCCGGCCGCGCCAGGGGAGGAGGGCGTCATGCGGGTCGAAGCCGTCGAGGCGATCCCGGTCAGCTACCCGGAGCCGAACGATTTCAACGCGCTCCGCCACCTGTGCCTGGTCAAGCTGACCGCCGAGGACGGCCAGGTTGGCTGGGGCGAGTCGATCACCCAATTCCCCGAGGCATCCTGGGCCACCAAGGCGATCATCGAGGGCTTCGCGCCCCTGATCATCGGGAAAGATCCCGTGCAGACCGAGACCCACTGGCGTGCCATGAAAAACCAGGCCTGGTGGTACGGCTACAACGGCGGCATTGCCTCCTATGCGGTGAGCGCCATCGATATCGCGCTCTGGGACCTCAAGGGGAAGGCACTCAACCGCAGCGTGCTCGATCTTCTGGGTGGGCCGGTCCACGACCGCCTGCCCGCCATCGCGTCGAGTCACGCCCACTATGAGGAGATCCCCAAGATGGCCGAGGAGATCGCCGGCTGGGTGGCCTCGGGCTTGCAGGGGGCGAAGGTCGGCTTCGGCAAGCGGGGCAACGCCCGGCTGGGGTACGAGCACGATCGTGACATCGCCTTCGTGAAGGCCGTCCGGGAGGCGATCGGACCCGGGCTGCCGATCATGATCGACCTCGGCATTGCCATCAAATGGGACGTCACGACAGCCGTGGAGCGGACCCTTGCCATGGAGGAATACGGCATCGCCTGGATCGAGGAGCCGCTCGGCGCGTGGGACCCCAATGGATACGCGACCTTGCGCGCCAAGACCACGACGCGCATGGCGTACGGCGAGAAGGAGTGGAATCTCGAAGGCTACCAGCGAATCCTGGACACGGGCACCGTCGACGTGGTGGGTGTGGATCCCGGCCGCGCTGAGGGCATCACCGGCTTCAAGAAGGTCGCCGAGAGGGTCGAAGCCCATCGACGGCAGGCCAACGCCCATGCGTGGTCATCGGCAATCGTGAGTGCGGCCAGCCTGGCGATCTCGTTCAGCAGCTCCGCCTGCAAGGTCTTCGAGTTCAAGCCGCTGCGCAACCCGATGCAACACGAGCTGGTCAAGAAGCCGTTCGAGTGGAAGGACGGGTGGGTTCTTCCGCCGGCGGGCCCCGGTCTTGGCATCGAGGTGATCGAGGAGGTCGTGGATCGGTACCGGAGCGAGCGCGTGATGGAGAGGGTTCGCTAGAGCCCGGATCTACCGGCTGGAGGTTAGTACATCAAAAACCCACCACTGATATTGATGGTGGCCCCGGTGATGAACCGGGCGTGGTCGCTGGCCAGGAAGACGACCGTCCCCGCAATCTCCTCGGGCTCGGCTATCCGGCCGAGCGGCGTCGCCTTCGTCATCGACTCGAGCACCGCCGGATCGAGCCCATCCATCAGCATGGGGGTGCGCGCCTGGCCCGGTGAGACCGCATTGACGGTGACCTGGTGCGGCCCATAGGTGCGAGCCAGGCCGCGCGTCATGGAGGTGATTCCTCCTTTGGACGCGGCGTAGACCACTGAACCACCGAAGCCGCCCGTCCACCAGCCCTGCGAGGTGAAGGTGATAATGCGGCCGCCTCCACCCTGCTCCACCATGGCGCGGGCCGCCGCCCGGCAGATGAAAAAGGCCGCTTTCAGATTGGTGTCGATCTGAAAGTCCCAATCCTCCTCGGTCACCTCGTCCACGCTCTTGCGCCGCCTGAGCACGGCCGCCAGGTGGGCCAGCGCGTAGAGCGAGCCGAGCTCATCGCGAGCTCGCCGGATCAGCCCGTCGTGCGCGGAGAGGTTGGTAAGGTCGGCGGCCACGGCCACGTGACCCCGGCCGTCCAGGTCGGGCAGCACGCTGTCGGCCGCCTTCTGCTCGCGATCGACCACCATGACGCGGGCGCCGGTCGTGGCGAAGGCCTTGGCCACCTCCCGGCCGATGCCGCCCGCGGCTCCGGTCACCATGACGCCTTTGCCTTCCAGGCCGGCTCCCACACTCCACGGCATTGGTGATGCCTCCTTTACGACGGCGGGGGAATGATCGTCCGCTCGGTGACGAAATACACCTGGTTGCCACCCAGGAACTTCGGGCGGTCCAGGCCGAGGAGACTCTTGACTGGCTCGGCTGCGAAGGCCGCCCGGGCGTCCTCGACGCTATCGAACCACAGCTCCCCGATGCCGTCCCACTCGCGATCGGGTCCGGCCTCCACAACCGGATCGAATCGAAGGCCTCGCAGATTCTTCAGCTGGCGGACGATCTCCAGGTGCGGTCCCATCCAGTGGGCATGGAAGTCCTCGACCGACATCCCCTCCTTGCGCTTGACCAGGCTGACCCGCTTGATCACTGCACACCTCCAGCCGCGACCATCATCGCGCGGTATGGCCGCCATCCACGTTGAGCACATGGCCGGTGACCATGGCCGAAGCCGATGAGGCGAGGAAGACGGCCGCCCCCACGATGTCCGGGCCCTCGCCCAGCCGCCCCAGGGGGATGTTGCCCAGGAAGTAATCGAGTACGGCCGGGTTTCGCTCGATGGCCGTCGCCACCAGCGGCGTTCGGAAGTGCGTCGGGGCGATGGCGTTGATCCGGATCCCGTAGCGCGCCCACTCGATCGCCAGGCAGCGCGTCAGGGCGATGACCCCGCCTTTGCTGGCCGCATAGTTGGCATTCCCGGTGGTCAGGCCCACCTGGCCGGCGACGGAAGCCATGTTGATGATGCTCCCCGGCCCCTGCCGCTCGATCATGTGCTGGCCCACGGCCTGGTCGAACAAAAAGACGCCGCGCAGGTTGACCGCGATCACCCGATCCCACTGGCTCATGGTCATCGTTTCCGCGGGACTCCGATCCCCGATGCCGGCGTTGGCCACCAGGACGTCGATCTTGCCGTACGCGTCCAGCGCCTGCTTCACGGCCGCCTGGGCCTCGGCCTCCTGCGACACGTCGCACCGGACCGGGATGGCCTGGCCACCCGAGCGTCCGATGCCGTCCGCCACCCGACGCGCCGACTCCAGGTCGATGTCGACCACGCAGACGGTTGCGCCGTAGGCGGCCAGCCCTTCGGAGATCGCCTGGCCGAGTCCCTGGCCGCCCCCAGTCACCAACGCCACCGACCCCTGCAGGTCGAACAGATTCTTCATAACTGGATGCTCTGGGTTTCCCCGCCCCAGGTGGTGGTCCAGCGGTCCAGCGCCACCGCCCCAATGGTCACCAGCCCCACGAAGATCAGCTGGGCGAAGGCCCCGACGCCCAGCAGGGAAAGCCCGTTGCTCAAGAGCGAGAGGAAAAACGCTCCGATGAGCGTGCCCAGGACGGTGCCTCGCCCGCCCGACAGGCTTGCCCCGCCGATGATGACCGCCGCGAACACGGGAAAGGTCAGGTTGGCCCCGGCGCTCGGGGTGGTCGAGCCGATGAACGAGAAATCCAGGATTCCCGCCAGCGCGGCGCACGCCCCGGCGATGGCGAACACCCACAGCTTGTAGCGCCGGATGGGGAGGGCCGCCACCCGCGCCGCCTGCGGGTTGCCCCCGATGGCGGCCAGGCGGAAGCCGAACAGGGTCCGGTGCAGCACGAAGGCGATGATGGCCGCCACCGCCGCCAGCCAGGCGATCTGGATCGGGATCCGGAATGGGAATTCGAGGCCGCCCAGCGCTTCGAACACCCCGAAGCCAGGCAGCTTGCTGGGCGGATTGATGCTCTGGGAATTGCTGATCAGGAAGGTCACGCCCTGGACCAGGCTGAGCATGCCGAGGGTGGTGATGAAGGACGGCACCCTCACCACCGTCGTGATCCAGGCGTTGATCAGCCCGATGAGCACGCCGATCCCGAGGCCGGCGGCCAGCGCCAGAACGAACGGGGTCCCGTGCATCCAGAGGAGGCCAAAAGTCATGGCCGCGATCCCGTAGGTGGCGCCGACCGACAGGTCCAGCTCACCCGAGACCAGCACCAGCGTCTCCCCGAAGGCGATGATCGTGAACGTGCTCATCGATCGGACCAGGCCGATGAGATTGACGTAGGTCAAGAAGAAGCTGTTGATGGCCGTGAAGACGATCATGGTCAGCACGATGGCGGCGATCAGCCCGCTGAGGCGGCGCAGGAAAATCCCGCGCAGGACGTTTAGCCGGGCCGCGGAGCGTTTGCCCAGGAGCCGTCTGGCGTCCTTGGCTGGCACGGCCCCCGCCTCTGCGTCGCGATCAGGACCCGTAGCCATCTCTCACTCGATGCTTCCCACCCCTTGCTCTCGACCGGTCCGGCCTCTAGCCCGGCGACGCCTTCGGCGCCGCCCCGGTCATTTTCGCAAGCTGGCCGGCCAGGTCCTGGACGCTCCCCGCCGAAGCCACCTCGAAGGGGTCGGACAGATGTCCTCGACTCATCACCCGCACTCGTTGGCCGAGGTCAAACACCTCGGGCACCTCGGTGCAAAAGGCGAGCACGGCGTTGCCTTCCCGGGCGAACTGGCGAAGCTGGTGGTAGATCTCGGCCTTGGTGCCGAGGTCGACTCCTCGGGTTGGTTCTTCGATGACCACCAGCCGCGGCTTCTTGGCGCTCGCCGATCCCACCGCGACCTTCTGCTGATTGCCGCCGCTCAACGTTCCCACCGGCTGACCAGGGGAGCGCGCCCGGATCTGGAACTGGCCCATGAGCTGCCGGCCGAGCGCGTACAGGCGGCTTTTGAGGAGACGTCCCCAGCGTGAAGCCACGGCTGGCACGCCCAGGCGCGCGGTCAGGTTGGCGGCGATCGAAAAGTTCGGGAAGAGCCCCGTCCGGCGATCGGCCGGCACATACGCCAGGAAGGCGTCGATGGCCTGGGCGTCACGCCGGCCGGCGACCTCCCGAATGCCGTGCGCGGGTTCCAGCCCGGCAATCGATTGCAGCAGCTCGCGAGCCCCCGAGCCCTCGACCCCCATCACCGTGAGAATGTCACCGGGGCGCAGCTCGACCTCGACGTCCTGAAAGCGTCGCCGCCGGTGCGTCCATCCCGCCAGCCTGAGCAGCACCTCGTCACCCCGTTGGGCCCCGGGGGCGCCGGATTTCCCGGTCTCCACCGTTCCCGGCTGCTGGCCGACAACCAGCTCTCGGGCGAGTCCCTCCTCGGTCAGGGCAGGGCCCGCCAGGATCGCCCCACACTCCCCCTCGCGGACGACGGCCACCCGGTCGCAATAGTGAACGAGTTCTCGAAGGCGGTGGGAGACGATGATGACGATCCGGTTGGTCTGCTCCCTCATCCTCAGGATGTGCCCGAAGAGCTGTTCCGATTCCTCGTCGGCCAAGGCGGAGTTCGGTTCATCGAAGAGGAAGAGGCGGGCGTCGCGAAGCAGAGCCCGGGCGATCTCGGTGAGCTGCCAGACGACGAGTGAGCACGATTCCAGCGGGCGGTCCGCCACCCGCTGCAGGTTGAGCTCCGACAGGACCTGGCGTTCCCGGCCAGTCGCCCGTGGCCGCATCGGTCCGTCGCTCCCCCGTTTCAGCAGGAGGTTTTCTGTCACCGTCAGGTTGGGAAACAGCTGAGGCTCCTGGTGGACGATCGCCACGCTCCCCCGTCGGTCGGCGAGCGTGAAGGGAACCCCATCCAGCAGGATTTCGCCGGCGTCCGGAGTCTCCTCGCCCCCCAGGATCCTGACGAACGTGCTCTTGCCGGCACCGTTGGGGCCCGCGATCCCCAGCACTTCCCCTGCGAGGGCGTCGAGGTTGAGCCCTCGCAGGGCATGTGTCTCGCCGTAGTGCTTCCGGACTCCCCGGACCTGGAGGGACGTCACGACTGGCCGGCTCTGCGGGGTCAGGCGCCCAGCTGGATCTCCTGGGCCAGTCGGGCCTTCACGTCGGCCACGTTGCTCATGGTCACCACCGTCGGCGGGGTGTACGTGAACTGATCGGGCGGCACGACGCCCTTCAGAAGGAAGGCGGCGCACCCGGTCACGAAGCCAGCCGACTGCTGGTCGAACCGCTGGTCGACGGTCGCCATCACGTCGCCGCTCGTTACCTCATCCAGGTACGTGGTGTCGACGTTGTAGCCGATGGTGTTTATCTTGCCCTTGAGCCCGCGGTCCTTGATCAGCTTGCCGATCGTCTTGGCGCCCCAATCCGAGTCGAAGTACAGGTCCACGGTCGGGTGGCCGTTCATGAAGGCCGCCACCTGGGAGTAGATACCTGCCGGATCGTAGCCCGTGGACAGGGCGTTGGTCGGTGTGCCCACAAACTGCAGGTCGGGATACGCCGCCTTCATGGTGTCCATCCATCCCTGCATGCGACCCTGCGCCCAGGGGGCGGTCGTGTCGCCGGTCACCAGGGCGGCCACCTTCGGCGTGGTGTTGTGATCCTTCAGCCACTGGATGGTGTACTGCCCCGACACCTGCCCCATTTGGTTCTGGCCCTTGGGCGGGAACGAGTCGTTGGCGCCGCTGTAGGAGAAGCGATGCGAGTCGGGGCTGTCCGTGTTGACGGTGTAGGACGGGACCCCGCCATCGACCGCCTGGTTGATGACCCGCACGAAGGCGTCGGGCGTGACCGGCTCGACCGCCAGGCAATCGACCTGGCCCGCGCTGATCGCCTGCTGGACCTGGGAGATCTGCGCCACCGGGTCCGTGTTGGGCGGACCGATCAGCTTCACGTTCACCGTGACGCCGTACTGGGTTTTCACGTCGGCGGCCGCCTGGCGCATGCCCGCCAGTAGATTGACCGGCGCACCCACGGTGGCCAGGGTCTGGAAGGAGAGGACGAAGTTGAGCGGCTGCTTCTTGTCTATCTTGCTGGCGATCGACGAGGCCAGGGTGAATTGGCCCCAGCTGAACTTGGCGGTATATGGCGCCCCGGTGTGTGATGCAGCGGGCGGGGTGTTGCTCGTTCCACACGCCGAGCCGAGCAGACCCAGAGCCGCCACCGACGCCAGGACGAACGCCTTCCTCGCTCCCATACCTCTTCTACTCCTCTGGGAGGGCTGTTCCCTCTCAACTCCCATGCTCGCGGACCCCCGGTCAGCAAACGTTTCCAGCACTATAGGGCCCCGCCCCGCCCGGCGTCAATCGGCCAGGAACTGTGCCGTGATCTCGATGGTTGACCCCGGACGCTGTGGGCTGCGAGCGGCCCGGCGGGTGGATGAACGTTGACAGACCGGGGAACGGATGCTACAACGGCAGTCGGTACTGGAACCGTTCCCGGCCAAGGAGGTCCGTCATGGTGACGCTGTCTCGCTTCCAGCTCTGGCACGGGCGCAACGCTCCGCCCGTCGAACGGCGGGAGCTCCGCGCCGGCCGGCTGACGGCCCTGCTCGAAGAAGGCGACCTGCGCTACATCCGGGTGGACGGGGTGGAGGTCGTGCGCCGCATCTACGTGGCGGTGCGCGACGAGGTCTGGAACACCATCCCGGCCTCGTACTCGGACGTGACCTACGACATTGCTCCCGATCATTTCACCGTTCGCCTGCGTGCCCACCATCAGTACCAAAGCATCGACGTCGACTGGGACGGCACCATCACCGGGAATGCCGATGGCACCATCCGGTACGCCATGGATGCGGTGGCCAACGGCGCCTTTCGCTACTGCAAGATTGGATTCAACATCCACCACCCGCCGCAGGAGGCGGGCCGCCCCTACCGGGCTCGGGGCCCGGAGGGACCGTCCAGCGGCGTCCTGCCGGAGCTGGTCGAGCCCCAGCGGAATGACAATGGGCGCCTGACCGCACTGTTCCCCCCGTATGACGCGCTCGAGATCGATCACGACGACGGACTCACGGTGCGTTTTGCCTTCGAGGGCGACCTGTTCGAGATGCAGGACCATCGAAACTGGACCGATGGCAACTACAAGAGCTACGGCACCCCGCTGTCGATCCCGTGGCCGATGGATGCCCGGAGCGGGGAGCGCTTCCACCAGGTGGTGTCTGTTTCGGTAGCCGGAAAGCCAGCCAGGCCGGTGGCGGCACCGGAAGCCCGCCTCGATCTTGGCCGGTCCACCGGCCAGTCCCTTCCACCGATCGGCTTCGGCATGGCGAGCCATGGGGGATCCCTTTCGGCTCGAGAGGCCGACCAGCTTCGAAAGCTGCGTCCCGACCACCTGCGGGTCGACCTGTACCTTGCGGAGTCCTGGCAGAAGGAGCTCACCCGGGGCATTGAAACGGCTCGGGCACTTGGCGTTCAGCTGGAGCTGGCTCTGTTCCTGACCGACGAGGCCGAAGCCCAGCTGGCCGCGCTGGCCAAGGAACTGGCCTCGGCGCGGCCAAAGGTGGCGCGGGTCCTCGTCTTCTACGGCGGCAAGGCGTTCAGCACCGGCCAGGGCGCGACGCCAGGCCGGTTTGTGCGTCTGGCCAAAGAGGGACTCAAGACCATGGTGGGCGCGGCGCCCTTCATCGGGGGAACCAACCAGTTCTTTGCCGAAATCAACCGAGGCCGCCCTGAGGTCGAAGCCATGGACGGGGTGGTGTACTCGGTCAATCCCCAGGTGCACGCCTGCGACGATGAATCGCTGGTCGAAAACCTGGAAGCCCAGGTGGCAACCGTTGAGACTACGCGGTCCTTTAGCGGAGATCGGCCCGTCACGGTGAGCCCGATCACGCTGGCCGCGCGGAACGGGCCGTATCCGGCCGGTCCACCCGAGCCCGGGGGGCTGCCGCCCCAGGTGGACGTGCGCCAGGCGTCACTGGTCGGCGCCGGCTGGACGGCGGTCAGCGTCAAGTATTTGGCGCAGAGCCGAGTGGCATCGATCACCTATTACGAGACCAGCGGCTGGCGCGGCGTCGTCGAGGTGGATGCGGGATCCGCCATGCCGGAGCGATTTCCCTCCAGCCCCAAAGTCGTGTTCCCCATGTATCACGTCTTCCGCGACCTGGCCGACTTGAAGGCTGGGCAGCTGGTCGAAGCCACCCCCACCGAGCCGCTGCTGGTCGACGGCCTGGCGCTGCGCACCAACGGGACGACGCACGTCCTACTTGCCAACCTGACGCCGCGGCCCCAGACGGCCACGGTCGGCCCTTTCCAGGCTGGCAAGGTCCGCGTGCGGCAGCTCACCGACGAAACGGCCCCCCAGGCCATGGCCGAGCCAGAGCGCTTTCGCGCATCGGGGACCGTGACGCCCGTGCGCGACGGTCGTCTGAGCCTGGAGCTGCCACCCTACGCCGTCGTCCGCCTCGACGAGGCATAACCAGAGTCACCATCCCGCCTGGCGTGGAGGGCAGGAACTCTCCTCCCTCCCCCTTGCGGGGAGCCACTGTTGTCAGGGTCGCGGGATTTCCCGCGTGGGCAGGGTAGGGGTGGGGTATCCCGGCCGATGATAATTACCTGATGGACGCCGCCGTGCGGGACTATATCGACGCCATCGCCACCCAGCATCGGCCCCTGTTTGACCGCCTCCACCGGCTGGTGCTCGAGGCGCATCCTGACGCCGCCGTGGTGCTGTCCTAAGCTCAAGACCAGCACGGGGGACGATTCAGCTCCGGCCCAGCGACGCCGCCGCCATCTCGGACGACGAGTTCCGCGACCTGGTGCGCGCCGCCCTCGGCGGCTAATCAGCCCCTGGGGTCCGCCGACAGTGGTCCTCCCGACGTCTGGGCCGGCGTCACTGAGCGCGGTATTGCGGCACCGAGTGATATCGATTGACCGTGGGTATAGGCATATTGTTGTCCCTCACGGCTGAGGGCTTGGGCCGTCAGGCCCACCGCATGAGGTCCGCGTCCGCGGCTGGGCCAAGAATTCTTAGAAGGATTCAAGAGGGAACGACTATGCCTACGACCCTGACCGATCCCAAGGTCCTTGCCGCGAAGTACAACCAGGCGTTCAACTCGCACGACGAAACGGCGCTCCGCTCCCTGATCGCGCCGGATGCCCGGTTCAGCGCCCCCGGCGACGTCCGCCTGCAGGGCAAGGACGCGGTCATCGGCTACACCAGCAACTGGATGAAGGCTTTGCCGGACGCCAAGATCACTGTCACGCACGAGATCGTGAGCGCCCCGTGGGTCGTCCAGGAATTTACCTTCGAAGGCACCCACAAGGCACCGCTGACCGGCCCGATGGGCACCATCGCGGCCACCAACCGCACCGTGTCGGGCCAGTGCGTTTCGATCACCCGGTACGAGAATGACCTCGCCGTCGAGAGCCGCCTGTACTTCGACATGGTCCAGTTGCTCACCCAGCTCGGCGTGATGCCGGTTCCCGCCAAGAACTAACCGCACTCCGAATCGATTTCGGACCTTGACCGAGAGCGGTGCCCTGGTGGGTGCCGCTCTTTTCGTGCCGTTCGGTGGATTCGGCCTTCAGGGTTACGCTTAGAGGAACCCGTGCCCCTGGAGATGAGGACCACCTGCGAGGGTTGCGGCCGCCAACTTGGCGCGGTGGGCGACGCCTGGATCTGCAGCTTCGAGTGCACCTTCTGTCCTGATTGCGCACGCGGGGCGAATTCGACGTGCCCCAACTGCGGTGGCGAGTTGGTGCCGCGACCAAAGCGCATCAAGGCGTAGGAGGCCGTTGGACCAGCGTGCCGCCCCCGCTCGGGACTAACCGATTGTGGTAGAGCGCTCAGTGCGTACCGCTGACCTGGTCAGCCACCAATGCGAAACGACTGGCGGTCGATCTAGCTCGGTTTGCCACGGTGGGCTTTCCCACCCGGGTCTCACCATCGGCGACTGCTGTCTTGGACTCCCTGGGCTGGCCCGCCTCCGTGGGGGCGACAGGGATCGCCTCAGCCCGTCCCATCGATCGCCGCCAGGGGAACCCGCAGCGTAAACGTGCTCCCCTGCCCGCGTTCTGACTTGACCGTGATGTCCCCGCCCTGCAGGCGGGCGTACTCCCGCGACAGATACAGGCCGAGTCCGGCGCCGAGGATGGGCGCCGTCTGGTCGGTGACGATGCGGCCGAACGGCCGAAACAAATGATCCAGTTGGGCGGGCTCCATCCCGAGCCCGTGGTCCTGGACCTCAACCTCACCCCACGGAGGCGCCGCCAACACGCGGCAGACGACATCCCCTCCATCGGGTGAGTACTTGACAGAGTTATTCAACAGGTTGTCCAGCGCGGTCCGCAGCTGCCTGGGGTCGGCGACCACCGGCACGGTCTGGTCAGGCGCGACCAGCGTGAACCGATGGGCGGCGCCGGCTTGCCCTCGCACGGCTGCCACGGCCTCCCCCGCAACCCGGCGCAGGTCGAGACGCTTCCCACTGATGTCGACCCCCTCTTCCAGGCGCGCGACTTCGAGCATTCGCCCAAGGAGAAGGTTCAGTTCCCGCGCCTGAGCCCTCATCACGGAGACGGCCTGATGTCCGCGCTCGTTGAGTTCGCCCAGATCCCCTTCTTCGAACAGCGACAGGTACCCACGGATGAGGGACACGGGCGTGCGCAGCTCGTGCGAAGCCAGGTTCAGGAACTGGGACTTGGTCCGCTCGAGCGCAGCCATCCGGTCCGCGTGTTCACGGAGCTTGACGACCTCGCGATGCTCGGCCTCGAGGAGTTGGTCCTGCATCCGTTTCCGTTCGGTGATATCGCGGGTGACTTTGGCGAATCCTCGCAAGCGGCCGGCCTCGTCGCGTAGCGCGGTGATGACGACGCTGGCCCAGAAACGCGATCCATCCTTGCGTACCCGCCAGCCCTCGGCCTCGAAGCGACCCTCCGCTTCAGCAACTCGCAGCCCGCGGGCCGGCTCTCCCGCGGCGGCATCCTCGGGCTGGTAGAAGGTCGAGAAGTGACGCCCAATGATTTCGTCGGCCCGATAGCCCTTGATCCGCTCCGCACCCTGGTTCCAACTCGTCACATGACCGGCTGAGTCCAGCAGGAAGATGGCGTAGTCCCGAACGCCCTCGACCAGAAGACGGAAGCGCTCGTCGCTTGTCCTCAGTTCCGTCGCCGTCGCCTGTGTCTGGGCAAGCAGAGTAGCGTTGCGAACGGCCAGGTCGAGAACCATGTCGGCCTTCGCGCGGTTGGCCTTGGGTTTCGTGTCCCCCATCCGAACGCTAGCCGGCCCGGGCTTCTGGACAATAGACAGACAAGTCTGTACATTATGCGGGTTAGCTGCTCAAGCCTGTCAAGCCGGCAGATCAGTCAGCCTCTGGCCTCCGCCTCGCCTCGGCTGCAAATCGGGCGCCCAGGCGCGCGTGGACAGATCGGATGAAGGCCAGAACTTTGCCCCGCGCTTCGGCATCCGGTTCGACGCTCGGGGCTCGCGAACGGGTCCTGAGTGCGGCCTATGACCTCTTCAGCCGGCAAGGAATCCGGGCCGTGGGAATTGACACCATCATCGCCCGGGCTGGCGTGGCGAAGATGAGCTTCTACCGGCACTTCCCATCCAAGGACGAGCTGGTGCTGGCCTTCCTGCAGAAGCGGGAGCAGCTGTGGACCCACGAATGGCTCGAGGCCGAGGTCAACCGTCGGGCGGTCACCCCCCGGAAACGCCTGCTGGCGATTTTCGACGTCTTTGACGAGTGGTTCCAACGCGAGGACTTCGAAGGGTGCTCCTTCATCAACGTCCTGCTGGAGGTGGTCGATGCGGACCACCCGGCGAGGCAAGCCACCACCTCGCACCTGGCCAACATCAGGGTCCTCCTGCGCGCGCTGGCCGAGGGCGCCGGCGTGGCCCGGTCGGACGACTTCGCGCGCAAGTGGCACATCCTTATGAAGGGATCAATCGTGGCCGCTGGCGAAGGCGACCGCCTCGCCGCGCGACGGGCCCAGGAGGTCGGGCGGTTGCTGCTGGCGGCGGAACTCGACGGACGGCGCGGGCAGCCCCACGAGCGGATGGCCGAGCCGTGCTCAGGCTGACAGTTCGCACCCATCCCCGATCCAGCCGCGGGCGGCTTCGCTGGGACGGTCACACCCTGGATGTCTGGGTGACGGCGCCACCTCTCGACGGGGCCGCCAACCTGGCCCTCATCCGCGCCATCGCCGCCTGGCTGGATGTCCCGCCCTCCGCCGTCCGCCTGGTCGCGGGACACCGCAACCGAATCAAGGTGGTGGAGGTCGAGGGCCTCGCGACCGTCCCACCGGCGGCGGAGCGTGACGGCGCCTAGTGTCCCGGATCAGTAGTTCATTGAGAAAGTCGCGGCCTCGGCGGCCGGTGCCAAGACAGGGGTGGCGGAAGGAGGAGCCTATCCGTCGATAGGTGACGACTTCCGCCGGGCCCCCTAACGCCGGCATCAGCGCCGCAGGCGCCCGGCCGCCCAGGCCGATGAATTTCCAACGAATTCCTGATCCGGGACACTAATGCTGGCTGCTTTTGAGCTCGCGCCAGAACTGGAGGGCCGGGTGATAGGTCCGCTCGTTGATCACGGTCAGGAGCTGGACCAGGGCACCGGCCTCCTCGTGGAGCTTGCTGAGCAGGTCCAGGGCCGCCTCGACCTCCTCGTTGATGCTATCCACGACGTGCTCGACGCTCGGCTCATACAGGGGGTCGTCCCACAGCGCGTCGCGGGATTCTTCGGTAAGTCGCGGGATCTTCCTCATACCAGGCATACGCTCGGGGGGCCAAATATTTGACAACCTGACGGAAGGAACCGTACTGTCGGGATGGGAGTCAAAGGCGTGTCTAAGCCGAGTACGGTGGAACTTGGTCAAGGGGCCACGGTATCGGGCCAGTTCACCACCGAGGAGCGCCAATGGCTGACCGACCTATATCTCACCAATTACGCCCGGGTCTTCCGCCTGTGCCGGCGGATGCTCCGGAACCCCGACGACGCCGCCGATGCGGCCCAAGAGGTCTTCCTGAGGGCGATCGGCTCACCCCGGCTCCGGGCGGGCAAGGATGTCGCTCCCTGGCTCCTGACGGTGGCGCGCAATCACTGCCTTGATGTCCTCCGCCGCCGACAGCGTTTGGGCAGGGTTCTGGTCACCCTCTCAGCCGATAGCGACGCCGCTCCCGACCCCGAAACGCCGGTGGTGGATCGGCAGGTAGTCGCCGCCATCTTCGACCAGCTCCGGCAGCGCGAGCGGCAGGCGCTGTGGCAGTCGGCGGTCGAGCGGCGCTCCCTGGCCGCGATCGCGTCGGACCTCCGGCTCAGCTACATGGCCACCGCGCAGCTCCTGCATCGAGCCCGACAGCATGCGGCCACGCTGGCCAAGAGGCTGGCCGCCATCTTTGGTCTGTGGCAACTCGGTCGGGCCCTGCGGCGAGCCAGCCTGGCGGGGGCCCGGCTGGTAGGACTCGTGCGCCAGCCATCGATGGCCGGCTTCTCGCTAAGCGCGCACCACGTGCTGGCCATGGCCGCCGTCGCCGCCGTACCCTTGATGCTGGCTTCGGTGCAGTCATCCAGCTCGGCGCGGCAGGTGCCACCCGCCCCGCCTTCTATTTCGGTATTGCCCGGGCAGACGACGCTGGTGCCGGGCACCAACCCCCCCGACCCGCGGGACCTGCATGGAGCATCCGGGGTGTTGAAACGGGTCACGCCGCTGGTCTCGCCGGTAGCAGTACCTTCGCTGCCACCTCTTTCTGTGCCGCAACCCTCGCCCATCACCTCCGCGGCGAGCAGCCTCCAGCAATCAGCGGGATCCTTGCCGGTGCCCACGGGGTCTGCTACTGATCTGGTTGGTGCGCTTCTCCCTCCCCGGCACCTCTGATCTAATCTCTCCCTCCTCCATGCGGGGAGGGCTGGGGTGGGGTGTTCAGAGTGTCGACGACCGTCTGGTTCTCCGACACCGGATCTTCGTGTCCGCAGCCGGTTGACTTGGCGGTGAAGCGACCTCACTCAATTTTTCATTGCGGATCATTCGCGTAATCCTTCTGCAAGGCGACGCGCCCAATGCTGTGGTCATCAACCATTCGAGGAGGTGAACACCATGGACAGCATGCGAAGGATCATCGTCGGAGTCGCCATCGGCGCGTCCCTGCTCACGGGCGGCGTGATCGGGGCCACCATTGCTGGGCCGCTGGTGGCGAGCGCCGCCGCCTCGCCCAGCGCGACGGCCACGGCTGCGTCGCCCGGCACGGGTTCGGGCACGTTCGTGCCCAACGAAAACGCCCAGCACGAGGCCGGCGAAAGCGCGGCTCGGGAGGCCCAGGAAAATGCAGGCCAGTTCCCGACCGTTCCGTAGTGCACCGATCGATGAGGGGCCGGACGGTCCGGCCCCTTCCCTCTCTCAGCAGCAGCTGCTGGTCGCGTGCGGCTTCGCCGCGCCCATCGTCTTCGTCGGCACCTTCCTGATTGAAGGCGCAACCCGACCCGGGTATGAAGCCTGGGCCGAATTCGTCAGCCTGCTCAGCCTGGGGAGCGGCGGGTGGCTGCAGGTCGCCAACTTCCTTGCTTCCGGCTGGCTCCTGCTCGGCTTTTCCGTCGCCGTGTTCCAAGCGGTCCGGATCGGGGCGGCGCCCAAGCCGGCGCCGATCGTATTCAGCACCATGGGACTCGGTCTGGTTGCGGCGGGCGCCTTCCCCACCGACGCCATCGCCACCCCGCTGACCCTCCACGGCGAGTTGCATTACGTCGCGACCGCCATCGTGGCCGGATCGATGGCCGCCGCGTGCCTGCTGGAATGGCACGACGGATGCCACGACCCCGGACGAATGGTGTCTGCCCGGCAGTTGGTCGCCGCCGGATTGGCCTCCATCGGCCTCTTCACCATCTCCCTCGTCATCCCGAACGCGGCCGACCCCGGCCTGGTGGAGCGCCTGGCCTTCGTCGTTGGATCGGCCGGCGTGCTGCTCTATGCTCGGCGGGTATGGCCCAAGGTCCCGGCCCGACCGTCACGAAATCGACAGGGACTGGCCGTCACCATGAGAGGCGGGTGAGAAGACCTTGAGCATCGCTCGGGTGGACCTGGTTGGGACTGGCGCCCGGCGGGTGGCGCTGCTGGCAGCTGGAATCGTGGCCGCCCTCTATCTCCTGATCGCGGTCTCGGTCCTGCTGATCGTCACCCACAACCTGACCTCGAGCATCGACGCCAACAACTCATCGTGGTTGCGTTCCATGGCCGCCCAGCGGGCGGGCCCATTCCCCGGGCCACCGGGTGGGGAGCGGTTTCAAGCCCCAGTCCTGTGGTGGATGTATCACCCCGACGGCAACTACAGCGACAGCAGCACCGAAGCGCGTACCGTCACCCTGCCGGTTCCCTACCGGAGCATCAAAGATCCGCAGACGATCACAGTCTCGGGGACCGACCTGCGGGTGATGGGCGGCCTGGTCGGCGACGACTGGGCGGTCGTGGGCCAGACCATGAGCAGCGTCTACCAAGCGCGCTCAAACCTGATCCTGGCCGAGGTGGTAATTGCCCCGGTGCTGCTGGTGGTGGTCTTCCTGGGCGCCCTGGCCATCGGGCGCCGGGTCGCCTCGCCCATCGAGCGGGCCCGCCAGCGACAGATGGACTTCACGGCCGATGCCTCCCACGAACTGCGGACACCGCTGGCCGTCATCCAGGCCCAGACCTCCCTGGCGCTGGGCCAGCCGCGGGAGGTCGAGTGGTACCAGCGCGCCTTCGAGCGCGTTAACCAGGAGAGCAAGCGAATGGGAGGGATGGTGGACGACCTGCTCTGGCTGGCACGCTTCGAGGCGACCACCGCGATCAAGCCCGAGCCCGTGGACGTGGCCATCATGGCGCAGCAGGCGGTCGACCGGTTCACGACGGTGGCGGAAGCCCGTCACCAGCGCCTGGCCCTTCACGTCAGCGGCGACTCGCACGTGATCGCTGCGTCGCCCGAATGGCTCGATCACCTCCTGGGTGTGCTCCTCGACAACGCCTGCAAGTACACGCCCGAGCAGGGCTCGGTCGATGTTCGGGTAACCGCCGAAGGCCACCAGATCAAGCTCGTGGTGGACGACTCTGGGCCGGGGATTGCGCCGGAGCAACGCGACTGGATCTTCGATCGATTCCGGAGAGCCAGCGACCAGCCCGGTGGTGCCGGGCTGGGCCTGGCCATCGCCGACGCCGTCGTTCGGGCGACCAACGGCCGCTGGGACGTGGGCACCTCACCGGCGGGCGGGGCCAGCATGGCGATCACCTGGCCGCGGGCCTAATACCCACCCAACCCATACAGAGGACTCGAATTCCCTCCCCCCTGCGGGGAGGGTTGGGGTGGGGGTATCTCGAGTGGTTGCTCTCGCGCGAGCCTAGCTGCGCGACGCGGACTCTTCGAGGCGGAACCCCGCCCCTCGCACCGTCACGATGCGGATGCCCGAGTTGACGAGCTTCGCCCGAAGGCGGCTCATCTTGACGTCAATGACGTTCGAGCCCAGCGGATCGGTTTCGTCGCGCCAGGCATGCTCGGCGATGGCCTTGCGGTCGACCACGGCCGGGAAGCGCCGCATCAACAACTCCACGATGTGGAACTCCGCCGTGGTCAGGTTGAGCGGCCGGCCATTCACCGAGGCCTGCCGGCGCGCCGGATCGAGCGAGAGCCCACCCTTAACCATCACCGGCGCGTCGACTCCCCGCGGCCGGCGCT
>Ga0209802_1000390_pt1 | contig 33296 bp, 35 predicted proteins | sample GraSoiAngelo_129_FD_185886 | JGI IMG/M metagenome (GOLD analysis project Ga0209802, IMG submission 185886) | Grasslands soil microbial communities from the Angelo Coastal Reserve, California, USA - 14_0927_12_40cm (SPAdes) (version 2) | ecosystem: Environmental > Terrestrial > Soil > Grasslands ... | reverse complement strand
ACCGAGGCTTACGTTAGCGCGACACGAACTCCATCGCCTCTTTGGCCAGCGGCAGCCACCGGGCCTCGCGTCCCGCGCCGACGACGAGCCATTCCTTCATCGCCCTTCCATTGCGACGGGGATCGAATCGCTCGCCAATGCCCGCGGCGACGAGCGCATCGACGCGGGGGCGAGGCAGCTTGACCACGAATCGATCGCCTGAAGACAGCATGGCGAAGATCTTCTTGTTGATTTTCAAGGCGTTGGCGCCAAAACCGCGTTTCGAGTCATCCGGCTCTGCGTGCGTGATACCGCCTTTGCCTGCCAGCGCCTTCACCACCGCCGCGTAACGAGTCGCCGCCTTGGTCATGCTGCTGAGATACTGGACCGGGTGCGCCCCCCGTGTCAGTGACACCATCTGACCCCGGCAAGATCGAGCGCCTGCGGCAAGTCTGTCTGGCGCTGCCCGGCGTAACCGAAAAGCTCAGCCACGGCGAGCCTTCATGGTTCGTGGGCGGCAAGCAGTTCGTGACCACGGCGGACCATCACCACGACGACCGTTTGAGCGCGTGGCTGGCGGCGCCGGAGGGCGCGCAGCAGATGCTGGTTCAGGCCGATCCGCGGCGGTTCTTTCGTCCGCCATATGTAGGGACGCGGGGCTGGCTGGGGATTTACCTCGACGTCGAGGTGGATTGGGTGGAGGTCGGCATCATGGTCGAACGGGCGTATAGGCAGGTGGCTCCGAAGCGCCTGCTGCGCGACCAGCCGGGCCAAGTGTGATGTGGTAATGAAGGCGGAGCACCGGCATACCCCACCAGCGCACGTCGTGGTCGGTCCGCACCGAGCCATCGCCGTCGGGATAGACATGGAAGAGCTCGGTGAGACCGCGCACGTACCAGACGCGAAGTCGCGTTGGTCCGGTAGCGGTGATTCGGTAGAAGCCAGGATCGCCAAACCGGCGGCCTGACGAGATGAGCTTCAGGGAGCCGTCCGAGTTGGCTTCGGGCCGCAGCAGGACGGTCGCGTTGCCTCGCGGGACCGGGAAAACCGTCTTCACGCAAGGGCCGGACCCGGGCGGTGAGGCCGTCGCATACAGGCCCGAGTAGATGACCAGGCCGCTGGCCAGGTTGCGGCGCAGCCAACTCGTGAAAACCACGCGTCCGGAATGGTCGACGAGCTGCTCCACGTCGCTGGTCATGCCCTGGGCGGTCTCGAGCGGGTACATCGGGAAATTCAGCTGCTCCATCCGGCGGCTGACGAAGTGGATCAGCGCCCAACCGAAGGGCCAGAAGAGTGGCGACCACTGCGACCACACGTCGAGGTGGTAGCGAGCGGTGTGCTCGTAGAAGTCGCGCACCGAGGGGTGGAGGCGGCTGGAGTCGAAGCCATCGCCATCGAGCGCGCCGCAGTCTGGAAGCAGTCCGATGTCGCGGCCGGTCTTGACCTCGAGGCCGGCCTCAGTGGCGAGCGAGCGGTGGAAATCGGTTCCGATTCGACGGGGGCCGGTCGGCCCGTCCAGCCATGTGGCCTGGCCGCGATCCATGCGGCGGCCGAGCAGGAAGCAGAGGAACAGGATCACGGCCTCGGCGATCGTTCCGACTAGGCGCCGCATGGCACCACTCTAAGCGCGAGGGTGGGCGGTTACGACCTTCTAATGGTGGTGGTGTTCGTGCTCGGGCTCGTGGTGGTCGTGGTGCCCGTGCGTATGCCCGCCAGGGCTCTCCATTGCGCGTAGCATGCCGAGCCCATCGGTGGTCAGGAACCGCCATCCGAGCAGGGCGATCAGCGCCAGCGCCGCGAAGTCGAGGAACGTCGTGTAGTTCCACGTCGGGCTCGTCTGGAAGACAGCGATGAAGTGATGCGCAGGAGCCAGGCCGAAGAACTGGAACAGCTCACCGATGAGAAACCCGGCGAGGACCATCGCGACGTATGAGGTGATGAGCAGGTAAAGGCTCGTGCGCGCGCCGTAATACTTCCGGTAGATGTTGAGGATGGGGATGATGATCAGGTCGGCGAAGATGAAGCTGATCACGCCGCCGAAGCTGATGCCGCCGTTCCACAGCACCACCGCGAGTGGGATGTTGCCGACGGAGCACACGAAGCTCAGCAGGGAGATGATCGGCGCCACGATCGGATCCCAGAACGCGCTCAGGCCCGGCTGACGGGTAAGGAAGAGCGACTGCCAGAAGCTGTTCGGAACCCACGCGGCCAGCGCGCCGGCGATGAGGAACCCGAGCAGCAGGTCCTGCCACAGGCTGTAGACATCCCCATAGAAGTAATGGCTGACCGCGGTGAAGGCGCGTGGGGAAAACAGGCGCCGGAGGAATGGGCCGCCGGTGACGGCCATGTCCATCTCTCCGTGTCCTTCCATACGGCCTCTGAGTCCCTTCTCGGCCTGCTCGCGGGCGAGCGTGGCCATGCGCGCGCGCAGGGTGTACTTGAAGATGAGCGCCAGGATTCCGATCATCAGCAAGCCGCCGGCAAACTCGGCAGCCACGAACTGCCAGCCCAGCAGAACGAACAAGACGATGCCAAGCTCGAAGACCAGGTTGGTGCTGGCGAATTCGAAGAGGATCGCGTTGGCCAGGGTCGCGCCTCTGCGGAACAGCCCACGCGAGATGGCGACTGCCGCATAGGAGCAGCTGGAGCTGGCGGCGCCGAAGAGCGTCGCGAAGGTGACGCCGCGGAGGTCGTCCTTGCCGAGCGTGCGAATGATCGCCTGCTTGGAAACGACCGTCTGCACGATCGCGGAGATCACGAAGCCGAGGGTGAGCGGCCAGAGGACCTCCCAGAACATGAAGAAGGCCATCTGCAGCGCCTGACCGATGGCGTTGAAAACCGACACTCTGGTTACGCCTTCACGAGGCGCTCGACCGCGCCATTGAGCTCCTTGACCTTGGCGTCGCCGTCGCCGGCCCGGATCGCTTCAGCCACGCAGTGCTGGGTGTGGTCGGCGAGCAGAAGGAGGGCCACGTTTTCGAGCGCGGCCTTCACGGCGCTGACCTGGGTCAGGACGTCGATGCAGTAGCGGTCATCGTCGACCATCCTCTGAAGGCCCCTGACCTGGCCTTCGATTCTCTGCAGGCGGCGCTGGACGTGCGGCTTGTGCTTTGCATACCCTGGCATGCACGCCACTATACCCCCGAGGGGTATAGCTCGCTACGGTCGGGTGCCCACTATGCGGTCTCGATTCGGCATGTAGTCCGGGACCACCTGGGCTTCGAGCCCGGCATTGGTGACAGCCGACACGTAGTCGTCGGTCTCGGTCAGCCTGAGGCGATGGGGCTCCATGAAGTACTCGATGCCCGCACTGGTTTGGACCAGATGGTGCATCTCCAGCTCGGTGATGCTCCCTTCTCGGCGGCTGAACGAGAGGCGCACGACCGTGGCTTCACTGTCATGGGCCACGTCGGGCTGGTCAGGACGGAAGTTGTCGCGCCAGTGATCGGGACGCACCCAGCCGTCGATGATCAAGACTCCACCCGGCGCGACGTGCGCCGCAAGTCGAGCGACTGCCGACCGCATCTCCGCCAGGTCTGTCATGTAGCCGATGCTGCTGAAGAGGCAGGTGACGGCGTCGAAGGTCTTGCCGAGGTCGAGAGTCCGCATGTCGCCCTCGCGCAGCGGAACCCCGGGCAGCCGGGTCCGCGCGACAGCCAGCATCGCGGGACTGAGATCTACACCCTGGACCTCGTACCAGCGTTGCATCTCGACCAGATGAGCACCGGTGCCGCAGGCGACGTCGAGCAGGGTTTTCGCGGTCGGGCATGCGCCCTGGATGATCCGGTGCAGCTCGGCCGCTTCAGCCGGATAGTCCTTGATCCCAGAGCCCACATAGAGAAGGTCGTAGATCCTCGCGCTCTTGTCGTACACGACCTAAAGCTAATTGCAGGCGGCGATGTAGTGCTGGAGGGTGCCTTGCCAGCCACCACGGGGCCCGGCGTTCCAGGAATTCGCGCAATCGCTGAAGAAAGCAGCCGAACGACCCGCCTGATCGCGGGCTAACCTCTCGTGGTTGAATCGGCTGGCCACGGCGTTCGCAATCGGTGGGATGCTGCTCAGCGCGTGCGGTGCGGCTGTTGCGCCCGCAGTCTCGCGCTTGAGTCCCACCGCAACGACGACAGCCCCGGCCACATCTTCTGCTGAGGCGTCGCCCCCGCCTGCGGATCTGATCCTGTCGGACTCGAGGTACGGCAAGATCCTGTTCGACGGGTCGGGTCGCACGCTCTACTTATTCGGTGCGGATGGCGGCACGGACTCGCATTGCTACAACGCATGCGCGACTGCCTGGCCGCCGTTCGTGATTGCTCACCCACCAGTCGTCGGACAGGGCTTGGTGCAGGGGTCGGTGTCGACAACGGCGCGGACGGGTGGCGGTGACCAGGTGGTCTACGCCGGCCACCCGCTCTACTACTACGCAGGTGATCACGCGGAAGGCGAGATCAAGTGCCAGGCCGTGGTGGAGTTCGGGGGCGGATGGTATGTCGTCGATGGCAATGGCAACAAGATCACGCGCCCGTGACATGCGTCGTAAGGACGGACTAGGAAGAAGGAGTTCGGCGGAGCCGGGTGGTCCTTCAAGGACGTATTGCTGTTAACGTATTGACTCCGAACAGATGTTTGGTATACTTGTCTCATGTTGGGGGAAGGGGGGACACCCCTCTCGAGACTGCTAGCGGCGGCGCGCGACTTTCAGGCTAGGGAAGACCGCCGGGTTGACCTGAAAGGCTTGCGGGCCGTCATCGATTTACTCGAAGGCGAGTTCGCCGGCGAGGCTTGTGCGATGAAACGCTCAGGCGAGCAGCTGGTTGCCGGCAACATCAGCGCCGCCACCTGGATCAGCCGGATCTGCGGCATGTCGAAACCATCTGCTCACGACCGGCTCTGCGTCGGCGAGCAGCTGGAATCGTTGCCCCTGGTTGCAGAAGCCCTCTCCAAGGGCGAGATCAGCTACCAGTCGGCGTCGGTGATCTGTCACCAGCGCGAGAAGCTGGGCGAGAACAGCGATTGCCTGGACGAAGAGATGTGGGTCGGCTTTGCGCGCAAGCACACGATCGAGGATCTGAACTGGATCGGTGCTCACATGCGCTATGCGGTCGATCCGGAGGGCTTCGATCGCGACACCGAGGAGAACTACGAAGAGCGCTTCCTCCACATCAGCCAGATGAAGGGCATGTATCACCTCAGCGGGGTCCTCGACCACGAGAGCGGGGCCGCCCTCAAGACCGCGATCGACGGGCTCGCCAAGCGCCTGGGGCAAGACGACACCAGGACGCCCAAGCAGCGCCGCGCGGATGCTCTGACCGAGGTCGTCTACAAGGCCCTGGACGAGGGCAAGCTGCCCAGGCGCAACGGGGTCCGCCCGCACATCACCATCACCACCACCCTGGAAGGCTTGAAGGGCGAGCTGGGGGCGGCGGCCTCAGAGCTCGAGGCGGGGATACCGATCTCGAGCAAGACCGTGCAGCGGCTGGCGTGCGACGGCACCTTGAGCCGGGTCCTGAGAGCAGACTCGATGGTGGTCGATGTCGGCCGGGCGACGCGAGCCATATCGCCGGCCCAGCGCCGCGGGCTGAAAGCCCAGTACCGCGGCTGCGGCGGGCCGGGCTGCGACCGCCCGATCACCTGGACGAGTGCGCATCACGTCGAGTTTTGGTCTCGGGGCGGGCCGAACGACCTGCCCAATCTCCTCCCCCTCTGCTATTACCACCACCGCCTGGTGCACGAAGGCGGATGGCAGGTGGTGAAAGCGGGCGACGAGGTGAGGTTCATCCCACCTGATCGTGTGAACGTGCGGCGTGCGCGGGGACCGGGAGTGCGCTGGGCGGCTTAGACCCAAGAATCAGTTGTCTGACGTACGAGACCGCCTGAATTCCTGGACCTCGTGCAGAGTTCGGTTCACTCCCATCTGCCGGTTCATCCATGGGCCCATGCCCGGAAAGAAGTCGATCAGCGCTCGCATCAATCGCCCGGGGCCGGGCATCACGACGATCTCCGCGCGGTCGCGGTCGAGAGCGCGCAGAAGTGCTTTGGTCACCATCCCGACTGGGGCCATGAACGCGGAGGCAGGCTGGTGCATCTCATCGAGGGTGCGCTGGCCTTGACCCGCCCCGCGGATCGCGCCAAGGATCAGCACTGAGGCGGTCACGCCGCGCGCTCGGTAGTCGCTCCGAAGGACCCGCGTGAAGCCGATCACGCCGTCCTTTGCCGCCGCATATGCCTCCGTGAACGGAAAGCTGACGCGTCCGGCCATCGCGGAGATGTTCACGATGTGCCCGCGGCCTCGCTCGAGCATTCCCGGCAGGACGAGATGCGTCAGCGCGATCGGCGCCGTCAGGTTCAGGTCGAGGATCGCCAGGTTCTCTTCGATCGTCATCTCGTCGAACGCACGCAGTGGATCGCCGCCGGCGTTGTTGACTAGCACATCGACTCCGCCGAATTCGCGCTCGGCCGCACCCACCAGCAGCGTGCGCGAATCGGCGTCGAGCACGTCGCTGACCACGGTGACCACGCGCGCGCCGCGCTTGCGCAGCTCGGACGCGACGGCTTCCAGCTCCGGCCCAGACCTGCTCGTGAGCACCAAGTTCATGCCACGCCCGGCGAGGGCTGCGGCGATGTGCGGTCCGATTCCTCTTGAGGCTCCGGTGACGAGCGCCGTCTTATCTTTGAGGTCCATCTCACACCTCCCTATTTCTTTGCGGCGATGCGCATGCGGATGGTCTTGGTCATGCCTGCAAGAGCGCTTCCGTACCGAACGATCGGAGGCAGCTGGGACTTGACGTCCGCGATCTCGACAACGGAGGCGTCGACCAGGTGGTAATCCGTACCCCGATAGCGGAGATCCGCATCGCCGGCAGCGATCACGTTGCGTGCCCAGCCTGAGTTCTCACCGAACGCGAGCCCGAACCAGAACCAGCCGCCGCGCGGAAAGGCCGTGACAGGGGTGGCGTAGATCCGGCCAGATTTGCGCCCGCGATGATGAAGGAGGGAGAACATCGGGACCCACCGGCCGCCCGCGATCCGCAGAATGAGCGGGTTCAGCAGATGAGTCAGCGGCCGGATGATCCGGTCTACGAAACGCGGTACGTCGGATGGTCGCGACACTTCGGCACTCGCAGTCATCTCATCAAACACTCCTTGGTAGAGGCATGAATCCCATGACCACTGTAGTCTATTCCATCAAGTGATTGATTGAGCGCGAAGAAGAAACCCGGGCGGGGCCGGCCGAAGGCGAATTCGGACGCCGAGCCTCGGCGTGACGAGCTGGTGCTGGCCGCCTACCGGCGGATCGCCGAAGCCGGCTTCGAGGGCTTACGCACCAGGGACGTGGCCGCCGAGGTGGGGGTCAACATCGCCACCCTCCACTACTACTTCCCGACCAAGGAGGCGCTGATCCGCGGCGTCGTCGGTCACGCGATGGGCCGGTTCCGGACGATATTGACGCCTGGCACCAGGCCTGGCGAGCTGCTGGCGGCTCAGTTCAAAGGGATTCGGCGGCTGGCCAAGAACGAGCCAGAGCTGTTCGTGGTCATGGGCGAGCTGGCCCTGCGGTCCGGACGGGATCCCGCGATCGCCGCGATCTTCAAGGACACGATTCAGGCCTGGCACGAAACACTCGTCGTGCTCGTACGTCACGCTCAAAACGACAGCTTCGTGGACGCAAAGCTGAATCCGGACGCGACCGCCTCATTAGTGATCGCGACCATGAGCGGCCTGTTCATGGTCCCGGTTGCCAACTCGGCTTCTGACCGGATCGACAAGGCGCTGCGCCAACTGGAGAGCTTCCTCGGCCTGAAGTAATCCCTGCCATCTCATCCCTACGGATGAGGGCAAAAATCGCCCCCTGTGCTGACGACGTGGTGAGCGGTGACGAATAGCGTGGTCGCCATGGAACACACCACGATCGTCGAGACCCACAGTCTCACAAAGCGATATGGGAGCGGAGTCCTCGCCGTCGACTCCGTTGACATGAGCGTGCGACGTGGCGAGGTCTACGGCTTCCTCGGCCCCAACGGGGCCGGGAAGACCACGACCTTGCGCATGCTCGTCGGCCTGATCCGGCCGACCTCGGGCACGGCAACCGTAGCCGGGCAGGCCCCCGGCAGCCCGGCGGGGCTCGCCCGCATCGGTTCGCTCATCGAGTCGCCCGGCTTCTATCCGTATCTCTCGGGCCGGGAAAACCTTCGCGTCGTCGCCGACCTCGCGGGCGCCAAGCAGAAGCGCGTCGACGAAGTGCTCGACATGGTCGAGCTCACGTCCAGGGCGGGGCGCAAGTTCGGCACGTACTCGACCGGGATGAAGCAGCGGCTCGGCGTCGCGGGAGCGCTGCTGAAAGACCCGGACCTGCTGATCCTCGACGAGCCAACGAACGGACTCGACCCGCAGGGCATGGCCGAGATGCGCAAGCTCATCAAGGACATCGGCCAGGGTGACCGCACGGTTCTGCTCTCGAGCCACCTCCTCGGCGAGGTCGAGCAGATCTGCGACCGCGTGGGAGTGATCAGCGGCGGCAAGCTGGTAAGCCAGTCGACGGTCCGTGAGCTCATCGGCGAGAAGGGAGTTCTCGTCAGGGCCGACTCATCGGATCGCGCGGCAGAGATCCTCAGCCGGATGTTCGGCGCAGCGGCCGTGAGCCGCCAGGACGGTTTCATCCACCTGGCCACCGACCCCACGCACAGCATTGACATCAACCGCGAGCTCGTCGGCGCCGGCGTCGGCGTCAGCGAGCTGCGTCCATACGAAAGATCGCTGGAGGAAGTCTTCTTCCAGCTGACAGGGGAGAAGCAAGGGTCATGATCGCAACCATCAAATCTGAGTGGCGTAAGCTCCGATTCCGGCCGGCGTTGTTAGTGTCCTCGGGTCTCATCGCGGGGATCACGTTGCTCGTGTACAGCCTCAACTGGTACCAGGCGTTGCACCCGGGCTCCAGAGACCGCGGGGGATTCGTCTCCATCCTCACCCTCTTCCCCGACCAGTTCGTCAACCTCGTGATGGGCGCAGCATTTCCCGTCGGCGCGGCGATCGCAATTGTCCTCGGAGCGCAATTTGCCGGCTCCGAATTCGGGTGGGGAACCCTGAAGACCATGTTCACCCAGCGCCCGGGGCGCCTGACCGTGTGGACCGGCCGCGCCGTCGTCTTCACGATGTGGATGGGCATCCTCGCGATCGTGCTGTTTGTCACCGGTGCGGTCATGAGTGTCGTAATCGCGTCGTTCCAGAGCCACGCCATCACGTGGCCCGCAGTAACGGACATCGTGAAAGGATTCGGGGCAATCTGGCTTGCGTTCGCGGTCGAGGGAGCCATCGGACTGGCACTGGGCGTGCTGATCCGGCAGTCCGCGGCGGCACTTGGTGCCGGGCTGATCTATATCTTCGCCGTCGAGCTGCTCGCCGTTCGCTTCATCGACAGCATCAATAACGGCGCCTACCAGTGGATCGGAAACCTGTTCGTCGGGCAGAACGTCAACGCGCTCGCGCAAAGCTTCACATCGCCGGCGTTCGGCCGAACGGTCGCCCCGGCGATCAGCGCCGAGAGTGCGGTGCTGGTGCTCGCGGCCTATGGTGTTGGCCTGATGATCGTGGCGGCCGGTTTGCTTCGGCTGAGGGACGTCACATAGACCAACAGATTCGTCGACAACAACCTCTACGCGGCCGGCCGTGGTCATGGATCACAGGCCGGCCGCGGCTTACCGACTGGGTCGTGGTCGGGTTCAACCTGGTGCTGGGAATCGCCGCAGTTGCCGGCTCCTACCTTCGGTTCGGAACGTTCACCGCGTGGGCCGTAGTGCTGGTAATTGGCGAAGCACTGCCACTTTGGTGGAGGCGGAAATATCCCGTCGCCGTCCTGCTCGTCATCGCCGGCGTCGAGATCGTCAAGTGGGCGACGGGACTCTCCAATGAGCCATCGGGACCTGCGCTGGTTTTTGCCGTCTATGCAGTGTCTGTCTACGACAGGACCGTCGCGCGTCTCATCGTCGCCGGCGCCGCCATCGCCATCATCGCTCTGGCGGTTGCCTTGCTCGTCCTCGGCCAGTTTCCAGTCAGCCGGACGTTGATCCCGGCCGGCGCGACCTCACTCGTGGCCTGGGTCATCGGTGACTACATGCGATCGCGACGCCAGTTCTTCATCGACGTCGTCGCGCGCCATAAGCAAGAACGCGATCAGGCAGCCGAGGAGGAGCGGCTGCGCATCGCGCGCGAGCTGCACGACGTGGTCGCGCATAACGTGAGCGTGATGGCGATTCAGGCGGGCGCCGCCCGGGTTTCGGAGAACTCGAGCAAAGAAGCCCTGCAATCGATCGAAAGCACGGCTCGCGACACGCTGGCGGAGCTGAACCGGCTGCTGGGCGTGTTGCGAAAGCAATCGGACGACGCCCCACTTGCTCCCCAGCCCGGGCTCGACCAGGTCGACGCACTGATCAAGACAGCGCGGGAGGCGGGGCTCGAGGCGAGTCTCAAAGTCACTGGCCAACCCAGGCCGCTTCCTGCCGCGCTGGACCTGTCCGCCTATCGCATCCTGCAGGAGGCGATCACTAATGTTCTCAAGCACGCGCATGCGAGCCGCGTCGAGTTGACCATCGCGTATCAACCTGATGCGGTGTTGCTCACCGTTAGTGACAACGGAATCGGTGCGCAGCAGCCTGTAGGCGCGTCCACCGGCCACGGCCTCATCGGTCTGCGCGAGCGTGTCGACCTTTTCAACGGCGAACTCACCTCCGGTTCGGGTTCGCTGGGTGGTTACGTCGTTCGCGCCAAACTTCCAACGGGATGATCCGAGTCGCGATCGCCGACGACCAGGCTCTGGTCCGCGCGGGTTTTCGCATGATCGTCGAGTCGCAGCCGGACATGCAGGTTGCCGGCGAGGCTGCCGACGGCCAGGAGGCGATCGACCTCGTCCGCCGCGAGAAACCGGATGTGGTGTTGATGGACATTCGCATGCCGCGTCTGGATGGCCTCGCGGCGACGCGACAGTTGGCGAGCACAACAAGGGTCGTGATCCTCACGACATACGAGCTGGATGAGTACGTTTTCGACGCCCTCTCTGCCGGCGCGTCCGGATTTCTGCTGAAGGCCGCGCCTCCGGAGGACCTCATCCGCGCCATTCGCGAGGTCGCCTCAGGCGACGCGCTGCTCGCGCCCTCGGTCACGCGGCGGCTCATCGAAGAGTTTGCGAAGCGGCCGGAACCGAGCGGGCGCAGGCCGAAGGAGCTGGACAGCCTGACGGAGCGCGAGGTCGAAGTGCTGCGCGAGGTGGCGCGAGGGCTCACCAACGCCGAGATTGCAGCAAGGCTCCACGTGGCCGAGACCACCGTCAAGACTCATGTCGCACACGTGCTCGACAAGCTCGAGCTACGCGACCGCGTGCAGGCGGTGATCCTTGCCTACGAGGCTGGTCTGGCGGGGACTTAGCGGGTCTTGCGGGACGCGGACTCGAGCTCGTCGAGTCGCGGGCCGATCTGCGCCAGGTCAAGAGCCCGTCGGACGAGTTTGACCATGTCGCCTCGGCCGTCTTGCCGGATCCACTCCAGGATGGCCTCAAAAGTTGCGGTCAAGAAGACCATGGCCAGGACCCTCAGCTCGAAATCGGAGGCGTCGCGACCGGTCCGGGTGGCCAGCACGCCCGCGATGAGATCTCGCGCTTTCTCTATCTCCTCCCAGAACCGTGCTCTCAGCTCGGGCACCGCGAGCGAGAGCTTCGATCGGGCGAGGATGACGTCGTGGTCGCGCTCCATCACGCCAGCGAGTCCATCTAGCAGCCCGTACACCACCGCGCTCAGGGGTTGGCTCGGCGGTATCGACGACATCATCGAAAAGATCATCGGGTCGTAGCGGTCGAACAGGACCACGTCCTCTTTGGTCGGGAAATAGTTGAAGAAGGTGCTGGGGGAGATCTCGGCGGCAGCCGCGATCTGCTCGATCGTCGTCTCTCCGTAGCCCTGCTCCTGGAAGAGGCGCAGGGCCTCGCGTTGGATCGCCTCTTTGGTCTTGAGCTTCTTGCGCTCGCGTAATCCAGTCGGGCTCAAGAGGCGACCTGCATCTCGAGTGTTTCCGCGTGGCTTTCCCGTGGCGCGCGGGCGGGCAGGAAAAGCGCCATCAGGATCGCGCCGCCGACCATCATCGCCGCGCTCACCAGCATCACCTCCGACATCCCTTGAGAGTAAGCGTCCTGCGCTGCTCGCAGGAGTTGGGCGCCGAGGGGGCTCGGCAGGTGGCGGGCGATCGCCGCCGCGACAGCGACGCTGCTCTGTGCAGCGGATTGCACCTGCGCCGGCAGGCCCCCCAGGTGGTCGGCGAGCCCGGCCTGGTAGGTGCCGTTGAGGATGCTGCCCATGATGGCGACGCCGAACGTCGAGCCGATGTTTTGCAGTGTGCGTGTGAGGGCGCTTCCCGCACCCGTCTCGCCCGCCGGCAGCGACCCGAGGATCGCGTCGAGGGAGGGGATCATCGTGAACGCGATGCTGAGGCCCGTCACGGCCAGTGCAGCGGCCACGAGCCCGTAGCCGGTGTCGACCCCGACGCGGGAAAGCATGAACATGCCCACCGCATTGCCGAGCATCCCGCCTGTGACCACGACCTTGGTCCCCAGGCGCTTGGCAAAGAAATCGGTGCTGAAGGCCCCGACCATCATGGTCGCGATCAACGGCAGCAGACGGATGCCGGTGCCCTGAGCGTCATTGGCCTGGACGATCTGAAGGAAGGGCGACAGGATGAAAAGCACGCCCGTCATCGCGAAGCCAACGATCGTGAACGCGACCGTCGCCCACGAGAATCGCGCGCTCTTGAACAACTTCAGGTCGATGAGCGGGAACCGCGCGCGCAGCTGCCACACGACGAAAGCGGCAACCAGAACAGCACCCGCAGCGATCGGGCCGAACACCTGCACATCCGTCCAGCCGCGTAGGGGCTGCTCGATGATGCCGTAGACGATTCCCGTCACCCCGAGCACCTCGAGGATGGCGCCGATCCAGTCGAGCTTCTTTGCTTTCGGGTCCTTGCTTTCGGGCACGAAGAACCACACGCCGATCACGCCGATGACAACCACCGGCGCGTTGATCAAGAAGATGGAGCCCCAGTCGTAGTGAGTCAGGAGCCAGCCGGCCAGCAGCGGTCCGAGAGGCAGCCCTATGAAGGCGCCGGCGCCCGAGATGCCGATCGCGCGTTGGCGCTCGTCCTCGTCGAACATCGACGGCAGCATCGACTGCATGAGCGGCAGGACGATTGCGCCACTGAATCCCATGACCACGCGCATGAGGATCAGGCCGTTGGCGCTGGTCATCTGGCTCGCGATCACCGACGAGATCCCGAAGGTCGCCAGGCCGATCAGCAGCATCCGCTTCCGACCCAGCCGGTCGCCCAGCACCCCGGCTGGGAGCATGAAGCCCGCCAGGGCGAGCGTGTAGGCGGCGGACATCCACTGCAGCTGGTCGGTGGTGGCGTTGAGCTTGGCTGACAGGGTGGGTAGTGCTGTGACCAGGATGGTGATGTCGAGCCCCAGCACGAGCCCGCTGATGGTGAGGGCGGCCAGGCCGAGCCAGCGGCCCTGGAGCCTCTCCCGCCTTGTTCCGACTGTGGTCATGCTCATCTCGAACACCTCCTCGGGGTTTGATCCAGTCACATGATAAATCGAGTGACTCTAAAAATCAAGAGACTGCAGAAAGTGGCTTCCGCTCTGGCCGCCGTGGCCGTCTTGGCGGGCTGCGGGGGCGGTCACGTCGATTACGGCGTCGGCCCCCGACACGTGTTCCTGATCGTCATGGAGAACAAGTCGCCGCAGGAGGCGCTTGCGGGCCCGTTCACCGCCTTACTGGCCGCGCGCTTTGGGGTCGCCAACAACTATCACGCGATCACGCACCCAAGCGTCCCCAATTACCTGGCGCTCACATCGGGATCGACCTGGGGGGTGAGCGACGACAGCTATCACGTGCTGCCGCAGCAAGACCTCGGCACCCAGCTGACCACCGCCGGCGTGAGCTGGCTCGCCTACATGGAGGGTCTTGGCGACGGCGGGTGCCTGCACAGTCCGATCCCGTACGACCCGGGCCACAACCCATTCGCCTACTACGGCGGCTCATGCCCCGCGAACGTGGTGCCCCTAACGCGGATGGCCGCGGACCTCGGCGGCAACACGCCGAGGTTCAGCTGGATCACCCCGGACCGCTGCCACGACACTCATGACTGCAGCGTGGCTATGGGCGATGAGTGGCTGAGGCAGACCGTGGGGGAGATCATGTTGTCGGCCGCCTGGAAGGACAATGGCGTGCTCTTCATCACCTGGGACGAGGACGACGGAAGTGCTTCCAACCAGGTGCTGACCATCGTGATGGCGCCCGGGCTCGAGCATCGCGAGAGCAACTCCGCTTACGACCACTATTCGCTGGTGGCGACGATCGAGGATCTACTGGGCGTCGGCCGTCTGGGCCAGGCGGCCCATTCACAGCCGATCCGGGACCTGTTGAGAGTCGGGATTTGACATAGCCACCGGCCAGGTCTAAGGTCGAGCGGTCCGGCCTCTGAAGGCCACCTTAAGGACCATTGCTAGCGGGGAGGGCGCTCAATGAAGAGATCGAAGCTGCGTGTGTTGCTGGCAGGGATCCCGCCCCTCATCTTGGGATCGGTGTTTGTGGCCCTGCCGCTAGGAACTGTGTCCGCGGGTCCGACGCATAAGGTAATCAACTGTGAGCAGGACGCTCGATGCACCGAGGTCCACGACTCGCAGGAGGTCTTCGGGTATTACGTCGGACACGACGAGCCGTCCGTCCTGTTCTACTCGAAGGTCCCCGGATCGGGCAATCACATGACCTACCACCTCACTCTGCCGACCCAGCCGGTCGCGCATCCGGATGCGACCGGGAGCACAAGTACAACATGGGATTTCCAACTGCACCCGGCGTTCTGGTTTGGCATGGCAATGTGCGACCCAGACTCCTATCCGAACGTGACACAAACGTGTGTGCCAGACAGCGACACCAACATCCAACCGCTGGCGCAGCACGCCGGCACTGCATTCATGGAGATGCAGTTCTATCCGCCCGGTTGGTTCCCGACCAGCTGTACAGCGGGGGCCTGGTGCGCGGCTCTCAATATCGACAGCCTCGCTCAGGATCCGATCCACGGCACCCAGTTGAACAACGCTTGTGTGAATCGAATCGGAAGCCCTGAGTACGTCAACTTTGCGTTCATCACCAAGAATGGCGTTGCCAACGGACCCGCGAATCCGGTCGATTCGAATGGCGACACTTTTTCGATGAATCCCAACACGTTTCTGATGAACCAGGGCGACCAGATCAACGTCAGGTTGTTCGACACAAGTGATGGACTGCAAATCGTGTTGGACGACTCGACGAGCGGCACCAGCGGGTTCATGACGACGAGCAAGAAGAATGGATTCGCTACCGTGCAGTACGCGCCGCAAGGCACGTCCTGTGTCGCGGTCCCGTACGACTTTCACCCGATGTACTCGACTTCGCAGCCGGCTCTGAACGTGCCTTGCCCGGCTGGGATCTATCCCAACAATGCGGCGGGTGGCAACTCGACCACGCCCGTGTGCACGGACCAAGGTGGCACCCGCGTCCCCTGGGCGGCGCACTCTTACAACATCGCGTTCTCCGATGAGATCGGGCACTTCGATTGGTGCAACAGCATCGTGGAGTCGGGTGCCGGCTCGTCGTTGACTCCCGGCGCCGGATTCGGATCGGGCGCCTGCGGCATCACCGGAAAAGAGGGTCCTGGACTCACCCAGCACGATGACGGTGACAGCGGATTCCTATGTTTCACGGGCGCTGAGGGCGCCAGCTTCTCTTCCAACCCGGCCGGCACCGATCAGTCACCTGGAGTAAAGATTCCAGGCTGTCTGGCCGAGAACGATGGCTTCGACGGTGCCTCGTATGAAGCCAACCGTTGGCCGGGTGCCGGCAATAGCGCAACGGCGCCGACGCCAATCACATTCTCCAGCCCTCTGACTGGCGCCAATGACGGCCAACCCTATTCCGATGTGGCTTTCGAGACCGACATCCCAAGAATTACGGCGCTTAACGTCACCAATTACGGATGCAGCCGCAACTTCGGGACCAACATGACGAAGGACCCGGTTACGGGCGTATGGACAAATACCGGCCAGCCATGCCCCAACCCGCCTGTCAATGACCTTGGCGGCAGCGCTTTCTATCCGATCTTCTCGACTACGCAGGCCGCCGGGACGGCATGCCGGTGGCAAGAGGGTCAGGCGAGCCTGGCCGGAGCAACCGGCAGCAGCTTTGGAGGCACATCAACTGCCGAGTTCGGCCAGTCCCTCTACAAGCTGGCATATCTTGCGTTCGGAGCTGGCGGGGCGCTGACCTACCGCTTCAACGACGACCACAACGACCTCGGCTCAAATCCCTGCTAGGCCCGCGGGATAAAGAACAGGGAAGGGGCTGCTCATCGCGGGCAGCCCCTACCCGATCGGGCGCCGCCCTACCTTTATCTATGTGATCGTCTGTGACGTCGGTCCTCGAGACGGGCTGCAGAACGAGGACCGTACGCTCGAGCCGGCAGTGCGCGCCGACCTTTGCGACCGGCTCGCTGATGCCGGGCTGAAGCGCATCGAGGCGGCGAGCTTCGTCAACCCGAAGCTCGTGCCGCAGATGGCCGGGGCCGAGGAGGTCATGGCGGCGCTGCATCGGCGCCCCGGAACGTCATATGCGGGCCTCGTCCTCAACGAGATGGGTTACGAGCGCGCGATCGCGGCCGGCGTGGATGAGGTGCACTACGCCTTCGCGGCCACCGACACCTTCGGCCGCCGGAATCAGAACGCGACGACCGAGGAAGGGCTGGCCACCGCCCTTGCCCTCGTTCCTCGTGCGCGCTCCGATCGAGTGCCGATCACGGTCACGATCAGCGTCGCGTTCGGCTGCCCTTTCGAAGGCGTCGTCCCCGTCCCACGCGTTCTCGATCTCGTCGAGCGCGTGATGGCCGCCCCACCGGACGAGATCTGCCTCGCCGACACCATCGGGGTCGGGGTACCGACGCAGGTGAAGGCATTGGTGCGCGGTGCCCGGGATCTAGGCGCGACGGTGGGCGCGCATTTCCACAACACGCGCAACACGGGATACGCGAACGCGGTGACGGCTTTGGAGCGCGGCGTCGTTTCGCTCGACGCGTCGGTGGGCGGTGCGGGCGGCTGCCCGTTTGCGCCCAAGGCGACGGGCAACATCGCCACTGAGGACCTGGTCTATCTGCTGCGCGGGATGGGGGTGGAGACCGGGATCGACCTCGACGCCCTCATCGCCTGCTCACGTTGGCTGGGCCAGCAGCTCGGGAAGGAGCTGCCGAGCATGGTGTCGCGAGCGGGAGATTTTCCTACGGCCGGATAGAGTGTCGGCATGCCGAAAACCAAGACCAGGAGTCTGCATCGCGTTGCCGTCGTCCAGCACCCGCCGGTGCTGCTCCATCGAGACAAGACCATCAAGCGCGGAGTGGAGCTGGTGGCCGAGGCCGCGGCGGGTGGCGCGCGGCTCGTCTCTTTTCCAGAGACGTGGCTGCCCGGCTACCCCGAATGGCTGTGGCGACTTCGTCCCGGCGACGACCACGAGCTCACCGCGAAGATCCACGGCCGTCTGCTCGAGAATGCTGTCGATCTCAAAGCCGGGCACCTGAAACCGATTCAAGCTGCCGCCAGGCGCCACAAGCTGACGGTTTCGATCGGGATCCACGAGCGCGATTCGGAGTTCAGCCGTGGCACTCTGTACAACGCGGTCGTGCTCATCGGTCCGGACGGCGAGGTGCTGAACCTGCACCGCAAGCTCATGCCGACCAACCCGGAGCGGATGCTGTGGGGGATAGGCGACGCCCACGGGCTGCGGGTGGTCGAGACGCCGGCGGGCCGGATCGGTGGCTTGATCTGCTGGGAGAATTACATGCCGCTGGCGCGCTTCTCGCTTTTCGCGCAGGGCTGCGAGGTGTACGTCGCGCCCACGTGGGATGCCGGCAGCACGTGGCTGTCGACCATGCGGCACATCGCCGCCGAGGGGCGGTGCTGGGTCCTTGGCAACGGCACCGCCATGAGAGGCAAGGACGTCCCAGCCGACTTCCCCGATCGGACGCGCTTGTTCCCGGACCTGGAGGACTGGTTCAACCCGGGCGACTCGGTGATCGTCGCGCCGGATGGCAAGGTGGTGGCGGGCCCGCTGCACGAGAAGCACGGAATCCTGTTCGCCGATTGCGATCCAGAGCGCGCGTCGGCGGCGAAACGAACCCTCGACGTGGCCGGGCATTACGGACGCCCGGACATCTTCAGGCTCGAAGTGAATCGCGATTCGCTTTCCCCGGTCGAGTTCGGCTCCGGCCGCGCGTAGAAATCCCGATCGGAATGCGCCCAGCGTCCTGGCATCGCGATCAGGACAGCGTGGTGGGGCAGCTCGCCGAGTGGGAGGTGTGGGTGGAGCTCGTCGTGCAGTCACACGGCCGGCTGCATGTATTTCTTCCTCTCCTGGATCGGGGCATCGATGCGTTGATTCATCGAATTGACGACGGATCGTGGTTCCCAGTTCAGGTGAAAGGCCGGTCGCAGCTGCGCAACGGTTCCCTCCAGATCGTGGCGCCGGCCGCGTCTCTGGTGGATCCCGATGCGCTGGTTCTTGGTGTTGCGCTAGAGGATGATCACGTCGGCCCATTCGTTCTGGTCATCACCGAGCGTGATTTCAAGCGCATCGCGAATCGAAGCCATGCTCGCGGCAAGCCCACTTTCGCGGCGCAGGTGTCGCTGGTGCCGGGCCGCACAAGCCGGTGGGCACAATATGTGTTTCCTCGCCAACAGCTTGCAGATGCTCTGCTGGCGGGCATCAAGCCGAAGTTCAAGGTTTCTCCGCCACCTCGGATTCGAGGCGCCATCGCGAGAGCGACCGGGTTCAGGGGCGAGGTGGAGGTCACCCGCCGTCTCGCCGACGTCGATGAGCTGACGATCTTTCGCGCGTTTCCCGACCTCGAGACCGCCGAGGTAGTGGTGCTTCACGAGAAGTCCCGCCAGGTGCTGGGTATCCAGGTCAAGACGATCGGTGTCGATCGGCAGCACCCTGAAGGAACGATCGACATCGACGTGGCGAGCTTCCGCCCGAGCGCGACCACATGGGTGGTCGGGGTCGCGTGGGATCGAGCAGTCAGGAGATTTCGCGACGAGTGCCTGGTGATCCCCTCGCTCGACGTGAATCGGATCGTGGCGCCATATCGGGGACACCTGAGGTTTCCCTTCTTTCCGGACAGCCCACGAAAGTGGGGACGACTGACTCCGTACCGGCGGCCCTTAGCCGACCTGGGGATATTGATGGCGGCCGAGCTCTTCCGGATCAGCCGCTAGTGACGGATCTGGCAGCCAGCGAATTACAACTACCTAATCAGGCCCCCGAGGCATGCGTTCGAATCCAGTCTGCGGCGGAATCGTGAGCAGGCGACCATCGTCGGTGCGAACGATCTGCCAGCCGCCCTCATGCACCATCCAGTGATGCCGATAGCACAGAAGTGCGAGGTTCGAAAGGTCGCCGGGGCCGTTATGCATCCAGTGGACCAAGTGATGCCCCTCGGTCATGCTCACCGGCCGGTCGCATCCAGGCCACGTGCATCCGCCGTCCCGAACCTTGAGCGCTTTGCGCTGCGGCCCGGAGATCGTCCGCTTGGCGCGCCCGACGTCGATCACGGTCGAATCGGAGCCGAGGATGATGCGCGTCACCGCGCAGTCGCACGCGATTCTCTCCACCGCCTTGGCCGAGATAGGCAGCGAGAACTCCATGTTCGCCCCGGGGGCGCCGGGAAGTCCGAGGAGAGTCTCCATCGAGGCGGTGACCTGCAGGTGCGCGCGCTGCGGCACCAAGCCGTTGTCGAGCGCGCGCATAGAGAGGTCGACCAGAGCGTCAGCCATTCGCGTGTCGCGAGTGCGGTCGTCGCCCTTGCCCGCGCGCTTCGCCAGGGGCTCGAGCGCAGTCCGCACCGCGGCGCCGCCGACCTTGTCGAGGTAGCCGCTGATGTAGACCGTGCCGTCGTCGCCGCTCGCCAGCTTGAGGCTGCGCGCCTCCACGTTCTGGGCTTCTTCAGCGGCACAACCCTTGGGGTCGGCCGCGTGGCGAGCGTGGTAGCAGTCGTCATGAAAGCGAGCGATGGTGTGCTTGCGAGCCTGCCTCAGCAGAGCGGGTTGATCGAGGCGCTCGCCCACAGCGGCTGATGTGCGCGCGATCAGCGCGAAGTGGGCGAAGCCAATCTCTCCATTTGCCATTGCCGACGAGCTCTGGTCCAGATGCGCCAGCTGGTGGCCGACGCAGATTCGATCACCGGCAGCCCCACCGCTCAGGTGGCAGTTGGCTTTGATCCATGCGACCGGGCTGTCGAAGCCCTGCCAGTCGTACTCGTCGGTCTCGGCGAACGCGGCGGCGAGGACCGAGAACTCGAGCTCGTCCTGGTCGATCTTCTGGCGCCGGCGGATCAGCTCAGCAGCGATCTCCTCGCCGGCTCTGGGTGCAACTCCCCCCACCCCACTCTGCATACTGAGATTGTACGAACAGATGTTTGGAGAGTCAAGAAGAGGTGCTGTTAATTTCGTCCCTCACAATTCCCGACGACTTATTGCCTGCTGGCCTTGCGCCAACTCCCTCTTCCTAGTCCGTCGCGAGATGCAGCCCATACAGCGCCCGGTACTTCTTCCGCACATATGCGATCCACGGCTTCGGCGTCAGCGGCCGCCCAGTTGCCCGCTCCAGCAGCTCGTTGGGTGTGAACTTCCGCCCGTGCCGGTAGACGTTCTCCTGCAGCCAGCCCAGCAAGTTCCCAAACTCGCCCCGCTCGATCTGGTGATCGAGCTCGGTCATCTCTGACCGGATCTTCTCCATCAGCTGCGCGCCGATGATGTTCCCCAGCGTGTAGCCGGGAAACTCCGCGAAACCGACGAACGACCAGTGGATGTCCTGCAGCACTCCCTCACGATCGTTGGGGACATCGAGCCCGAAGTACGACTTGAACATCTCATTCCATGCCTCGGGCAGGTCGCGAACCTTGAGACGGCCCTCGAGCATGTCGTTCTCCAGCTCGAAGCGCAGCAGGACGTGCAGGTTGTACGTGACCTCGTCCGCCTCGACCCGGATGTACGACGGATACGACTTGTTGACCGCGCGGTAGAAGGCCTCGGCGTCGACGCCCTTGAGTGGTTCGGGAAACGTCTGCCGCAGGCTCGAGAAGAAGTGATTCCAGAAGGGGAGGCTGCGTCCGACGAGGTTCTCCCACAACCGTGACTGCGACTCATGCACGCCCGGCGAGGCGCCGTCCCACAGGTTCGTCCGGTCGAGGTTGCGCCCGATGCCCTGGAAGTACATCCCGTGCCCGGCCTCGTGGATCGAACCGAAAAGGCACTCGTTGAAGAAGTCGCGATTCACGCGCGTGGTAATGCGGACGTCGCCCGGACCGAACGCGATGCTGAATGGATGCGTAGAGATGTCCTGCCTCCCGCGCTCGAGGTCGTAGCCGAGCTTGGTGACCGTGTCGAGCGCGTACTGGAGCTGCTTGTCGGCATCGAAGCCACGACGCAGCACGCTGTCGTCGACCGCTTCCGCGTGTCGAGAGATGTCGGCGACCAGCGGCACGATGGCGGTCTTGAGCTCGTCGAAGATCGCCTCGAGCTGGTCGGTCGTCAACCCGGGCTCCGACCGGCTCAGAAGGGCGTCGTACGGTCGCTTCTCGAAACCCAGAGCGTCGGCAACTCGCCGGTTGAGCTCCACGTTCTTCTCGAGGTAAGGGGCAAAAAGCTCGAAGTTGGACTCGCGGCGCGCCCGCTGCCAATGGGGTCGGGCGGCCGATCCCGCGTGGGCGATCTCCGCGACCAGCTCCGGTGGCAGCTTGCGCGCCTGGTCGTAATCGCGGCGGGTCACGCGCACGAGGCTGGCTTCGTCGGAATCGAAGTCGAGCTTGGCCGTGGCCTCTGCAGTTTCTTCGAGCAGCCGGCCGACCTCGTCGGAGATGAACCGTCGATGGGCGACCTCGCTCAGCGTGGACGCCTGTTCCGCGCGGTTGTGCACTCCGCCGGGAGGCATATATGTTTCCTGGTCCCAATCGAGGACGGCGCCGGCCCGATGCAGGTCGGTGACCTCGGCCAGGATCGCCTTCAGCCGCTCCATCGTGTCAGGCATGCGCCACCATCCCCACGCGTATTCTCTCTCGGAACGGCGCGCCGCCCCGCTAGCTCAGTGGATAGAGCATCTGCCTTCTAAGCAGAGGGTCGGGGGTTCGAATCCCTCGCGGGGCGCCAACTTGTCTCCCGTCTGCTATATCGGTGACCAATGCTGCGAGGTCGCGCGAGCGTGGCGCTGGGCATGATCTTCATCGCGGTCGTCGCCCTCCTGGCGTGGCATCTGTTCGGTACCTCGTGGAGCAACCATTGCGACCCAGGGAACAAGCAGTTCGATCTTCTGAGGTCAGATCCAGTCGTCTCCTCCCATTTCAGCGGCGAGCTCTTCGTCTGGGAGAACGACGGTCCGGACAACAGCTGGCTTTGCTCCAATCCCACCCTCTCTGTCAGCCACATCGGCGATGCGTCGACGCTATTTCCAGGAGTGAAGGCCGACATGGTCGACGGCCACTGGACGAAGCTGGCGCCGATGCCGAACGAAAACTTCGCCGTCTATCAGAAGGACACCCCGACAGGTATTCGCTTGACGGCCGTCGTACGCAGCCAACCGTTCTGGGTCGAGGTGGACCTCGATGCACCGGGATTGCACCCGGGAGAGAGCGGATTTCAGTAGGAATCCCCACCCGGACCTCCCCACGGGGTGGGGAGGCGTATTTCCAGAGCGATCCCGACGCCGGCTAGCCTTCTCACTGGAGTGTGACCACCGCCTGAGCGAAGCTGGTCATGGCGTTCAAATAGCCCAACCCGAATGTGAGGGTGTATTTGCCCGGCGCGGCGTCGCGCGGCACCAGGAAAACCATCTGGAATGTGATGCTGGCGCCGGGCTGAATTGCGCCTGCCTCTCCACAGTTCAAGGCGTACAGGTGCTTTCCCCCCAGCGGGGGGCTCCCATGCATGATGTCCGCGAACAATTCCTCTTCGTAGTTCGGGCACAGAGACGTGAAATCGCTCGCCTGGTTCCGGTCGCTGGTGAGCGTCACCAAGTAGGGGAGCGCCTGGCCAATATGGCCGCCGGCCGGGACCTGCATCGAGATGGCCGGCAGCGGGGGCGGCGGACCTGGCTGGATGTACACATACGGCCCTTCGAAATCGCCCACCCCGAGACCCGCGCAGGGATAGGCGGAGGGTTCCAGCGGAATCGGGATTTCAACGATCCCGCCCCCGGGGATGGAGATCACCGCGGTGGCGGGCTGAGCCGCCTGTACGCCGGGGCAAAACTCAGGCTGCGAGATCCAATCGATGTTCAGCGACGCCTGCCCGACCTTGAGCTCCACGCCGCGAGCCGGCGCCGGGCCGGGCTCGATGAGCGCGCGGCCCGGGCGCAGCGGCGGAAAGTACGGCGCCTGCTGCCGAAAGCCGATCGAGTTTCCCTTGGAGTCGAGAATTCCGACCGAAGGCGTTCCATCGAGGTAGCAGACCGCCGCGGCTCCGGTGAAACCGAAGGACGTGATGACGTGGCCGGTTGCGCCATTGCTCCCGATCACGTTCGCCGCCAGGTCGTTGGCCTGGCAGGGCGGGGTGCCCGGCGGCAGCGGTGCGGGCCCCAATGCCGGCGCCGGGGGCGTGAGGTCGGGCGCCAACGGGCTCCAGGGGACGACCTGGCCGGGTGGTGGCTGAGGCGGGGAAGAGAGTTGCGCCGATGCCGGCGCCGGCAGCCTCTGACACCCCGCCACCAGGACCAACACCAGCAGCCCGATCGCCGCGCGCGCCATCAACTAATTAATACGGTTGGGGGGACCGACCGTTACGAAACGGGAAGGACTTATTGGTTCATTGATTTACCGGCTTGTCGTGCGGGGCTCAATGTCGGTTGACAGGGCTAGAGTTCAGCCGGGCGATGATCGCGAAGAAGCTGATCCGACTGGCCGGCGAACGTGACATCGTGGCGGCTCGCGAAGCCGGGCGGAAGCTGGCGAAGGCGGTGGGCTTCCAGGACACAGAACTCACGCAGATCGCCACGGCGATCTCTGAAATCGCCCGCAACATCTTTACCTATGCACGCGAAGGCGCGATCGAGATTTCCACCGTCGAGGATGGCCCCCAGAGCGGCATCGAGGTGACCGCCCGCGACGAAGGTCCGGGTGAAGGAACGATGGTGACTTCGAGGATCTGGTTGAAGGCATGACCGCCAAGGTCTTGATCGTTGACGACGACCCGGACAATGTCGCGATGCTCGAGGCATTCCTCTCGGAGGACGCCGAATCGATCCGAAGCGTTACCGACTCGAGGCTTGTCGAAGAGGCCTTCCGCGACTTCGAGCCCGACATCGTGCTCCTCGACCTGCACATGCCCGACCCTGACGGCCTGGAAATACTGCGCCGGCTCAGGTCGGTGCGGGCCAGCCTTGGGTTCATCCCGTTCGTCGTGCTGACCGGAGACACCGGCAAGGTGGCGCGCAACAGCGCATTGGTGCTTGGCGCCGACGACTTCCTCACCAAGCCACTCGACCGGCACGAGGTGGTGCTGCGCGTGCGCAACTTGCTGCGGACGCGACGGCTCTACCTGGACCTGGCTCGAGCCAATGAAGACCTCGAGAGCGAGCTGCGCCGCGGGAGGTAGCTAGCCTTGTGTCGCCGGCGGTGAAGGCGCGGCCGGCACGCCTGCTGCGATCGGGATCGTGAAGCAAAAGCTAGACCCGACACCCAGGGTGCTTTCCACCCAGATTCGGCCCTTGTGCATCTCAACGATCTGACGCCCGATTGCCAAGCCCAGGCCCGTCCCGATGACCTGGTTCTTGGCATTGCCCTCGTATCGCTCGTAGCGCCCGAAGATGTGATCGATGAACTCGGGCGGTATGCCCGGCCCATGGTCGCGGACGCACACCTTGACGTTGCCGCCGTCAAGGCTGCTGCTCAGCTCGACCTCGCCCCCGGCGGGAGAGTATTTGATCGCATTGCTCAGAAGGTTCGCGACGACCTGAACGATGCGATCGGAGTCACCGATCATGGTCGGAATCCCACTACCGAGCTGGACCGTGATGCGATGTTTAGAGCTGGCAACCCGGGCTCGTCCCGCCGCTTCGCTGAGCAGCACGTTGATGTCGATCGGTCCCAGATTCAGTTTCATGCGACCGGCTTCCATGCGGTCCAGGTCAAGCATCTCGGTGATCATCCGGCTGAGGCGTTCGGCGTCGGAGTTGATGTCTCCCGCGAACTCCTTCACCTCCTCGGGCGTGACCGAATCGTCGCGCATGACCTCGCTGTAGCCCTGTATGCCTGTCAGGGCCGTCCGGAACTCGTGGCTGACCATGGTCACGAACTCACTCTTCAACTTGCTCAGCCGCTCCAGGCTGGCGAGGTTCGCCATCGCCGCCGCATCGGCATCGTGATCCGAAGTGACGTCGTCGAACATGGCCAGGAAGTACTCGATCCCCCCGCGAGCGTTGCGGACCGGGGTGGCGCTCCAGTTGACCCAGAGCTTGCTGCCGTCTGCGCGAACGGCCTGGCTGTCCGCCTCCACGGTGTCGATCTCATTGCTGACAGCTGGGATCGCGTCGAACACTTTCGAAACATCGGCCTCGGGGAGGTAGTCGGCAAGACTCGATCCGACGATGACCCGGCTGGGGGCGCGAAAGAGGGTGCAGAGCCGCGGATTTGGATCCGTGATGCGAAACTCGCGACTGACGCGAGCCAGGCCGGCCGGTGTGTGTCCGATGACCTGGTTCAAGAACGCGGTCCGCTCCTGCAGCTGCACTTCAGTTCGCCTGCTCTTGGTGAGCAAGGCGAGCGAGTCGCGATGCGTGAGTAGCTGGCTCACCGTGAGCAGGATTCCAAGCGATGCTCCCGGGAAGGCAATCCAGACATCCATCTTGGCTCCTGTCCCAGTGACGACCAACGTGGTCGTGGCGACCAACACCAGGCTCAGCAGCGGCACTGCCACCTCTAGCAGGCTCGCGGGCGGTTCCTCCTCGGCGTCACCGCCGGCGGGCAAGGGCCAAATCGGAGCGAGCGCGATCAAGATGAAGCCGCTCACCCAGCCGATGTCGTAGAGGTCGACCTTCGCGTGGTACGAGCTGCTGGCGGTGAGGATGGCGTAAGCGCCGTCCGAGAACGCGATGGTCGTGAACCCGCCGAGCAATAGGAGCAGGCGCCCGCGCCTTCGCCGGGTGCTCCTGAGGACGGCCGGAATCAAGACCGTGAGCACCACGATGTCGCCGAAGGGTCGCGCAAGGGTGACCAGGTCGGTCAGCGTCGATTGATGTGAGCTTCGGTAGACGGAGCCAAGGCCGAAGGCCAAAGCCATGAACACCAGCGCCGAGGCGATGATCCCCGCGTCGATGAACGCACGCCCTCGCGTAGTGGTGCTCCTCGGCGCCGTCGGGACTGCCATCACAGCCGCTACCGCGAGCGGATAAGCAATGAGGTATGCGACGTCGGCAATCGACGGGACAGGTGGCCGTCGTTCTAGAGAGACCTCGTACACGCCGGTGATGGCTGCTCCCAAGCCCCAGGTGAAGGCCGATGCTGCGATCAGGGACCAGGCCAGACGCCGGCGGCCCACGGACCGCCGAGCGGCCAGGGCGCAGGTCACGGCGGCGGCCAGCGCGACCAACGCCGGAGATAAGTCGTCGACCGCCTCCGCGGTCGCCTGGCCGACGATCTCGAATCCGACCAGGACGACGATCAGCACCAAGGCCAGGGCGCCCGCGCCTGCAGCGACCGCAAACCGCATCGCCTCGCTCGGCCTCCAATCCAGCCGGGATCGGGCCACAGGAGCGTCGGCCGCCTTCTGGATCATCGCAGTGGCGTGATTATGGTCTGGGGAGAGCGATTCTGAGCCCTCGCTAAACAGCCGGTTAACTCACTTGCTTATGGGCCGATCGCGAACTGATCGCAGGGCGATCAGCTTCGGCCTCGAGACCTTGCCTTGGCTGCGCGTGGCGCGATCGTGCTGGTCGGGTGGGTGATTTCGAGGTGGGCTTCGGACGCCGAGTAAGGGCAGCCTTCGAGGCCGTGAGCCACGACCTGCCCATGACGCCCATTCGCGCCTTGCCGAGGTTGCTCTTCATGACCCAGGCGATGTCGGGATCTGAGGAGCGCAGCCACTTCTCCAGCAGCGGCCTGGCCGCCTCCGGGTTGGCCGCGGCGGCGACGCTCCAGCAGTAACCCATCGCCACCCGGAGCACGCGAAAGCTCTCGTGCTTGCGCTCGCGAGTGGCCGCCATCGAGCGTGTGATGTGATCCAGGATGCCAAGCACCCGCTTGACCTCGTCGGGTTTCTTGAGCAGTGGCGGCTCGCATAGGGCAGCAGCCGCGGCCCGCTGCACGAGCGGGCCGGCCTTCGACCACGCTTCCATCTCGGTGATCAGCCGCGCCATGTCGGATCTTCCAAACCTCTGCAGGGCGATGGCCACTCCCTCGCGCACCCGCCACCTCGCGTCTTCGGCCAGCTCCTTGAGCCACGGCAGGACGGAGTCGTCGCTGCGTACCAGGCGCCCGAGCCCCGCCGTACCGCACAGGGCCAGGAACTCATCGCTCGACGCTGAGAGGCGCCACAGGAGATCGGCGTCGGCCTCCTCGCTGACCGCCTCCACCAGCTCGAGGTTGGCGCGCGGGCCGGGGAGCCCTGAGTTGGCCTTCAGGTAGGTCTCCCAGTCGCCACGGCGCTTTTTCAGCTCCGCTCGGTAGTGCTGCACGCGTCCAGCCATGTGGGGCGAGAATAATCGCTCCATCCCCCACCCACATAAATGGAGGGCGACCTGATGTTTTCCAAGATCCTCGTCGCGGTCGGCGGCCCGGATGATGCGGAAGAGACTCTATCGGTCGTTTCGGGGCTGGCCAAGGCATTCAACTCAGAGGTCTTGGTGGTGCATATGCGGGAGAGGGTTGTCACGTCGGCGGCGACGATCGAGAAGGAGACGATTCCCGAAGCGTTTCGATTCGGAGTGAAGATCGCTGATCAGCTGGTCCAGGCCGGCATCAAAGCCAAGGCTGACATCCGCGGCCATCGCCCGGACCGGCTGGCGGAGTTCATCCTCGACGAGGCCAAGAAGTTCAACGCCGAGCTGATCATCATCGGCGGGCACCACGCCCACGGCATGCGCGACCGGATATTCGGTGACATAGGCAAGACGCTGGCCCATGGCAGCGAGTGCCCGCTGCTCTTGATGCCCAGCGGACCTCAGTAGAAAGAAAGGAGGAGAGGCAAATGGCGGAAAAAACGGAAGTCGAAGAGCCCCCGCACCGACGCGAATCGGACCGTGCTCAGACCAGGGCCGCGCTGCACGTGCCCCGGCTCGTACAGAGCAAGGAAGTCCACGCCGACGTCCACGGAACGAGCGTGGTCGGGCAGTTCAACAGCCGTCTGGCCGTCCTGATCACGAAGAGCGTGGGGACGATGTGGGCGGCTTACCTGTTCGTCCTCATCGGGTTGGTTTCGCTCCCACAGGCGTTCCACGCCTTCATAACCGGAGACACAGTCACCGGGGTCGCCTGGTTGAGCCAGTCGTTCCTCCAGCTGGTGCTGCTGCCGATCATCATCGTCGGCCAGAATGTGATCTCGGCAAGCCAGGACGCGCGGGCCGAGGCCGACCACGAAACCCTCACCGCTCTGCACACCATGAACGTGCGCCAGCTGCAATTGCTGGAGCAGCAGGAGAGGATCCTGGACATCCTCCAGCACCGGAAGGTGTAGCCCGGAAATCGGCGGGATAATGACTTCGATGAACGACAAGAACGAGCACCTGGACGGCCGCCCGCCGGCGAACGGCGCGACCGCCAAGCCGGCGGGCGGCCGGGAGAAGCGCAGGCTCATGGTCACGCAAGTCCTGCGGAGCCCCGTCCTCAGCCCGGCCGGCGAGGAGCTGGGGAGGCTCGAGGACCTGATCGTGAAGCTCGACAGCGGCGGCTATCCGCCCGTGACCGGGGTCAAGGTCCGCATGGGCGGGCGCGACGTGTTCGTGAGCAGCACGAACATCGAGAAGCTCGCGCCGGGCGAGGTTCGGCTCAATAGGCAGGCTCTCGACACCGGCGCCTTCCAGAGGCGGCCGGGCGAGGTGCTCCTCGCTGCGGACGTCCTCGGCCGGCACCTCATGGACGTTGTTCGCGGCCGCATCGTGCAGGCGCACGACCTCGTGCTGGCCCACAGCGAGGACGGGTGGCGCCTTCTGGGTGTCGACCGCAGCCCGCGGGCGATGCTTCGCCGCCTGGTTCCACGCCGTGGCCGGCCCGACCTTCGCAAGCACGCGATTCTTGACTGGAAGGACCTGCAGCCGTTCGTCGGTCACGTGCCGACCGCGAGGCTGCTGGTGCCTCTGCAGCGGCTGCGCCGGCTGCACCCCGCGCAGATCGCGGACCTGGTCGAAGGGGCGTCGCACGCTGAAGGCGAAGAGATCCTGGACGCGGTCGAAAGCGACAAGGAGCTGACCGCCGACGTCTTCGAGGAGCTGGACGCCGAGCACCAGGTTGAGTTCCTCAGGTCCATGTCGAACGAAGAGGCCGCCCAGGTCCTCGAGCGTATGGCGCCCGACGATGCGGCCGACCTGCTCGGCGACCTGGACCAGGAGCGCCGCAAACCGATATTCGACCTCATGTCAGCCCAGGCGCAGCACAAGCTGCGCAAGCTGCTGCAGTACCACCCCAGCACCGCCGGCGGGATGATGAGCCCCGACTACGTCTGGGTGATCAAGGGCGCGACCGCCGCCGAGGCGCTCGAGGCGGTGCGGATCGACGACAAGGCGCCGCATCAGCTGCTGAATACGGTCTTCGTGACCGACGCGGACGGCAAGTTCATCGGCAGCATCAGCACGGCCGACCTCCTGCGGACGGAAGCCGGCCGCAAGGTGGAGGAGCTCGAGCTCGCCGACTGCCACGTGGCGACGGGCGCCGACGTGACGGACGTCACCCTCACCATGGCCGACTACAACCTCATCGCGCTGGCGGTGACGGACGCCGCCGGCAACCTCCTTGGAGCCGTCAGCGCGGACGATGTGATCGAAGCCATCGTCCCAGAAGAGTGGCGCGCCCGCGTCGAAGCAAGCACCGGCGTTTAGACCCTAATGTCCGAGCGCGAGCCGCAAAAAGACGCCCCGCGGCTCGTGCCAACATCGGCCGTTATCGACGAAGCGCACGTCGGCGACATCCATGGCGCCTTCGGGACCATCCGGCTCAGCGATGTCGCTCCGCGCCGAACGTGGCGCCGCCGAATCCTGACGCTCGCGGCGATCATCGGTCCCGGCCTGATCGTCATGGTCGGAGACAACGATGCCGGCGGCGTCTCCACCTACGCGCAAGCGGGCCAGGACTACGGCTACTCGCTGCTGTGGACTCTTGTACTCCTCGTCCCGGTTCTCATCGTCAACCAGGAAATGGTGGCAAGGCTGGGAGCCGTAACCGGCGTTGGTTACGCAAGGCTGATCACCGAGCGCTTCGGACGCTCCTGGGGTTGGTACTCGGTCGGAAATCTATTCCTATTGAACTTTCTCACGATCAGCACTGAGTTCATGGGCGTCACACTGGGCGCGGAATACTTCGGCTTCAACAGATACATCGTCGTTCCGCTCGCGGCGATCCTCTTGATCGCCATCACGTTGAGCGGCAACTTCCGCAGTTGGGAAAGGGCGATGTTCCTTTTTCTTTTTGCGAGCCTACTGGTGATCCCGCTCGCTCTATTGAGCCACCCGAGTCCTGGCGCCGTCCTCACGGGTTTTCTGGTGCCTGGCGTTTATGGCGGCTTCACCTCGAACGCAGCCCTGCTCATCATCGCCGTCGTGGGCACCACGGTGGCGCCATGGCAGATGTTCTTCCAGCAATCGAACGTCGTCGACAAGCGCATCACTCCGCGATGGCTCGAGTATGAGAAGGCGGACACGGTGCTCGGTGCAGTCGTGGTCGTGATCGGTGCCGCCGCGATCATGATGGCAACCGCCTCGGCGTTCACAGGCAATTCCGATTTCGGTCACTTCACCGACGCATACGGCGTTGCGCGCGGGCTGCACCTGCACATCTCTCCGGTCGTCGGCGCGATATTTGCATTGCTGCTCATCGATGCATCGATAGTGGGCGCGTCTGCGGTCACGCTCACCACCTCGTACGCGTTTGGAGATATGTTCGGGCGCGGCTTCTCGCTTCACCGCGGCTTCCGCGAAGCCAAGTTGTTCTACGGGATGTACGCCGCGATGGTGGTGCTTGCGGCCGCCATCGTTCTGATCCCGCATGCGCCATTGGGCCTCATCACGACCGCGGTGCAGGCCCTGGCCGGCATATTGCTGCCCAGCACCACGGTGTTCGCAGTCCTCCTGTGCAACGACCGGGCCGTCCTCGGGCCGTGGATCAATCGACCGTGGTTGAACGTGCTCGCCGCGATCATCGTCGGAACGCTGCTGCTGCTCTCGCTCATCCTCGTCATCTCGACGGTCGTGCCATCTGTCGACGTCACCGTGCTGCTCAAACTGCTGGCGCCGGTCATATTGATTGTCATCGCCGTCGGCGGGGTGGTGATGTGGTGGGGGTCCAGAAGGGCTCAACCGATTCCGCCCGCCTCGCGTTCGGAGCGTGAAGGCTGGCGGATGCCGGCCCTGGCATTGCTCGAGCGTCCGCGGTCGTCGCCGCTGCGGAGGTTTGCGATGTTGCTCCTGGGGAGCTATGTCGCGTTCGCTGTGATCTTGCTTGCGGTGAAAGCCGTGCAGATCGCCCTGGTTCACCGGTAACTGGCGGTCGTCACCTCGCTATAAAGCTGAACTCCGGGCACGGGTAACAAAACTCCCGTTTCTCGCATTGATTGATGTGGAGTGACGGCGCGGACGTTTTCGCTAGACTGTTGGCCCGTGCTCGGTATCAAGCCGGGCCGCCGCGCTAGAGCTTCGCGCAGGCGCCTGAGTATCACCCGAACCGCCGTCCTTGCTGTGTTCGCAATCGCGCTGTCGGCGATGGCGGGCACTTTCGCGTACTTCCTCCCCTCTGCGAAGCTCGCGTGGGACGCGACCGGCCAGGTCGTGAGCATCCCTTCGCCCACACCCTCGCCGACCTCGTTTTCGTCCCCGTCCCCAAGCCCGATTGCCCAGCCGAAGGACGCGTTCACGGTGCTGCTGCTGGGATCGGACGACGACGACAAGTTCTATGCGGAGCACGTCCTGACGCAGTCGATGATCCTGGTGCGGGTCGTGCCTTCGACGCATTCGGTGACCATGCTGTCGATTCCGCGCGACCTCTATGTGCCGCTCTCGACCGGTGGGACCGGGAAGATCGACGGCGCCTATTCATATGGCGGCGCCGGCGCCGCGATCGCGACGGTTCAGAACGATTTCGGCGTTCACATCAACGACTACATCTGGATCGGTCTGCTCGGGCTCATCAAGCTCATCGACGCGATCGGCGGCATCGATGTGGTGACAAGCAACCCAGTTGTGGACGACCTCTACCCGCAGGACATCTTCAGCAACAATCCCTATGGGTATGAACGCGTAGCGGTTCTGGCCGGACCGCAGCACCTGGATGGCATCCATGCGATGCAGTACGTGCGGTCGCGCCACAACGACCTGCAGAGCGACATCGGGCGCTCGAAACGTCAGCAGCAGGTTCTGCTTGCCATTCGGAAGAAGGCGAAGCAGACATCACCGGCCGACGTGCCCAACATCGCGGCCGCGCTGGGCGGTGAGATCAAGACCAGCATCGGCCTGGACCGCGTCGCCCAGCTGATTCCGCTGGCATCCAGCTTCGACAACCCCGACAACATCACCCAGCTGATCATGCTTCCGCCGCTCTGGCATGGAGGCGGCCCCGGAGGCAGCCTCATGCCCAACTGGCCGGCAATCCTCGCCTTCGTGCGGCAGTACTTCCCATGATCGCCAGGTTCTTCCTCGGACTCGGACTCTGCGTGCTGATGCTGGTCTCGAGCTTCGGCACATACATGTACCTCGGAGGGCGCCAGTCGAAGTCGGCGCTCCCGGCCGAGAAGCCGACGGTCGCGGCGCCACGTCCGACCGCGTTCAGGCTTCCGGGCACGCTTTATCTCGCACAGTCGGGCGCGATCTACAGCCTGAGCATCGGGCGCTTCCATCAGCTCACGCCCGAAGGTGGATGGACCCAGCCTTCGCTTTACCCCGACGGCAGCCAGCTGCTGGCGGTCCGGCGATTGGATTTCTACTCCGACGTTTTCTTTCTCGGCCGTTTCGGCCAGGTGCTTCGGCAGATCACGAACAACGCGGCTCCTGGGAGGAGCAACGACACCACAGCCATGCATT
>Ga0209802_1000388_pt1 | contig 33314 bp, 30 predicted proteins | sample GraSoiAngelo_129_FD_185886 | JGI IMG/M metagenome (GOLD analysis project Ga0209802, IMG submission 185886) | Grasslands soil microbial communities from the Angelo Coastal Reserve, California, USA - 14_0927_12_40cm (SPAdes) (version 2) | ecosystem: Environmental > Terrestrial > Soil > Grasslands ... | reverse complement strand
TGTCTCAAACGAGGTAGCCGTCGTGTTTTTCTCCGACCGCGGCTCCAGCGGCTGCATGTAGCCGTTGTTCAGCGCATCGGACATCTCACAGATCAAGGTGGCAAAATTCTTCGACATGCCCATCTGCGTCATTGCCATGATCACCTGCTCGGCGGGCAGTTGAATGTAGGCCAGCGCCGGCCTTCCAATCGCCGTGCCCACGATGCGTGCAACTTCCGAATAAGTGATCTCGCGCGGGCCAAGCAGTTCCCGCGTTTGCTTGCCGGAGAAATTAAGCTGCAGCAGGGCATCCGCTGCCGCTGCGCCAATGTCTTTCGTGGCGATCATGGCCAACGCCAGGTCCGCGCGCAAAGGCCCAGCCATCATTCCGAATCCCTGGATAATCCCGACCTGCGCCAAGATATTTTCCATGAAATACCCCGCGCGCAAATGCAGGACATTCATCTCCGAAATATCGGCAAACCGCTCTTCCATATAATGCAAGCCCGCCACGGGCCCTGTTTTTTCTGGCTTGTCCGCACCTACGCTGCTGAGCGTCACAACGTGTTTCACGCCCGCCGCTTCGATCGCCGCGGCCATCGCGTCGCTTACCTGATCCTGGAAACGGCGATAGTTCTCGCTGGTGAGATGCGGCGGGATCAGCGCATACACGCCTTCCGCCCCCGTTAATGCCCGAGTCAGTGCCTCCGCATCCCCGGCATCCGCCACAGCCGCCTCAGCGCCGCGGCTCACGAAGGGCGCCAGTTTCTTGCTGTCGCGTCCCACCACGCGCACTCTCTTGCCTTTATCGAGCAACGTGTTTGCAACGACGGAGCCCGTGTGACCGCTTGCTCCCAGAACGACGTACATGATTCTTCCTCGTACTAATAAGGCTGATTGAAACCCGCTCGAAAGAACTCGTCCCGCTATAGCATCGGCACCTTGACGCTCGTTTTTTTCGCAAATGCGATGGCCTCCGGATACCCCGCATCCGCGTGCCGCGCCACGCCCATTCCGGGATCATTCGTCAGCACGCGCTCGATGCGCTTCGCCATTTCCTTGGTTCCATCAGCGACAGTCACTTGGCCCGCGTGCTGCGAGTAACCGATTCCTACGCCGCCGCCATTGTGAATCGAAACCCACGAAGCTCCACTCGCTGTATTAATTAGCGCATTCAGCAGCGGCCAGTCCGCAATCGCGTCCGATCCATCCAGCATCGCTTCGGTCTCACGGTACGGCGAAGCCACCGACCCGCAGTCCAGATGATCCCGCCCCATCACCACCGGCGCCTTGATTTCACCCTTCGCCACCAATTCATTCAGCGCCAATCCAAACTTGTCGCGTTCGCCATAACCCAGCCAGCAAATCCGCGACGGCAGCCCCTGAAACCTCACGCGCTTCTGCGCCAGCTTGATCCACTGGCTCAAATGTTCGTCGTGCGGAAACATCTCCAGCACCAGTTGATCTGTTCGCGCGATGTCCGAGGCCTCGCCCGAAAGCGCTGCCCATCGAAAAGGCCCTTTCCCCTCGCAGAACAACGGCCGGATGTACGCCGGCACGAATCCTGGAAAGTCATACGCATTCTTCACTCCCTGCTGAAATGCAAACGTTCGAATGTTGTTCCCGTAGTCAAACGTCACCGAACCCAGCTTCTGCAGTTCGAGCATGCCCTGAACATGCGCCGCGATCGCCGCCAGTGCTCGCTTGTTGTACTCCTCGGGATTCTTCTTGCGCAGCTCCAGCGCAGCTTCCAGCGTCATCCCATTCGGCACGTACCCGCCGAGGGGATCGTGCGCGCTCGTCTGATCCGTGAGCAGGTCCGGCACCACGCCGCGCTTCGCCAGCTCCGGGATCACGTCCGCGCAATTCCCAACCAATCCAACCGAAGTGGCCTCGCCTTTGCGCACCGCGTTCTTCAGAATCCGCAGCGCCTCGTCCAGCGAAGTCACGAGTACATCGCAATAGCCCGTCTTCACGCGCCGCTTGATCCGCTCCGGGTCCACGTCAATTCCCAGAAACGCCGCGCCATTCATCGTGGCCGCCAGCGGTTGCGCTCCTCCCATGCCGCCCATTCCGCCGCTTACCACGAGTTTTCCCTTTAAGTCGCCGCCAAAATGTTTCTTCGCCGCCGCCGCAAACGTTTCGTACGTCCCCTGCAAAATCCCCTGCGTCCCGATGTAAATCCAGCTTCCCGCGGTCATCTGCCCGTACATCATCAATCCCGCGCGGTCCAGTTCATGAAACCGGTCCCAATTATTCCAGTGCCCCACCAGATTCGAATTGCACAGCAGCACCCGCGGCGCGTATTCATGCGTTCGAAAAATTCCCACCGGCTTGCCCGATTGCACCAGCAGCGTTTCGTCTGCCTCCAACGCCTTCAGCGAACGCACAATCGCATGAAAACATTCCCAATTCCGCGCCGCCTTTCCCGTCCCGCCATAAACCACCAGCTCTTCCGGCTTCTCCGCCACTTCGGGGTCGAGGTTATTCAGCAGCATCCGCAGCGCCGCCTCCTGCTGCCAGCCTTTGCACGAAATCTGCGTCCCTCGCGGCGCGCGAAACGGCCCCTTCGACAGCCTCGTCTCCGCCACAGTCCCCGGTATCGTCGCACTCATGAATTTCCCTCTCCACCGCCCATACTAGCGCAAAGCATTACGCATAGACAGGCTCGTGGCGCTTCAGCCTGGGAAGTCGCCTGATGGATTTCCCGGTTTCTCCTGGGCCCGCCGCAGGTCATGGAGACTCTGCAGATTAAGCCAAAACTGTGCCCTTGTGCCAAAGAAATGACCGAGGCGCAGAGTGTTGTCGCCTGTAATCGAGCGCGCGGGAAGCAGCGCCACCTTAGCATCACTTCGGGAACGGTCCGGCCATGACGGGCCCGGGAATCAGAGGTTCCCAAGCTTCTTTGCAATGGGCACATCGCACTTCGCGTCGTGCGGCATTCCTCTCGCCTGAGGTTTGAAGGATGGCAAATGAGTTTTTCTTTCCGCAATGCGGGCATGTGAGATCGACTAGCACATGCAGTGGCGGTGCTTCTGTCGCCGAGGGGGAGTCCCCGCCGGAATTTTCCTGAGTGTCAATCTGCGGCGCGTGCGCTTTTTTGCTGGCCCGTTTTCTGTCATAGAGCACTTGATCCGCGCGCTCGAGCATTTCCTCCGGCCGCTCTCCCATTTCGTACTGCTTCCATCCCGCCGAAAACGTGACGGGAATTTTCTGGCCATGCCAATCCACTTCCAATGAGCCAAGACGCCCCAGCACAAGCTCGAGCTGCTGCAACGTGCACTCGGGAAGCAGAACCAGAAACTCATCGCCTCCCAGTCGCACGGCGAGGTCGGAACCGCGAATGATCTTATTCAGACGTGCGGCGAATTCTTGCAGCACCAGGTCGCCCGCCGGGTGGCCGTGCGTGTCGTTGACTTGCTTGAAGTGGTCCAAGTCCAGGGTGAGTACCGTCAGCGGATGACCCTTGCGCTCGGAGCGCGCAACCTCTGCCGCCAGGCGCTGCTCGGCAAAACGTCGGTTATAGAGGCCCGTCAACGGATCGATCATGGCCAGCGTGCGCAATAGGTCTGAGTGCCCCTGTTTCTCAGCCAGTTGGCGGCGCAGCCGTTTGATGAGCGTCTGTTGGTAAACCACATAGACATCAAAAATGATGACGAGTGCTACCAGGCCAAAAATGGCGTCGCTCGCCTTGATTTTGAAGCGCGTATCCGCACCTTCGCCCAGGCTCTGCAGAAGGAAGGAGATGACCGTAAATGTCAGCAACACAATGACAAAAATGGAGTAGCCCCAGACCCACCAATCCCGGTTCTCAATCTTCCGCAGTTCCCGCGCGAACTCTCGATTTTTTTGTTCAATCGAAGCCGCAGTGGGTTGGAGGGGGGGAGCACTCATGGGCGAGAGGAGGGCAGTTGTCTCCAGTTCCTCCAAGCTAGTCCGCGAGAGCGTCAGGGTCAAGACTCATTCATGATCGTATTCTAATTTAGTCAACCCCACCGGCCAAGGTGGACGGGAAGCAGCTCGGTACCGCAGCCGATTCCATAAACTACCTGTTATGAATGGCTTACGAGCCTGTTCGACTGTCTCAAAAGTCCTGTCCGACTGGTACGCCTGGCCCATTGGCCGGGGTGCCTGCTTCTGTCAAATTGACTTCGAACTGAAATGGTCGCTCTCTTCATCCTCGTGTTCTCCGTGGTCGCGCTCCTGAAGTTCGCGATCTGGCAATGGCGCGCGATTTGGATATCCACCGCCAATCAGCCCCTGTCTGAATCCTTGCAGCTCGCCGCTGGAATTGATGGCGCCGCTATCGGCGCACAGGATTTCAGCACGTTGATGGATCTTTGCGATCGTTTGTCCCCCGGCTTGAAAAAGACCAGTCCATGGCTCAAGGAAGTATCGTTCTACCACCGTATAGTTGCGAAACTTGATCGCGCTTTCGGGCGCAATCTCCCCGCGATTTCCTCGTGGGCGAACCGGGAAATGCAGACCTGCTCGCGGTACGCCGCCGTGGTTCTTGACCAGAGTCTCTCAATGAACATGGATCGTCAGTTCGCCGCTCGCGCCAGCTAGCGAGAAAGGCCCCCTCTTCAAGAACCTAACCCGAAAAGGTACGCCACCCTGATCTTGGTCGCTTAGTTAGCGTGACTTCAAAGGCTCGGAACTGCCCGCGAACGGGGAAATCCGTCACCGCCCGTAAACCAACACGTGAAATGTTCCTGGAATCGCCGGGCGCTGAGGATGCGGCCGATCTGCCGTGGGGGTGGGAGCCGGAGCAAAGTCCGCCGTGTCCAGGAAAAGGTTGTGGCTCTTGGTGTCCAGGCCCATGGTTTTGGCTCCGTATTCGGTCTTGATCGTTTCGGCTTCGCTGAATTTGTCGGGGGAGTCTTCATGGAATACATGCACCATACCCTCGCGCGTAGAGACGAAGACCAGCCCCGTTTCGGGCTCGTAGGCGGCGGCATCCACGCCAGCGGAGATCGGGAAGGACTGAAGGACTTTTCCGCTGTCGGAGTCGAGCACCACGAGCATCTGGGGATCGCGGCCGGCGCTGAAGAGCCGGTGGTGCGGAACGTCCATGGCGAGAGCTGTAGGTACTCCGGCGGGCGCGAGCGGCCAGCGCGATTTGATCTTGAGCGACTGGGAATCGATGGCCGCAAGTTCGCTTTTGTCCTCCAGGTTGACGTAAACCGTTCCCTTGCCATCGGCCACGGCAAACTCGGGGCCGCCTCCAAGATCGATGGTCCCCACCACGCTGCCGCTCTTGGCATCAATCACCGTGGAGCTGTGGGGATCGCCGTTCATGACGAAGACGCGCTTCGAGAAGGGATCGTAAATGATGCTGTCGGCGTCCTTGTCGGCCTTCGCTTCGCCGGTCACCTTAAGCGTCTGCAGATCGAAAAGGATCGCCTTGCCCTGCGCGCCGTCACTGATGAAGCCGCGGCCAAACTCGCTGGCCAAGGCGACCCCGTGCACTTGCTTCAGACCGGTGATGTTGCCGATGAGGGCGCCGGTGTCGGCGTCGATGACCTTGATTTCCGTGCCATGAGACAGGTATACGCAGCGCGCGGCAGAATCGACGGTGATGTAGTCGAAGTACTCGCGAGTGCTCCCCTCCGCTGCGCCGAAGCTGTATTTCTTGAGCAGGTGATAGCCGGGCGCCGCCGCCATCAAGAGCGAGCAAGCACCCAGCAGGATCGCGAACACGCTGCTTGCCAGACGTCCGAAACCATAAGACTTCATGTCATCCCTCCCTTACGATTGAAGCCATTCCCAGAACTCTAAAAGTTCCCAGCGATGATGCGGGACAATAAACGCTGTGTTCATGCGGGTTGGACGCGGTGAGGATGCCCTGGAGGTACCGGCTGCCCCTCGAGGCGCGTTACTCCAAAAGCACCGCGGATGCATCGCCTAATCAATGTCTATCACATCCGAGATATCATAGCCATGTTTCGCATTCCGTGCCCGCGAGACTAAATCGATGCGGGCCACCGATGGATGATCGAGCGAAAGGAAGTACACGCCATGCGCACGGTTTCGTCTATTCGTTCCTTGTTTTTCGCGCTGTTCCTGCTATGTCTTTCCGCGTCATCGTACGCTCAAGTCAGCATCGGCATTTCCGTCGGCTATCCTCCTCCTCCGCTGCCCGTCTACGAGCAACCCATCTGTCCGGAGGAGGGCTATATCTGGACTCCTGGCTATTGGGCCTGGGATGGGGATGATTATTTTTGGGTCCCCGGCACCTGGGTGCTGGCTCCGCAACCCGGTTTTTTCTGGACGCCGGCCTATTGGGGTTGGAGCGGAGCTGTCTTTGTTTTCCATGAGGGTTATTGGGGCCCACGAGTTGGTTTTTACGGCGGCGTAAATTACGGCTACGGCTATTTCGGCCGCGGTTATGAAGGCGGCCGCTGGGACCATGACCGCTTTTTCTACAACCGCTCGGTGAACAACATCAATGTCACGGAAATCCATAATACCTACAACACCACAATCATTAACAACAACACGACAATAAACCGCGTCAGCTATAACGGTGGCCACGGTGGCATTGACGCGCGGCCGAGCCGCGAAGAAGAGAGCACGGGACGCGAGCGGCATATCCGGCCCGTCGGGGCGCAAAACCAGCACTTTCAGGAAGCACGCTCCAACCAGGAATTGCGTGCCTCCGTAAACCACGGCAAGCCGCCCGTCGCAGCCACTCCCCGGCCCGGAGCATTCCACGAGCGCGGCGCCATGGCAGCACGGGAGGCAGGAGGGCGCTACGAGCCGCCTTCCAATCGCCCTCCAAATGCTGGTCGTCCAACGCATGCCAACGAACTTTCTCCACACGAACGGTTCGCTCCTCCGAACACGGGCAACCCCAGGGTCGACCAGAGATACCGGCAGCAGCAGGACAGGCTCTACACCAAACAGGAGCAAGAACATCAGAAACTCCAGCAAAGACAGGAACAAGAACATCAGCGTCTGGATCAACAAAATTCAAATGAAGCCAAGAGACAACAAGTAGAGCAGCGCCACCAGCAACAGACGCAGCATCTCGAGCAACGCCACGAACAACAACGACAGCAGATCCAGCAGAAAAAGGAACCGCCGCACCAGTCCCAGTCTCGGCCCGGGCACCCCTAGTTTCCTTGCAGGCAGACGCTTACTTACAGGCGTACCTGCGGCTTTGTGTCTTCCACTAAGCCGAAAACAACCGAGCCGAAATGCGTGACTGATCGGAGGATCGACCTTGAATCCCTAACTCGCTTCCCGGCGGGTGGGCCAGCCTCAATGCGTTCTGACGATCTGGGTGGCCTACCCCTGCGGTTTTGTTTTACGCAGCTCCGCCCCATCCCGGTGCTCTTGCGGGATGAACGGTGGGGCTGCCTTTCGCTAGCCTCTTATCCCTGTTTCTATAAGCACGATTCTCCGCTTCAATTCCTCCTTTGTTTTCTTCATCTTTCATCTTTCAACCTTAAACTTTTGACCTTCAACTTCCTTTTCCCCTAACTCCTTTCCCCTCACCCACTTAAAATTAGTATTTACAAGTATCGTATAAGTATGGTAATATAGTATGTGATAGTTAGGGACCACGTCATTCCCCCGCCGCAATCCTCCTATACTTCCGTCCCCGCCCTTCACGGCCTCCTAAGTCCTGTCAAATCATATCGTTTGCAGACCCCCACTCTCTAACTCTTTTGGAATCATTTCGTTTCAAAAGCAGGGGGAGGGGGCAGGGGCTTTTTCCTTACGTCTTTACTTCCTTTCTTCGTCACGTTGTTACTTCAATCTTCCGAAAGGCTAATCCATGTCCCCAAAACAACACACCGATCGCCAGTGCCAATACCAGAACGCCCGCGGCCAGCGCTGCCACATGCTGATCGACGAGCATCGCCACGGCGAACAGCGCCAATCGCCCGCGCTCTGCACCTACCATGCCGACGTCTCAAGACGGCCGTTATCGATCCCGAAGCCCTTGCCGCCGACCTTCTCGCCGACATCGACAGCTTCACTACCGCGGATGAGGTCAATCTCTTCCTCGGCAATCTAGTCAAACAGCTCGCTCGCAAGCGCATCGCCCGTCGTGACGCCATCGCTCTCGCCTATATCTCGCAACTCATTCTCACCAGCCAAACCGCCATGGCGAGGGAAGCGGCAGCCGAGATGGAAGCCGTGAAACAAGCGGAGCACGTTCGCCTCATCGCCCGCCTTGGCCAAGGGAGCCGCGACCTTGCATCACTCGGCAATCAACAATCAACCGGCGCCGCACCGGAGCACCGCAATGACGATCCGCAGCGTCCCGCGTAGAACGGCTGCCAAGCACCGCATTGCGCCGCCAAGTTCGGTGGGGTACAGTGAACCCCAGACCATGAACTACGGCACGCTTCCCTCACGTTTCCTGAATGCTATCGACAATCTGTCGAACCCGCGCGCGCAAATGGTGCGCCGCGACGGCCGCTGGGAAACCATTGGGTCCCAGGAATTTCTTCGCCGCGTTGCTGGCCTTTCCTCCGCCTTCGTGGAACTTGGCGTAAAGCCAGGCGATCGCGTCGGCCTCTTCTCCGCGAACCGTCCCGAATGGCACACCGCCGACTTTGCCATCACGGGCGCCGGTGCCGTCACTGTCCCGGTCTACTTCAACGAATCGCTGGACCGCATGACCTATATCCTCAAACATTGCGGCGCCAAAGTGCTCTTCGTTGCCGGCAAGCCGCAGCTCGAAAAACTCCTCGCTGTACGTGGCAATCTTCCGGAACTCGAACAGGTCATTGTCGCCGACGGAGGCACAGAACTCCCCAGCGAATACCTACGCTATGAAACTCTCATCACCAGCGCAGGGGAGAAAGACATCGCCGCCTATCGTCAGCGTGCCGCCCAGGTTCTTCCTGGCCAACTCGCTTCCATCATCTACACTTCCGGCACCACGGGCGAGCCCAAGGGCGTCATGCTCACGCACACCAACTTTTGCTCCAACGTCACCGACGTGGGCCATGAATTCCGAATTGACCCCGCCAAAGACGTCGCGCTTTCCTTTCTCCCTCTCTCCCACGTCTACGGGCGCGTCATGGACTATATCTATCTTTTCCAAGAGGCCCCTATCGCCTACGTCGAGTCCGTCGATGCGGTTGCTCAGGCGCTCCTGGAAGTCTGCCCCTCCGTCACTGCGGCCGTCCCGCGCTTCTTCGAGAAAATTTATGTGCGCCTGGTCGAGCAAGGTTCCAAAACCACCGGAATCAAGCGAAAGATCTTCCACTGGGCCATGAAAGTTGCCAATCAGTCAGTTCGTTGGCGCGCCAGTGGAGGTCGTGCCAGTCTCGCCGTAAAGCTGCAGTGGCTCGTCGCCAACTGGCTCGTCTACAAGAAAATTCGCGCGGGCTTGGGTGGACGCCTTCGCCTCGTCTGTTCCGGCGGCGCGCCGCTTTCCAAGGAGCTGGCAGAATTCTTCTGGGCCGTTGGCGTTCCCATCTATCAGGGCTACGGTTTGACGGAAACTTCACCCATCGTTTCCAACAATTACCCGCAGAATCGTGTGGGAAGTTCCGGCAAACCCATTGCCAACGTTCAGGTGCGCATTGCTGAAGATGGAGAGATCCTGGTCAAGGGGCCCTGCGTGATGCAGGGCTACTACAAGAATCCTGAGGCCACGCGCGAAGTCCTCACCGAAGACGGCTGGCTCCGTACCGGCGACATCGGCCATCTCGATGCCGATGGCTATCTTTACATTACGGATCGCAAAAAAGATTTGCTGAAAACCGCCGCGGGCAAATTTGTTGCTCCCCAGCCCATCGAAAACGCCCTGAAGACCAGTCCGTACATCCTGAACGCTATGGTCGTTGGCGATAAGCGAAAGTTCATCGCCGCGCTTTTGGTTCCCAATGCCGCGACCGTCTCTGCCAAGGCCGCGGATGAGGGAATCACGTTTGCTTCAATCAAGGAGATGGTTGCTCATCCCTGGGTGCACTTCCTGATCGATTCGGAAGTGAAGCGCCTCACGGCCCATCTGGCGCAGTATGAAACCATCAAGCGTTTCGCGCTGCTCCCCGAAGATTTCACGGTCGACAATGGCAGCCTCACCTTCACTCTCAAACTCAAGCGCCGCATTGTCGAGCAAAAATACCGCGACGTCATCGAATCTCTTTACGCCGACGTCGCCGAGCCCCGCCCCATCTTCCAGGGGTGATTGCCGCAGTGTGCCCACATGCGCTGTCACATATTGCAGGAATGGACGCGCGCCGCCTTCCACCTATGCAGGCCGAATTTTTGGCGACCGCATTCTCGGCCCGACTTGGGCATGGCTCGCTGGACTCCCTGATGCCCTCGATCTGTGGGCGCGGAATTTCTCGAGGCCTGTTCTAGCGTACAGTTACAACCGGCGAACCACGCAACTTAGCCGCGAAACATCGAAGCATCCTCTCTTCGTAAACTGGAATCGAAGTAGATAAAGCCCGCCTCAGTTCCCAGACCCGGTTTTGCCTAGGCTATGGAGAGTTCCCAGGCTCCCGTCGCGCAAATTGGAAGAGGATCGTAATCCGAGTTCGGAGGGAACCAGTGAATTTCATTTGCGAAATGGTTGAGGGTAATTTGGTCTCTCGTGCGGTCTACCTAGGAAGCGCCGGACTTCTCTGCGCGCTTCTTTTTTTCGCTCTTTGTTCATCGGTGTTTGCGCAATCTCCCATTCCTGCGGCCACGAATCCGGCCAACAAGGACGCGGGAGGCTTTACTCCCGGATGGACACTCGGCGCGCGCTTCGAGGGCAGCTATAGCAGCGATGCCGGCGTCTACGACCTCGGAACAGCTCTTGGCTACAACTTTTCGCGTCACTTTGGAATCGATGGGGGCGTCCCCTTTTACTTCATCACCACGCCGACTTCGATCAAGCAAAGCAATCCTGGCGCGGTTTCCGGAGTAGGCATAGGGAGTTTCTTCACCGATCTGCGCTTGAATTATCCTAACCCTTCCCTGAATTACAGTTCAGCCATTCATTTGACCGCGCCTACCGCGGACACCAAGAAAGGCTTCAGCGTCGGTCACGCAACTTGGAACTTTACCAACCATTTCGACCATGCCTTTGGCGATTGGTCGCCGTTCATTGACGCCGGGGTCGGCAATTCGTTAATGGACACACGATATTTCACGCGCCCCTTCGCGACCTTCGGCTACAACGCAGCGTTCGCTGGTGGCCTGGAATACGACAAGGGATCCTTCAGCCTTTCGGCAGGCGCTTACGATATCGCGCCGTGGGGAAACCAAACGGTGATCAGCCGGGTCTTCCGATGCGGCTCTGCAGCGAAGTGCAGTGCCAACGGAACATCGACGAACCGCAACGGATTCACTAGTTCCAGCGTTACGACTGGTAGCGCTGCCCTCGTTCGGGACAATGGCTATGAAGCAGGCATCGACTTTAAGCCGGTCTATTATCTCGACTTTGAGTTTGACTATAGCCGCAGCGTTCCTTTGCGGCTCAACAACTATTCGTTCGGCATCGGCCTCGATCTCAGTTCGCTGGTGCGATCTCGTGCTCACTGATCTCAACGTCCACTCTGAGCTTGAAGTATCCGCTGAGATTCTTCGCCCATCCTCATCGGATGGGCTCAGAATGACACTTCTGCGGTGTTGCCTATACCTAATGCAGTGTCACTGCTTAGAAACTTAGATTACAGTGGTTTTCCGTCCGGGCTCAGGAAGCGGATTTCGCCCAGATTCAGTTCTTTCACTCCCGCCTCGATTTTTGCGCGGTCGCCGACAATCACCCAAATTAGATTATCTGGATGAACCACGGTCTTCGCGGCATCCTCCACGTCGGCGATTTTCAGAGCGCGGACTTTGCCTGCGTACGTCTCATAGTAATCGTCCGGCAGTCCGAATTGCACCAGGTCCAAGATTGATCGTCCCACTTCTTCCTGCGTTTCCCGCGATCCCGGCAGACTTAGCGTTTCGTTGGCTTGAATTCTTGCCAACTCATCAGCCGTGAGCGGACGCCCTCCCAAGATGCCACGGAACTCTTTATTCATTTCCGCGAGGGATTCCTTGGTTTTGTCGGTTTGCACCGGAGCCAGCGCGATGAACGGCCGCTGCGCGCGCGCCGCCCACAGCAGGGTCCTCGCTCCGTACGACCAGTGCTTGTCCTCGCGCAAGTTCATGTTCAGCCGCGAACCGAACATTCCGCCCAAGTCGTCGTTCATGGCTTCCATGGCAATTTCTTTGGGGTTGGCTTTCGGCGGCGCGACGCTTCCGGCGATGATGACCGACTGCAACGCGCCGGGCTTGTCCATCAAATAGACCGTGGATTTCGCCGCCAGCGGAACACTGCCGATATTTTTCTTTGGTATTTGTCCTGCTTTCCAGTTGGCAAACAGTTTTTCCAGCTTCGGCTTCACCTCGCTTAGTGTCGTATCGCCCACGATCACCAGCGTCGCGTTGTTCGGGTGATACCACGCTTGGTGAAATTTGACGAGGTCCTCCCTCGTCATCTTCGTCACGCTCTCTGTTGTCCCCGAGCCGGTCAGCGGATTTCCGTAAGCATGTCCCGTTCCGTAAACCAGGGCCGGCAACACGCGCAGCGCCATTTGTACCGGCGCGTTTTGCTCGCGCTCGATGGCCGCAAGAGTTTGTTTTTGTTGGCGTTTGAAATCGCTCTCCGGGAAGACCGGGTTCTGAATCACATCCGCGAACAGGTCGAGCGAAGGATCCAGCTTGGCCTTGAGCGTGGACAATTGCACGACCGACAAATCCAGATTGGAATAAGCGTGCAGCTCCGCGCCCAGCATCGCCAGTTGATCGTTGATCTGGAGCGCGGTCCTCGTGCTCGTCCCTCCATCAAGCAGGGACGACGTCAGACTGGCCGTACCCGGCGCGGACAACTGGTCGGCCGCATACCCAGCGTCGATCGTCATCCAGAAATGTACCAGCGGCACTTCGTGCCGTTCCGACAAAATCACTTTCAAGCCGTTGGAAAGTGCCGCGCGCTGCAATTTGGGCAGCTTCAAGTCCGGCGGTGTGCCGGTCTCCGGAGGCTTCGAGCGGTCAGCTCCCTTCGACGCCGTCTTGTATTCCGGGAACGGATACACTTCCAGCGCGTAAACGCCATCGGAAAGCCAGCGGTTCCCCGCGGCTTTCAGGTCTTCGGCCGTGGCTTCTTGCACGCGCTTCAGCGAAATTTTGTACGCCGCCGGATCACCCCGGAATACCTGGTTCCGCGCCAGTTGGTCGGACTTTCCGCCGAACCCGCCGATACGCTCGATTCCACGGATAAAATTCGCCGCATATTCTGTCTTGACGCGCTGCAACTCTTCCGCCGTTGGGCCGTCTTTCAGAAAACGCGCCAGCTCTTCGTCCAACTCTTTTTCCACCTGATGGAGATCCTGCCCAGGGCGCGCGGTTACCTGAATGCCGAACTGCCCGCCGATCTCTTTCAGGTCCACGAAGGCGTTCGCGTTCGTGGCAATCTGATCGTCGTACACCAGCCGCTTGTAGAATCGCGACGTCTTCCCGGCACTCAACACGTCACTCACGAGGTCCAGGTAATCTGCATCAGCGGTCCCAAACTCTGGAATGTTCCAAACCTTGTATATGCGCGCCTGCGGCACGCGATCTTGAACCTTCTGCCGGTGCGTCCCCGTCATTTTTGCGATCCACACCTCATGGTGCGCAACGGGCGGCCCCGCGGGGATATCTCCGAAATATTTTTCCATTTTTTCTTTAGCTGTCTTCAAGTCGATGTCACCGGCCAGCGCGATGACCACATTCGATGGTCCGTAATAGGTCTTGAACCATTCCTGCACATCCTTCATCGAAGCCGCATCCAGATCCGCCATCTCCCCGATGGTCGTCCAGGAATACGGATGCCCCGCCGGATAGGTGTTTTGCGTGAGCAATTGACGCGTGACACCGTACGGCTGGTTTTCTCCTTGCCGTTTTTCGTTTTGTACGACGCCGCGCTGCAAGTCGAGCGTCTTCTGATCCAGCGCGCCGAGCAGGTGCCCCATGCGGTCCGATTCCATCCACAGCGTCAGATCCAGTGCAGACGTTGGCACGTCTTCGAAGTAATTGGTGCGGTCGGGATTCGTCGTGCCGTTCAAGTCGGTTGCGCCGATTCGCTCCATTGCATCAATGTACCGCCCCGGGGCGTGTTCGCTGCCGCCGAACATCAGGTGCTCAAAGAGGTGCGCGAATCCCGTTTTCCCGGGCTTCTCATTTTTCGAGCCCACGTGATACCACAGATTCACGGCCACGATGGGCGCCTTGTGATCCTCGTGCACGATCACCGTCAGCCCGTTATCCAGCACAAATTTTTGAAAAGGAATGTCGATGTCTGCACTCTGCGCGAAAACTCCAGTTGCCAGCAGCGCAAAAACGAGAATCATGACTGCGGATCTGAACTTCATAGGTAAACCCTCCCTCAGAAATTTGAAGCTAAACTTTGCATGGAATACGCTGGAACTGTTTTGGACAGACCACCACCCTTGCTATAGACGTGCGCATTCAACCAAAGTTTCATCCGGAACGGATCTTTATGCTCGGCCACGCTGAGTACGCAAGGCTTCATCTGCGGATCAGCGAGTCTACTACATCTTGCCGCCCCATCTACTGGCCTCTCGGGCCCGGGGCTGCTTGAAATGCTCTGGCTTGCCGGCTTTTCCCTTCTTGTTGCACCCTATGCACTGTTTTCAATTGTTGCAGCATCGAATACACTGGGACCCTGAAGAACAGCCTGGGAGGTTATTCGCCATGCCCGCAACAGCAGCAAGCACTGTCCGCACTTTCAAAAGCAATGTTGGTGTCCCGGAAGCCAATCGTCAAGCGCTGATCGCGCTTCTCAATGCGCGCTTAGCCGACAGCGTGGATCTATACAGCCAGATCAAGTGGGCCCATTGGAATGTGAAGGGCTCGGATTTCATTCAACTTCATGAACTGTTCGACTCCATCGCGGCTCACGTTTTGGAGCAAACCGACACGATTGCCGAGCGGGCCGTGACGCTTGGCGGCGTTGCCAATGGAACTGTCCGCGAAGCGGCCGCGAAGAGCGGTCTCAAGGAAGCGGACCTGAGTGCCAGCGATGGGAAGGCGCAGTTGAAGTGGCTGGTTCACAATGTGGCCCACCATGCGAACGCTTTGCGCGGCGCGGTGAAGCAGGCCGGAGACCTGGAGGATGACATCACTGTCGATCTCTTCACCGAATTGACGCGCGCGTTGGACAAGGACCTCTGGTTCCTCGAAGCCCATCTGCAGGGCTGATCTGTACTTGCCCGCCGCCGTTGCATCTCTTTGAGGGCGCAGGCGGACTTGGCGTCCTGATTGGTTTTCGTCAGCTTTGCGAAGCTCTCTCCGATTTGTCCTGATCGGGCGATAGGTCTAGAATCGCAGAGAGGATCCCATGTCAGATCAGCTTGTCATTGCAGGCCGCGGATTCCATTCGCGGCTCATCGTTGGAACAGGGAAGTACCGCAGTTTTCAGGAAATGGCGCGCGCACACGCCGCATCTGGCGCGGAAATGGTTACCGTCGCCGTTCGGCGCGTCAATCTCACCGACCGAGCGAAGGAATCGCTTCTCGATTACATCGACCGCGAGAAAATCTTCATTTTGCCGAATACCGCTGCGTGTTACACCGCCGACGAAGCGATCCGCACCGCGTACCTGGCGCGCGAAGTCGGCCTCTCGAATTGGATCAAGCTGGAAGTCATCGGCGACCAGCAAACGCTTTTCCCGGACACCGAGCAGCTCATCGCGGCCACCCGCGTGCTCGTCAAGGAAGGCTTCGTCGTTCTGCCTTACACGAATGACGATCTCATTGCCGCTCGCAAACTCATCGACGCTGGCGCCGCCGCAGTCATGCCGCTTGCCGCGCCCATCGGTTCCGGCCTCGGCGTACAGAATCCCGCCAATCTCCGCATCCTCCGCGAGCGCATCACGGAGGTCCCGATGATTGTGGACGCCGGTGTTGGCACCGCGTCCGACGCGGTCGTGGCCATGGAACTTGGCGCCGATGGCGTGCTCATGAACACGGCCATCGCCGAAGCGCAAGACACCGTCCTGATGGCGGAAGCTATGCGCGACGCGGTCATCGCCGGCCGCAGTGCTTATCTCGCCGGCCGTATGCCCAAGCGCCTTTACGCCTCCGCATCTAGCCCGATGTCCGGCGTGGTCCGGTAAAACGGCACACTCGCTTTCTGAACTGCCACGAGGTGCAGGGCATTCTGCTTGCCCGTTCCTACAGTATTTACGCGGCTAATCAATTCGGAACCACCAGCATACAATTCTCTCTTCTGGTCGGAGAGTTGGTGTAACTCTAATGGTAGGCAGCCCCGGTGGCTCCGCTGGCGCCGGAGGTTCACATCGAAGAGCCTTTCGTTGGCGCCGGTTGTTTCTGCTTCCAGGCTGTAAAGGGCTCACTATGTGGCGTTCGCCCATCCCCAAACGCCTCCTTCCTGGTCTGACTGTCTGTGTTGTTTACATTCTGGCAGCCAAGCTTAGCCTCCGCCTTGCCTCGGTACATCCAAGCGCCACTCCTTTTTGGCCTCCGACAGGCATTGCAATCGCCACGCTGCTCATGCTCGGGCCGCGCTTTTGGCCCACGATTTTCCTCGGAGCATTCCTCGTCAACCTGACGACTGCCGGCACTGCGCTCACCTCATTGGGAATCGCCGTTGGGAACACTTCGGAGGCACTACTGGCCTCCTATCTAGTCACACATTTTGCCGGCGGCCGCCATGCTTTCGAGAAGACCTGGAACATTCTCCGATTCGCTGTTTATGCCGGAGTTTTAAGCACCTCGGTCGCAGCCACGCTTGGCGTGGCGAGCCTTGCGCTGGGGGGATTTGCTCCCTGGAGCCAATACGGACTCCTCTGGCGGACTTGGTGGCTCGGCGACGCTACAGGAGCTCTGGTCTTTGCTCCCTTCCTGCTTCTCTGGAGTGCGAACCCTCGCCTGAAATGGTCTGGATGGGAACTTCTGGAAGGCGTGGGCTTGTTTGGCTCGATGCTATTCACGATAAGCATTGTCTTCGGCCCGACTTTTCACTTGCAGATGAAGGGAGATCCGTGGACGTTTCTTTGCTTTCCATTTCTTGTTTGGGCCGCTCTCCGGTTTGGTCCGCGCGAAGCCTCTGCGGCCATCTGCCTTCTTTGTGTGGCGGAGGTCGTGGGTACTGTCCACGGTTACGGGCCTTTTGCGGGGGGATCGACCAACAAGTCTCTGCTGCTCTTGCAGACTTTTGTTGCCGTCGAAGCCATGATGATTCTCATCTTTGCGGTGGAAGTCTCTGAGCGCCGCCGACAAGAACGACATGCAAAACGCCTTGCCGTTACGGATTCGCTCACGGGCCTTGCGAATTACCGGCTGTTGCTGGAGCGCATCGATACGGAGATTAAGCGCTACGGCCGCAACGGTCAGCCCTTCTCGGTGCTCTTACTCGATATGGACGGATTAAAAAAGATCAACGACACGTACGGCCACCTAGCGGGCAGCCTTGCGCTCTGCCGCATGGCAGAGGTTCTGCACTTGAGTTGCCGGGAGGTCGATACCGCCGCTCGCTACGGCGGCGACGAATTCGCCCTGGTTCTGCCGGAGACATCCTCGGAATATGCCGGCCTTGTCGCGGAGCGCATATCGAAGCGTCTTGCCGAGGACACCGAAATTCCGCGCCTTGCCGTCAGCATTGGCATCGCTGAGTATCCTGGTGATGGTCTCACCATAGAGTACATCCTCAGTGCGGCGGACCACGCCCTTTACGAGGCCAAACGCCAGGCCCGTTCTGTCACTGTGCCATCCTCTTAGCGCAGCGCCAGCAATCCGTCGTGCTGCTTTGGTCCAGCGGGGAAGAAGGCGATCCTCGCTATCGCCCGCTCTACATCATTTTTCCACCGTGGCGGCCGACGGCTTCGAACAACGTCAGCAGTTTGGAAATCCCAAATAGTTCCCGGATCTGCCTATTTGCGTTCACCAACTCGAAGGCGAGCCCTCGCGTTCGGGCCGAAACGTACAGCCCCGCGATCGTTCCGAGCCCCGAGCTGTCGATCATGGGGACCTCTTTCAAGTCCAACACGATCCGTTTCTTCTGGTCCATCACACTCTTCGCCTCGCTCCTCAGCAGCGGCGCATTCTCGATCGTCAACTTGCCGTGGCATTCCACCACGGTAGCGTCTTCCGTCTGATAGCAATGCACCCGGAATCCTCGCGTCGAGCTGATGGGCCAAGAAGGGGACATACAATATCCTGTGAACTCTCGGCTGTTTCGTCTACTGTAGCTTTTTCAATCGTGGCGTACCAGGTAATGCTCGATGCGGTCCACATCCCCGGCGGTCAATACGGGTGCGGCCTTGCTATGCTTGGGCTACCTTCCTAGCCTGTGCGTCGTCGTAGCTTTCGCCGTAGATCGACGGCACCTTCGCGCCCATACATCGAAGGTACGAAGATAGCTGTCCGCGATGATGAATCGTGTGATGCAGACCCAACATCACGAACGACACAGCAGGCCGCTGAAACATGCCACGAAAATCCACCATTTTTGTCAGCTGCTCGCCGGAGATCTTCGTCAGCGCTTCGAAATTCCTGGCAAAGCGCTCTTCATACCACGCCGCAATTTCTTGCGCGGTTTTCACGTTTTCCGGGATCAGCGACGGGTTCGTATCAAACACCCCATTGATCACCGTCTCCAGGAACCGGTTCTCAGCGGCCGCAATATGCCTCACCAGTTCGTTCGCGCTTCTCGAGTTCGGGTCTGGCTTGTACTCGCCCTTGTTCGGCGGCACTGCTTCCAGAACCTTCTTGGTAATCCGGCTCTCGTTTTTCAACGTTCCCAGGTACACGTCTTGCAGCAAATATACCGCCTGCTCTGCCGTCATCTCTTGTTCCTCCTCGGAAGTCTGCTGGCACTCTGTAATTCGATTTTCCGCTCCGCGGACTTCATTGTCCCGTTGGATGCAGAAATCCATCCAAAGTTTTGACCAACATCTTGGTCCACAAACGCGGTGCCCGGCGACTACCTCACCGATTCAGGACGGTGGCGCGTTTGCTTTCCAGACGTTTTATCACCTTCTCCGCGCGCTCCGCTTTCACTCCCACTTCATCGAGTGCTGCGCAAAAGTGCTTGAGGAAGGCATCAAAATGCGCATCGTTCAGTCCCTGCTCCCGCGCCTGCGCATGAGCGGCTCCGATCTCCTTGCCGGTATATACGATTCTTCCGCCCAGAAGCATGGAAATGAACATACTTTGCCGGGCGTTCAGGTTCTCCATGTCGGTTGCTTCGAAAAAGTGACGCAGAGTCTCATCCGCTTTGACTCTTCGGTAGAAGGATTCCGTGGCCGCCCGAATCGTGAGTCTTCCACCGATCAATTCATAGAGGTCGTCGATCATGGGGCGCTCCTGAACAAGAAGATGACACACTCAGTTCCGTGCTACCGGCGAGGCATTGGTTCACGCGGGAACCCGCCGGCCACCCAATCGGCGAGTTCCGCTGGATTGAATTTCGAAGGTTCCATGAGAGAACACCTCACAAGAAGACCCATTTTGCGCCTGGTGGTGGTGTAATTCAACGGAGGATCGCCGGAAACTCCAACCCGAGCGTTTTCCAACGAGAATCTCTTCATTTGGGCGCCATCCTTTCCTAAAAGACAAGGAACCCTGGTGGAAGGCAGCAATCTAGACCGTGCGGAACAAGAAATGCCAGGTCATGTCCACGGCTGCATGAACCAGCGCCGACGCAAAGATCGATCCCGTTCTCCGCCACGTCCAGCCGTAGAAGAAACCCGCGATGGAGGCGAGCAGCACGTAGCGCCAGTTGGGAAATCCCAGGTTCGTGATGTGAGAGAAACCGAAGAGGATCGAGGCCGTCCACCAGCCGGCTAGATCGCTGTTGCATGCCCTCGACAGCATGTTCTGCAGCAATCCACGAAAAAGAAACTCCTCGGGCCAGGCCGTGAAAAATAAAATCCCGAGCGCCGTGAGCGGCAGGGGCCTTAGTTCCGACCACTGGGGCTCAAATTGAATGAAGTGGATGCGCGTGCCCAGCGGTACAGCGATGCACGCAAGGACCAGAAAGCTCGCCAGGATGAAAAAGCCCCAGTGGCGGCCCCAGCCGATGGAATACCCGATGCCGTTCACCCGGCGCAGCAGCAGGAACGCCGCCAGCGCGACGTTCACACACAACAGCACGGTCATCACATAGGCGAGGCGCCCGCCCGGATAGGGCCAGAGCCAATGCGATATCGAAAATCCCCAGCGGTTCGGGAGCGGTTTCACGGCCACCCAAATTCCAGCGAGTATCACGAAGTCCTGCCACGCACCCGCCGGTTTTCTTTCGGCGGAGGCCGCCAGCGCCAGCGGAAAAAACACCAAGCCGGCGACGGTTGCGGCACGCCCAAACGCAAAAGTATTTGTTCCTAACGCATAAATCAGGTAGACAAGGAACACTGCGACGCCGAGCAAATGACCGCTCCCGGCGCCAAAACGCGCGGTCAGACTATTTTCAAGGCCGCGAGCGGCAAACAGCAGCATCACCAGAAAGTAGAAAGCGAAGGCCGTAAGCGTAGCAGCGAAGTCGCGGCCGCCGTAGCCCAGCCAGACGCTGTAAAGCGCTCCGGTGAGAGTCAGCACGGCCCACAGGCCGAACAGCGAGAGCACACCGAGTTGGCGCGTGGCAGGCAAGCGAAAATTGTAGCGCAGAGCGATGGCAGACCAAACTCACCCACCAATGCAACCTCCGCCACAAGCGGCTCGGGTCTCGCCGCAATCCAAGATGAGCCGCCTTGCGTATATCGACTGGATGCGCGGGTTGGCCTGCGTGCTGATGTTTCAAACGCACTGCTACGACTCCTGGCTGAGTCCCGAAGCGAGAAAATCCTCCTCGCTGATCATCTGGTCGCAGCTCGGCGGCACGTTGCCCGCGCCGCTGTTTGTTTTTCTCGCGGGGGTCTCTTTTGCGCTGGTCACGGAACGCTTGCGCGAAAAGGGAGTAGGACGCAACGCCATCGCCAAGCAGACCATCGCGCGCGGAGCGGAAATCTTCGGTATGGGTTTGCTCTTTCGCGTGCAGGAATTTGTTCTCGGTTATCCCCGGGCGCCCTGGACCGATCTGCTTCGCGTTGATGTGCTGAATATTCTCGGGCTTTCGATGATGCTGATGGGCGTGCTTTGTTGGTTGACCAGTGACAGTGACGTGGCGATGGCAAGAATCCGCACGCTGGTCGCGGCGCTATTCGCAGCGGCTATCGTGGCTCTGGTCACACCGCCGCTCTGGACGACTCATCGGCCAAGATTCTTGCCCTGGCCGCTCGAGTCTTACATCAATGGCGCGCACATCTTTGACAAGCCACAGCCCTGGCTATTTCCGTTGTTTCCCTGGTCGGCGTTTGCTTTCGTGGGCCTAGCCATGGGCTTTTTTCTGTTCTCAGATTTCGCGAAACGCAGGGAGGGGTTGGCGTTCGCGTTGCTCGGGGGAACGGGAGTTCTTGCCGGTTTCCTTTCGATCTTGTTCGATTCGTTGCGCTTCCGCCTCTACGCGGTTTACGACTACTGGCACAGTAACCCCAGTTTCTTCCTCATGCGCTGCGGCATCCTGCTGGTGATCCTTTCCTTGGTTTATGCGTGGTGCCGCTGGGGCCTTGCGCAAAAAGGGTTCAGCCCCATCATCCAGCTCGGAAAAACGTCGCTGCTGGTCTACTGGGTGCACATCGAATTTGTTTATGGAAGATTCTCCATATTGCCAAAGGGGCGGTGCAGTGCGCTGAAGGCCACCGTGGGATTGCTGACCATTTTTCTTGCCATGTTGGTGCTTTCTGTGGGCCGCACAACCTGGAAGAAGCGGAAGCTCAGGGCTTCACCGAAGAAGCTTGAGGTAACTGCTGCGACTGCGGAATCTTGATGATAACCTCGCCGGGTCTGGCCAGTCCCAATTCGTCCCGCGCGATTTTCTCGATCTTGTGAGGATCGCTCTTCAGCTCTTTCACTTCTTCTTCCAACTGCACGTTTTCCTTGTTCAACTGCCCGATGCCGGCCTTCACTTTGTTGATTTCCTGCTGCGTGCGCCGCATCGCCAGGTAGCCGTGGGCCCCGAAAATATCGTGCACGAGCAGCGCCAGCAGCAGAAGGCCCAGCAGCGTGCTGCCGTACTGCCGCAGCCACGCGCCGAGTTCTTGCTCGGCATGGGCCTTTTTCTGCTTTGTGTTTTTCAGCTTTGCAGAACCCATTTTGTCGCTTCGCCGGTCAATTTTGCCGATGCGCCTTCGCTTTCGGCTTCCACGTAGAGCCGCAGAAGCGGTTCCGTGCCCGACAAACGCAGCAGCATCCAGGACCCATCTTCGAAAACAAATTTTGCTCCATCGGTGCGGTCAATAGATACGACTTTTCGGCCCAATAGTGTCGAACCGTCCACGGCCACCTTGCGCACCGCATTTGCCTTTTGTTCGTCGCTCAAATGCAAATTCTCCCGCACCGGCCAGAATTCGCGCCCCAGCTTCTTGTACATGGTCTTCACTTGCTCGCCGATGGAAGCCCCACGCGCGGCGATCATTTCCGCGACCAGCAGGCACGCGAGGATTCCGTCCTTCTCGGGGATGTGACCGCGAACCGTCAAACCCGCGCTTTCCTCTCCTCCCAGCGCGATCTTGTCTTCGCGGATGAGCTGCCCAATGTATTTGAATCCCACGGGCGTCTGGTAGACGGTCTGGCCGCGGGATTTCGCCACCGCGTCGATCATTTGCGTCGTAGCCACGCTGCGCGCTGCGGGCATTTTCCATTGACGGGTCTCCACCAAATAATCATAGACGAGCGCGAGAATGAGATTCGGCTGGATCCACGTGCCGCCGCGGTCCACAATTCCAAAGCGGTCCGCGTCGCCATCGGTGGCTAGCCCCGCTGTCGCTTTCGAATCGGTCACCGCCTTGCGCAGCGGTGCAAGGTTTTCTTCGGAAACGTCGGGCCCGGTGCCGTCGAAAAGACAATCGCGTTCTGTGCGCATCGCCTGGACCGGGACTCCATGATCGCTCAGCGTGCGGTCCAGGTAACCCGCGCCGCAGCCATGCAGCGCGTCCACAAGAAACTTGACTTTCGCTTTTGCCAGCACGTCGAAGTGCACCAGTTCCCCGAGCCGCTTGAGATAGTTTTCCCGCAGATTGACTTTTTCGCTCGGATTCGTCTTTGTGGCGCCATGAGGCAACGCCGGCACTCCGCCCTTTGCCGCGATGCGGGCCGCGCGCGCCTCAATATCTTTCGTGACTTCCGGAAGCGCCGGCCCGGCGTCCGCCGAAGAAAACTTCAACCCGTGATACTGCGCTGGATTGTGGCTGGCGGTGAAATTGATGGCCCCGTCCAGCTTTCGCCGCATGATTTCGAACGCCACCGCAGGCGTCGGCGTGAAGGTTTCGCACAACAGCGCGCGGATGCCCTGATGTTGCAGGATGTCCACGGCGAGCTGCGAGAATTCTTCCGAATAGAACCGCGTGTCGTAACCCACGAGGATCGACGGCTGCTTTACCTTTGCCTTCACGTGTTCGGCTATCGCCGTCAACGCCAGCCGCACGTTTGCAAAGGTAAAATCGTCGGCAATCACCCCGCGCCAGCCGGATGTGCCAAACTTGATGGGAGAATCTGTGCCAGGTACTGCGCTGGTGCTCATGGCGCGGTATTTTAGCCCTTAGCGCCGTGCTGCGAAACCCATTATTATGGTGACCCGATGAATCCCGCAGCGGCAAAAAATACGCGGATCGCCCTGGTCACTTGCCCTTCTCTTGCGGTCGCACGGAAAATCGCGCGCGCGGTGGTGCATAAACACCTCGCCGCCTGTGTCAACGTGGTGCGCAGCCCGGTCGAATCCTTTTACACCTGGGAAGGAAAACTGGAGCAGGCCCGCGAGTATCTCTTGGTGATCAAGACGGTCAGCGAGCGCCTAAAGAAGTTGGAGAGGGAAGTGCACCGCCTGCACACCTACGATGTGCCCGAATTCATCGTGGTTCCCATCATCGCAGGTTCGGCAAAATACCTGTCTTGGCTGGGCGAAAGCGTGAAGAATCCTCGGTAAGGTCTTCAGCCTCTATACATACAGCAGCGCCTGATCCAGATCGGCGATCAGGTCTTCCACGTCTTCGATGCCTACCGACATCCGTACGAGTCCTTCCGTAATTCCCACGCGATCGCGCATCTCTTTGGGCATGGAAGAGTGGGTCATCAGCGCCGGCAGCGAAATCAAAGTTTCCACTCCGCCCAGACTTTCCGCCAGCGAGCACAGCTTCACGTGATTCAAGAATCTCCGCGCCGCCTCAATGGAACCGAGATCAAACGAGAGCATCGCCCCCGGCCCCTTTTGCTGCCGTCGCGCGATTTCGTGCTGCGGGTGCGACGTCAGTCCCGGGTAAAAAACCTTCCGAACTTTGGGGTGCGCGTCCAGATGCCGCGCCACGGTAATTCCATTCGCATTGTGCTGCAGCATGCGCACCGCCAGCGTTTTGATTCCGCGCGAAACGAGAAAACAGTCCATCGGCGCCAGGCCGGTTCCTGCCGAGCGCTGGATGAAATAGATTTTCTCCGCATCTTCCGGCCGAGTGAGAACCACCGCCCCGCCCGTCGAATCGCTATGTCCATTCAAATACTTGGTCATCGAATGCACCACGATGTGCGCGCCGAGTTCAATCGGCCGCTGCAGGTACGGGCTCAAAAACGTGTTATCTACCGTGAGAGTGATGCCTCGTTCGTTGGCCAGCTTGGACATGGCCGCGATGTCCGTCACGCTCATCGTGGGATTCGCCGGCGTTTCGATATAAAGCAGTTTCGTATTGGACCGCATGGCCATCCGCACCGCTTCCGGCGTCGACGTGTCCACGAAGCTGAATTCCAACCCGAAGTGCACTAGGAGTTGGGTCGATAGCCGGAAAACGCCGCCGTACACCGCTTCCGACAGAACGACGTGATCGCCCGGTCGCAGCAGCCGGAACATCGCATCGATTCCCGCCATCCCTGACGAGAACACGTACGCACTGTGCCCGCCCTCCAGCTTGGCCACCGTGCGCTCCAGCGCTTTGCGGTTCGGGTGATTTGTTCGCGCGTAGTCGTACCCCTTGTTCTTCCCCAGCTCTTCGTTCACATACGTCGAGGTCTGATAAATCGGCGCAACGATCGCACCCGTGGCGGGATCCGGTTCTTGGCCCACGTGAATCGCGTTGGTGGCAAAACCCATGATGCTCTCCTCACTCTTCTTCAGGTGTTTGTAAAGCAGTCAGCCTGACGTTGGCTACTGACCGCCCGTGGGCACTTCCCGTGCTCCGGTGTCCCGGTGATGCTTACGGCGCAGTTTCTTGAGAACTTACAGGAGCCGCACAGGTCCGTCAATTAGGCTATCACGGAAGTTTCTACGCTGCTGCCTCGCCGCCACCGTTTGCGCAACAGCAGCTGAGCAGCGGTTCCCGCCGCGCGGGCATCCCATTCCAGGGTGACGAGGCTTGACCTTCACCCGCCATTCCATAGAGGATGGAGTTCAGCCACTTATGAGATTCTCGCGAACTTTCTCCACCTGTTCCTGCTTTGCGGCGGCACTCTTTCTTGCGGGCACCATCGCAGCGCAGAATTCCTCCCCTTCCTCATCCTCCGCACCTAAGCCTGCTACGCCGAAATCCGATTCCCAGACGCGCATCACCATCGAAGTCACTGGCGGCGACAAAGAGACGCCCGTTGAAAACGCCAGCGTGTACTTCAAATACATCGAAGAGCGCAAGATCAGGAAAGACAAGAAGCTGGAACTCAATGTCAAAACAAATCGTGAAGGCGTCGCCCACGTTCCTGACGCGCCCATGGGCCGCGTCCTCATCCAAGTGATCGCCGAAGGCTGGAAGAGCTACGGTCGCTGGTTTGATATCACCGATCCCAAACAAACCGTCAAGGTCCATCTCGAACGACCGCCGAAGTGGTACTGAACCGTAGGAAATGCGGAAATGATACTTCAGCTCAGCTCTTTTTTGGATTTCGGCTCTTCGGTTTGATCATTCACTTTCGAGGGTGCGAAATTCAAGCCTCACGGAATCAGTCGGTTAGCTTTTCTGTTCCGGTTGCAAAATCTCTGCTGAAAATAATCTCGGCGACGGAAAACAATTGCATCCGAGAAAATGCGCGCGGAACACTCAGCGTTGCACACAAATAGTGCAAAGAGCAGAAGAGTGTTGAAGCGCCGAAGGTTAGCCGACATCCGGCGGTGATTTCCACACACTTATCAACACTTGTGTTGAAAACTTTACAGCGCGGAAATATTTTTCCTGGTTTTCGGCACGCAGTTTGCTCCACGCTGCGCCTCGCGAACTTTGACCCCTGCAAATTCAGAGTGTTAGAGTAGAATTTTGGTTTTCACTCATGACCGAAACCTATGACGGACCATTTTCTCTGCTCCAAATGTTCTGGGGCAGCATCACCGCTCGCCCGCTGCGCAGCTTTCTCAGTGTGATGGCCATCGCCATTCAGGTGATCCTCGTTCTAATGGTTGTCGGTCTCACTTCGGGAGTCATTTCCGAATGGGGAAAGCGCGTGGAAGGCGTGGGCGCGGACATCCTCGTACAGCCGCCTAACTCTTCGATTTTCTTTGCGTTCTCCAGCGCGGTGATGCAGGAGTCGCTGGGCGATCAAATTGCGACGGTAAGTGGCGTCGATGAGGTCGCCCCCACGGTCATCCTCACGGAACCAAAGAGCTTAGTGATGGTCTATGGCATCGACTACCAACGCTTCAACGCTCTCAGCAAAGGCTTTTTGTTTCGCGACGGGCGCCCCTTCGAGGGCCCCGACGAAGTGATTGCCGACGACATCATCGCCCAAACCCGTCATTTGAAAGTCGGCAGCCAGATCATACTTCTGAATCATACGTTTACCGTCAGCGGCATCGTCGCTCATGGCAAAGGAGCGCGGTTCTTCATTCCCATTCGCACCGCGCAGGAAATTGCCGGGGCCGAAAAGCGTGTTTCCATGTTTTACGTTCGCAGCAAAGGAGATACCGACGCTACTCGCGCCCAAATCTCGAAATTGCTCCCGCAATACAGCATCCGTTCCCTCGCTGAATACGTCACGCTCATGACTTCCTCCAACTTGCCTCAGCTTCGCCCCTTCACGCGCACAATGGTGGCCCTCGGCATCGTTATCAGCTTTATCGTCGTTCTGCTGAACATGCACACCATGGTCATGGAGCGCACACGCGAGATCGGCATCCTCAAAGCTCTCGGCTTTTCTCGATTTGACATCGTTCGAATGCTCCTCAGCGAAACGTTTATCCTCACTCTCTTCGGCACGGGCCTCGGCATCGCGCTCACGTTTCTCACCAGTGCCATTCTGAAACAGACCAATCCGGGCCTCACGATTCTCATTTCGGCGCCTTGGATTCTCTCCGCCGTCGTTCTCGCGCTAGTCGGAGCCACCGCCGGCGCTCTCTATCCCGCCCTTCGCGCCGCCAGTTACGACCCCGTCGTTGCCCTCGCGTACGAATAGAGTTTCGCCCATTATAGTTTTGCGTGAAAGATTGCACCTAGTCAGAGAAAAACAAATGGCTCGCTCCCCGGACAAACACTACCGCGCACGCATCATCGACCGGCGGGACGTCTCTCAAGATTTGTGCATATTGCGTATGGATCCCGGCGGCCCGTTTGAATACCGCGCTGGACAATACGCCACCCTCGGCCTGGAACGGGACGGCGTTCGAACCGAGCGCGCCTACTCCATCGCGTCTTCTCCGTACGAAGACGCACTCGAATTTTTCGTCGAGCTGGTTCCCCAAGGCGGTTTGACGCCAACTCTTTTCGAATTGAAGCCCGGTGACGAGCTTCTGTGCCGTAAAATCGCCAAAGGCCGGTTCACTCTCGATTTGCGCAGCGGCCGCACAAACCATCTCCTCATTTCTACGGTAACCGGCATCGCCCCGTTTGTCAGTTACGTTCGAACCATCTACCACGACTGGAAAAGTGGCAGCAGCCCCATGCCCGGCGATCACAGAGTTTTCTGCCTCCAGGGCGCCAGCCACCTCGTCGAGTTCGGCTACCGCGAAGAACTCACGCGCTATGCCGCCGAAGCGCCTTGGTTCAAGTACGTCGCCACGGTGAGCCGTCCCTGGGACAACCCCAACTGGAAAGGCGAGACCGGGCGCGTGGACGATCTTTTAAGGAAATACACCGATGGCTGGGGTCTGCGGCCAGACACCACGACCGCGTATTTATGCGGCCATCCGAAAATGATTGAGAACTGCCGCGGCATTCTCGAGCGAGCTGGCTGGAAAAAAGACGCAATCTTGGAAGAAGCCTATTTTCCCCTGGCGATCAAGGAAGCTGCTGGCGGCGCCTGACGGACCATCGTTACGCGAAAAACAGAATTCTTGCGGCGTTCCACTACGCCCCGGGAGCGCTCAACTCCAACTGGCTGGTTACATCATCCAACGTGCTTAGGGGAACCAGCAGATGCACGTTCTGGTCGGGCTCCTCGACATCAATCTGCAATTTCCCCGCGTGCGTGCGGATTTGCACGTGCTGGTCGTCATCCGTGACCTCCACGAAATCCGCGTCCGGGAATTTTTTCAGCTCTTTGATGAGCGCATGAGTCAGCGGGAGAAATTCCCGCGCCCGCTCTGCCGCCTCACGCAAATGATGTTTCGGAACAAGGTGCAGGGTCATCGGCACTACCGCCGCGGGCACCCACATGTGAATGTGCGAGCCTCCCGCACAGTATTCATCCACATCGACTCGGATCACGCCTTCATGAAACGTGTAGGCGCCCGCCAGCACGAGCGCCCCGCCCATTCCCAGGGCCGCTTTGGCCACTAGCATCATGTTCCTCTCCCGTGCATCCGAGTGCCGTTGCTAGTCAATTCGCACGATGGAACTAGTCCGAAACGTTCTTGGAATCCAGCCAGACCTTTACTGTGTTTTCCCGGTCCTTCACGGAGACCAGTTCGGTGTCGCCCTGCGCGCCCAGCGCATGGAGCGCCGCCACCAGATCCAGTTCATCCTTGCCCGCGGAGAGGAGCGCATCAATCACCTTCATCGGCACTTTGATTTCCACCTGCGAGTTCTTCGAGCCGCCCTTGCCCTTGTCCACCACGTGGATGATCAGGTGATTGCTCTCCTTGGCCACGCGCACGTCGTTCTCGTTTCCCTGCACGGTGACGTATTCGCCGTCCCTGGCCGTGCGGATCGCGTCCATCAGTACGCGCAGATCCACGTCTTCGACATGGGCGGAGTCAATCTTCACCTTCCCGTCGTGCAGCCGGTCGTGATTCACCGCCGGAAGCACCTTTTCGGCTAACTCCAGGGGAACATTTACCCGCACGGTTTCGCCCTTGGCATCGTTGCAGATTACACGCACGTGCAGCCAGCGCTCCCCCTTCGCCGCCGGAGTCGCAGAACTCGTTGATTGTGCAGGCTTTGCCGGCGCCGCCGTGGCTTGCGCAAAAGCACCCAGCGGCGCAAGGACCAACGCGGCAGTGAGAAGTGCTCCCTTGGTGAACAGGCTTTGGGTGCGAGCACCCTTTGCTCTTTTAAGACTAGACATGGCCGATTGCCTCCTGGCCGGCGCTTTCCCCGGCGGTTGCAGAGAGGTACGAACCAGGGCAGCAGAAAGTTTCCCAAAAAATGGACGCAACTCTAAACACTCATCCACTTGGAGGCCGGCTTTCTTTGTACATTGCCAAGACTTCCAGCCCCTGCCCGCAAGTGCCTTACAGATGTCCATCTTGCAACCTGTGCGGGGCGGCCATTCTGCCGGGGCCTGCGCTGCCGAAAAGGTAGTTTTCATACTTGACAACTCACAGTAACCGGGTTTCAATTCGTTTTCTGTGAGAAGGGCCCGAGGGTTAACCAACCCCTTTCTCCCCGTCTGCCCCCTCTCTCTAAGGAGCAACAACGCGCTGGTGGTGCGTAGGTCAGTTCAAGGAGGAATCGAATGCGAACCAAAGCGGTGGTCTGTGTGGTGGCATCTCTGGTATTTACGCTTACGGTCCCGAATCTGGGCCTGTCGCAGAGCGAGAACGGGCAGTCGCATGCTGCCGTGCTGATCCCAGCGACTTCGATGGAGTTTCCCGAGGACATTGGGTTGCGCGCGCACACGAATCACCTGATCCTCTTTGACACCAGGCCTGGGTTTGTCGGCACATCCCCCTCGGGCGAGACGCCCGCATCGCTGCGCGGTGTGTATAACCTGCCCTCATCTGGGGGCAGCGGAGTAATCGCCATCGTGGATGCTTTCGATTACCCCACGGCGGAAAACGATCTGAACGTCTTTTCAACCCAATTCGGGCTGCCGCCGTGCACCACGGCGAACGGGTGCTTCACCAAGGTCTATGCGAGCGGTACAAAGCCGCGAAAGAACTGCGGCTGGGCCCAGGAAGCCGCGCTGGACATTGAATGGGCGCACGCCATGGCGCCAAACGCCAAAATTGTTCTTGTCGAGGCCGCGAGCAATAGCTTTGCCAATCTGTTTGCGGCCGTTGACGTGGCCACGCAGCAGATTTTGACCAATGGTACTCGGGGCGAAGTGTCCATGAGCTGGGGCGGCAGCGAGTTTTCGAGTGAAGCCTCAAACGATTCTCATTTTCAGAACAACGGCGTGGTCTACTTCGCTGCCAGCGGTGACACCGGCGGCGCAAACATTTATCCCAGCGTCTCCCCTTCGGTTGTCTCCGCCGGAGGAACAAGTGTGAATCGCGACAGTAACGGCAACTTCGTCAGCGAAACCGGCTGGAGCGGCAGCGGCGGAGGCCCCAGCAAGTATGAGCCCAAGCCCGCTTACCAGTCCGGCGTTTCGGGAACCAGCGCGACACAGCGCTCCGCGCCCGATTTCTCCTTCGACGCCGACCCGAACACCGGCGTGTCCGTCTATGACAGCACCTCCTGCCAGGGGCTAAGCGGCTGGCTCGTTTTTGGCGGCACCAGCGTGGCCTCGCCTTCCCTGGCTGGCATCGTAAATCTTGCAGGGAGCTTCTCCGTCAGTTCGACAACCGAACTTACCACCATTTACGCCAACCGCACTAACACCAGCGACTTCCGCGACATCGTCTCCGGCTCCGCCGGCAGCTTTAGCTGCGCGGCGGGCTATGATTTCGTTACCGGTGTCGGCAGCGACCAGGGCACCAGCGGCAAGTGACCGTTTAGCGTGACGCTTCTGGCGGCCCCGCCGTGCGCGGGACCGCCCTTTCTTTTGCACGCGGGCGTGGGCCCTCGACCGCCTGGGAGTGACCCGCAAAATCAATCGAAGTTTACCGTGATCGTTTTGCAAGCGACACTTTTTGCGCTAATCTACGCTGCGTTCCTTTGCCCGGCTCACGCTCCGCTTTGGGCTTGGTAATGGACCGGGAGCACCCGACATGCCCGACAGGAACGAATCCCCCAAAACCGCCATGAGCGACCTGCCCGACTGCTGGCCACCTCTCCCGCTTGCTTCATGGAAGGATACTTACGCCACGCTACACATGTGGACACAAATCGTGGGCAAGGTTCGCCTCGCTCTCACTCCCCGGGTGAACCACTGGTGGAATGTGCCTCTCTATGTCTGTGCACGCGGCCTCACCACCACGGCGATTCCCTACGCTGGGCGCACCTTCGAATTGCGCTTCGATTTCGTCAATCACGAGCTGGTGCTGCAAACCAACGACGGCCAGGTCAAATCGCTCCCGCTCTTCCCCCGCTCGGTGGCCGACTTTTATCAAGCCTTCATGAGCATGCTTGATTTGGCGGGCATCGAGGTCAAGATATGGAAAATGCCCGTGGAAATCCCCGACCCCATTCCCTTCGACCAGGATCGCGTCCACGCCTCGTACGATCCCGAATATGCCCGCCGGTTCTGGCAAATCCTCGTCTCTGTCGATCGCGTTTTCCAGGAGTTCCGCTCGCGCTTCCTCGGCAAGTCCAGCCCGGTACACTTTTTCTGGGGCAGCTTTGACCATGCCGTCACCCGCTTTTCCGGCCGTCCCGCTCCGGAACGCTCCGGCGCCGATTCCATCACCCGCGAAGCCTATTCCCACGAGGTCAGCAGCGTCGGCTTTTGGCCCGGCGCCGGCATCGAAGGACCAGCCTTCTATTCCTACATGGCTCCCGAGCCGCCGGGCTTCCGCGAATCTCGCGTCCGCCCGGATGCCGCCACGTACCACCCGCAGCTCAACGAGTTCATTCTGATGTATGACGACGTGCGCGGCGCGACGTCTCCCTGCGCCGCGCTCCTCGACTTTTGTCAGTCCACCTACGAAGCCGGCGCCCAGCTCGCCCATTGGGATCGCCAAGCCCTGGAAAAACCGTCCCACTCTTCCGCCCGCACCGCCTAGAACATTCCCGCCGCGGCGGCTCGACGCCGCTTTGCCATGTAGGGTCACGAAGACTCCTTGGTATTGGTGGTGTTGGGGGTCTCGCCGTTGTTGGGGACCGATTGAGAGCTCATGCGCTTGTACAAGGCGCGTTCGGGGTCCTCGGGCCAGTCGCGCTTGGGGCGAGGCAGATCCATGATGATTTCCTGCGGCGCGTCGTTTGGCGGATGGACCTCCTTGTCGATGGCGGGGAGGGTGCGAAGGAGCAGGTTACAGGTGTAGGCCATGACAGCGGCACGGCGCGGGGGGATGCGATCCTGCGCCTGGAAAAGGAGAAGACGGGAGAGGAAGTCGTTGATAGGGACCGCGGACTTGAATTCAGTGAGACCGGCGATGAGCTCGGCGGAGAGATTGGCGGCATGGTCGCGCTTCTGCTGGCGGCGCGCGTGTTCGGCGCAGAGTGAGGTGAGAGGATCTGCGACGGGCATGCGGCAGCGACCGTTGCGAGTGTGGTGCTTACAACCGCCCTCGGGAGATGCGGTGAGGACGTGGGAATCGTTGAGCGGACTGGAGTTAGTAATTGTGCTGGTCATTTTTGTTCCTCGATTTTCTGAGAATGGAAAGCAGGAGATGGAGATTTTTTTTAGTGAAATTCGCAACGCCACCCCTTTGTTTACGTAAGAGCGGATTCTAAAGGACTTACAGGCGTCACAATTTGTAAGTGCGGAATCTAAAGGAGTTGCGGTGACGAGTTTTTCGTCACGTGACGATGGGAAGGGGCGGTAAGGAAGCAAAGCGGCAGGGACGTAAGGGGAAAGAGGGGGCCGGTTAAGGAATGGAGAACCGCGGCGAGGGTGGAGTCGAGAATTCACGACCAAGGCTAACATAAATTCATAATTTAGTTAAGTCCTTTTATAGTACTAGTATTTGGCAAATGGGCACAATGGTTCGAATGGGCGCGTAAGAGAAAGAAAAGAAAGGGGTAGAGCTCACAGGGGACGGTCAACAGTCCACAGTTAAGGGTTGAAGGTAAGAACTTGGAACGAATTTGGGCCGGGGAAGGAGAGCGTTGGCACATCGGAACGTTGAAGAAAAGGAGGATACTCGGAGGGGAAATG
>Ga0209802_1000386_pt1 | contig 33420 bp, 32 predicted proteins | sample GraSoiAngelo_129_FD_185886 | JGI IMG/M metagenome (GOLD analysis project Ga0209802, IMG submission 185886) | Grasslands soil microbial communities from the Angelo Coastal Reserve, California, USA - 14_0927_12_40cm (SPAdes) (version 2) | ecosystem: Environmental > Terrestrial > Soil > Grasslands ... | reverse complement strand
CGGTGGTCGACGCTGTCGCTGCCTACCCTGTCGCTCGGCCAGGAGGTGTCGGTCACCGCGCTGCAGATGGTGACCGCGTTCAGCGCGGTGGCCAACGGCGGAACGATGATGCGACCGCGCCTGGTGAAGTCCGTCTTCAACGCTCAGGGCCGCGAGACGCGCCGCTTCGAGCCCGAGGCCGTGCGCCAGGTGATCGCGCCCGAAACGGCGCGCACGCTGACTCGCATCCTGATCAGCGTCGTGGAGGCCGGCACCGGTCACAACGCGGCAATTCCCGGTTACGCGGTCGCTGGCAAGACGGGCACGGCCCAGAAGCTCGACCCCGCCACGCACCGTTATTCCCGGGCGCCCGGCGTCCTGTCGTTCGTGGGATTCGCTCCGGCCGACGACCCGCGCTTCGTGATGCTCGTCATGCTCGACGAGCCGAAGAATGAGAAGTGGGGGAGCGAAGCGGCCGCCCCGATCTTCTCGGCGATCGGTCGCGAGGTGCTGCGCTACCTCGACGTGCCGCCTCAGGACACGCCGCCCCTCCAGATCGTCAGCGGCCCGGGTCCTGAGCCGGTGGCCCCGCGGGTGCGGCTGGTGTCGAGCTCGGACTCGGACCCCGAGGGCGATGGCGTCGCCGCCATCATGCCCGACCTGCGGGGCCGGCCGCTGCGCCAGGCGCTCTCGATGCTGGCGCCTCTCGGCGTGCGCGTCGAAGTGAGCGGCCACGGCAGCGTGGTGAAGCAGACACCGTTACCCGGCTCGGCCCTGGCTCCCGGCGTCACTGCGCGGCTCGTGCTGACGCCGTCCTCGCGTGCACTTCAGCGCGGCGAGGCCAATCCATGACACAGTGGCTGTGCGAGGTGAGTCGCGCTCGGGCGGCGAGCCGAGCGGTGAAATGGTCGTGGTTCTGCGGGTCCGACGCGAGCGGTGAGATGGCCGGCGATCGCGACGGTGAAGGGCGTCGAGAAGCGACATGGCTAAACGGTCGATGCCGGTGAGCGAGCTCGTGGCCGCGCTGGGCGAGACGCGGATGATCGGCGCGCCGCCCGCGGCGATCGGCGGCATCGCGGCCGATTCTCGAAAGGTCGCGCCCGGCGACTGCTTCGTGGCCGTTCCCGGCTTCAAGCAGGATGCGCGACGGTTCGTTCCCGAAGCGATCGCCCGGGGCGCTGCGGTGATCGTGACCGAGGGACCGCCGGTCGGGGACGTGGACGTGGCGCAGATCATCGTCCCGTCGGCGCGGTTGGCGCTGGCCCGAGCCGCGGACGCGTACTACGGCCATCCGTCGGGGCAGCTCACCGTCGTCGGGATCACTGGCACGAATGGCAAGACGACCACGTCCTATCTCGTGGAAGCGCTTTTGCAGTCGCGAGGGTTACGGACGGGCGTCATCGGCACCATCCAGTACCGGATCGGCGCCGAAACGCTGCCTGCCGGCCAGACTACCCCCGAGGCGCTCGAGCTTCAGTCAATGCTGGCACGCATGTACGCTGACGGGGTCCGGGCGGTCGCGATGGAGGTCTCCTCGCACGCGCTGGCGCTTGCCCGCGTCGAGGGATTGACGTTCGACGTCGCCGTGTTCACCAACTTGACACAGGATCATCTCGATTTTCATGGCACGCTCGATGAGTACCGTCGGGCGAAGCGTCGTCTGTTCGAGCTGCTCGCTCAGTCGCCGAAGTCCGGACGCACCGCGGTCGTGAACGCTGACGATCCTTCCGGGGCCGAGATGGTGAGGGGTCTTGATGTCCCAACGCTCTCGTTCGGCCTGGGAGCCAGCGCTCGGATCCGTGCCGTCGAGCACGCGTCCACGCTTCAAGGCATCCGGTTGCACGCGCGCACGCCACGCGGCGATCTCCACCTCACGTCGCCGCTGATCGGTGAGCACAACGTGATGAACCTCCTCGGGGCCGTCGGGGTGGGGCTGGCCCTCGATCTCGAGCCGGCCGCCATCGCCCGGGCGCTCGGCGCCGTCGGCGCCGTGCCCGGGCGTTTCGAGCAAGTGCGCGCTGGCCAGCCGTTCCTGGTCGTCGTCGACTACGCGCATACGCCCGACGCGCTCGAGCGCGTGCTGGCGACCGCGCGCAAGCTGACCCGCGGCCGGCTCGGCGTCGTCTTCGGCTGCGGCGGCGATCGCGATCGCGGCAAGCGGCCGATCATGGGTGAGATCGCGGCGCGCCTGGCCGATCGCGTGTGGGTCACGTCGGACAATCCGCGCTCGGAACGGCCGGACGCCATCATCGACGAGATCCTGGTGGGCGTGAAGCGGGGCGGCGGCGACGGTCGCCACGTCCGTGAGGTCGAGCGGCGTGCCGCGATCGGCGCGGCGCTCGACTGGGCGCGCTCGGGCGACACCGTCGTGATCGCCGGCAAGGGGCACGAGACGTACCAGATCATCGGCGCCGAGGTGCTGCCGTTCGACGACCGCGAGGTCGCGCGCCAGCTCTTACAGCGGGCGGCGAGCTGACGATGGCGACCTTCACCGTCCAGGATCTCGTACGCGCCACCCAGGGGGCGCTCGTCGTCGGCGATCTCGCCGTGCCGGTCAGTGGCATCGCCATCGACTCACGGGCGCTGGGGGTCGGTGAGGCCTTCTTCGCCATCCAGGGTCATCGGCTCGACGGCCACGACTTCGTGGCCGAGGCGGCGAGTCGCGGGGCCTCGTGCCTGGTCGTACACCACGTGCCCGATCCGATCCCGGCCGGGGTGCCGCTCGTGCTCGTCGAGGACACGACGCGGGCCCTCGGCCAGATCGCTGCGTACCACCGCCAGCGCTTCGCCATTCCGGTCGTCGCCGTCACCGGCTCCAACGGCAAGACCACGACGAAGGAGATGATCGCCGCGGTGCTCGGGACGCGCTGGCGAGTGCTGAAGCCGGAAGCCTCCTTCAACAACCAGTGGGGGCTGCCGCTCACGCTCCTGCGGCTGACCGCCGAGCACGAGGCACTCGTGGTGGAAATCGGCACCAATCAGAAGGGCGAGATCGCCACGCTCAGCGCCGTGGCCGCTCCGACGGTCGGCGTGGTCACCACGGTGGCGCCGGTGCACACCGAGTTCCTCGGATCGCTCGACGGCGTGCGCGAGGAGAAGGCGGCGCTCGTGCGATCACTCGCCGCCGACGCGGCGGCGGTGCTGAATGCCGACGACGCCCGCGTCGCCGGCATGGCGCGGGACACCGCGGCCCGGGTGGTCACCTACGGGAGACAGGCGAGCGCGGCGGTCCGTGCCGTCGGTGAGCCGATCGAGGACACGTCAGGCGTGCGCTTCGAGCTGGAGGCTGCCGGCGAACGCCGGCAGGTGGCGTTGGGATTCTCGGGCCGCCACAACGTGGGCAACGCGCTCGCGGCCGCGGCGACCGGCGTCGTGCTGGGTTTCAGCCTGGACGAGATCGTGCGCGGCTTGCTATCGGCGCGGCCGGTGAAGGGCCGCTGTGTGTGGCGCGACGCCGGGCCCGTACGGATCCTCGACGACACCTACAACGCCAATCCGGCGTCGGTGCGCGCAGCGCTCGAGACCGCGGCAGTGGCCCGCAACGGCCGCCGGCTCGTCGTCGTCCTCGCCGACATGCTGGAGCTGGGCGACGTCACCGATGCCGCCCACCGCGAGGTGGGACGGCAGGTGGTGGCGAGCGGCGCCGCCGAGTTCGTCGCGCTCGGCCGTCACATGCTGCAGGCCGTGCAGGTGGCTCGCGAGGAGGGGTTGCCCGAGGCCTGGCACGGTATGACGTTCGAGGACACGGTCGCCCACCTGCTCAAGCGTGTCACCCCCGGCGACGTCGTTCTCGTCAAAGGCTCGCGCGGCATGAAGATGGAGCGCGTCGCGGACGCGCTGGTCGCGCGACTCACCCGGCCGGAACACAGATGAGCGTAACGGATGCTTTACCACCTGCTCGTGCCACTGGCCAAAGATCACATCCTCTTCAACGTCTTCCGGTACCTGACGTTCCGCTCCGTCATGGCCCTGATCTCGGCGCTGGTGATCTCGCTGCTGATCGGGCCTCCGCTCATCCAGAAGCTGAAGGAGTGGCAGCACGGGGGCGAGACGATTCGAGAGGACACGCCGGAGCGTCACCGCTCGAAGAAGGGCACGCCGACGATGGGCGGGCTCGGCATCCTGGCTGCGCTGATCGGCTCGACGCTCCTGTGGGCCAATCTCCGCAACCGTTACGTCTGGGTGGTGGTGCTGGCGACGGCGGGATTCGGCCTGATCGGATTCTGGGACGACGCGCGCAAGGTCAAGAAGCGCAAGGGCCTCACCGCGCGGACGAAGTTCCTGATGCAGCTCCTGCTCGCGCTCGGCGTGCTCCAGATCATCCTCTGGCAGCCCGCGGCCAACGGCTGGACGCCGGTGCTGCCCATCCCGTTCCTCAAGGGCTGGGTGCTGGATCTCGGCTGGTGGTGGATTCCCGTCGCGACCCTGGTGATCGTGGGCGCCTCGAACGCGGTGAACCTCACCGACGGCCTCGACGGGCTCGCCATCGGCCCCATCATCATGGCCGGCGGCGCTTTTGCGGTGATCGCGTACTTGACCGGCAACTTCCGGGCGGCCGACTACTTGAGGATCACCAACGTCAAGGGCGCGGGAGAGGTCACGGTCTTCTGCGGGGCGCTCATCGGAGCCGCCATCGGCTTTCTCTGGTTCAACTGCCATCCGGCGCAGGTCTTCATGGGCGACGTCGGCTCGCTGGCGCTGGGTGGCGCCATCGGCACGCTGGCGGTGGTGACCAAGGCCGAGCTGCTGCTGCCGCTCATCGGCGGGCTCTACGTGGTCGAGGCGGTGTCGGTCATCATCCAGGTGGCGTCCTTCAAGCTCACCGGACGACGGGTCTTTCGCATGGCGCCGCTCCATCACCACTACGAGCTGGAGGGCTGGGCCGAGCCCAAGATCGTGGTGCGCTTCTGGATCGTCTCGTTCGCGCTGGCGCTGCTCGCGCTCAGCACCTTGAAGTTGCGATGAGCAACGCTGCGATGACCGCCAGCGTGAGGCGAGCGGCGTGAGCCCACTGAAGGACGCGGACGTCGTGGCGCGGGGACGTGCGTATCTGGAGAGCCTCGCCGGCCGGCGGGTCGCCGTCGTTGGTCTCGGCAAGAGCGGCCTGGCCGCCGCGCGCCTGCTCCAGACCGCCGGCGCGCGTGTGATCGCCAGCGATCAGAAGACGCTCGCTGCGCTCGGCGCTGATGCACGCGGGCTCTTGGCGCTCGGCGTGACCCTCCTGGTGGGCGGCAGCCACCCGGAAGTGACGCAGGGTGCCGACCTGGTCGTCCTGAGCCCGGGGATTCCGCTCGATTCGCCCCTGGTGGTGCCGGCCCGAGCGGAGGGCATCCCGATCATCGGTGAGCTGGAGCTGGGCTGGCGCGCGATGGAGGCGGACACCATCGCGATCACCGGGACCAACGGCAAGACGACGACCACCGCGCTCACGGGCGCGCTGCTCGCCGAGCAGGCCCGTCCAGTGCTCGTGGGCGGCAACATCGGCGTGCCGCTCGCGGCTCACGCGCTCACGTTCGGTGCCGACGGCCTCGTCGTGTGTGAGGTGTCGAGCTTCCAGCTCGAAACGACCGAGGCCTTCCACCCGCGCGTGGCCGCGGTGCTCAACGTGACGCCGGACCATCTCGATCGACACGGCAGCTTCGCGGCGTACCTGGACGCCAAGGCGCGAATCTTCCTGAACCAGACGTCGGCCGATTGCGCGGTGCTCAACGCCGACGACGAGGCGGCGGCGGGCCTGGCGGGGCGCACGAGGGCCCGCGTCGTGCTGTTCAGCCGGCGCCGCGAGCTCGAGCATGGGGTCTTCGTGCACGGCGACTGGGTGGCAGCGAAGCTCAATGGCCACGTCGAGCGCATCTGCCCCCTCGGCGAGATCTTCCTGCGCGGGGCGCACAACGTCGAGAACGTACTGGCCGCCACGGCCTGCGCGTTGTGGACCGGCATCGCGCCCGAGGCCATTCGCCGCGGCATCACGCGCTTCCGCGGGGTGTCCCATCGCATCGAGTTCGTCCGAGATCTCAAGGGCGTGCATTACTACAACGACTCCAAGGGCACCAACGTCGCCTCCACGATCAAGGCGCTCGAGAGCTTCAGCGAACGGATCGTTCTGATCGCCGGCGGCATCGGCAAGGGCCAGGACTTCACGGCGCTGGCTGACGCCGCTCGCGGTCGGGTGCTCCACGCGGTGGTCATCGGCCAGGACGGAGGCAAGATCGGTAGCGCGCTGGCCCGGGCGGGCATCCCGGTGACCGAGAGCGTGTCGCTCGAGGGCGCGTTACATGCCGCCCGCAACGCGGCCCGGCCCGGCGACGTGGTGCTGCTCTCGCCGGCATGCGCCTCGTTCGACATGTTCGACAACTTCGAACATCGCGGGGATGTCTTCCGCGGCCTCGTGCAGGGGCTTGCCTGATGCGGCTCCGATCAGTGTCGGCCCACTTCGTTCTCGGATTCACGCAGGCTCGCCTCGCGCCGAGGCGGCGCTGCGGGCTCGCACAACCACACCGATCCTCACGTACGATCGTCGAACCTCTGAAGTGTCGCCTCGTCGCTCGGCGCGCCTCAGCTCCTACGGCCACGTACGCTGCGGTCGGCTCCTCCCTCGGGCCTCGTGGTGCTCGCTGCTCGGAGCCGCGCTGATATGCCGCGCAAGCTCCGGCCGGACATGTGGATCTTCGGCGCCGTCGTGCTCCTCCTGTCGGCCGGCGTCGTGATGGTCTACTCGGCGAGCGCCATCGTGGCGGCCGATCGCTTCCACGATCCCTACCTGTTCCTCAAGAAGCAGCTCGTCTGGGCGCTGCTGGGTGCGGGGTGTCTGCTCGTCGCGCTTCGCATCGACTACCGGCGCCTGGAGCGCCTCGGCTGGCCGGTCCTGCTCGCCGCCGGCGTGCTCCTCGTCCTCGTGCTCGTGCCGCCGCTGGCTCAGCCCATCAACGGCACGCGACGTTGGCTGCGTCTGGGGCCGGTCTCGTTCCAGCCGGCCGAGCTCGCGAAGCTGGCGCTGGTCATCTACCTGGCCGGCTACCTCGCGCAGAAGCGCGCCGAGATCGAGGACTTCCGCCGCGGGTTGCTCCAGCCGCTGGCGATCGCCGTGGCGCTGGCCGTGCTGATCCTGGCCCAACCCGACCTCGGCAACTGCCTCACGCTGGTCGCGGTGACGTTTGCGCTGCTCTATCTCGCCGGGAGCCCGGTGCGCTACCTGGGCTTCATCGTCGGCGCGGCGCTGCCGTTCCTCGCACTCGCGATCTGGCTCGCGCCCTATCGGCTGCGACGCATCACGACGTTCCTCGACCCGTGGAGCGATCCGCGCGGCAGCGGATTTCAGATCATCCAGTCGTGGCTGGCGCTGGGTAGCGGCGGCCTCCTGGGCCGCGGCATCGGCGAGTCGAAGCAGAAGCTCTTCTACCTGCCGGAGGCGCACACGGACTTCATCTTCGCCGTCATCGGTGAGGAGCTCGGGTTCGTCGGCGCCCTGGCGATCATCGCGCTCTTCGCCGTCCTCGTGTGGCGGGGCCTGCGCGTGGGGCTGCGCGCCCCCGATCCCTTCGGCGCCTACCTGGCGCTCGGCATCACCGTGCTCATCGCGACCCAGACGCTCGTCAATCTCGGCGTCGTGACCGGCGCCCTGCCGACCAAGGGGTTGCCGTTGCCCTTCATCTCGTTCGGAGGCTCGGCTCTGCTCGTCACGATGGCGGGCACGGGCGTCCTCCTCAACATCTCCCAGCACGCCCATGTTTAAGCGCTATCAGCAGATCCACTTCGTCGGCATCGGCGGCATCGGGATGTCGGGCATCGCCGAGATCCTGGCCAACCTGGGCTACCGCGTGACCGGCTCGGATCTGAAGCGCAACGAGGCGATCGAACGCCTCGAGCGGCTGGGCGTCAAGGTGTTCTCGGGGCACGAGGCCGGCCACGTGGAGGGCGCCCACGTCGTCGTCTATTCGTCCGCCGTGGCCGCCGACAACGTGGAAGTCCAGGCCGCTCGCCATCGCGCCATCCCGGCCATTCGGCGCGCGGAGATGCTGGCCGAGCTGATGCGACTCAAGTACGGCATTGCCGTTGCCGGCACGCACGGAAAGACGACGACGACGTCGATGGTCGGAGCAGTCCTCGCCGAGGGCCGCCACGATCCGACCATCATCGTCGGCGGCCGCGTGTCGAGCCTCGGAAGCAACGCCCGGCTCGGTCAAGGCGACTTCCTCGTCGCCGAGGCCGACGAGTCGGACGGCTCGTTCCTCACCCTCACGCCGACCATCGCCGTGGTCACGACGATCGACGCCGAGCACCTCGACCACTGGGGCACGCTCGACGCGATCCGCGAGGGCTTCCTGGCCTTCGTCAACAAGGTGCCGTTCTACGGCTCGGCGGTGCTGTGCCTCGACCAGCCGGACATCCAGATGCTGATCCCGCGCCTCGAGAAGCGCCTCATCACGTACGGCCTGGCGTCGAGCGCGGATCTGGTGGCCCGGCGCGTCCACCTGTCGGGGCTGACCAGCCGCTTCGACGTCGTCCATCGCGGGACCCGGCTCGGTGAGTGTACGTTGCAGATTCCCGGCCGCCACAACGTCCTCAATGCCCTCGCCGCCATCGGCGTCGGGCTCGATCTCGAGATTCCGTTCGACGCGATCCAGAAGGCGCTGGCCGGTTTCACCGGCGTGCAGCGCCGCTTCCAGGTACGCGGTCAGGCGGGCGGCGTGACCGTCGTCGACGATTACGGTCACCATCCCGCCGAGGTCCGCGCGACGCTGGCCGCCGCCAAGGCTGGCTTCGAGAGTCGGCTCGTCACCGTATTTCAGCCGCATCGGTATTCGCGCACTCATCACCTGCGCCAGGAGTTCCTCACCGCCTTCAACCAGGCCGACGTCCTCGTCGTCCTGGACATCTACGCGGCGGGTGAGAAGCCGATCCCCGGCGTCAGCGCCGAGGAACTGGCCGGGGCGATCCGCGCCCACGGCCACCGCGACGTGACGTACGTCGGCGGCGGCCGCGCGCGGGCGGTGGAGCACCTGATCAACATCACGCGGCCCGGAGACCTGGTGCTGACGCTCGGCGCCGGGGACGTGGGCCAGATCGGTCCGGATCTCTTGCTCCGACTCGAGGCCGGCTCCTGCGGAGGGAGGACGACATGCTAGGAGAAATTCGGGGGGAAGTCCGGTTCAAGGAGCCCCTGAGCTTTCATACCTCGTTACGTATCGGTGGCTCGTCCGACATCTTCGTCGTGCCGCAAGACGTGGACGACATCCGTCACGCGCTCCTCTTCGCCGAGCGTGAGCAGCTTCCGGTCGTCGTCATCGGCGGCGGCAACAACCTGCTCGTGCGCGACCGCGGCGTGCGCGGCGTCGTGCTCAAGCTCGAAGGCTGCCTCGGGCGCTCCGAGTTCAACGGCGAGGAGGCCGTGGCCGGGGCCGGGGCCAGCCTCTCCGCGCTCATCCGCGAGGGGGCCGCGCTCAACCTGGGCGGCCTCGAGTGTCTGGTCGGGATTCCGGCGACGATCGGCGGCGCGCTGGCGATGAACGCCGGCACGCCCGACGGTTGCATCGGCGACTTCGTCAGTGCGGCCTACTTCCTCTATCCCGACGGCACGCTGGGCGAGTTCAAGCCCAACGCGGGCGCCTTCACGTATCGCGCGTTCCACTTCCCGGCGGGTACCGTGCTGATCGGCTGCCGGCTGCGTCTGCACCGCCGGCCGCTGAGCGAGATCCAGAAAGACATCAAGCAGCGGCTCAAGCAGAAGAAGTCGAGCCAGCCGCTGGCGCTGGCCTCGGCCGGATGCGTCTGGAAGAACCCGTCGGGCGAGACCGCGGCGCGAATGATCGAGAAGGTCGGCCTCAAGGGCAAGCGCTTCAACGGCGCCGAGATCTCGGCCAAGCACGCCAACTTCATCGTCAATCGCGGTGGGGCCACGGCCGCCGACGTCCAGGCCCTGATGGAGCTCACCCGGGAGCGCGTCCAGGCGCACTACGGGATCGTGCTGGAGAACGAGATCCGGATCATCGGTGAGTAACGGGCTGCTGTCGCCCCGAGGGCAGCCGTCGTGGCTGGGTGACGTGGGCGAGCGCTCGGCGCTCATCGCGCGCCAGAAGGTCGGCCGCGCCGCCGCCCGGTCGGCTGGCGCCGCCCGGACGCGGGCCCGACGGTCGGCAACACGGCGGTGGCTGGCGATCGCGGTCATCGTCGTCGCTGGTGGGTGTGGCGTCGCCGGTGGGGTGCGCTGGCTCCTCACGGCGCCGCGATTCGCCATCGCCGGCGTCGAGGTGCGCGGCGTGTCGCGGGTGTCGGCCGAGCGCGTGGTCGAGGCCGCCGGGATTCCCGCCCGCGCCAACATCTTCCGCATCGACCCGGCCACCGTCACCGCACGCCTGCAGACCGTGCCCGAGATCCTGCGCGCCGACGTCATCCGCGAGCTGCCCAACCGGGTGACGATCCTCGTCGAGGAGCGACGACCCTTCACGCTCGTGTCGAACGGCACGCTGCACTGGCTCGACGAAGAAGGGCGATTGCTCGGCGAAGAACCGCACGCCGTCGCTCCGAACGTTCCGGTGATCAGCGGCCTGAGCGAGGCCGAGCTGGCCGCGCTTCGCACCGAGCCGGGGCCGAAGGCGCGCGCGGCGCTCACGCTCATCCGCTCGCTCTTGCGGTCGGGCAGCGCGCTCGTCGGCGAGATCTCCGAGATCGACATGAGCGGCCGCGAGGGCCCGGTCCTCTACACCGTCGATGGCATCGAGGTCCGGCTGGGCGCCGAGGAATGGGAGGAACGGTTGGCGCGGCTCGCCGGAGTGCTCGCGCAAATCGGGCGCACGGGCGAGGGTGTCACCGCGATCGATCTGCGCTTCCGCGACCAGGTCGTCCTGAGGAAGGGAGGCCAGGGATAGCTCGCAAGGGACTCAAGGAGTACGTCGTCGGGCTCGACGTCGGCACGACGAAGATCTGCGCGGTCATCGCCGAGCCGAACGCCAGCGGCAGCATCGACGTGGTGGGAGTCGGCACGGCGCCGTCCCGTGGCTTGCGCAAGGGGGTCGTCGTGAACATCGACGCGACCGTGGAGGCGATCCGCCAGGCCGTGGGCGAGGCCGAGCAGATGGCCGGGGTCGAAGTGTCGGGCGTGTACGCGGGCATCGCCGGCGGCCACATCCGGGGCGTCAACAGCCGCGGCGTCGTCGCCGTCGGCAACAAGGACCGCGAAGTCTCGGTGGTCGACGTCCAGCGCGCCATCGACGCCGCGCGGGCCATCAACCTGCCTCAGGACCGCGAGATCATCCACGTGCTCCCGCAGACGTTCGTCGTCGACGAGCAGGACGGCATCCGCGAGCCCGTCGGGATGACGGGGGTGCGGCTCGAGGTCGAGGTGCACATCGTCACTGGCGCGATCACCTCGGTGCACAACGTGGTGCGCTCGGTCAACCGCGCCGGCCTGACGGTGTACGACATCGTGCTGGAGCCGTTCGCCTCGGCCGAAGCCGTGCTCTATTCCGACGAGCGTGAGCTGGGCGTGGTCCTTCTCGACATCGGTGGCGGGACCACCGACGTCGGGCTCTTCCGGGACGGCGCCATCTGGCACACGGCGATCCTGCCCGTCGGCGGCGACCACATCACCAACGACATCGCGGTGGGCCTGCGCACGCCGGCTGCCGAGGCCGAGGATCTCAAGCGGCGCTACGGGTGCGCGCTGACCACGCTCATCTCGGGCGGCGAGATGATCGACGTCCCGTCGGTGGGCGGCCGCAAGCCCCGACCGCTCTCGCGCCAGATCCTGTCCGAGATCATTCAGCCGCGGGTGGAGGAGATCTTCACGCTCGTCGCGCGCGAGCTGACGAAGGCGGGGTTCCAGGACGCGGCCACCGCGGGCGTCGTCGTGACCGGCGGCACCTCCATCATGGAAGGCATTCCCGAGCTGGCCGAAGCCGTGTTCGATCTTCCCGTTCGCCGCGGCCTGCCCGAGACCGTCGGCGGACTCGCCGACATCGTGAAGAGCCCGATCTACGCCACCGCGGTCGGTCTTGCGCTCTACGGTGCCCGCCGGCCCGCCGTCGCGGGCACGCCGGCGGCGAGCGCGGAGGACCATCTGTTCGGTCGCATCGCGCACCGACTCGCGGGCTGGTTCAGTGAAGTCTTCTAGGAGGCGTCGGCCACGCCGCCAGGCGGCTCGGCCGACACGGTTCGTCACAACGCGGGAGGGGGTGCTCATGGACAAGGAGCGGGGACGACGGCCGCTGTTCGAGCTCGACGAGGCTCCGCAGGCCGCCAAGATCAAGGTCATCGGCCTCGGGGGTGGGGGCAGCAACGCGGTCACCCGCATGATCACCGCGCAGTTCACCGGCGTGGAGTTCATCGTCGCCAACACCGACAGTCAGGCCCTCCGCGCGTCACCGGCGCCGGTGAAGGTGCAGCTCGGAGCGAAGCTCACGCAGGGACTCGGCGCGGGATCGAATCCCGACGTGGGCCGTGATGCTGCACTCGAAGATCCCGAGCAGATCACGCGGCTCCTGTCGGGTGCCGACATGGTGTTCATCACCGCCGGTCTTGGCGGCGGGACCGGGACGGGCGCCGCGCCGGTCGTCGCGTCGCTGGCCAAGGACCTCGGCATCCTCACCGTCGCCGTCGTCACCAAGCCGTTCCACTTCGAGGGGCGCCGGCGCATGCTGCAGGCAGAGGCGGGGCTGGAATCACTGCGAACCGTGGTCGACACGCTCATCACGATTCCCAACCAGCGCCTGCTCTCCGTCGTGGACCGCGGCACCCCGCTGATGGACGCCTTCCGCGTCGCCGACTCCGTGCTGCAGCAGGCCGTGCAGGGGATCTCCGACCTCATTCTCGTTCCCGGGCTCATCAATCTCGACTTCGCCGACGTGCGGACGGTCATGTCGGGCATGGGGATCGCGATGATGGGCACCGGCGTGGGGCACGGCGAGCACCGGGCCCTCGACGCCGCTCAGAAGGCCGTGGCCAGCCCCCTCCTCGACGATACGGCCATCGCCGGCGCCAAGGGTGTCCTCATCAACTTCACCGGTGGCACCGATCTCTCGCTGCACGAGGTCGAGGAGGCCGCCCGCATCGTGCAGGAAGCCGCCCACGAGGAGGCCAACATCATCTTCGGCGCCGTGATCGAGCCGGCCCTCGGTGACGAGGTGCGCATCACCGTCATCGCCACCGGTTTCACCGAGCGCAAGGACGCCGCCTCACCGCCAGGAAAAATCGTGGACCTGTCGCGGGGCAACCGGCCTCCGGCGGTGACCGGAGCCGCGCCGTGGCGACGGCGCCCGGCTGACGTGCGCGCCGAGGTCGACGACGCCGTCGGGGGCGACGACTTCGACGTTCCCGCGTTCCTGAGACGTCAGGCGGACTAGCGGCGGCTAACGGAGGACGGGGAACCCGAACCGCTGGTGGATGTTGTCGCGATCCATCGTCGGTCGCTGGAGCCCGCCCGTCTTCACGGCGACGTTGCGGGAGACGTAGGCCTGCAGTTCGTCCAGCGTGATCGTGCCGTCCCGATTGACGTCCGCCTTCCCGGAGACGAGCGCATCGACGATCTCCCACGTGAAGACACCGTTCTGGATCTTCGGAGACTCGAATGACAGCTCTCCCGCGTGCGCCGCCGAGAAGACGAGGGCGCCGGTGCGTCGAGTGAGGTCGTTGTAGATGTAGCGGTCGCGGTCGTACAGGAACACGCGCCGCGGGCGGCTCGCGCGATCCGACTGCAGCGCAGCGCTCGTCCGGCCGTCGAGACCCATCGCGTGCCGCCGGGCCTCGATCTCGGCTCGCGACGCGTCGTCGATCTCGCCGGACTCACAGGTGTCGACGAGCAGCAGCTTGCGGCGGGGGCCGATGTCGCGCAGGAGCGACTCGATCCGCTCGAAGCTCGCCGCGGTCCCGGCAAGGTCCTTCACGTCGACGTTGTGAGTGGCGTAGTAGTAGGTCGCCTCGCGTGAGAGGTCGTAGGCCCCATGGCCGGAGACGAACACGACGACGGTGTCGTCCACCCGGGCGTCGCGGAGCACCTCCTTCGCCTTCACGATGTTCTCGACGGTGACCGCCTCGTTGACGTAGGTGCGCACGACGACCTTCCGGAAGTGAGGCTGATAGCGCTGCATCACGTTGGCCAGGTCCAGCGCATCCTTGTCGGCGAATTGGAGATTCAGGGCGGGGTTCTGGTAGCGCGCTACGCCGAAGCCGATGAAGTACAGATCGCCTTTGCCCTCACCCGCGTAGGTGGACGACCAGCGCGCGCGGAAGGCCTCGACGCCGCGGACATCGAACGCCGTAATCTCGACCGTGTTGAGGCCTTGGCCGAGCTCGATGCGTTCGCTCACGCGGGCCGCCGTGCCGTGGAGCGGCTTGCCCGAGCCGGGGAACGTCGGCACGCCGTTGACGTAGATCTGGTAGCTCTGGAGCGGAGCACGGGCCTGAACCTCGGCCTCGAGCAGTGCGTGCTTGCCTTCTCGCCGGGCGCTGGTCAGCCGGACCTCCGGCGCCTCGATCTCCGACGCCGCCGGGTCATCGCGAAGCCCGGCGCGCTGGAGCCGCTTGCGATGCTGCAGCTCCAGGTGCTCGATGAACTCGTCCGAGCCGACGCCGAGACGACGCAGGACGAGATCGGGCCGGTTCAGTCGCGTCGCGAACTGATCGACGCTGAACGCTTCGAGACCCCGGACCATGGCCACCAGCTCGCCTCCGTAGTGGGAGGCGTCGAAATAGCCATCGGGCGTGAACATGATCCAGTCGGCGCCCCGCGAGAGCAGCGCCATCGAGTCGCCGGTCTCCACCTTCCACACCCGCGCCGTGGAGTCGTGGCTGGCGCTCACCAGATGACGCTCGTCGGGCGTGAAGGCGAGCCCTTCGACCCTTCCCGAGTGGCCGCGCAGCACGCGGACCAGCTTGCGCGTCGACCAGTCCCAAATCCCGATCTGGTTGTTCACCGTCGCGACGAGCCAGCGGCCGGAGGGCGAGATCAGCACGCTGCCGGCATTGACGACCGAGTGCGACGTCTTGATCGAGGCCACGAGCCGGGCGTTGAGATCGAGGATCTGGATCGTCTCGGTCCGGTTCGACGTTCCGACGACGAGATGCTGGCCGTCTCCGCTGAAGGCCAACGCGAACGCCGACCCGACCGGCGTGACGATCTTGTCCGGGAACTTGCGTTCGGCCACCAGGGTCCCGTCGATGGTCCAGAGGCGGACGTGCTCGCGCGCGGCACCCGTGGCGAACCATCGGCCCGAGGGATGGAGCGCGATGGCTTCCACGCGGCCGTCGTGCGCCTTGATGCGCCGGGCCTGCCGATCCTTGAGGTCGAAGACGTGAACCGTCCCGCTCCCGTCGCCGCAGAAGAGGAACCGACTGTCCGACGAGAAGGTCAGCACGTTGGCGCCGTTGCCGAAGCCGTTCAGCGTCGCCAGCGATCGGCCGTCACGGCTCCAGATGATGACCTCGGCACCGCCGCTCGCGAAGTAGTTGCCGTTGGGCGCATAGGCCAGGGCGGAGGGGTAGTCCGTGTGACCCGAGACGCTTCTGAGGAGCCGGCCGGCGAGGGACCAGATCCGCACGCGCCGATCCGCGGCCAGCGTGACGAACATGGTGCCGTCCGGCGCCATCGCGACGTTCGTCAGGTTGCCACTGAACCGCTCGAGCGAGCGCTCGAGGCCACCCGCGCGGTTCCAGATCGTGAGACCGGGTGGCTCGAGGTCGTCATCCGCCGTGACGATCGATTGTCCGTCGGGAGACAGCGCGATTCGCTGGGGAGAGCGTTGCCACGTGGAGCCGACGGTGATCGTGTCGACCAGCTGGCCCGCGCGCGTGTACACGTTCACCCGGTTGTCGTGCTGTCCGCCGCTCACGAGGTGCGTTCCGTCGGGCGTGAACCTGAGGCTCGCCGTGCTGTGCGATGAAAACCGCCCCATCGGGTTTCCCTCGAGGTCCCAGAGCGTCGTGGCGAGCTTGTCGGCCACGTTCTTCACGCGTTCCTCGTCTCGGGTGCCCAACACCCCCGCGGCCGCCAGCGTCTTTCCGTCGGGGCTGACCGCCAATGTCTTGACGGGGTAATCGAGGGCCTGCACGGTCTTGAGCACTCGGCCATCGAGCGCCCAGAAGCGCAGCCGACCGTCTCCGTGCGCCGAAACGAGTCGGGCGCCGTCCGGCGTGAACGCCAGGCCATCAGCGCTGGACGGGCTTGTCTCGGCTGTCAGCCACGTCTCCGCGCTATCGGCCAGGCGGTACACCACGATCTCGCGGGACGTTCCGATCGCGGCGTAGCGGTTGTCGTCGGACAACGCGACGGATCGGACGACGCCTCTCCGGATCGGCACGGGCGGCAATTTCTGCAGCAGCGTTCCATCCACCGACCACAGCTCGATCACGCCCGAACGCTGCGCGACGAGCAGCGTGTTGCTGTCGCGCGAGAGGGCGAGGGCATCGACCCAGAAGCGGGTCACGATAGTCCGGATCAGCGCGCCGCCCGGCGACCAGATGCGGATCGTCGAATCCTTGCCGGCCGTCGCGAAGAACCGGCCATTCCGTGCGTACTCCAGCGCGCGGATCTCCGCGGTGTGGCCACTCTGGACGACCAGCTCGACCGCGCGCGTCGTCGATCCGGCTTGCGGCTTGCCGGTCGTGGGCTGCGCCGCCACGGGGGAGCCGCCAGTCATGAGGACACCGGCGAGGACGACGCCGAACAGGCGAGCGGCGATCATTCTCGGCACCCCCACGTCATCGTTTGCGAGTCGGCCACGTTATTATGGTTGACGATTGAATCTGCCAATCCAAACGATTTCGCCGTGACCACGCCAGGCGCCGGTCTCATCCCGCACGGAGCGCCGCCACTCTATTTCACCTTCGCGACGCTCGCGAAGCTGGGACTCCCGCATGCGACGACGACACGGCACTGCCCTGGCACGGCGGTGTGGGGCGAGCCGCAGCCGCTCGTCGGCCCCGAGGCCGTGGCCGCGCTCGCGAGCACCGGCCTCGACCTGGGACGCTTGACGTGGGCGCGCCAGATGCATGGCGCCGATGTCGCGCGCGCTACCGCCCGCGGAGGCTTCGCGGGGCGCGCCGACGTGCTCGTGACCACGGAGCCCTCAGCGCCGCTCGCGATCTTCACCGCCGATTGTCTGCCGGTGACGATCTGCGATCCCGAGGCCGGCGTGCTGGGGCTGGCGCACGTCGGCTGGCGCGGCACCGTGCGCGGAGCTGCCCAGGCGGCCGTCGATGCGGTCGTGGGAGCTGGCGGACGTGCCGACCGCCTCGCCGCCACCATCGGCCCATCGATCGGCCCGTGCTGTTACGAAGTCGACGCGCCCGTCGTGAGCGAGTTCAGAGCGGCGTATCCATCGATGTGGGAGCGCTGGGCCCGTCCGGCCGCGCCCGGGCGCTTCATGCTCGACCTGTGGATGGCCAACGAAGCCCTGGTGGCGGCGGCCGGCGTCGACCCTGCGCGGATCGACAACCCGCGCCTGTGCACGGCGTGTCACCCCGACCTTTTATATAGCTATCGCAAGGGCAACCGTGGCCGCCTCGTGACCTTCGCCGCGCTCCCGTGAGGCGCTGCTCCGAGTGCTAGAATCCCTGCCATGTCGGACATCGGCGCAAATCTCGAGCGCGTACGCGAGCGGATCGCCCGGGCGGCGGAGCGCTCGGGCCGCCGCGGCGACGACGTCCTCCTGATCGGCGTCTCCAAGACGGTCGAGGTCGAGCGCATCCAGCACGCCGTGGCCGCCGGCGTGCCCGCCCTCGGCGAGAACCGCGTGCAGGAGGCGAAGGAAAAGGTCGCCGCGCTGGGGCGGCCGGTCCCGTGGCACCTCATCGGCCACCTGCAGACGAACAAGGTGCGCGAGGCGCTCGAGCTGTTCGACCTCGTCCACTCGCTCGATCGTCTCGACCTGGCGACCGAGCTCGATCGGCGGGCGCGCCAGCGAGGACGCCCCGTCGCGGTGCTGGTGCAGGTGAACGTGGGCGGCGAGAGCAACAAGGGGGGCTTTGCCCCTGACGCCGTGCCGTCGGCGCTCGACGCCATCGCGAAGCTCGATCACATCGACGTCCGGGGCCTGATGACCATCCCGCCGATCGCCGAGCGCGCCGAGGACGCGCGAGGATGGTTTCGCGTGCTGGCCCAGCTCGGCAAGCGCGTCGGCCTGGCCGAGCTCTCGATGGGCATGAGCGCGGATTTCGAAGTGGCGATCGAGGAGGGCGCGACGATGGTCCGGGTAGGAACGGCCATCTTCGGTCCGCGTCCGGCGAAGGCCACGCCATGAGCCTCAAGGGCAAGAAGGTCGGCTTCATTGGCTCGGGCAACATGGGTGAAGCCCTCATCAAGGGACTGACGGCGGCCAACGTGGTGCGGGGCGAGATGATCTGGGCGAGCGACGTCCGGGGCGACCGGCTGAAGGAGATCGCGGGCACGTACGGCATAAAGCTCGCGCCCGACAATCTCCACCTGGTCCGCGAAGCCGACGTCGTCATCATGGCGGTCAAGCCGCAGATCATGGCCCCGGTTCTCCGCGAGATCGCGTCCGTGTTCAGCCGGCGCAAGCTGATGATCTCTCTCGCGGCCGGCGTGTCCACGGAGAGCATTCGCGCATCACTGGGGAAGGACGGACGGCTCATCCGCGTGATGCCCAACACGCCGGCGCTCGTCCTCGAGGGCGTGACTGCGATCGCCAAGGCTGAGGGCCTCGAGCCGGAAGACATGGACGTCGCCGGCGAGATCTTCAGCGCCGTCGGGCGCGTCGTGGTCCTGGACGAGTCCCTCATGGATGCGGTGACCGGTCTCTCCGGCTCCGGCCCCGCGTACGTCGCCCTCGTGATCGAGTCCCTGGCCGACGGCGGTGTGAAGATGGGGCTCGACCGCATCACCGCGATGATGCTGGCCACCCAGACGGTGCTGGGCGCGGCCAAGCTGCTGCGCGAGACGCGTCTACATCCCGGCGCTCTCAAGGACATGGTGTCGAGCCCGGGCGGCACGTCGATCGCCGGCGTGGCCGCGCTCGAGGAGGGCGGCATCCGGACCACGTTCATCAAGGCGGTCGAGCGGGCCACGCAGCGTTCGAAGGAGCTCGGACGGGGGACCGCAGGCTGAGTTAAGATACGGCGGTGTTCATCGGGGCGTACTTCCTGAGCGCGGTCGCCAATCTGGTGAACCTCGTCATCATCGTGTTCATCTGGCTGATCGTCGCCCGGGCGCTGCTGTCGTGGGTCAACCCGGACCCCTACAACCCGGTCGTGCGCTTCCTGTATCGCGCCACCGAGCCGGTGCTCCGTCCCGTCCGTCACCGCTTGCCCACGCTGGCGATGGGGCTCGATCTCTCCCCCATGGTCGTGATCCTTGCGCTGTACTTCCTCAAAGAGTTCCTCGTGCCGGTCCTCCACCGTCTCGCGATGACACTGGAGATCGGCTGAGACCTGGAGGGTTCCGATGCGCCTGAGCCCCCTCGACATCCGGCAGCAGCAATTCACGGTGCGGATGCTCCGCGGCCTTGATCCTCAGGAAGTCGAAGCGTTCCTGGAGGACGTCGCGGAGGAATACGAGCAGCTGCTCAAGGAGAACGTGACGCTTCGGGAGCAGCTCGGCGTTCACGAGGAGCGGGCGCGTCGCGTGAACGAGGTCGAGCGGATGCTGACGGAAACGCTCGTGACGACCCAGAAGCTGACCGACGAGATGAAGGACGCGGCCCGGCGTGATGGCCAGCTCCTCGTGCGCGAGGCGGAAATGCAGGGCGAGAAGGTGATGGAGGCGGCGCGGGCCGAGGAGGCGAAGATCCGGAGCGGCATCAAGGATATCCAGCGGACGCATCGCCAGCTCCTCGAAGATCTGAAATCCACCGTCGAGCGGTACCAGCGATTGCTGACCAGCGAGCCGGATCTCGAGGTCGGCGACGCGAATGCCCGAGCCTGAGCATGATCTGCTCCACGTGCGGGTTCAGCCGCGCGCGTCCTCGAGCACGATCGTGGGCTGGCGCGAACAGGCCCTGCTGGTGCGTGTGATGGCGCCTCCGGTCGAGGGCGCGGCCAATGCCGCCGTCGTCACCCTCATTGCGAGGGCGCTCGGCGTGCGGCCTTCGGCCGTCCGCGTCGTGCGCGGCGAGCGGGGGCGGGACAAGTGGCTGAGTGTCGATGGCCTGACAGCCGCCGCCATCCGCGAGCGTCTGGCGTGAGGGCCGGGCCGTTGGGAGTGAGACGTCAAGGAGGAACGATGAAGACGATGTTGAGCGTCGCGTTGATGGCCTGCGCGCTGCTGACTCTGGCCGCGCCGGCTCGGGCGGAGCACAATAGCCAGGCCCCGGCGCGAGATTCGGTCGACCTCAACCTGGACCTCAAGATCGGCGGCGAAGGGTTCCGCCTCGGGGGAACCGTCTTCGGGCTCGAGGGCGTGTACGGAGCCTGGCTCAACGGCGCCGTTCGTCCCGACGGCTTCTCGGTCGATGGCCGCCTCCAGCATCCGGAGCGCGCGTACAACTTCAAGTTCAACGCCGACGTCGGCGGGTGGCTGCGCCGGTCGCTCCGACAATTCGTCCCGTTCGGCTACCCCGGGCCGGGCGACGGCGTCTAGCGCTCCGTGATCGCGCCGGTCCGCTGGGCGGGCGACCGCCTGCTACTGCTCGACCAGACTCGACTGCCGCGCGAGGAGCTGACGCGTGAGTTCGCGCGCTGGGAGGACGTCGCCGAGGCCATTCGCACCCTCGTCGTGCGAGGTGCGCCTGCCATCGGTGTCACGGCGGCCTTCGGCGTGGCTCTGGCTGCCCGTCAGAGCAGGGCGACGACGTTCGACAGCCTGCTCGCCGACATCGAGACGGCGATCAAGGGACTGGCGGCGACGCGGCCGACGGCCGTGAACCTGTTCTGGGCGCTCGACCGGATGCGCTCCACACTGCTGGCAGGTCGGGCGATGTCGGTCGACGCGATCCGCTCGCGCCTCCTCGCCGAAGCTCAGGCGATCCTCGACGAAGACGTCGCCGCCAACCGGGCGATGGGCGATCACGGCGCAACGCTGGTGCCGTCCGGGGCGCGGATCCTGACCCACTGCAATGCGGGCGCCCTGGCGACCGCCGGCTACGGTACCGCGCTCGGGGTCGTTCGCTCGGCGCACGCGCAAGGCAAGGTCGCGCTGGTGTGGGTGGACGAGACCCGGCCGGTGATGCAAGGCTCGCGGCTGACGGCGTGGGAGTGCGTGCGCGACGGAATCCCGCACCGCCTCGTCGCCGACGTGGTGGCGGCGTCGCTGATGGGCCGAGGGCAGGTGGACCTGGTCGTGACGGGCGCCGATCGCATCGCCGCCAATGGCGACACCGCGAACAAGATCGGCACCTACGCGCTCGCCGTCCTCGCGCACCATCACCACGTACCGTTCTACGTCGCGGCGCCGTTCTCGACGATCGATCCGACGCTGGCCTCGGGCGCCGAGATCCCGATCGAGGAACGGGATCCGGCCGAGGTGCGGCGCGTGGGCGCGACGGTGACCGCACCCGAAGCATCACCGGTCTTCAACCCCGCGTTCGACGTGACGCCCTCCGAGCTCATCGCGGCGATCATCACCGAGCGCGGCGTCTTTCGCGCCCCCTACAGCTTCCGTGGCTGACCCGATCCCATGACGGGCAACCACGACGTCCGTGTCGCGCGGGCGTTCCACGACGCGACGACCCACACGCCGGCGTCGATCCGGACGAGCGGCCACACGCTCGAGTGGGACATCAAGCCGTTTCCGTTCAAGGTCTACACGGACCTCCCCACCATCTCACTTCCGCGCGACGTCGATCTCGCAGAGGTCGACACTTTCCGCGCGCTCGATCCCGCTGCGCGTACGGAGGGTCAGCCGCTCACACTCGGTCGGCTCGCCGCGCTTCTCTATCTCACCGCCGGTGTCACGCGGAAGAAGACCTACCCGGGCGGCGGCGAGGTCCTCTTCCGCGCCGCGGCGTCGACCGGCGCGCTCTACCAGACCGAGGTCTACGTCGCCGCGGGGAACGTGCAAGACCTGCCGCCGGGTCTCTATCACTTCTGCCCGGGCGATTTCACGCTCCGGCGACTGCGCGACGGCGACGTGCGCCACGCGTTCGCCGAGGCGGCCGCCGAGCCCGACCTCGCCCGGCGCGCCGCGACCATCGTGCTCAGCGCGCTCTTCTGGCGAAACACCTGGAAGTATCAGGGGCGTGGCTGGCGCCATCTCTACTGGGACTCCGGCACGATGCTGGCGAACCTCACGGCCGCCGCTCACGGCCTCGGTCTGACGCCGCGTCTCCTCACCGGCTTCGTGGATGCCGACGTCAACCGTTTGCTTGGCCTCGATGCTGAGCACGAAGCCGCGCTCGAGCTCGTTGAGGTCGGTCCGATGGGCAGCCCGGCGCCGGCTCGCGGCACCATCGACGAGATACGTCATGACGTCATGCCGCTCTCATCGGCGGAGGTTGATTATCCAGAGCTGCGCGAGATGCAGAGCGCGTCGAGCCTCGCGACACCGGCCGACGTCAGCGCGTGGCGCAAAGCCGTACCGCCAGGCCGCCGTCGCTCGCCGAGCGGCTCCATGTCGTTGCCGGCCGCGATCGGCGATGCGGGACGTGGTCTCGGCGACACCATCCAGCACCGCGGCTCTTCTCGGCGCTTCACGCACGCGCCGCTCACGGTGATCGAGCTGGCGACGATGCTCTGGTGGTCGACGCGGGCGGTGGCCGCCGATGTGCCTTCGGGGCTCGTCGATGTGTTCCTGGTCGTCAACGCGGTGGACGGCGTTCCGAGCGGCGCGTACCGGTACTGGCGCGACGAGCACGCGCTGGAGCTGATCCGGGCCGGTGAGCTCAGGCGCGAATCGGCCTATCTCTGCCTGGAGCAACCCCTCGGCGGTGACGCGGCGGCCGTGCTGTATTTCATGGCGCCGCTCGACGCGCTCCTGGCCGCCTACGGCAATCGTGGCTATCGCCTGGTCAACCTCGAGGCGGGGCTGATCGGCGGCCGCGCGTATCTCACGGCCTACGCCCAGCGCTTCGGCGCGACCGGGCTCACGTTCTACGACCGAGACGTCGTGAAGTTCTTCGCGCCCGCGTCGGCGGGACTCGACGCAATTTTCGTGACGGCGCTGGGACGAGGAGCGCGGCCCTCATGGTAGAGTCGAAGCCATGAAAAAATACCAGTTGATGGCGCCCGGGCCGACGCCGGTCCCGAGCCACGTGCTGCTCGCGATGGCGCAGCCGATGATCCATCACCGCACCCCCGAGTACGAGGCGCTGTTCATCGAGGTGCGGTCGGGGCTCAAGGCGCTGTTCCAGACGGCGCAGGACGTCGTTCCGCTCACCTGCTCGGGTACCGGAGCGATGGAAGCCGCCGTGGTGAACACGCTGTCGCCGGGCGACACGGTGGCCGTCATCCAGGCGGGAAAGTTCGGTGAGCGCTGGACGGAGATCACCAAGGCGTACGGCCTCGACGCGGTGCTCCTCACCGCGCCCTTCGGCGAGACGGTCGCTCCCGGGCGCCTGGCCGAAGCGCTCCGGGCCACCCCGCGGATCAAGGCCGTGCTCACCCAGCACAGCGAGTCCTCGACCGGCGTGCTCCACGACGTCCGCGCCTATGCCGAAGTCACGCGCCGCACGGACGCGATCCTCATCGTCGACGCCGTGTCGAGCCTGGGCATCGCCGACTTGCCGATGGATGCATGGGGCGTCGACGTCGTCGTCGCCGGATCGCAGAAGGGGCTCATGCTTCCCCCGGGCCTGGCCTTCTGCGCGCTGAGCGACAAGGCGTGGGCAGCGGCCCGCACGTCGCGGCTCCCCAAGTACTACCTGGATCTGACCGAGGAGCGGAAGTTCCTCCTGAAGAACGAGGCGCGCTTCACGCCGGCCGTCAGCATCGTGGTTGGCCTCCGCGAGGTGTTTCGCATGCTGGCGGCCGAGGGGCTCGCCAACGTCTTCAAGCGGCACGACCGGCTCGCTCGCGCGACCCGCGCCGGTGTCGAGGCGCTCGGCCTCGAGTTGTTCGCCCGCGCCACGCCGAGCCCGGCCCTGACCGCGGTCGCCGTACCCCGCGGCGTGAACAGCGAGAAGATCGTCGCGGCGTACTCGGAGACGCACAACATCACGATCGCGGGGGGCCAGGGCGAGATGAAGGGGCAGCTCTTCCGCCTGGGGCACATGGGGTACGCCGCCGAGTTCGACGTCGTCATCGCGTTGTCGGCGCTCGAGCAGGTGCTGGCAGAGCTGGGCCTTCCCGTCGACTTCGGGGCATCGATGCGCGCTGCGCAAAAGGTGTTCGCCGAGAAGCACTGATCGCTGGCTGCTCCGCCAAAAGGCGATAGAATGGCGGGGTTGTCATGAGCTTGCGACTGTTCGTCCTCCGTCACGGTGAGACCGTGTTCACGCGCGAGCGGCGTTTTGCCGGATGGCGCGACGTCCCGCTCACCGATGCCGGTCTTCGCCAGAGCGAGGCGGCGGCGGCGGCGCTCAGCGGTGTCGCCATCTCGGCCGTCTTCGCGAGCCCGCTCGAACGCGCGCGCACCTCGGCGGAGGCCGTCGCCAAGCCGCACCGTCTCGCCGTGCAGATCATGCCTGTCTTCCGCGAGCTCGGCTTCGGAGCGTGGGAGGGCCGGACGCGCGCCGAGGTGGAGGCCGCCGAGCCCGCCCTTTACGACGTCTGGCGAACCGCACCCGACAGGTTCGCCGCGCCCGGCGGCGAGTCTTTGCCGACGGTGGCCAAGCGCGTCGCCGAAGGCATCGAGACGCTGCGAGCCGACCACGACGGTGAGAGCGTCGTGCTCGTCACCCACGCGGTCGTGATCCGACTGATCGTCCTGGACGGGCTCGGGCTCGGCCCCGCGCGCCTGTGGTCCATCGACGCCTCGCCGGCCGGCATCACGGAGCTCGAGTATCGCGACGACTGGGTCACCGTGCACCGCATGAACACGCTCGCCCACCTTGGCGCGGAGGCCGAGCGGTGAAGCCGTTGCTCACCCAGCTTCCCAAGGGTGCGCGGATCTACCTTCCCGACGAGGTCGCGCGCAAGCGTCACGTGGAGGCGCGCCTGTTCGACGTCTTCCGCCGCTGGGGCTACCGGGAGATCGTCACGCCGACGTTCGAGTTCTTCGACGTGCTGGCCGTCGCCACCGACCAGGCCGTGCAGGGCAATGCCTTCACCTTCGTGGACCGCGAGACGGGCCGCATGCTCGTACTGCGCGCCGACATCACGCCCCAGATCGCGCGCATCGTGGCCACCCGCCTGCGCGACGAGCCGAAGCCGCTGCGTCTGTCCTACGTGACCAACGTCTTCCGCTACGACGAGCCGCAGCTCGCCCACTACCGCGAGTTCTACCAGGCCGGCGTGGAGCTGATCGGCCTCGACAAGCCCGAGGCCGAGGTCGAGATCCTGGCCATGACCGTGGAGAGTCTGCGCGCGCTCGGCCTCGGTCGCTTCCAGCTCGACCTCGGCCATCCCGATTTCTTCCGCGGCTTGATGGAGGAGGTCAAGACCGACGCCGCCCGCGAACGAGAGCTCAGGACCGCGCTCGCCCGCAAGGACCGGTCCACCCTCGAGCGCCTGGTCGATGAGATCGCGCCCCCCGAGCCCGTGGGCGACGCCTTGCTGGCGCTGCCCACGTTGTTCGGCCACGCCGAGGTGCTCGAGCGGGCCGCGCCGTTCGCGCGCAACAAGCGAGCCGAGCGCGCGCTGGCCAACCTCGCCGAGGTCTATCGGCTGTTGACGATCTATGGCCTGGCCGACGCCGTGCTGCTCGACCTCGGCGGCGTCCGCGGCTTCGACTACTACTCGGGGATGTACTTCGAGGCCTACGTGGCCGAATTCGGCGCTGCGATCGCCGCCGGTGGGCGTTACGACCACATGGTCGGCCGCTTCGGCTACGATTGCCCGGCCGTGGGCTTCGCGTTCGACATCGCCCGGGCCCTGTCGGTGATGGAGACCCAGGGGGTCGACGTGGCTCTGCCCGGTCCTGACTTCTTCATCATCGACTTCACGCCGGAGAAGACGGCGGCGCTCTCGCTGGCCCGGCGCCTGCGCGACCTCGGCCGCTCCGTCGCACGTGACATCGTCACGCGGGGACTCGAGGAGTCACTTGCGTACGCGCGGGCGCAGCGCGTCCGTCGCGCGCTCGTCGTGGGTGGTCCTCGCGTGCCGGCGGGCGAGCTCCTGGTGATCGACGTGGCGAGCGGCCGAGAGCGCGCGGCGAAGATCGACGCTATGCTGGAGCATCCGGAGCGGCTTGATGCCTAACATCGTCGTGGTCGGCACCCAGTGGGGAGACGAGGGGAAGGGGAAGGTGGTCGACATCCTCACCCCTCACGTCAACGTCGTCGTCCGGTACCAGGGGGGCAACAACGCCGGTCACACCGTGGTGGTGGGCCGCGAGAAGTACGTGCTCCACTCGATCCCGTCGGGCATCTTGCACGCCGGCTGCCGATGCGTGATCGGCTGCGGCGTGGTCGTCGATCCCGGCTCGCTCATCGAGGAGATGGAATCGCTCGTGCAGCGAGGCGTGAGCTTCGACGGCAATCTCTTCATCTCGAAGAACGCGCACCTGATCATGCCGTATCACCCCGCGCTCGATCGCGCCTCCGAAGCGAAGCTCGGCAACCGGCGCATCGGCACCACCGGCAAGGGCGTGGGCCCGGCCTACGTGGACAAGGCCGCCCGTGTCGGCATCCGCATGGCCGACCTTCTCGATGTCCGGCTCTTCCGCGAGAAGCTGGAGCTAAACGTCGCCCAGAAGAATCGTCTGCTGCGCGAGATCTACGATGCCCAGACCTTCACGACGGACGAGATCCTCAATCCCTACCTCCGCTACGCCGGCTGGCTGGCGCCCTACATCACCGACACCGCCTTGCTGCTGACGCGCTGGATCGAGAGCGGGTACTCGGTGTTGTTCGAGGGCGCCCAGGGCACCATGCTCGACATGGATCACGGCACCTATCCGTTCATCACCTCGTCGTCGACCACGTCCGGGGGCGCCGCCACGGGTACGGGCGTGCCGCCGACCCGCATCCAGGGCATTCTCGGTGTGGCCAAGGCCTACACGACTCGGGTCGGGTCGGGTCCGCTTCCGACGGAGATGTCGGGGCAGATGGCTGAGGACATCCGGGCCCGGGGCAACGAGTATGGCGCCACCACCGGCCGGCCCCGGCGCTGCGGCTGGTTCGACGCCGTGGTCCTCCGCTACGCCGTCCGCATCAACGGGCTCGACACCGTCGCGCTGACCAAGCTGGACGTGCTCGACCAGTGCGAGACCGTGAAGATCTGCACGGCGTACCGTTACAAGAACGAGCTCCTCACGGACTTCCCCGAGGAGGAGGCGATCCTGCACGGCGCCGAGCCCGTGTACGAAGACGTGTCGGGGTGGATGTCACCCACCAGCCGCGCGAAGAACGAGGCGGATCTACCCGCGAAGGCTCGGCGCTATCTGGAGCGCCTGGAGGAGCTCATCGGGGTCCCGCTCTGCATGGTCTCGACGGGCGCCCAGCGTGACGAGACGATCCTGTGCGAGGAGTCGCCGCTCATGCGCTGGTTCCCGTCGGTGCGGTCGAGCCTGCTCTAACTCCCGGGTTGGCGGGCTCGCTACGTCTGGAGTCGGACCAGGGTGTACCCGAGGCGGGCCAACTCGTGGTGATTCTCTCGGATGCGCCGTTCGGAGCGACGACGATCGTTCGGGATCCTGGTGCGTGAGCCGCGCCGCTCGCCGTGGCGCCGGTCGAGGATGACGGCCACCCGGTCGTCGCTCGCAAACGCCTTGCAGAGGTACTCGTACCGACCCGTCTCGTTGCGATCGACGACGAACAGAAGTGTCGCGCGTCCTCCGATGCTCATGGCTCAGCTGATTGCAGCGAGAGTGCCAGACGTTGCGTATTGGAGACTTTGACGCCCAGCCACACGTCGTGCGGCCTCGGCTGTCGCCATTTCCGACACCGACCGTTCATTGCGTTCCAACTCCATCTGCTTAGAATGTTCCCGACGAGCCGTTAGCTCAGTTGGTAGAGCGCCTGACTTTTAATCAGGGGGTCCAGGGTTCGAGTCCCTGACGGCTCACCAAGCAAACTCCACGGTCCCGCATCACCCCCCCCTTGTACACGATGACAGATCCGCCCCGAAAATTCTTTCGCAGGCGCCGGCTCTCCGGCGCACGAAGCGGGTCGGGAGCGCAGACGGCCAACGCTCCGCCGACCCACATTGAAGGAAAACTTTTCCTTCAACGCCGTCCCGAGGCCGTGAGCCATCGCCGCACCATGACTGCTCGATTCACGTGCTCGGGGGTTTGGCAGTGCGTTTGCTCTTGTCGGTTCAGTGAAAGGAGTTGCGCCATGGCCGACCCGAGATCAGCGCCGGTTCACTGGGTGTTGATCACGTGTTCCATGGCGATCCTGGCGGGCGGCTGTCGGTCGACGGGGCCGCTGCTCAAGAGCGAGCACTTCGATTTCGTGACCACCGGCCTGTTCAGCGAGCCGTGCAAGGACTCCGAGGCGATCAAGCAGGCACGCCGTGAGGAGCGAAGAGCGCGGCGCGGCTACGAGTCCAACGCCGCCGCCGGCGAGTGTAACTTGCCCGACCTCGACGCGATGGTGCTGGCCTTCATGGCGATTCAGGAGGCCGACGAGGCACGTAGCATCCGCGGGGACACGATCGCCGAGGTGAGAGAGCGCGGCTTCACCATCTTCTCCGACTCCAAGCGTCGTATCCGCCGGCCGAACACGCGTGTGCTGTACGGCAACGACGCCCTGAGCACGGTCGGGATGGGCGTGGCTCCGCCCCCACTTCAGCGTCCCGAGGACATCAAGGCCTACACCGATTTCATGGGTCAGCTCTACGCGGAGGAGTACGTCGAGAAGGACGTGATGCGCGTGACCGATCGTTACTGCCTGAACAATCGCGAGACGCTCGACACCGGCGACGAGCGCACCTTCGCCATCCTGTGGCGGGCCGGGCACGTCATCAAGCGCGTCGTGAAGGGAGGGCCCGTCCACAATCCCAAGCGAGAGCGCGCCTTCCTGCTGTGCCCGGGCAGCTTCATCACCGACACGCTCGGCACCACGCTCAAGTCGTACGCCCCCGTGAAGTAGTCGCCGCGGCCCGGCCCGTGTGCTACAAGGTGGGGCCGTGGCCGATCCGATCCTGTACAACAAGAACGGCTGACCGACCTGTCAGAAGGCGAGGGAGTTTCTCTCGCAACGTGGACTGACCTTCGAGAGCTGTCTCGTGGAATCGGCGCCCGTGGACCGGGCCGGCACGCTGGCGCTGGCCCGTGGGTCGCGCCGGCTCCTCGCCAAGGCAGGAGTGGACATCGTTCGCCTGACCGCACCCAGCGACGCCGACGTGATCAAGTATCTGGTCCACGAGGACGGTTTCTTGCGAGTGCCCGTTCTCGTGCTGGGCGACCTGCTCGTCCGCGGCTTCACCGAAGACCTGTACCACGAAGCGTTGGCGTGGGAGAGACACGTGTGAGCTGGCCGCGCGTTGTGGGTGTGGGTGTCGGTGTCGCGCTGCTGATGCTCGCTGCCGTCGCCAGCGCACAGGATGGCTTCCGCGTCACGCACACCGCGGATCGAAGCAATCCCGGACAGACTCGGATCAATGGCACGGTGTTCAACGACAACCGCCTCGACGCGGTGGACGTGTACGTCACCGCCGAAGCGCTCGACGCGAGCGGCAAAACCGTGGCTCGCGGCATCGCGTTCGTGAGCCCGTCCATCGCATCCGGCCGCAGCGCATCGTTCTCGGCGACCGTGCCCACGATGCCAGGCGCCACGAGTTATCGCGCGCGCGTGAGTTCCTTCCGTTTCGGTGCCGGTCTGCAATCGCCCTGACGTTCTCGTCGCGCCATCGGCTTCCTGGCACCGTACTTGTAATCCTTCGGCAACACCCAACGAGGAGGGACGTCACATGAGGAGCATTCTCGGCTTGCTGACCGTGGTGCTGATCCTCGCCGGATGCGCGTCCACGGCGCCTTCAGCCCCTGGTACGAGCGCGTTTACGGGCGAAGTGTGGACGTGGGACGAGCAGGCAGGGATCATCACCCTTCGCCAAGGTGGCCAGACCATCCGTGTCAAAGCGGCTCCGGATCAGTTCCGGGGCCTGGACCTGCATTCGATGAGGACCGTCTACGGTGTCCTGGCCGGACCCGCCGAGATCCAGACGACCATGACGCCGCCGGTGCCGCTGATGGCGGTCGGGGCGCCCGACGAGATGAACGTGAATGGCCGAGTCACGTCGATCGACCCAGTCGGCAAGGTGACGATCGACACGGAGCGGGGAGCCGTCGAGGTCTGGGTGGCCCAGGCGACGTCGTCGGTCGTCAAGGTTGGTGACCAGGCGGTCGTGAAGATGCGTGTCCAGCCGATGGCGCCGGCGCCTCCGGGCCACTCGCCCGCCTCGACGACGCTGGACCCGGCTGCGTCGCCGACGAGTGAGCCTGGGGAATACGCGGTGGTGCGCGGCCGTTTACTCGAGGTGGACCCGTCCGGCCGCCTGACCGTCGAGTCGCCGCGCGGGCCCATCACGGTCAGGGTCCCGCCCAGCGGCCGTTATCAGACCGGCACGACCGTCGAGGTTCACACCTCGGTGCACCCGGCGCGCTGATTCAGCGGTTATACTGAGGTGGCTGACCCCGTCGTCTAGCCTGGCCCAGGACGCGACCCTTTCAAGGTCGAGATCGCGGGTTCGAATCCCGCCGGGGTCACCACCGAAACTGGACTGGTCGTTCCGGCCAGGACACGCCCGAAAGACCCCCTCCCGGAGAACTCGTAGACGCGAGTCTCCGGGCGGGGCGTGAATGCGATCCGGCCGACGATCAGGTTCCGGAGGAGTTCGCGCGCCTCGGGGACCTCGCGCCGCAGCATCGCCCGCCAGTCGGCCAGCCGGTGGCGGATCTCGCGCTCCAGACACGAAAGCTCGCTTCGACCGATCCTCGACATCGCGTCCAGCTCGATCAGCATCTCCCAGCGCTCCCGGCGATCCTGCCTCTCCTTGACGGCCGCGAGGAGGGCCGGAAGATCGCCGCCGCTCGCGATCGCCGCCGTCAGCCTGGCGAGCTCCGAGTCCAGTCTGTGGATCTCGGCGAGGATGTCAGCGCGCCGTGAGTCGTCGCTGTCCGGTCTCAGCTCGTCGATGGCGAACTCGATCGCCCGCTCGACGATTTCCGGCCCGGCGTCGACTTTCCGACGTTCGACGCCGGGCACTGGGCCAACTACGAAACAGCACCTGTCGTAAACGCGGCGCGGCTCGAGATGCTCGGAGCTATCCCGCCGTCGGTCTGAGCGCGCGCGCGCCGCCCGAGGCGTACCACGCCGCGATGCCGCCGCGGACGAAGCGCGCGTCGAAGCCGCGCTCGATGAGCGTCTTCGTCACGTTGCGCCCGACGTCGAAGCCGTAGGAGCAGTAAACGGCCACCGGCTTGTCCGGCGTCAGCTCGGCGATCCACTCCTCGACGCGATCCGGATCGCGCCACGTCGCGCCCGCCATCAGATCCACGTGGCGCGACATGTGATCCCGCTGCCGCGCGTCGACAATCTGCGCGCCGCTGCCGTTGGCGATCTGCGCAGCGAGCTCCTCGACCGAGACCGACGGCATGTCCTTCGTCGACGACGGGTCTTCGTTCGGCAGCGGCTGATCGTTCCGCGCGGCCTCGATCCGCTTCAGCACGGCCTCCCAGTTGATGTTGCGGAAGAACGTGTCGATGTACGCGGTCGCGTTCACGCCGAAGTCCATCTGGTAGGCGTGCTCGTACATGTCCAGAACGAGCACGGGCGCGGCGTCGACGGCCGCCTGCGTGTGATCCGTCGCGATCTGGTTCCAGAACCGCTTCTGCCGGCGCGAGTAGGTGAGGAGCACCCATCCTGAGCCGCCCGCCAGCGACTGCGCCGTTCCGACGAACTCGCGACGCCACGCACTGGCGCTGCCGAAGTCCGCCGCGATCTCCGCGGCGAGGGCGTCCGGCACTTCGTGCCAGTCGGGGCGACCGAGGCCCGAGTTGGGTCCGGCGCGGCGGAAGCCGCCGAGGTTGCCGAAGTAGAGCTCGTGCAGCGCGACCGAGCCCATCAGCGAGAGCTCTTCGCGCTTGAGCCCGCGCAGGCGGTACGGCGGCGTACCCGCGTCGAGCGCGGCAAGCTCGCGGCGGACGGCGTTCAGCGCTCGCACGGCGTTCCCGTAGTTGTTTTCGTAGTGACTGACCACCATGTGTTCCAAGATTCCGTTGAGCGTCGACGGGCGTACGGCGATCGGGGCGATCTCCTGGGGCATGGCCGGATCCCTTCTGCGTGAGGGGGAAATGTGCATCATGTTTTACAATGAAACAATAGTTGCATCACCCCTGTCAAGGGATCCCGCCGACGACCAGATCGTCGAAGGCCGTGGCCGAATCCGCCTTGGTCCACAGACCGACCCGCCCCGTGCGGAAGCGCGCGTCGCGGTGGTCGAGCAGCAGTGCTCCGTCGAGCCAGCCCTGTATGTGGTCGCCGATGGCGACCACACGAAGCAGATGCCATTGACCCATGGGCGGCGCCTTCACGGGCGCGCTCGCGAGCTGTCGCCGGCCACGGTCGTAGTAGTAGAGGCGGAAGTTGTCCTCGAGCGCATTCGCGGGCACGCGCCGGCCGCTCGTCGCGTCCGGGGATTCATCGATGGCCCCCGCGCCCGGCCGGCGGGCCAGCCTTGGGGGCCACGACCGGGGGCCCGGGGGCTCCGGACGCCGCCGGGGTCACCACTTCAATGCCACTCTGTGTTTCCGCGGGCCCTCGCAGCCTGACGTCGCGGTCAGTCGCGCAGCAAAAGAACAGGAACTGGTGCCTCGCGCAGCACGCGCTCGCCCAGCCCGGGCGCGAGTGCGCTCGCGAGCCGGCTGCGCGTGCTCGTCGTCACCGCGATGAGATCGGCGCCGAAAGCATCGGCCTCGAGCAGAATCTCCTCAGCGGGCTCGCCGAAGCGGACCACGCGTTCCACGGGAACGCCCTCGAGCTCGGCGGCCGGACACATCAGCTCCTCGAGGCCCTGCGCCGTGAGTCGCTCCATCTCTTGATCGACGTAGGCGATGGTGCGGCCGTAGCGCCCCATCACGAGTTCCGGAACCGGTACTACCCGCAACAGCCGCACGATCGAGCCCTGATCGCGTGCCAATCCGCGCACGACCGACATCGTCGCATGGCTCTCGGACTGTCCAACCGGTACGAGAATGCGTTTAGTCATCGTGCTCTTGAGATGCAGCGGGAGCTCGCGGGGATGCAGAGACCTCGCGGTCGAGGAGCATGATGTGCGTCTTCGCTGAGCATCGTCACGAGCGACCCTGTGCCTCAGTCGCGCCGATATTCCTCATCACGCGCTTGCGACGATGACCGCTCGTTGGGGCGATCGGGCAAATTTTTTCCATCGCGCTGAGCATGACCCCCGGACGATTCCGCCGCATCGCTTGACGCTCCTCACCCTGTGGACGTATTGTGCCGGCATCGTGATCCTGCACCGGCTCGTTGCCCTGGGTCTGATCGTGGTCGTGCTGGGACT
>Ga0209802_1000385_pt1 | contig 33456 bp, 26 predicted proteins | sample GraSoiAngelo_129_FD_185886 | JGI IMG/M metagenome (GOLD analysis project Ga0209802, IMG submission 185886) | Grasslands soil microbial communities from the Angelo Coastal Reserve, California, USA - 14_0927_12_40cm (SPAdes) (version 2) | ecosystem: Environmental > Terrestrial > Soil > Grasslands ... | reverse complement strand
TGTTACGACGGCGGGCAGGGCATCGCAAGCCAGGACGCGACAAAGACTACATTACCGAGACATTCTTTTGACATTTCGGACTTATTAGTTTGCATCAGACTGAAAGGTTGTCGACAAGGTCTGTGGCCCGGGCGCAATGTTTTTTCCTCGGAAAGCGGCTCCGAGACGACGCCCGCTAAGGGCAATCTTAGAAGAAAGGACTCCTAATGCGAGTGCTAGTTGGCCTACTGTGCGCGACATTCGTGCCGCTTGCCGGGGCAGCCGACGCATCGAGGCTGATCGATGTGGAAAAATCGGTCATGACAGTCCACGTTTACAAGGCAGGCCTTTTCTCTGCCTTTGGACACAATCATGAGATTACTGCGCCCATCGAGCGGGGGTCGTTTTCCGACGAGAAACCGGTCGTGGACCTGGTGGTGAATGCGCACCAGATGAAAGTCATGGACCAGGACGTGTCCGATAAAGATCGGGCAGAAATCCAACAGACGATGTTAGGGCCGAAAGTGCTCGACACCGAGAAGTTCCCCAATATCAGTTTTCGTTCTACCCAAGTGGAGAAGCTCGGCTCGAGCAAATTCGTCGTCGATGGGGATCTCACCCTGCACGGCCAGACGCGTCCAATGAGGGTCGAGGTCGAGGGCCAAGGTGGGCGCTATCGGGGAGTGGCCGTACTGAAGCAGACGGCCTTCGGCATCACCCCGGTTACCGTCGGTGGCGGCGCGGTCAAGGTCAAGAATGAGGTTCGGGTGGAGTTCGAAATCGTGGCGAAATGAAGGCTTTATCCGGTTTAGTGGCGAGAAGCCGACACCGGAAAGCGCGCAAGTCGCCGCCCGACAGTAATATCGGGTAACCTGGCAGCCGCTTTCGGCGTCCAATGACTTATAGGATCCAAGGAAAATCCCTCTTGGAAGCGGAGTTATAATGGGATATCGTCCGAAAGGGCGGATTAGGGAGTGTTTTATGAAGCGTCGTCTGTTGGCAATTGCCGCTGCGCTAATGTTTTGCGTCACCCCGTGGGCTGTGGCGCAAGACCAGGGTACAACTTCCCAGGATAAGAACGCAGCCTCAGGCGCTGCCCAAACGGACCAGGTCACCACGCCGCCGGTAATTCCACAGAAGGACGACAGCAAGATCAAGCATGACGGTGGCAAGAATGACGTGGACGCCATTGGCAACCGCAAGATGGGCGGACGCGGCATGGGCAACTGGTACTCGCTCGAAAGCGAGATTCGCATGGGCAAGGAATATGCCCAGCAGGTGGAGGCCAGCGTAAAGCTGATCCAGGATCCGGTAGTGACCGAGTACGTGAACCGTATCGGGCAGAACCTAGTGCGCAATTCCGACGCGCAGGTACCTTTCACCATTAAGGTCATTGACGCCGATGACATCAACGCCTTCGCGCTCCCGGGCGGATTCTTCTATGTGAACTCCGGTTTGATCCTGGCGGCGGATGAAGAAGCAGAACTGGCCGGCGTCATGGCGCACGAGATCGCACACGTTGCAGCCCGGCATGCTACGCGGCAGATGACCCGCGCGCAGTGGGCGAATATCGGTACCATCCCACTGATCTTTGTGGGTGGCGGCATCGGCTATGCGGTGCGCTCGGCGGCGGGGTTGGGATTGCCTATGACTTTCCTGAGCTTCCAGCGCGGCTTCGAGGCGGAGGCCGATTACCTTGGTCTGCAATACATGTACAAGTCGGGATACGATCCCAACGCGTTCATCAGTTTCTTTGAAAAAGTGCGGGCGCAGGAGAAGAAAAAGCCCGGCACTCTGGCAAAAGCTTTCGGCACTCACCCTCAGACTCCCGACCGCATCTCGAAGTCGCAGGAGGAGATTGGGCGAATACTACCGGCGCGGGCGCAGTACGTAGTCACGACATCCGAGTTTGACGACGTAAAGGGGCGGCTGGCCGCTCTCGAAAACCGGCGCAAGGTGCTGGACCAGAAGGAAACTGGCAAGCCCAGCCTGCGACGCACCACGGCGAGCACCAAGAGCGGGGACAGCAAGAGTCCGGACGATGATCGTCCTACTCTGAAGCGTCGCGAGGACCAGAACCAGAATTAGGTTTGAAGATGTGAATTAACCGGCGGCTGCGGCCGCCGGTTTTGTTTTGCGCTTATTTTCCTACGGCGGGTTTGGCGACAATATAGGGGCGGCTGTCGGGTCCTGCCACTTCCTTGGCTTTGGCCGGGTCAAAGAAGGTTATGGACTCGATGTCGTGTTCCAATTCATCGGCGAGCTTTGGATCGAAGGAGACGAGCATGAATTGCAGGACATACCCATTCAACGCAGTTGCGTAATTCGTCGACCGCAATTTGCCCGCTTTTGTCTTCTCTTGTGATTCACTCCTCCAGAATTCCTTTCCTGCGATGTGGAGCTTCCGAATGTGAGCAGAATCGCGCGATACCAATTCTTTAGCCTCAGTTGGGCGGAGGGCTTCTTGTGCCATGACGCTAAGAACGGTGAGGCCATTGGTCTGGCTTTGCAGGCCGAACAGGGCGTGAGCTCCAGCGCCCCGCGAAGGGACATTGAAATCTCGAATTGGCGCATCCTGAGGAAGCGATAGCGAGAAACCGAAGAACGCGTTTGTGTACTTTGCGCGTGATACGAATCCAGTTTCAAGGGTGGCCGCAGCTTGCAACGTCAGGGAATCAGATTGCGAAATAGCGCCAGCAGTGACGCCAATCACGAATACGATGATTGCTCGCGTGTTTATCAAAATACCGTAGCGAGAAGTCTACAAGCACCAATCTGGTTGGGCAACCGATGGGCCGTGACCTCAGTAACTTTGCCATGCATTCGATTGGCACAATAATGGGGCAGATGGCGGAACGACGTGCACACCACCGCAGAAAAACAGTGCTGCCAGTCAAGGTTTCAGTCCGCGGCACTACTCAGCTTGCCTACACCGTCGACTTAGCCCGCGCAGGGGCGCGGCTGGGGGGTCTGCGAACGGAGTTGCAGGTCGGAGAAACTGTAACTTTGCAGCGCGGATCGCATAAAGCCAAGTGTCGAATAATCTGGATTCAGCAACTCAATCCAAACGAAATGCAAGCCGGGGTGGAGTCCCTGGAACCGCAGGACAGTTTTCTGGGGGTTGATCTTTCAGAACAAGAAGGTGAAGGCCGAAAAACGGTCGACATGCTTATGACGTTGCTTACCGGCAGTGCGAAGTCTGATCATCCAGTCGTGAAGTAAATCCGTATCTACTATTCCTCCAACCGTAGACTATCCAGAAAAGTAGCATCCCTAAACTTGCTTCGCGGCCAGCGCGTGGACTCCCTTCGGGTTGTCCCGCAGACCAGAAACCAGCTTCATCTCGCGCCAGTCGTAGGCAAATTCCTTGCCGCAATCCAGACACACCACATAGGTCCCGGTGAGGGAAGCGGCTCCACTGCGCCTCGATCCAGAACGAACGGTGATTGGAAAACTGTAGTGACTGTGCCAGCACCCAAAGAATGCATCCAGCAATCTTGCGAACATACAACCTCCCAAACAGCCCTTCACCTGGAAACGTTTATCCAGACACTTCGCCAGATTTTTGCAGCTTCAATCACTTAGATTCAGCGAGTCTGAAAAAGGTTCCCCTCAAGCGATTTGATGAGAGGTGAGGTGAGGAAAGAAACAACGGGGAAACATAGGCCGCGAGAAGGCGTCCATGTGCAACATCTTGCAGGTTACCGGGTTACCAGCCCTAAAGGTCGCCTCAAACGCTCTGCGGACCGGTTTTCTTGTGCTGCTGGCACTTAGAAACGATGGCGGAGCGGAGACGGGTACGCAGGTCTTCCGGCAATTCGTAGAGCTGCGAGTCCCGGTAAATCTCGATGGTCTTCTTGGTGGTGTCGCAAACCACGTAGCAGTTGTGACACCAAGCCAGGTGATCTTCGAGTTCGGACTTGGTGCGGTCGTCGATCACACCGTCGAGATAATTCGTCAGCTCTTGTAGAAATTCAGAGCATTTCACTTGTTGCCATCTCCACTCTCACGCTTCTGAAAGAAGCGACTGAGCCGCTCCCGCAATTGCAGGCGAGCGCGCAACAATCGCGACTTGACCGCCGGAATGCTGAGATCCAATGCCTCAGCCGTTTCCTCGGTCGAAAGACCTTCTACATCACGCAGTACAAACACCGTCCGGAAGCCCGGGGGAAGGCCCTGGATGGTTCGGGTCAAGATCTCGCGCAACTCCGCCTGGCTATATTGCTGTTCGGGGTTGGGGCTCCAGTCCGCAACTTCGCGGGGGAGAGAATCATCTTCGGTCTTGACCTCTTCGTCTAAGGAGACCGTACGTTCCGGCCGCCGCCGGCGCAATTTCATTAACGCTTCGTTGACGGCGATACGCACCAGCCAGGTGTAAAACTTGGACTGGCCCTGAAACTGTCCCAGGTTTGTGTACGCCTTCAGGAATGCGTCTTGGACTACGTCTTCCGCATCTTCCCGGTTCTGCGTAATGTGCTGCGCGATGCGGAACACGTTGCGGTCGTAGCGTCGAACTAACTCTTCGAACGCCGCGACGTCGCCGCCCTTGGCTGCCTGAACCAGCGCCAGTTCATCACTGACTGGCTGTTCTACTCTGGGTTGGATGGTACTCATTGTCCGTCCGATGCAGTTATTTTCAGGCGTAGCGCGTGGTCACGAAATGTTATTTTACTTGGTAACCCGGCTTTCCGCCCAATTCTTTTGACGTATGAATAACCCGGCTGTTTGGGATAAATTCCAGGCAGGGGATTTCTGCGCAGCAGAACACGTACTTGCGTGTCCTCTGGCATTCATGGCAAGTGCCATATAATCAGGGTTTAGACCGGCTGGTGCACGAAGTGTCGGGGTTTCAAGGGTAGATCAGGAATGTCTGAACGGAACCAGATTGAGAAAGTCGTCGAACGGGTCGTCTCTAAGGTGCTGGAGAGCCATGTTCCGCGGCTTCGCGACGAACTGGTGCAGCGAGTGCTCCAGGAGTTGCAGCCTCAACTGGCAGCGTCATCGGGAGCTCCGGGAGCGAGTTTCAACGATCTTCTGACGGCCATCTCGGGGGTTCATGCCGGCACCACGCAAAGAGAGATCCTGCGCGCTTTGCTGGAGGGTGCTACGCGGTATTGTAGGCGCACGGCTTTGTTCGTAGTTAAAGCCGGAGCAGCTACCGGCTGGCAGGCGCGCGGTTTTGCTGATAGCGATTCCATTAAAGATTTTTCGCTCGACGTGACTTCAGGTTTGGGAGCGCAAGCGCTTCGCGACCGAACGCGTGCCAGCGGCAATGCATCCAAAATGGATGCGCGCTTCATCGAACGATTTGGGAAGCCCGCCGCGGATCAGGCGCATGTTCTGCCCTTGATGCTGAAAGACAAAGTTGCGGCGCTGGTGTATGCGGACGGCGGTGTTGACGCTGAGGGACAAGCAGATCCGACGGCGCTGGAAGTTCTAGTAGTCGCAACCAGCGCCTGGCTGGAAGTGGTTTCACTGCGCAAGCAATCGCAGCGCGAGGGCACGGCTGAGTCAGCGGAAAAAATGGAAGCGCCCACGCCGGTGGCTGCCCAGTCCGCCCCCTCTGTGATGGATCCTTTCGCCGCGCACGCGCCGAAGCATGCGCTGCATTCCGAAGCGCCGGCGGCTGCGCCAGTTGCCAGGGCACATGTGCCTGAGGAAACTCCGGTCGAAGATACTCCCGTGACTGAGGCAGCGATGTCTGCTGCAGCAGGAGCAAGCAGTGGTGCTGCCGGCGACGCACTTTCCAATATGCCTGCGGACGAGGCGGAAGTTCATCGCAAGGCGCAGCGTTTCGCCAAGCTGCTGGTGGACGAAATCAAGCTCTACAATCAAGCCAAGGTCACCGAAGGCCGCAAGAAAAAAGATTTGTACGACCGCCTGAAAGAAGACATTGAAAAGAGCCGGTCCACTTTCCAGAAGCGTTATGGCAATACTGTGGCTGCCAGCGGCAACTACTTCCAAAACGAGGTCGTCCGCAGCCTGGCCGAGGACGACTTGTCAATTATGGGCGCCAATTTTCGGCGATAGGTTGAGAGTCGTGTGGCATCGTCGCCAGTTGGTCCGGGTGCTAGCTTTAATCTGGGCTTTTTCTTTTAACGTCATTTCCGCGGTATCCGCCCAATCGGCATCCGCTACTCGACAAACCGGGAGCACTCATCCCAAGTCGTCCGCGGTCAAGAAACCTTCGGCAACAACAAAAAGCAAGGCTACAAAAGCCGGCAGCAAAAAACGCAAGCGCAAGGTCTCCACGCCCCGGCTGCGACGCATGCGCAAGGCGTTTGTAGCTTCCGCGAGCTTGCGGCCTATGGCACAACAGTTGTTGCAGGACCGCACTCCCCAGGCCTACACAGGGGTGGAAGCCTATGCACGGCGGCATGCCAAAGAAGATGCCGGGGCGCTAGCCTGGCTGGTGCTTGGTTACGCGCACGTTGTCGATCATGATTACGCCAAGGCCATCGACCCGCTGAACCGGGCCAAGGCGAATGCCGGCGACCTCGGCGATTACGTTAGCTATTATCTCGGCAACTCTTATTTGCAATCGGGAAGAAATGCCGAGGCGGTCGCCACTCTCGCGGAATTTGCCACTAAGTATCCTGACTCACAGTTGATTCGGGACGCAGGCGTTTTATATGCCAACGCGCTGCTCACTGAGAGCCGAGGGGACGAAGCCGTGGCGGTACTTGAAAAGCAGCGTCAGCCCGTTCGCGCAGATGCAGAGTTGGTGCTGGGACGCGCTTACGAAGCCACCGGGCAGAATGAGAAAGCGGCCCCCGCGCTGCGCAATCTTTATTACACCATGCCCACAAGTTTCGAAGCGGATATAGCGGGCACGGAATTGAGAAAGCTGGGTCAGACTTCGGCCACGGTCACAGAACGCAAGACGCGTGCAGACCTGCTTGCGAAAGGCAAGCGCTACAGCGACGCTGCAGACGAATATCGCGCACTGCTGAACGAAGTCGGTGCGGAGGAGAAGCCCGGCGTTCAACTGGCGCTGGCCAGCGCGCTGCTTCGCAGCGGGCACGCCAAGGAAGGCAAGCAGATTATCGCATCTGTGCCGGAGAGCGCCGGCGAAGCGGGCGCGCAGCGGCTTTACCTGATGGGAGAGATTGCGCGCGCCTCCGACGATGATGGCGGCTTTCTCCGCACCGTTGAACAGTTGCGCCAGTCCGCCCCCACCAGTCCCTGGTTCGAGCAGTCGCTGCTTACCGCCGGAAACATATACCTTCTCAAGCACGACTATGACAAGGCGATTGAAGCCTACCGCGAGCTGCAACAGCGTTTTCCCGATGGCAGCCGGGCCGCTTATGCGCACTGGAAGGCAGCATGGCTGACCCTGAGGCAAGGACACAACGACGAAGCCAAGAGCCAGTTCGAGGATCAGATCTCGTGGTATCCGGCAGCAGCCGAAGTTCCACCGGCGCTGTACTGGCGGGCGCGGCTTGCCGAAGAAGAAGGCGATATCGAAAAGGCGCGCGCATTTTATGTCAAGCTCTCGGATCGCTTTCGCAATTATTACTACGGCGAACTGGCGCGCCAGCGCCTGAAGGGACTTAAGCCGTCCGACGATCCGGTTCACTACGAGATCCTGGACAAGGTGCAGACGCTGCCGGCCAAGGCGAAGATCATTGACGACGAGATTCCGACTGACGATCTAGAAGTTCAAAAAGCGCAACTACTCGCCAACGGAGGCCTGGTTGATTTCGCGGTTCGAGAATTGCAAGCTGCCGCCGCGGAAGACAAGGGCAACTGGGAGGCGCCTGAAGCGGCTCGCCTCTACGCCGATGGCGGCCAGTACAATCGCGCCATCCAAATCATGAAGCGCACTGTCCCCAACTACTTCGCCGTAGACATTCCGGACTTGCCGCGGAACTATTGGGAGGCACTATTTCCCAAGCCCTATTGGACTGATCTGAAAAAGTTTTCTTCGCAAAACGCGCTCGATCCCTATTTGGTGGCTTCATTGATCCGTCAGGAATCCGAGTTCAACGCTGCCGCAGTGTCCAACAAAAACGCTGTTGGATTGATGCAACTGTTGCCAAAAACCGGCAAGCTGGTCGCCAAAGAAGAAAAGCTTCGCCACTTCAATGCCACACAACTGTTTACGCCTGCTGTGAACTTGCAGCTTGGAACCCGATACTTTCGCGGCATGGTAGATAAGTTCGGCGCGTTCGAATACGCGCTCGCCGCTTACAACGCGGGTTCAGACCGCGTCCAGGACTGGCTTTCGCAAGGGAAATATCGCGATGCACAAGAGTTCGTGGAGTCAATCCCATTCACCGAAACCCGCGAGTACGTGCAGGCCATTCTGCGAAACGCCAATGTTTACCGACAGCTCTATGGCGCGCCATAGTTCAGAGACTATCTTTATATTTCTATGGCTAACTCTGCGACGCTCACATTGTGGCGACCCACACGAATGAAACCCTCTGCGCCAAGAACGGCCGTCGTCCTTTATCTCGGAGCCATGGTTCTGATTCATACGATCGTATTCTGGAATGTCAGGAAACAGATTCAGAAGGGATATTCAGATTTCGCCATTTATTATTGCGCAGCCAGCATAGTGCGCCAGGGACTAGGTCATCAGCTCTACGATGAGAGCGTCCAGTTCATGGTGCAGGAGGAGTTTGCGCCCGAGGTCCCTATTCGCCGCGGTGCGCTGCCTTATACCCATCCTCCCATCGAAGCTTTGTTCTTTGCTCCATTCAGTTACTTGTCTTACGTCCAGGCGTTCGTGCTTTGGGATGTGCTCAACATAGCCATGCTGGTTGCCTTGCCGTTCCTTTTGCGGCCATATCTTCCGCAGCTTCAAAGTTATTCGCCGCTGCTCTGGCTTCTGGCTAGCCTGGCGTTCTTTCCGATTTTCTTTGCGCTCGTACAAGGACAGGACGCGATTTTGCTCTTATTCCTTTACGCCATGGCGTTCATCTCGATAAAGAAGCAGAGGCCTGTCCTCGCCGGAGCCTTGCTCGCTCTTGGATTATTCAAATTTCACCTCGTGCTGCCATTCGTCCTATTGTTATTGGTGCAGCGAAGAAAAAGAATTTTGTATGGTTTTATTCCGGTCGCCATGGCACTGGCAGTGATTTCAGCATTCATTGTGGGCGTTAAGGGGTTGATGTCCTATCCCAGATATGTATTGCACCTCGAAGAAATCATGGGCCGGGGAGCGATCGTGCCCGCCGACATGCCGAATCTACGCGGTATTCTCCACTTGCTTCCGCTATCCGAATCTCATAAGACTCCGTTGCCACTGATTTTCTCCCTCGCCCTGGTTGTTTTTGCCGCGTGGACGTGCCGCATTGCCGACCATGCGGATTCGTCGCATCTAAAGTTTTCCTTGGCGATGATTGTGACCGTGCTCGTCAGCTACCACGCCATGGGATACGACCTAAGCATGCTCATGCTTCCTGTATTTCTGACGAGCGACCAATTGCTCAATAAAGATAGAATTGGCGGCTTGCCGGATGTTGCCGTAGCATGCGGGATTGCGGCGCTGTTCTTCTCGCCTCTACAGCTTCTCCTGCTGATGCGCTACAACCGTTTGGCACTCTTGGGGTGGCTGATTCTGGTCTGGATGTCTGCGATTGCGCGGATGATCTGCAGAATGGACGCGGAGGCGGGTAGCCTCAGCCGTCGGGTGCAACCCGCGCGGTCACTGTTTTAGGCCTCCGGCGCAGCACGACCACCAGCATGGGCAGGTAAATGAAAAGCACAGTCCACCGTCCAACCTGAGTAAAACTAGTCGGCATGTGATACCAGCGCCAAATGCCCGCACCCCAACTGAAGAAAACGGTGGCCAGAATTTCGCGCCGGGACTTCGGAATTAACCACAAGATAAGGGGATCGTAGAACCAACGCTGCGGCATGATGCTGGCAAGGAACAAAAGCTGAGCATCAGAATCGCGATATCGCAGAAGCGCCAGCAGGAGGATTGGCCCGGGCAACACAAGGATGGGAAAGTAATGCTGGTATCCCTTTAATTGCGGTATCCAGTGCGCCGGCCAGTCAGGCATCAAAATGAAGGTTAGCAGCAAGACCGCGAAGCACCCCGCCAGCCCGCGTCGTGACAAGTGAGTCAACGCAACCGGCAAGCCGACTTGCGGTTTGGCCATTGTGAGGGGCAAGAGGAAAGGGAAGAATGCGACCGCCGTGATGAGTGGCGTCCACTGGGCCACAAGCAGGGCTGCCCAGTAGGGATAGGCAAGAAACAGCAGCAGCCGGGTGTAGCCCTCGCGAGTCAGGCCGAAAGCCAGCAACCCGGAACTAACGCCGAAAAATATTCCGGCTGCCAGTTCCCGTGGAAAAACCGCGAATGGTAAAGCGAAAAGCGCGGCCGGCAAGGGATACGGTACTACCCCTGGGGGCGGAGAAGTAAATGGATCACGGTGTGCAAGCAGGGCACGAGCAGCGTCGAAGCTCCAATTGAAATCACCAGCGCCCAACTGAAAACGCCTCAACAAAGTCCAGCAGAAGGCGCCACTGCACAAGCCGATCATCAGCGAGACCGTGATTCGCACGCGCATAGTAATTTGCGATCGCATAAGTTGTAACATGAGGCCGTTAACCAAACTGGAGCGTTTGCCTGGGAATCTGATCTCCGCGATGAGTTTGCGCCATAAGCCCCTACTTGCCGTGCTACTGTCGCTGATATTTGCGGCCAGCACCTGGTTTTATTTTCAGCGAGTCCTGATCCCCGAACAGTTAGCGTACGCAGCGGCACACGGTATACCGCGCGGAAATTTATCGGACCTCTACCCAAGATGGCTCGGCGCTCGAGAGCTTCTGTTGCATCACCGTGATCCCTATAGCGCAGAAGTCACTCGCGAGATTCAGATGGGATACTACGGACGACCGCTCGACCCTTCGCGGCCCGACGATCCTAAGGATCAGGTGGGATTTGTCTACCCCGTGTACGTAGTATTCCTGATTGCTCCAACGGTTCATCTGCCGTTTCAAGATGTGCAGGCTGTTTTCCGTGCGATGCTGTGGCTGCTGGGCGCCGCCAGCGTTCTTCTGTGGCTTCGTTTCCTGCAATGGCGGCCTTCCGGCCCAATACTGGCAGCGTTGCTGATTATGACCATTAGCAGTTTTTCCGTAGTTCAGGGCATCAAGTTGCAGCAATTGACTCTTGTGGTAGCGGTCATGATCGCGGGTAGTGCGGCGTTGCTGGCGGGAGGACATCTCTTCCTGGCTGGGATTCTGCTGGCTCTGGCCACGATCAAGCCACAAATCGCGGTGCTGCCCGCAGCATGGTTGCTGCTCTGGAGCGTAAGCCAATGGCGCGAACGTCAGCGCTTGTTCTGGGGATTCGCCTTTACCATCTCTCTTTTAATGGGGGGAGCCGAATACATTCTGCCCGGCTGGATTAGCCGCTTTTGCCAGGCAATACTTGCTTATCGCCATTACGCTGGGGGAGGCGCATTTGACCTCCTGCTCACTCCTAAATGGGGAACCGTGCTGACGGTGCTTGCGTTGCTGGGACTCGCCGGCGTGTGCCGGCGATTGCGGAAATACCCCGCGCATTCTCCTGAATTCGCTCTTGTCTTTTCGCTGCTGCTCGCCATGACCTTAGTCGTGATTCCCATGACATCGCCCTACAATCAGGTCCTGTTGCTGCCGGGTGTATTTCTCCTCGCGCGCTCCTGGAGTTTGCTATGGGCTAGAAATTCAGTCGCTCGTTTTCTCTGTGTGTTGGCTGCTGCGCTCATATTGTGGCCGTGGTTGGCGTCCTTGGGACTGATGCTGGGCGCCCTCGCGGTCCCACCTTCGTCCTTGCAGGGAGCATGGGCTGTACCGTTGTACAGCATGTTGGGCATTCCGCCTGTTATCGCGGGGTTGCTAGCTTTGTTACTCAGTGACGTCCTTCGGGATCGAAAGCGAGACGGAACTGTGCTGGAAGGCGCGACGCTGCTCCGCTAGCGATTGCAGTCACGTGCCGCCTGCTTGCATTGCCTGCAAGGCACGCGTTAGGCTTTTCCAGCACTCTTGCCCTTTCTAGGGAGGATTCGATGACGCTCAAGATAGAAGCGCGTACGGCTGACGGTGTGACGATTGTCTCCTGTAGCGGCCGAATCGTCTTCGGTGAAGAAGCCACGGCATTACGCGAAACTCTGAAAAAGCTCCTTGGCTCGACCAAGCGTGTTTTATTGAACCTTTCTGGAGTGACTTACATTGATAGCGGCGGGCTGGGAACACTGGTTGGCGTCTACTCATCTGCCCGCTCTGCCGGCGCGGATATCAAACTCACCGGCCTGGGACAAAGGCTTCGTGACGTGCTGCAGATCACCAAGCTCGCTACCGTGTTCGAGGTCTACGACAATGAGCAGCAGGCGATTGCCGCTTTTAATCGCGGCGGCGCCTGAACGGGGGACCTCGCAGCCCTAATTTGGCAGAATGGGTGTCATGAGATGTCAGGCCTTTTCGACCTCTTCCCGCCGGTCCCCAATCCTGCCATCATTAAGATGATCGCAGCAGCAGTTATTTGTCGGTAAACTCTTATCGTCGCCGTATTCTTGTTGGAGAAAGAGTGCAAGACCCTCATGGCCTCCCAACCAATCACCGGGCCGGTTTCGGACTCCGGGTCAGGAGTGTTTCCCTCATTGGTTTACGTGCAGGGAAATGACCAGCGCTCTATCGCCCTCGACCACACCCCGTTCACGGTGGGCAGAAAAGTGGATAAGGATCTGGTGATTGCCGATCCACGCGTGTCGCGTGATCACGCCCTCATTCTCTCTGACAATGGTGAGTTTTACGTTGTCGACCAAAGCAGCAAGCACGGCACCTTTGTAAATGGCGAAAAAGTGCAGCGCCAGAAATTGCAGCGCAATGATCGCTTGGAATTCGGCGTGCGCGAGGTGGCTTACGTCATTTTCCATCCCGTGCAGGCGGGCTCGAACACGGCCCGCGATTTCCTCAGCCAGATTTCCGGGATTCACATCTCGACCGAGACCACCGACCTGGAGAAGCTTACCCTCTTCCTGGAAGCCGCGCGCAAGCTGAACACCATGGGCGTGCTGGATGAAATTCTGGTCACATTGACCGATGCCACCCTGAAATTGACTCGCGCTGAGAGAGGCTACATTTTCCTCAAGGACGAGGAAGGGAAGTTGCGGCTTGCCGCCGGACGCAACTATAAGGGAGAGCCGCTCCTCGACGATAAGACTATTTCCCACTCCATCCTGGACGAGGCGCTGAGTGCGAACTCGGAATTTCTGATCACCGATACCAGCCAGTCGCTCGATCTCGCTGGACGCCAGAGTATTGTCGCTTACGATCTGCGCACAGTGATTTGCATTCCCTTACTCAAACCTCAGGTGCAGACCACGCGCGATGCTGAGGTGCCGCTTCCGTCCCCGGCAACCGGGGAAGTCATGGGCGCACTCTACGTGGATTCCCGCTTCGCCTCGCGCGATATTTCCCAGGTCAGCAACGATATATTGCGTGCCATCGCACGCGAGGCTGCTTCGCTGATCGAGAACGCCCGGCTCGTGCAGGCCGAGGAAGCGGCACGCCGTTACCAGCAGGAGTTGTCCATTGCCGCTTCCATGCAACAAGGCCTGATGGCGGTCACTATTCCGGAAGTGCCATTCGCCACCCTGCGCGGCCGGAACTTATCCTGCAAAGAAATTGGCGGCGACTTCTTCGACGCCGTCAATACCGAAGACGGCCTGGCGGTTGTTTTGGCGGATGTCAGCGGCAAGGGAGTCTCTGCCGCATTGCTGGCCTCGACTCTGCAAGGAATGATTTATTCCCAACTGACCGCTCGCACTCCGCTGCCTGAAATCGTTGCCGCGGTCAACCGTTTCTTTACCAAAAAGCACCTGGGAGAAAAATACGCTACCGTGATCATCGCCCGCGTCCGGCGTGATGGTGAGCTGGAATACGTGAACTGCGGGCATATTCCGCCACTGTTAGTTTGTAATCATGAGGTCATCCGCCCCTCGCACGGCAACCTGCCGGTGGGACTCCTTGCCGATGCTACCTACGAGAGCGACCGCTGTAGTTTGCATCCCGGCGACCGGTTGGTTTTAGTCACAGATGGCGTCACCGAAGCAGAAAACGCTAAGGGAGACTTCTATGATAACGAACGCCTGGAGGCCGTCGCCGCCAAAGGTTCGTCCCTGGAAGACATTTTTGCATCGGTTTCTGCATTTTGTGGTGGCACACCGCTCGGCGATGATTGCACGGTCGTGGAACTGGTCTATACCGGGTAGCGAGATAGTGGACCGCCCGGTTTTCGCAAGAATACTTGCGAAATCCAATCCAACCTGAAGTATCCTTGACGCCCAAATGAACTTCACGATCCTCGACTGGTCGGCAATTGTCCTTTACCTGGCGATTACCCTCTTCCTCGGCCTCCATTTCCGCGGACGCTCCGGCAAGAGCGTGGACGACTATTTCTTGTCGGGTCGCTCGGTCAGTTGGTGGCTGGCGGGCACCTCAATGGTCGCGACCACTTTCGCCGCCGACACTCCGTTAGTCGTCACCGGCCTGGTGTACACGCAGGGCGTAGCTGGAAACTGGCTGTGGTGGGCCTTCCTGCTGTCTGGAATGATGACCGTTTTTCTCTTCGCCCGCCTGTGGCGCCGCTCCGGCCTGCTTACTGACGTGCAGTTCGCCGAAATGCGTTATTCCGGAAAGCCTGCCGCATTCCTGCGTGGTTTCCGCGCTATCTATCTGGGCCTGCTGATGAATTGCCTGATCCTGGGCTGGGTCACGAAAGCCATGACCAGCATCGTCGCCACCACGATGGGGGTCAGCGAACGCAATGCGCTGGCTATTTGCGTGTTCTTCCTTATCCCTTTCACCGGGATTTATGTCGCCTTGGGCGGACTTTGGGGTGTGCTCTGGACCGATCTCTTCCAGTTTGCTTTGAAAATGACAATTGTGATCGGAGTGGCCTGGTACGCTGTCCGCGCTACCGGCGGCATGAGCATGATGTTAAGCAAGCTGGCTGATATGCGAGCCGCAGCCGGACCAAACGCTGGCGATGCAACATCGTTTTTTCCCGACTTCTCGCGGCCAATCACTTCAGAAGCGCTATGGACTTTGCCCGCCCTGACTTTTCTGGTGAACCTGGGTATTCAATGGTGGGCATTCTGGTATCCAGGAGCGGAGCCTGGCGGTGGCGGCTATATCGCGCAGCGCATTTTCAGTTCGCGCGACGAGCGTCACGGGCTGCTGTCGGTGCTCTGGTTCAACATCGCGCATTATGCGGTACGCCCATGGCCGTGGATACTCACTGCGCTCGCAGCTATCGTCCTCTACCCTCATTTGGAGCATCCGGAAACCGGCTACATGCTCATCGTCACCCACTATGTGCCGCCGGCGTTACGCGGGATCGTAGTCGCGGGTTTCATGGCGGCATTCATGTCAACCATCGCTACGCAGCTCAACTGGGGCGCCTCTTATCTGGTGGCCGATTTCTATCGCCGGTTCATTAAGCGTGATGCCACCGAGAAGCATTACGTCCAGATCTCACGCCTGGCAACGGTTTTGCTGGTGATCGCCTCGGCTTACGTTTCTGCCCAACTGGCCTCTATCCGCTCGGGATGGGAATTTGTGCTGGAGATCGGCGCGGGCACCGGCGGTGTCTACCTGCTGCGCTGGTACTGGTGGCGTATCAATGCGTGGAGCGAAATCTCCGCGATGGCGACGGCCATGGTGGCAACTGTAGTGCTACGGGTGATCGCACCTTTTTCGGGCACTGCACCTGTAGTCTTTGCCAAGACCGCGCTCGCTACTACGGCACTAACTACGCTCGTCTGGGTTGTCGTCACCCTGGTCACCGCCGCGGAACCTGAGCAGGTGCTGGTGAATTTTTACCGCAAGGTTCATCCTCATGTTTCCGGTTGGAAACCTGTTGCCCGCCTTACACCCGATATTCCGCCGACACACGACCTGGGACGCAACCTCATCGCCTGGGCCCTCGGCTGCTCCATGGTTTATCTGGCACTCTTCGGACTTGGACGCTTATTGATGGGACCAGCGTGGAAGGGAATTGCTCTGCTTGCCGGCTCCGCACTGTGCGCAGCAGCACTCTACATGGATATTGCAAGTCGTTGGGGGGTGGAGACAGCAGAAAATGCGAGGGCAGCGGCAGAGCTAGTTAGATAATTTGTGGTGTTCACACCGCGAGGGACGTGCTTCGGCAGCTCGGAGCAAACGTCGCCACACACCTAACAAGACTACAACCGGCCTCATAATATTCGACAAGATGTGCCGTAAGCCGAGTCGGACCATGCCCAAGAAGCGTTCAAGGTACACCCAGCGCATAGTAATGACATTGCTGTGTCTTTTTTTTGTAATGTCGAAATTCTGCCATGCGCAAGTCCATGATGTATTGTGCAGCGATGGTGACGGCAATTTTGAAGCGGAATTTCACACCGGAGTGAAACTCCACGTTGGAGCCGCCCGGAATGGAGGATTGGCGACCCGGACATGTGAAGCAACTTTTACTTGGAACCAGCAGACTCTTGTGGTCATGACCGGGGTTTCGCAGCTCGATGTCGACGCCTTCGGGGTGGACCTTAACCTAGGCGTGCCAGTGGCTGCGTTTCAAGTGAAGAGAACGGATAGAGAATGCTGCACGGAATATCAGATTTATTCTCTCGAAAAGCCGCCACGGTTGCTGCTCAGCATTGCCGGGGGGAGCTTCTTCAGCGCGGCTGATACAGATCTCGATGGCCGCATTGAAATCTGGACCGATGATGCCGCTGCAACGGTAGGCTTCGAGAACTTGGCTATGAGCGAATTGGACTTTGCACCGCCGATCGTGCTCCGCTTCGCAGACGGCAAGTTACTGGACGTGAGTTCCGAATTTCAGCCCTCCTTTGACCGAAAAATCGCGGAGGTCAGGAAACAGCTTGACTCCGCAGACCTGCGCGATTTCAAGAGTAGTGACGGGAAGTTGTCTCCCCTTGCTCAGTTGTCTGTCGATCGGTTGCACCACCTGCGAGGAGTGAAAGTCAAAGTATTGGAAATTGTTTGCTCCTATCTTTACAGTGGCCGTGAACAGCAGGCGTGGCCCACGCTTGTAGATATGTGGCCGCCTGCGGATACTGATCGGATTCGTGCAGCAATCCTGAGTGCACGGGCTCGAGGGATCGGTTCCCGGGTCAATGGTGTGTCGACGGTCCGCCCAGGTAGCAGCAGAAAGCACGCGACGATCTTCGATTCGGTGAGCGAGTCAGGAGGAAGCAAACGGGAAGTAGTTCCACCTGCACCGATGCTGCTTCGGTACCCACCTCCGGTGGAAATTTCAGATCAGCATTTGGCCGACTCGGAGGTTCTACTGGACTTGGTTATCGATGCTGCGGGAAAAGTTCGGTCCGCCGAACTGGCTGGAAAAGCGAGGTCGGGGAATGCAGACTTGATCAACGCGGCCCTCGGATGGAAGTTCATTCCTGCATTCAAAGCCGGTCGAGCTGTCGCTAGCCGCCTACGCCTGGCTGTCTCTCTGAAACGGTAAAAGCTCGGCGAGAGAGGGCAGCATTGCAGTCTTACCGGACCTGTGCATCGGACCAAATATCGACTGGAAGAATTTGCGAGACCGGTGAGTCCGGCAAGGGGGCGGGACGTAATACTTTACTCAACTACCACGCTAAAATCAGTTCCTTCCCAGCGATTATCTTTCAACCACAAGAACGTGAACACAATCTGCCGCCCCACCTCGAGCCTCTCCGTCGGCAGCGAAACCACGTGCACGCCCAGCCCCGTGTCCCAGGTATCGGAGTCTCGTGCAGTGTGCCAACCGTCAAAGCTCCAATGCACCATCGCCGGAGCGAGCAGATCCAACCGCAAGATTTTTCCACACGGAGAAGCGTGACACTTATTGTTGAAGCGCCAGGTGAAAACCCGGCACGGACATTTCTCGAACACGTAGCGTTGCACTGTTTGCGACGGCTGATCGAAGATTGTGCCATCGCGTAACGATCGTCGCAGCTTGATGTACTCGGCATGCGCCCACACCAGAGGACAAGCCGATCCTGTGGCCTTTCCCAAAAACAACTCCCGCTGGGGAATGTCCGCCGAATCCCAAACTTGTTCAGGAATCAGCCTGCTTCCCAGTGTCGAATACTCCATCACTCGCAACAGGGCGTCCGCCGAGTCAGGCCGTCCTGCAGCCAGTTCGTAATGCCCACGTTCTCCTGCGAGTAAGGGCCAAGGTCGGCCGATGCCGGTACCATCGAAGGGCGATCCGTCTTCGTGCTCGCCATAGCCGTCGCCGTTGTAGCGATACCAGCAAGGACCCTGCGGCAACTTGGCACGCAGCAGGGCATCAATGACTTTGACCGTATTCACGATGCGGGGATCGTCAGGCGCACGCAGTCCAAAACGCACCAGGGCCAGCGCATCGGGGCTGATCACATGCGCAGCATCATCCATGCTGTGATCCGGAGGACGGTTCTTGATGGGGACGAATCCCTCCAGTGGGGACGCAGCCGACTCCGTTTCTGGCGGTGCAATCCGTACGTAATATCCTTCGACCCCGACCTGCCGGGCCAGATCGCTGCCCGTTGCATATACCCAGCGCTCGATGCAGTCATTCCAGGCATCGGCCGTGTCCCGCAGATAACCCGCAGTGTCAAACTGTCTCAGCTCCTCCGCCACATCTGCTGCCGCCAACAGGCTGGCCACTTCCACCGCCAAAGTGAATGGCGAGTACCCTGCATCTTCTTCCCAGCGGTCCTGCTGTGTTACCGGCCCGTTGCGCACCAGGAACCCGGCGGCCTTACGAACCATAGGCCACCAGCGTTTTGGGTCCTCCATCGCGCCGGGGGCCTTCCGCCAGAGCAGATCCACGAGCAGGATGGGAAGCGCGGCCTCATCCATTTGCAGGCCTCCCCAATAAGGACGCCCGTCCAGCCACAGATTTTGCGCCCAGTGGCCATCTTCTTCCTGCGTGACCTCCAGATAGCGCAGCACGCGAATGGCGTCTTCGACGGCGCCAGCGGCTACAAATCCCCCTGCCGTCTCCACCAGATCACGTGGCCAAACCAGATGATATCCACCCAGGTCTTCATCCCCTTTGTTAAATCCCCATGGAATGGACAAGCTGGCGATGGTGCCGCCCAGGAAATCTTTCGATTCGTGCGCGCGCAACACCGACATGCTGGCGCGGTAGAGGTCGCAATCGCGTTCCAGATCATCCAGCTTCAAGAGTCGCTGGTGCCAGCCTTTCCATTGTCCGACGTATTCCCTGCGAATATCCGCGTAATTTTCAAGAAGGCTGGAGAGTGCGTGCTGTCCCGCCTCTGACCAGATGCCGCCAAATCCCAATGCCAGTATGAATACTCCGTCCCCGGCCAAGAGATCGACTTCGCCCGTCAACGCAACATTTCCATTCTCGGCGCGGGTATAGTCCCAGGTCATTTGGTAGTGCTGTGAGATATCCTGCCAACCATCGGATGTCCCTACAAAACCGGCCGACAATTTTAGCCAGGGCACTGAACACGCGAGGGCCAATGCAGTGCTTCCGCGTTCGGCAAACAACATGGGGACACCCTTGTAGTCGCCCACCCAGCCGGTATTGCCGTATCCGAAATTTGCGAGGTGAGGAGCCAGCAGAGCATAGAGGTGGTAGTCCGCCAGCTTGCCATGTAACGGCTCGAAACGGATTTTCTGCAAAACTACATTGCGATAAGGATCGGTCAGAACTTCCTTGTGAACTTGATAACGCCCCTCGTTACAGGTATTCGTCAGCTCGTAGACGGGTATTCCAGGCTCGAAGGGACGGTTTGCAAATTTGCAATGCCGTTTTTCTTCCGAAAAGAAAGTGCTGCCATCGGTGATGAGCAACCCCTGGTCGCGCGTACAAGCCTGGTCCACCCGGGGGAAATAGACTTCGTTCAGGATTCCGTGGCTCAAAGTAAACCACACGCGGCTTTCACGGGTTAAGGCGGTACCGACACCAGATTTGGCGCTGGATGTCCAACGCGGCTCGATACCGGGCGCGCCCGGGGCATGTCGCACAACCGGATCGCTCACCTTGCTCCGTCCTCGAGTTCGTATCTTGCCTTAAAAAATGACAGATTTTTTACAACGGCTCGGCGATATGCCACGTAACCTCAGTTTCTCTGTGCATCTAACTTAATACACAAGAGAGTGCTGTTAGTCTGATATGGTTTCAAAGATTACACAAAATCGAAGAATGGCTGAAACTGGTGGTTCGATAAAGAGTTCGATAATAATTGGACCGGTACCCCAACCAGCGAGCCGTCTAACCATTCGGCTCGCTATAGTATCGCTTTTGCTGATGTCACTCTGTATCAGCGTGCCGGTTAAAGCTGCGGATCTAACAGCCGGCCCGTCTCTCGATCGAGGCTTCCGCTTGCTTTACAACCTGGATTTCCCTCGAGCTCAACAGGAGTTCTCTTCCTGGGAACAGGGACGCGCTGATAATCCTGTCGGGCCCGTGGGCGAGGCGGCCGGTTTTTTGTTTTCTGAATTCCAGCGGCTCGGAATTCTGGAGTCCCAGTTCTACGCCAGCGACAGTGCATTCAAGGCGCGCAAAAAGCTTTCGCCTGATCCCGTTATTCGGACCCAATTCGATAGCGCCATCAATCGTGCTCAGACCCTGGCAAGAGCACGGCTGGCCAAGGATCGGAAAGATAGGGATGCTCTATTCGCTATGACGCTTTCTTCCGGTCTGCAAGCTGACTACGCCGCACTGATCGAGAAACGCAACCTGGTCTCTCTGCATTTAACGAAGGACGCGACCGCGTGGGCCCAGCAACTGCTCGCCGTTGATCCCACGTGTTATGACGCACACATTGCAACCGGGATCAGCCAATACATAGTCGGCACCATGGCCGCGCCAGTGCGTTGGTTTTTACGCCTGGGAGGAGTCTCGGGAGACAAACAGCGCGGAATTACCGAACTTCAACTCACCGCCGCGCACGGGCAATATCTGGCTCCGTTCGCGCGCATCCTTCTGGCAATTGCCTATGTGCACGACAAAGACAAGCCCCGCGCCCGCGCCCTGCTGGCTTCGCTTCGCGATGAATTTCCCAACAATCCGCTTTTCGCTCGCGAGATTGCCCGCCTGGATTCCGGACAGTAGGTTCTACGCCGCGTGAGCTAGCCCTTAGTAGGCGGAACCTGGGCGCTTCCACGCGATTATCTAGTTAGCAACGTACCAACTGGGCAAACTGCGTCTCACTCTCGCTATAAATTCACCCGACCGTAACATTCCTGTAACAATTGGGTGGTACAAATGGCCGACACAAATCCAGCAGAAATCAATCACTCATGCGACGAGGGCTTGGCAGGTGCCACCTGTTAGATTCGGTCGAAGCAGGCTTATGTTTTATACTGAATGTTTGGCTTATGAATCGCCGATGCATTTTAATAGGCTCTCTGATCCTGGCCGTATTCCTTCCGCATCTCCTGGCGGTAGAGAAGGGATATCAAACCGTAACTATCATTGACGTCCAACAAAAAGCTCGCACTCGCGTTCTTTATTATCTCGTCAACACCCCGATTACTGAGGACGACCCCTTTTACCAGGTGGCAGTGCAATTGAGAGATACAGTATGGGTGGGTGAATTTAACCCGCGACACGCCGATGACCCTCTGCCAGAAAGCTGGAAAGCTGGAGCAACCCTTCAGGCCAGGTTTGAAAAGCATGCCATGTTTGTGAAACGGTCCGACGGCGGCGAATTGCAGTTAACTATCCTTAAACACATGCCTGCCAACAAATATCACTAGCTTATGGTCCGCATTTCTCTTGACGATCCCGGTTACTACATTAATCGTGAATCCTCCTGGCTGGCGTTTGACTGGCGTGTTCTCGAGGAAGCTCAAGATGACCAGAATCCGCTATTGGAGCGCGTGAAGTTCCTCTCTATCAGCGCCAGCAATTTGGACGAGTTTTTTGAGGTCCGGGTCGCAGGATTAGTGCAACAACTGGAAGACGGTTATACGGACGCCGGGCCTGACGGCCTCACCTTGTTGGAAGAGCGCGAGCTGGTGAATCGTCAGACGCATGAATTTGTGGAAGAGCAGTACCTTTGCTGGAATGAGAAGTTGCGACCTGCGCTGGCAGAGAAAGGAATTCGCGTACTCGGCCTGCATGAACTTGACAGCAAGGCCAACGAATTCATCGCGGAGTATTGTGAAAAGGAACTCGATCCGCTTCTAACCCCGGTCACGGTTGACCCGGCCCACCCATTTCCTCGCGTCATCAATAAAGCTCTTTGCGTAGCCTTCCTGCTTCGCCGCCGCCGTCGCTCGGCCCTCACCTACACTGGTGTTGTTACGGTTCCGCGTGCCTTGCCCCGCTTGGTGCGCCTGCCTTCAGAAGGAACCGACGATTTCATTTTCCTCGCCGACCTGGTCGCATGGCACGCTTCTCGTATGTATCACGGTTATGACATTGTTTCCTCGGCTGCATTCCGTGTGACCCGCAACAGCAACCTCTATCTTCAAGAAGAAGAATCGCGCAGCCTGCTCGAGTCGGTGCGTTCCGAGCTGCACAATCGCCGCAAAGGAGACGCGGTGCGGCTTGAAATCGAGGCCGATGCTGATCCCGAAATCATCGACCGCCTGCGCACCGTTTTCGAGCTTGAACCCTGGCAGGTTTTCTCCGTAAACGGCCCAGTCAATCTTTCCCGGCTTTTCAATATCTACGAACAAACTGCTCACCCTGAGCTGAAGTTCAAACCCTTCGTGCCCCGCGAATTGCGACTGACCTCCAAATCCAAAGACTTGTTCGAAGAGCTGCGTCGTCACGATGTGTTGTTGCATCACCCCTTTGACTCTTTCGATGCGGTCGTATCTTTCATCGAAGCGGCAGCCGAAGATGATCGTGTATTGTCCATCAAGCAGACGCTCTATCGCACCAGCGAGCATTCACTCATCGTTCCGGCCCTGATCAGTGCCGCGGAGAAAAAAGAGGTGACCGCCGTGGTTGAGCTGAAGGCCCGTTTTGATGAAGCTTCGAATATCCGCTGGTCCCGCGACCTCGAGGATGCCGGCGTACAGGTATTTCATGGCCTCGTAGGGTTGAAGACTCACTGCAAACTCTCACTTCTTGTGCGGCGCGACCCGGACGGTGTGACTCGTCGCTATGCCCACCTTGGCACCGGAAACTACAATGGCGCCACCGCCCGCATTTATACCGATCTCAGCTTGCTTACTGCCGATCCGGAGATCACTGGTGCCGTCCATGATGTATTCAGCTTCCTGACTGCTTACGCCGAGCATCCCACCTATGCGCCTCTACTGGTCGCACCGCTTGATCTGGCGGAAAATTCGCTGGGGTTAATTGATCGCGAGGCGGAGCATGCCCGCCACCACCGGCCGGCCCGCATCGTTGCCAAAATGAATGCACTGCTTGATAAGAACATCATCATGGCTCTTTACCGCGCTTCCCAGGCTGGAGTGGAAATTGATCTGATCGTTCGCGGTATGTGTGCCTTGCGTCCTGGAGTCCGGGGGGTGAGCGACAACATCCGGGTGCGGAGCATCGTGGGCCGCTTCCTGGAGCACAGCCGCATCTTTTACTTCTCCAACGGCGGCGAGGACGAAGTTTATTTGAGCAGCGCGGATTGGATGCCGCGCAATCTATACGAGCGCGTCGAAGTAATGTTTCCTCTAAGAGACATGCTCTTTCGCGAGCGGGTGCGACAGGAGATTCTGGCCGCCTATCTGGCGGACAATGTGAAGGCTCGCGTGCTGCAAGAAGATGGTACCTATGTCCGTGCCTGGAAGGCGCAACGCGGAAAACGCAACCTAAAACCGCCAACTGGCGCGGCCGCATTCAACGCGCAGGAATTTCTCATCGAACTGGCGGAAGGTAAGCAAGCAATGGACACTATCCCCTCGCCGGCGGCGTTGCCCATGACAAAGCTTCGCCGAAAGGAACGAATAGGTTGAGATGATTATTTACTTTTTGCGCCACGCCAATGCTGGTCAGCACATCGCCGATCCCAAAAAAGACGAGAAACGCGCGTTGGACAAAGAGGGTATCGAGCAGTGTGGCTATGTAGGCCGTGGTTTGGCCGCGTTGGACGTGCAAGTAGACGCCATTATCTCCAGTCCTTTGAAGCGTGCCACACAAACCGCATCCCTGGTGGCCAACGAGATCGGTCACGAAGGCAAGTTACAGATCGAGCCGGCTCTTCTACCGGAGGGTGTCTTTTCCGATTTTCGCAAGCTCCTCGATAAGTACGCCAAACAGGAATCCATCATGCTGGTTGGACATAACCCCAATTTGAGCGAGTTCCTCGGGCGCATCATCAGTGACACCGGTTGCGAAGCCGCAGTCGAGTTAAAAAAGGCAGCGGTGGCCAAAGTGGAGACGCGGAGAAACAGTGCCGCGCTGCAATGGTGTTTGACTCCCAAGATCCTGCGTACTCTCTATACTTCAGCGGCTGAAAGCTCCCGCCCGAAGACTTCGCGGAAATAACCTCGATCCTTTTCAATCGCCCACAGCTCCAGATCCACGCCCATTCTCTTGCGCGGCAGAAGTCTTAGCCGTACCGCTCCATCGCTTATTTGTATGCGGATCTTCTGAACTGTGCGACTACGCCCCAGGTTGAGCGCACGGGCCAGTCGCAACAACAGCGAAGCTTTGCGCACCAACTGTTGATCGCCCGGATTCAACACTTTCAATGGCCCGGTCCCGGGAACTGGTCGCGACTTGCCCAAGTAGCGTGCGATCGAGGCGATGATTTTCCTCTGGTCCGGCGTATATCCCAGAATTTCCGAGTTGGAAATAATGTAGTAAGTGTGCCGGTGGCGTCCGCTCCGATTTACGTAGTCGCCAACTTCGTACAACATCGCGGCTGCCGAAAGCCATTCCGCGTACTCCGGCGGCAGGCGGTGGACTGGTTTCAGCGCCTTGAACAACTGCATTGCCGACTCGCGCACTTGCAGCGCGTGCCCCATCTCTACCCGATAATGCCGGACCGCGTTGGTAATCGAATCCCAGCGTTCCGATTCGATCTGCTTTCCCGAACGCGTCCCGTGATCAGAGTCCGCGGCCATCTGTGCCAACAGGCCATCTCGCAAGCCGAGTGGCGAATAGCGGAATCCATGTAGATGACAAAGCTCGAGCAGTTCCTCGTACACTTGCGCCCCGGCGGCGATGATTTCGGCGCGCCGGGGGCCAATACCCTCAAGCTTCCGCCGCTGCTCAATGGGAAGACGGCAAATAAGCTTGGCAATGCGTTTCATCACCGGTCGCGACACGCTTCCGGCTGGGCGGGTGCCTGAGTTTTTCTGTAGATGGTTTGCAACCGCGGCCAGCGCCGCTGCAGTACCGGACGTCGCCACTACCACTTTGACTCGCGCCGCCACCACGCGGCCAGCCACGCGCGATACCTCTCGCTCCACAAATCCGCGTAACCTTTTCAGCTCACTTTTGCGCGGCGGATCATGACGTAAGAATTCATTGGTCAACCGTACCGCGCCCAGCGGCAAGCTCACAGTATCCCGTATGTGACCTTCCTTTGAGATCGTCAGTTCGCAACTGCCGCCGCCCAGATCAATCATCAGGACCGGCGAAGCCCCCACTCGCCCCATGGAAGTCAAGCCCAGGTGAATCAGGCGAGCTTCTTCCAGGCCCGAGATGATTTCCACCTTCCATCCGGTGGCGGAACGTACCCACTCCAAGAATGCCTGTGAATTTCGCGCGTCGCGGAGAGCGCTGGTCGCCACGACTCGCACCACATCGGCAGCCAGCCGTTGCGCGGCGCGATGAAAACGCCGTAGCACTTTTATGGTCTCCGCCATCGCTTCGGGAGAGAGAAATCCAGCCTTGAAGACCGATTCCCCCAAGCGGGTTACTTCTCGGTCCTCGTGAATGGGCTCAAGCCGGGACCCTTTCAGGCGTGCGATTTTCAAGCGGACGGAATTGGATCCAATATCGATGGCAGCGAACGTCGGCATGTGTCAGGGCCCATGCTATCAAGGAAGATGGGCGATCGGCTGACAAGCAGTTCTCTGCCGTCGCCCTTCACTCATCGCGCAGTTAGACTTTGGAGGCGAAGGGAAATCTTTCAAACGCGTGAAGTCGTTACGCGCTCGCAGCTCTTGGCAACTCAGCAGAACTCGCAGCAGGTCTGCGGTGCGTCGCCATTCCAACTGCCTCCGCCGATCCGCTGGAACGAACGGCCGCCACCGGCCTGGACAGCAGCAAGGTTCGGGTATTGGTTACGACCTGCATCGCTTGGCGCAATTTTGCCCGGGTCACATTGCGCAGGGCCGACACCAGGGCGGAGTCGGGGACATCGCTAAATGTCTTTTCGGCAGTTTTCGTCAGCACGAGCCAGTCCCGCCAACTACCAAGGGCATCCTGCATGACCTTCAGCGTTTCCAGCATGCGCTGTGCTTCCGGAACATTACCCGCCAACTCCGCCACATATCGCACTCGTTTACCTGCGATGCGATAGCCGTGCAGAATCTTTTCGCTCAGCGGAGACTGTGTATGATTGACTCGCGCGAACATGCGGGTGGCCAAAACTAAAGGCTCCACGTTATGCGGGATTCGCAAATCGGCCGCAGCACGCTTCAGCCTTCGCTTCAGTTCGCGGACTGTTGCACTATCCAGCGCCTTAGCCAGTTTTTGTTCACGCTTGGACCGCGTTTCGACGAGCGTGCGCAGCAATTGCGTCTTTCGCCCCGCATCGTGTGGGATTTTCAGACTGCGCAGCGCGGCCACCTGAACATCCAGATCGCGAACTCGTCCTGCTTTCCGTCGCAAACGTGCCAATTGCTTCAACAGCTTTTTCTCATTGCGGCCAAATTCCGGCGCGACCTCTTCCAGCACTGCCTCCAAGCGGCGGGTGTGGGTGCGGAACTGATGAACATTCTTCGGCTGGGGCTTGCTTGCCAGCTTGGGTAGTTGGCGATTCAGTTTCTCAACCACAGATTTGATATGTTCTTGATCTACCGGCATAGCTGACCCGGGGAGGGGAATTGCACAATACAGAGTTGTCCAGAAAAACGCAAACAGAAAGAGGACATTCGCCTGGTTTACTAAACGCCCTCAACGAGAGGAGTTATTTTAACATCACAACCAGGGTCTCAACCCGGCTTCCCCTGTTGAAAACCAGTCTTTTTTCCGCTGCGTTCCCGGCCGATCAGTTAACTCTTTGTGTCTTAGTAAATTACAAACAGAGTATCGTGTGAATTCCTAACCAAAGGCGATGTTTTCGGCTGCGATATCCACAGACCACTGAGACTGAAATAGTGTTCTTTCGCTGCGTCGCGGCAGCCCAGTTCGGGAGCTTACGACCCGTAGTCTTCCCCCTTTCCCGCAGCGGTCACGGGATGTTACAAGTTGAGCGGGTCAACAGTGAGCCGGTCATGAAGCCTGCTTTTTGTCTTCTTCTCGTATCTATCGCCGTCGCCGCCCTGCTGTGGGCGCAGCAGCGTCCTCAGCAGAGGCAGATAGAGCTTCCCACCAGCAAACAGCTAACCGTGCCTGTGCCGGGCAGGCTCGGTACCCTGAATAGCTTTCCCGCAAACATCGCCCTAAGTCCCGATCGCCATTATGCGGCTCTCCTGAACAACGGCTACGGCACCCAAGAAAGCGGCGCACGCCAATCGATGGCCGTTCTGGATCTCAAGACGAATCAGATCGCCGACTTTCCCGATGGCCGCTTTCCCGAAGACGCTCACCAGAGTTATTTCCTGGGAATGACGTTCAGCGCGGACGGACATCATCTCTACGTCTCGGTTGGCTCAATTACCGATCCGATTGGGGAAAAGTCAGGCGATCTCGGCAACGGCATTGCGGTTTACAGTTTTCATGATGGCAATGTTGCTCCCGAGAGGTTCATTAAGATTCCACCGCAGAAACTCGCGGCTCACAAAAAAGTTGCTTTCGGCTTGCGCAAAACTTCCGCCGAAACGGCAATCCCATATCCCGCTGGACTTGTGCTCGTTCAAAGCGGGGGAAGTGAAAAGCTGCTGGTGGCCAATAATCTATCCGACAACGCGGTGCTTCTCGATCCCAAGGATGGCCGTGTAATTCACGCTTTCGATCTTAGTGCCAGTAATCTGGTGCCTTCTACGTTCCCCTACACCGTCATTGCAACGCGTGACGGCAAACGCGCCTGGTGTAGCCTGTGGAATGCCTCACGAGTCGCCGAACTCGACCTTGAGAAGGGTACTGTCAGTCGCTGGATTTCGCTGCTTCAGACGAAGGATCCGATCGCGCCGGGCTCGCATCCCACAGCGCTATTGCTCAGTCCAGATGAAGGCCTGTTGTACGTAGCATTATCCAACGCAGATCGAGTCGCTGTAGTCGCTACCTCATCCGGCCAGATCACGCGACTGCTTGATACGACTGTGCTCGGGCAGAATTATCCTGGAACCTCGCCGAACGCCATGGCACTCTCCGCCGACGGATCACGGCTTTTTGTGGCGGACGCCTCCATCAATGCCGTTGCCGTCTTCGACAGTTTAAATTTCACTCTTGCGGCCAGCCAAGCAACGGAGCCGCTCGAAGTAAGGGCCCTGGGCTTTATCCCTACCGAATGGTATCCGAGCGCGCTTGCAATAACCGGCGATGATCTACTGATCGCTACTGCCAAGGGGCAGGGAAGCGGCCCCAATAGCGGTATCAGTAAATTGAGGAATGAGCGTAGGCGCCGCGTTCATCCATATATTGCCACCTTGATTGGTGGCTCAATCGCACGCCTTGGGATTCATGACATCTCGGGCAATCTCGCCGATTTCACCCACCAGGTCGAGCAGGACAATCTCTTTAATCTGCATTCCGACCCCAGCAAGATCACCTTTGCCGCAGGCACTAATCCGATTCGGCATGTGATCTACGTGCTCAAGGAAAACCGCACCTACGATCAGGTGCTTGGCGACCTCAAATCCGGCAATCGCAAAGTTGGCGATGGCGATCCGTCGCTCACGATGTACGGCGCCGATATCACGCCCAACGAGCACAAACTGGCGTTGCAATTCGGCGTGCTCGACAACTTTTACGACAGTGGGGAAGTCTCAGGCGATGGACATCTCTGGTCCACAGCTGCCATCACCACCGATTACAACGAGAAGACCTGGCAAATAGGCTATCGCAGCAAAGAACGCATTTACGACTACCAGGGAACCGTGAGCGACGAGTACATGCTCGACTACCACCTGCCCGACATCGACGATCCCGCTACCGGATACCTTTGGGACAACGTTGCCCGCCACGGCCTCAGCTATCGCGATTACGGTGAGTTCGTGCTGGCCGAATGGTGCAACAAGAAAATTACGGCCGGCTCTCCGCAGGAGGGGACGCCTTCTCCGTTTTCGGCCTCCTGCGCACAAACCCAAATTCGCAAAAGCGATCCGTTGCCATCTCATCTCGGCCAGCCGCACGGTTCGCCGAGTCCCTGGCCGTGGCCCATCCCGGTGTTGAAGCGTATGAAGCCCACCAAAGCCGCGCTGCGCGATCACTTTGATCCTTTGTATCCCGACTTCCAACTGGACTTTCCCGACCAGTTGCGAGCCGACGAGTTCCTCAACGAATTCGGCGGCTTCGTTCTGGCTCGCAAGACGGACAAGGGAACTAAGCTGCCCAATTTCGTCTTCCTCTACCTGCCCGATGACCATACTGCCGCTACTCACCCCGCGATGCCCCGCCCGGCAGCCTCCGTAGCCGATAACGACCTTGCACTCGGCCGCGTGGTCGAAGCCGTCTCCCACAGCCCCTATTGGGACGACACTGCCATCCTGGTTCTCGAGGACGATGCTCAGGACGGAGCTGACCACGTGGACGCGCATCGTTCCATCGCGTTCGTCATCACCAAATATTCTCCCGGCTCGGCTGAGCAGCCGTTCGTGGACCATCGCTTCTACAGCACGGTAAACATGATTCACACCGTCGAAGAATTACTAGGTCTCCCGCCGATGAACCAGAACGACGCATACGCCCCAGTCATGGCGCCACTCTTTTCCGGTCCCGGAGCGCAAGCTCCCTATGCCGCCGATTACCGCAACCGTGACAATAATTTGATCTACCAGATCAATCCGAAGAAAGGTCTCGGGGCGCAAGAGTCGTCACGGATGGATTTCTCCCGCCCCGATGCGGCCAACGCCAAGCGCGTGAACGCCATCCTCTGGCGTGACAGCAAAGGCGCGATTCCCCTGCCTCCATCGCGTCACGCAATCATTCCTGCGAGCAGTGAAAGCAAAGAGCCCGATTAATTTGGAATCAGTCCTCAGGTTAGTAAGAGCCCGCGCTACCGTGCCACCCTACCGCGGAAGAGCGGGTCTTCCAGGCCCGCGTCAGAGCCACGACGCGCCTGGGTTTTTGCCTGCGGGGCCTACACCTCCACCCTAGGCAAAAACTGCGGCGGCTTACGAAACTTCGTCGCCTGTTCAAATGAGTATGCCAGCTTGATCAAGGTGGGCTCGCTCCATGCTCGCCCAAAAAATGAGATCCCTACCGGCAATCCAAAAAAGAATCCCGCCGGCACATTGATATTTGGATACCCTGCCACCGCCGCCGCACTCGAACTCCCACCGGCAAAATGATCGCCATCCACCAGGTCCGTGATCCACGCTGGTCCACCTGTTGGCGCCACCAACGCATCCAATTGAAATTGATCCATGATCGCGTCAATGCCCTGTGTACGCGAAAGTTGGTGGTTCTTTTCCAGCGCGTCCAGATACTCTTTGGTTGTCAGCGGTCCCTTGGCCTCGGCTTTCAGAAAAAGGTCTTGCCCGAAGTAGGGCATCTCTTTCTCTTTGTTCCGCTCGTTGAAGTCAATGATGTCCTTCAAGGTGTGTACCGGAGCAGCGGGCCCCAACCGCGCCAGGTAATTATTCAGGTCGGCCTTTAGTTCGTATAAGAACACCAGCAACTCGGACTCATCAAATTTTCCGATCGTCGCGATATCTGCCGGGTCCACAACAGTCGCGCCCGCCCTCTTCATCTCTTCGATTGCTGTGTTCATCAGTGCGTCCACACCATCGTGAAAGCCACAGTACTTTCGCACCACACCAATCTTTGTGCCCTTCAGTCCGTTGGGATCAAGAAAGCGAGTGTAATCGGTATAGGATTTACCCTGACTCCCGGCGGTTGCGCTGTCGTCGGGATCCACACCAGCGAGCGCGCCCAGCAAGATCGCTGCGTCACTGACGGTACGTGCCATGGGTCCGGCACCATCCTGGCTGTGCGATATTGGAATGATCCCCGCGCGGCTGGTCAGGCCCACGGTAGGCTTTATTCCAACAATTCCATTGGCCGACGACGGACATACAATCGAGCCGTCGGTCTCGGTTCCAATCGCGACCGTGCAGAAGTTCGCCGCAACTGCCGCGCCCGATCCGGAACTCGAGCCACAAGGATTCCGATCTAGCACGTAGGGATTCTTCGTCTGTCCACCGCGCCCGCTCCAACCGCTTGTCGAGTGGCTCGACCGGATATTGGCCCACTCGCTCAAATTGGTCTTCCCCAAAATGACTGCGCCCGCCTCGCGTAGCTCTCGCGCCATAAAGGAATCCTTGGGCGGCCTTGCTCCCATCAGCGCCAGCGAGCCTGCCGTGGTATTCATCTTGTCCGACGTATCGAGATTGTCTTTAATCAGAACTGGAATCCCATGCAGCGGACCTCGCGGCCCTTTTTGTTTGCGTTCTTGGTCGAGTCCGTCCGCAATCGCCAGCGCGTCCGGATTCAGTTCGAGCAAGCCGTTCACCGCCGGCCGCCGCCTATCGTTGCCCGATTTATCCTTGTCCGGCCGATCCATAGATTCAATTCGCGCCAGGTATTGTTCTGCAATCGAGCGCGCCGTGAATCGGCCCGACTTCATCCCGTCCTGTAGTTCGCGAATTGTGATCTCGTTCAATTCAAATGTGGACGATTCCGGCACAGCAGCCGGCGCCGGTGCGACCTCTCGTCCCGCGACCTGCACGGGATACACGGCAGCGCCCACTCCAGTTAAGAAACTGGCTTGCAAAAACCGTCTACGGCCGGAAACTGGATCGCCATCCTTTGGGCTCAAGCTGGTTTCTCCTTCGAATGTTTTCAAGTCAGGAAGCAAAATCCGTGACGCAAGATGCTACCAGTTTGCCGCAGGAGAAAACAGACTGGACGCAAGGCTTTTCGCCGAGTCGCTCAACGAAACGCAGAGGGTGGGTGATGGTTATGTTCTAGACAAGGAAACTGCCGGCGGTTGTAACCAGCTTCGCGCGGATGTTAATCTACCGTGGTTGGCTCGAGAGCGAGTGTAGAGCGGGAGTAGTTCAGCGGTAGTAATCCTCTCCCGTAAACAAGAAGAAACACCCGCAAATAGAAGCTAAGTTTCAACAACATATCCGCAACATTTTCTGCTCTTTCCTGTTTTAAGCTACTCATTTTGTGCAAACTTTGTTGTACATTTGTTGCTTCGCTCTGTCTATCAAGGTCAGATCGCGCCTTCTGCGGGACGGTAAAACGCAAACCGTCTATCTGGACCTTTACTCTCGCGGCCGGCGGCAGCTTGAATATTTGAACCTCTATCTCACGGGAAACCGGGCCGCGGATCGGGAAACATTCCGCGTGGCAGAGGCGATCGCTTCCAAGCGGACACTGGAACTGATAGGTGATGAGCACGGGTTTGCAACCCTCACCCGCCAACGGGCAGATTTCATCGAGTATTGTCGGAAACTGGCGGACACCAAGCACGCGCACAATATTCGAGAGGTCTGGCGGAAAGCGCTCGAACATTTTACGACGTTCTGCGGCGGACGTTTGGCGTTCTCCTCTCTCAACCACTCCACCGTGCAAGCATTTCACGAATATCTCCTGGCCCGGATAGGCGTCAATTCTGCTGCGGTTTATTTGGCTCGGATCAAGACTGCCTGTCGGCAGGCGATGAACGATGGCATCCTTACAAAGAATCCGGCTGTGAACGTAACCATCAGGAAGCAGGCCACGGAAAGGGCCTTCCTAAGCTTGGACGAGTTGCGGCAGTTGGCCGATACCAAATGCAGCAATGCAGAAACGAAAGCGGCGTTTCTGTTTTCTTGCTTCTCGGGATTGCGCTATTCCGACATAAAGTCGCTTAGAGCAAGCCATGTTCGGCAATTGAATGGTCTTTACGCTTTGGAATTTCGGCAAACGAAAACCGGAACTCCGATTGTGGTGCCTCTGTGCGCCCAAGCAGTGGCCATTTTAAAACACCAACTGTCCCCAGCGCTGCCAGTGTCACGCAGCAAGTTTCCGCTTGACCCCGATCTAGTTTTCCAACTCGGTGCACAGCAGACTACTGACAAGGCACTCCAGCGTTGGGTCAAGAAAGCTGGCATCACTAAGAAAATTTCGTTCCACTGTGGCCGGCACACGTTTGCCACATTGAGCCTCACAAGCGGTATAGACGTTTATACGCTTTCAAAGCTACTCGGACACCGTCACATTGGCACGACGGAGATTTACGCAAAAATCGTCGATCAGAAGAAACTGCCTCCTCCGATTCGACGTGTCAATGAGACCTTAACGCGAACGATCGCGCATGTGCCTTTTTGGCTTAATCTGGG